>WBZM01000021.1_pt1 | contig 323471 bp, 266 predicted proteins | sample 5204271 | NCBI WGS metagenome assembly WBZM01 (sample SAMN12344346, study PRJNA552823) | activated sludge metagenome | biome: Activated sludge suspended growth; feature: Nitrification reactor; material: Wastewater; isolation source: activated sludge from nitrification reactor of wastewater...
CAGCTGCCGCAGCTCCGGCATGCAGCCCAACACGGTCACGACCGAGGTGGGGATGTCGAGGTTGAGGCCGACGAGGTTCTTGCCGTCCATCGCGTCGAGAGCATTGCGGACCACCTCGAGCAGGGCGACCTCATGACCGAGGATCCGCAGCAGCGCCAGGAGCGGTTCGAGAGCTCGCGCTTCGCCCTCGCCGGAGCCGCCCTCGTCGCGACCCTCGCGTTCCCCGCCAGCCCCGAGGAGCAGTACATGACCGCGGAGCAGCACGCCCACGCCCGCCAGCACATCGAGGCCGCCCTCAACCAGCTCGCCCCCGAGGACCGCGAGCTGCTCCTCAAGCACATCGTCGAGGAGAAGTCCCTCGCCGAGGCCGCCCGCGATATCGGGCTGGGCTACGACAACGCGCGGTACCGCTTCAAGCCGGCGACGGCGTGGTTGGCGAAGCGGTTGCGGGTGGTGGGGTAGGGCGGGTGGCTCTCCGGCACGGGACCCCAGTCGATCAGCATTGCCTTGGCGATGGATGGCGCACGCGCGACGATGGGCCCATCATCGTCCGATGTCCTGCTGCCCACGATCAACAGCCTGCTCCTCTGGAATCACTGGAACCAGGATCTAAACCTCTATGAGCTTCTCTTCTGAGGTGTTCGCTGCGGGGGCGACCGGCGCGCTCGCCCTTTTCGCTGTGCTCGGGGCGGGCTGTGGTGACGACGAATCGCGGGCTCCCGTCGACTTGTGTCCGCTGAGCCAGGAAGCTCCCCGTGTCGTTGCGCTGGAAGGGGGCTCGGGCTCGCATCTGGCCCTCTTTAGCGATGGCTCGGTGCGGTGTTGGGGGGAGGACGGGATGGGCGTTTGTCGTGGCAACGATTCCGGCTTGCAGGTGTACCCTCGCGAGGTCGGTCCCGGCTGCCTGCAGAGCATTTTCTATCAAGGCGGGGCGGCGGTTGGCGTTTCCGCTCGAGGCGACGTGCTGACTTGGGGCATCGTCGCGTCCATCCTGACGAGCGTCGACGCGCAGGGCTTCGGCAGGGTCGACCTTCAGGGAGCAAGCCTCCGCACGGCCGCGGTTCCAGGCTCATTTGGCCTGCTCGACACGAGCGACGGCCTCTACTGGAAGGGGGGGATGGTGACCAAGGTAGCTTTCCCGCAGAACGAAGGCATCTATGCAGCGGAGCTGACAGCAGTCCCGCTCCCGGGGACCGTGAAACAGCTCGCAGCGACGGACCACGCTTGCGCCCTGCTGGAGGACGGCAGTCTGTACTGCTGGGGTCGGAATGAGTACGGGCAGCTCGGCCTTGGGCTCGACGTGACGATTGCCGAGCCGACGGTCGTCCCAGCTCCAGGACCCCTAGGCGAGGTCGTGGCGGGGCGGGATCATACATGCGTTCTTGACGAGGCTGGTACCGCGTACTGCACCGGGGCGAATCCGAATGGCTGGTTAGTTGGGAACGGAGCCCCCGAGCTCGTTGGAGAGCTAACCGCGGTTGCTGGCATCCCGCCATTGCGCGGCTTGGTCTCCGATTCTCATGAGACTTGTGGCGTCGCCGGCACTGACTTTTGGTGTTGGGGCGGTCCGAATGGTCCGCGGCTGCTTGAAGGTGTCGGTGGGCTAGAGATTATTGACCTCAGCATGAGGGAAGGCGTCGGGAACGTGGCTGAGTTTGACCCCGAAAATTTGTGTGCCTTGTTCGCCGACGGGAGCGTTCATTGTCGCGGATTCGAGCTCGGCTTGGCGAATTGCCTTCAGCCCGTCGATGGTTGGCACCAGATCGACTTCGGCCTGGAGTCATGTGAGGGCATCCTATGAGCGACATCCCGCGTGTGGACGCGCGTCACTCGCTCGATCGATACCTCGCAAACCAACAGACACCGGAGGCTCTTCGTTGGATCCCGAAGCGGCAGACAATCCGTACCGAAAAGGCGACGAGACCGTCATGGTGCCGTCGCCGCCGACCCGCGACAAGGCGAGCGCCAACGCCGACGCCGCCACCGAAGCCGAAGCCGCCTTCTTCCGAGATCCGATGCCGCTACTCGAGATCCGAGGCCGAGAACGAGAACGCCGCCGAAACCCACGCCGGCATCGGCTGCGGCGTCGTCCTCGGCTGCGACATGGTATCAGCATCGGCGGCGACGTCGGCCTCACCTGAAGTCGGTACTCGCCGCTACCCCCGCGTCGGCGGCAGCGAAGGCGGCGGTCCGCCTTCGGGGAACCAAAGTGTAAACGTGGCGCCGGCGCCGGGCGCGGTGTCGAGGGTGACCTCGCCGCCGTGGCGCTCGGCGGCGCCTTGCACCATAGCGAGGCCGAGCCCCGTGCCCTCGTCGCCCTTGGTGGAGAAAAACGGCTCGAAGACGCGGTGGGCGATCTCGGGCGACATTCCCGGGCCGTCGTCCGCGACGCGGACGAAGGAGCGGCCGTCTTCGCTGCCGGTGGTGATCTGGATCGAGTCGCCCTTGTTGCTCTCGCGCATCGCGTCCGCCGCGTTGACCAGGAGGTTGACGATGGCGCTGAGGATCTCGCCGGGGCGGCCGCGAACCGGGGGAGGGGCGTGAAAGCTCTGCACGACGCGGAAGCGGCGACCGCCCGCGTTCATCTTGGGCTGCGTGAGCGCCGCGGCCTCCGAGGCGAGGCGGTCGAGATCGACGGAGACGAGATCTGCGTCGGCGCTCTTCTTGCCGTAGTCCCGCAGGCGCTCGATCGTCTGCACGCCGTGCGCGAGGATGCGCTTCATCTCGTCCAGGCTCTGCCGTGCATCCGCCGTGTTGCCGGAGGCGAGCGCGCGCTCGAGGACCTGGATGTAGAGCGAGAGCGGGTTCAGGAGGTTCTTCAGATCGTGGGAGATGCCCGCGGCCATCTCGCCGAGCGCCCGGAGCTTCTCCGACCGCACGAGCAACCCCTCGGAGCGCTCGAGCTCGGCCCGCATGCGAGCCTGGTCGAGGCGGACCTTGTGCTCTGCGATCTCGCGCTCGATGGCGGGCACCAGGCGGGTGAGGTTGTCCTTCAGGACGAAGTCGTGGGCGCCGTTGCGCATGCACGCGGTCGCCGCTTCTTCTCCGATGACGCCGGAGACCACGATGACCGGCAGGTCGCTGCCCAGCTCGCTCACGAGCGCGAGCGCATCGAGCGCTCCGAAGCCGGGGATGTGGTAGTCGCAGATGACGACGTCCCAAGGATGAGTCAGCGCCTCGCGCATCGACGCCGCGGTCTCGACGCGTTTCGTCTCGGGCTCCATGCCAGCGCGCTTGAGCTGGCGCACCAGGAGGAGCGCATCGTCCTCGGAGTCGTCGACGATGAGGACGCGCAGCAACTGGGACAAGGGCTACTCTTCTTCGGCGGCCGGCACGAGCTCCTTCCGGAGCACGGCGTACTCCCCCTCGGGCGGGGGCTGGTTGATTTGCAGCCAATACTGCCCCAACTGCCGCGTTGTTTCCACAAACTCCGAGAAGTCGACGGGCTTCCGCACGTAGCTGTTCGCCCCGAGGGTGTAGGACCTCACCACGTCTTCTTGCTCGCGAGACGAGCTCAAGACGACCACCGGCAAGAGGGAGGTCCGTTCGTTCTGACGGATGCGCCGGAGCACGTCGATCCCGTTCATTCGCGGGAGGTTGAGATCGAGCAGGACCAGGATCGGCGTGCCCCCCTCCGTGTCCTCGAAGAGGATGTCGCAGGCCTCGAGGCCGTCGTGCGCGACCCGGACCTTGTGCTCGATCCGATTGCGCCGGAACGCCCGCAGGAGGAGCTCCTGATCGTCGAGGTTGTCCTCGACGAGGAGAACGTAAGGCTCCGTCATGCCCGCCCCTTCAGGGTGAAGAAAAACGTCGCGCCCAGGCCCGGCTGCGCCTCCGCCCAGATCCGACCGCCGTGACGGCCGATGATCCGCTTCACGGTCGCCAGACCGATGCCCGTGCCCTCGAAGTCGCTCGAGGGATGGAGTCGTTGGAAGGGCTGGAACAGGCGAGCGGCGTGGAGCATGTCGAAACCTGCCCCGTTGTCCTGCACGAAGTATACCTGTTCAGCTCCCTGCCGGGCGCCGATCACGATGCTCGCGCGTGTCTGTCGCGCGGTGAACTTCCACGCGTTCGAGAGCAGGTTCTCGAGGGCGATGGTCAAGAGGAACGGGTCGCCCTCGGCGACGAGGTTGCTCGCGATGTTCGTGTCGACCTCGCGGTGCGGGTGGCTCTCACGCAACTTCGAGCAGATATCCGTGCAGATTTTTCCGAGGTCCACCGTGTCGGAGCGGAGCTCGACCCGCACGACGCGGGAGAGCGCGAGCAGGTCGTCGATCAGGTGGCCCATGTGCTGGGCGCTCGCCCGGACGCGCCGCAGGTGGCCGAGCGCTTCGGGCGGCAGGCTCTCTCCCAGGTCCTCGAGCAGCGCCTGACTGAAGCCGTCGATGCTCCGGAGCGGGCTGCGCAGATCGTGCGCCACCGAATAGGAGAAGGCCTCGAGCTCTTCTTTCGCTGCCTCCGCGCGGTCGCGCGCGTCCGTCAGGGCCTTCTCGGCCGCGCGCTGGGCCGTCACGTCGCGGATGGCGGAGATGACGAGTGTCCCGGAGGCGGTCTCGAGGGGGCTCAGGCTGATGGCCAGGGGGATCGTCGTGCCGTCGCGCTTCTGCCCGAGCAGCTCGGCGGTCCTTCCGCCCATCTCCCGGACGACCGGGCGTTGGCCGTACGACGAACGAAGGCGGACGTGGGCGTTGCGCATGGGCTCGGGGAGGAGGTCCTCGATCGCGAGGGCACCGAACTCCTGAGGCGTGTAGCCGAAGAGATCCGAAGCGCGGTCGTTGGCGAGCAGGATGCGGCCCGCCGAGTCGGACAGGAGCATCGCGTCGGGAGCCGCAGCGAGCAGGCGCTGGAACTTCATCTCGTCGTCCCGCGCCGCCGTGATGTCCCGGATCGTGATGAGCGCGCCGATGGCGTCGCCCCGTCCGTCGCGCAGACGGTTCACCGTGCAGGAGACCGGGATTCTGGAGCCGTCGTTCCGCAGCAGGGAAAACCGAGAGTCCGTTGCTTGCTCTTCGGCTCCGTCGAGGACGCGGGCGAGCGGGTCTCGCGAGCCCCCGTTCTGCAAGCAGACGTGTTTTCTCGCGTGGCCGCCGATCGCCTCCGCCGCGTCGATCCCGAGGAGGCTCTCGGCGCGGGGGCTCATCTCCAGGATGCGACCGCTCGAGTCGGTCGTGATGGCCCCGAAAGGCAGCGAGCGAAATGCGGCCTTGTAGCGGTCCGCACGGACGCGCTCCACCGTTCGTGCGGCCTCGCTGGCGAGGTCGCCCGCGAGCCGTACGAGAGGACCGAGCAAGCCTCTCATTTCTCGAGGGCGGCAGTTCTGCAAACCTCGTACCGCACGCTTTCGCCTGCGCAGACCGTTCGCGGAGAAGGCTCTGCCGAGGGGTGACGCAAGCCTTGCTTTCTTGGACGCAGGTCCTGCGCATCAGGGTATCCCTTGGAGGGCAAAGGAAGTAGGGTCCGCGACCTGGCCCCACTGGGAACGGGGCTTGCACGAGGCGACGACCGATCTCGTCCGCGTTCCTCGCGCTCCAATCGAAGAGGCCAAGATGACAACGAACACCAAGGCACGAGTCCTCGTCGTCGATGATGACAGCTCTGCCCGCACCCCGCTGGAGATGCTCCTCAAGTCGGAGGGCTACGAGGTCGAAGGCGCCGAGGACGGGCAGGCTGCCCTCGATCGCGTGCTCGAGCGTGCACCGGACCTGGTGGTGACCGACATCCACATGCCGCGGATGGACGGCATCACGCTCCTCACCGAGATCCGCAAGCACCACAAGGACCTCCCGGTCATCGTCATCACGAGCGCGCAGGACCTGGAGACCGCCGTGAAGGCGATGCGGGCCGGCGCGGAGGACTACATCAACAAGCCGATCGATCTCGGCGCCCTGGTGGTCGCCGTGGACCGCGCGCTCGAGCACCGCGACGTGCGCCTCGAGGCGGAGAACCTGCGCCGGCAGATCGAAGCGAAACACGACGGCGGCCTGCAGGGTCTGCAGGGCACCAGCGCGGCGATGCAGAAGGTCTACGCGGTCGCCAAGCGGGTCGCCAGCTCGCGCGCCACCGTGCTCATCACGGGCGAGAGCGGGACGGGCAAGGGCGAGCTCGCTCGCGCGATCCACCAGCTGAGCCCGCGCGAGAAGATGCCCTTCGTCTCCGTGCACTGCGCGGCGCTGGCCGAGTCGCTGCTCGAGAGCGAGCTGTTCGGTCATGAAAAGGGCTCGTTCACCGGCGCCGATCGCCGCCGCCCCGGACGCTTCGAGCAGGCGCACGGCGGCACGTTGTTCCTCGACGAGGTCGGGGAGATCCCGCCGCTCACGCAGGTGAAGCTCCTGCGCGTCCTGCAGGAGCGGACCTTCGAGCGGGTCGGCGGCAACGAGCCGATCACGGTGGACGTGCGCCTCGTCGCGGCGACGAACCGCGACCTCTTGCAGGACGTCCGGGAGGGGCGGTTCCGCGAGGACCTCTACTTCCGCCTCAACGTCGTGCACATCGAGATGCCGCCGCTCCGTCTGCGGGGCAACGACATCCTCCTCCTGGCCGAGCACTTCCTCCACCGCTTCGCGCTCGAGAACCACAAGCGCGTGGTGGGCTTCACGGAGAAGGCCAAGGGCAAGCTGATGAGCTACCGCTGGCCGGGCAACGTCCGCGCGCTGGAGAACGCGATCGAGCGCGCCGTCGTCCTCTGCGAAAACCCCCGGATCGACGACAGCGATCTGCCGTTCGACGCCGTGCCCGACACCGCCGGCCTGCGTGTCCCCGGCTCGACCATGGCGGAGATCGAGAAATACGCGATCCTCAAGACGCTCGAGGCCGTGGGCGGGTCCACCTCGCGCGCCGCGGAGATGCTCGACATCAGCGTGCGGACCATCCAGTACCGGCTGCACGAGTACGGCCTGGCGAAGGAGCGCGGGAAGCCTCCGTCACACGGCGACTGAGCGGCGCCTCGTCACTTCCGTTCGATCAGCTCCACCTTGTATCCGTTCGGGTCTTCGACGAACGCGATCACGGTGGAGCCGTGTTTCATGGGGCCCGGCTCGCGCGTGATCTTCACCCCGCGCGCGCGGAGGCGGTCACACGCCGCGTAGATGTCGTCGACGCCGATGGCGACGTGGCCAAACGCGTCGCCGAGATCGTAGTCGGTCTTGCCCCAGTTGTGGGTGAGCTCGATGACGGTGTTGTCTGCTTCCTCGCCGTAGCCGACGAAGGCGAGCGTGAACTTCCCGTCCGGGTAGTCGCTCTTGCGGAGCAGCCGCATGCCCAGCGCCTCCGTGTAGAACGCGAGCGAGGCGTCGAGGTCTTTCACGCGGAGCATCGTGTGGAGCAGGCGCATGGCGGAAGTAGAGCGCAACCGGCGGCGGTCGCAAGCCGCTTGGTCGCGCCGCCGCCGGCTCGCCGGCTCACTCAGGCGCTGCGGGGGCCCGCGAAGGGTACCTGCGGGCGCAGGTAGATGCGGCGCTGGCCGTCGGGCGACGTGAAGCGATCGACGACGTAGCTGTCGAACGAGTCCGGCAGCGCCGGCGGCGCGAGCCCGCGAACCGCGCCGCTGCGGACCGCCTCCAGGGCCAGCCGGCGCACGTCCCAGTCCGTCGGGTCCGCGTGCCAGTCCAGGGGAAGGTCAGCAGACAGGGCCCCGATGATGACGCTGAGGATGGGCATTGTCGCACCTCGCATGGAGTCGTGAAGCGGCTGAGCCGCGCAGGGCAGACTGACGGGATCGGTCGATGCTCCTGACAACCAGGAGGAGCTCGATTTTCATCCCCAAGGACGCGCGAGAGACCTCAAGGTTTCTCACGTTCGTGACAGAAAGCCGTTTTTCGTCCCCCGGTCCGGTGCGACCCTCGCGGGGATGACGGCGGTGACAATCCACGAGCGAGCGGCCGAGGCGCTGCGTGATGCCGACGCGCTGCTGGTGACGGCCGGGGCTGGCATGGGGGTCGACTCGGGGCTCCCGGACTTCCGCGGCAACGAAGGGTTCTGGCGGGCTTACCCGCCCTTCGCGAAGCTCGGCCTCTCCTTCGTCGATCTCGCCAACCCAACCTGGTTCGCGCGCGATCCCGAGCTCGCCTGGGGGTTCTACGGGCACCGCCTCGCGCTCTACCGAAAGACCAAGCCACACCGCGGCTTCGATATTCTGCGAGCTTGGGGCGCGCGGATGCGGCTCGGCTCCTTCGCCTTCACGAGCAACGTCGACGGCGCCTTCCAGCGCGCGGGGTTCGACCCCGACAAGATCGTCGAGTGTCACGGCGCGCTCGACTTCCTCCAGTGCACGCGCGGCTGCGGAGCGCCCATCGAGCGGGCCGACGCGTACGAGCCCGAGGTGGACGAGGCGAGCTTTCGTGCCCGTCCTCCGCTCCCCTCGTGTGATCGCTGCGGCGCGCTCGCCCGGCCGAACGTCCTCATGTTCGGCGACGGGGGCTGGGTGAGCGAGCGGACGGACGATCAGGAGGAGCGGCTGTCGGCCTGGCTCGACGCGTTGCGGCGAGCCGGCGCGAAGCTCGTCGTCGTCGAGTGCGGCGCCGGCACGGCGGTCCCGACGGTTCGTCTCCTGGGCGAGCGAATGGTGGCTCGGCTCGGCGCACGCCTTCTGCGCATCAACGTGCGCGAGCCCGATGTCCCGCGTGGACAGATCGGGATCCCGGAGGGGGCGCTCGGGGCGCTCGAGAGGCTGGACTCGCTCCTCGGCTCTTGACCGGGGCGACCGAGGCCTCGACCATCGCCCTCCTATGCGAATCGCGATCCTCACGTCGGGCGGCGACGCGCCCGGCATGAACGCGGCCATCCGTGCCATCGCGGTGGTCGGCAAGAGCCGTGGTCACGAGGTGTTTGGTATCCGCGACGGCTACTCGGGCCTGCTCGCCGGGCACTGGATGGATCTCGACGCCGACGCGACCGAAGGGATCACGCGCCAGGGCGGGACGATCCTGGGTTCCTCGCGGTGCGCGGAGATGACCCAGCCGGGGGGACCCGAGCGTGTGCTCGCGCGCCTCGGCGAGCTCGGCGCGGAGGGGCTCGTCGTGATCGGCGGCAACGGCTCGCTGACCGGGGCCCACGTGCTCGCGTCGAAGCGCCAGCTGAAGATCGTGGGGCTGCCCGCTTCGATCGACAACGACGTGGGCCACGCGGGGCTCGCGATCGGCGTCGACACCGCGGTCAACACGATCGTGGACGCCTGCGATCGCATCTCCGATACGGCGCGCGCGCACCGGCGCTGCTTCATCGTCGAGGTCATGGGCCGAAACTGCGGCTTCCTCGCGATGCGGGCGGGCATCGCGGCGGAGGCGGACGCGATCCTCTACGGGGAGGCGAGCCTCGACGAGGCCCACGTCCTCGCGCGCCTCGAGCGGATGCTGGCCCGCTGCTTCGCGCCCGGGCGACACAAGAAGCGCGCGCTCATCGTGAAGAGCGAGGGGCTCCCCATCCCGATCATGAAGCTTCGCGGGGCCGTCCAGGAGATCGTCACCCGGCTCGCGCCCGGCGTGGACGTGCGAGAGACGGTGCTCGGGCACGTCGTCCGTGGCGGCGACCCGACGGCCCTCGATCGCACGATCGCGCAGCGGCTCGGCTTCGCCTCGATCATCGCGCTGGAGAAGGGCCTCTCCGACGTGATGCTCGGCTGGGAGCCGCCCTTCGGCGTCGGTCGCGAGACGATGGACCCGAGCGTTCGGATCATCCCGCTCGAGGAGGTGCTGGCCGAGACGTCGCGCCTGCTCGACGGGTCGAGCCCCGTGATCAAGCGCCGGATGGAGCTCCTCGCGCAGGTCGAGGAGATCTTGCCGGGGTAGGCGCACGAAAGCGAGCAACCGATGGGCGGGGTAGGGCGTAACGACACGGTGATCGTCAAGGAGGCAGCGGCCCTCTCGCGGCCGCTTCGTCATCGCGCGCTCGACGTCCTGTTCTGCTCGGCCTTCGCCCTGCTCTGCGCCGGGCTCGCCCGCGACGTCTGGACGGGCTTCGCGCGCCACGAGCTGACCTTGCTGCTCGTTCCGGCGGTGGGCTTGGCCTCGTTCCTCGCCGCGGACTTCTCGTCGGGCTTCGTCCACTGGATGGCGGACAACTACGGCTCGCCCGAGACTCCGCTCCTCGGGCCGAAGCTCGTCACCCCCTTCCGCGAGCATCACGCCGACCCGAAGGCGATCACGCGGCACGACTTCTTCGAGGCGAACGGAGACAACTGCCTCACGGCGCTGTTCGTGTTGGTCCCCGCGTACGTCTGGCTCCCGCGGGTCGATGCGCCCTGGGCGACGTCGCTCGAGCTCTTCACGCTGCTGCTCGCCCTCGGCGTCCTGCTCACGAGCATGGCGCACGGTTGGGCCCACATGGACAGGCCGCCCGCCGTCGCCCGCCTGTTGCAGCGGGCGGGGCTCGTCATCTCGGCCGAGCACCACGCACGCCACCACGCCGGCGACCACCGCACGCACTACTGCATCACCACCGGCTGGCTGAACCGGGTCCTCGACGGGGTCGGCTTCTTCCGCGCGCTCGAGCGCGTGCTCGCGGCCCTCGGCGTTCGACGGAGCGCCTGAGGCTCAGTCGCGGTCGAGACCGACGTCCTCGTACGAGCACGGGTCCTCGAGCGGCTCGACGTGGGTGAGCACGGTCGTCTTCGGTCCGAGCGCGCGGATGGCTGCCTCGACCTCTTCGACCAGATCGTGCCCGCGCTGCACCGTCCAGTCGCCCGGGACGAGCACGTGGAGCGACACGAACGTGCGCGCCCCGGCTTGCCTCGTCCGCACGGCGTGAAACTCGACTCCTCGTGATCGGAAGGCCTCCAGGGCCGCGTCGATGCGGGCGCGCTCGGCCTTGGAGACCGAGACGTCGAGCAGCCCGCGCGCCGAGCGGAGCAAGAGGCGTGTGCCGGTGACGACGATGTTGATCGCGACCGCGATGGCCACGACCGGATCGAGCCAGCTCGCACCGGTCACGAGGACGAGCACCAGTCCGACGACGACGCCGACGCTCGTCCACACGTCGGTCATGAGGTGGTGGCCGTCCGCCTCGAGCACGATCGATTTGTGCTTCTTGCCTGCCGCGATGAGCACGCGGCCCACGACGAGGTTGATGACCGAGGCGCCGGCGCTGACGGCGAGCCCGAGGCCGAGCTCGCTGATGGGCTTCGGCTCGCGCAGGCGCTCGACCGCGGTGATGATGATCGCGGTCGCGGCGGCGAAGATCATCGCGCCCTCGAAGCCGCTCGAGAAATATTCGATCTTCTCGTGCCCGTGGGCGTGCTCCTCGTCCGCCGGAGCCTCGGCGATCCGGATGGCGAAGAGCGCGACCACCGCCGCGACGAGGTTCACGATCGACTCGAGCGCATCCGACAGGAGCCCGACCGAGTCGGTCAGGAGCCACGCGCCGGTCTTGATCGCGATGGTGCTCAGCGCGGCGGCGATCGACAGCCAAGCGAACCTGACGAGCGAACGCGTTTGTGTGGCCGTCGCCGGCGCGCTCACGACGACACCTCTCGCGCGCGGTGGCGCGCGGCGCGCCTGACGCTCTCGGCGTAAGAGAGCGCGTAGTAGAGGAACACGGGCGCGATCGAGAGGGCGCGCGGGACTCCGCCGCTCGTCGAGATGCCTCGGCGAGACGAGCGCAAAAGGCCTGCGAGGAGCGGCTCTCCCCAGCCGCGGCGGCCCTCGATGACCTCCCACAACATCGACGCCGCGACGACGTTCAGGACCTCGTATTCGTCGTCTCCGCCTTGCCGGATGCGCCCTCGTCTGTCGAAGGTGAAGGCCTCGCGGCCACGCTCGTAGACGATCTCGAGGACCAGGCGCAGGTCGCCGAGGTCGTCGCGGCCGGCGAGCTCCCTCGCCAGGCTGGGTGAGAGCTCCTCGGTGAGCCAGGCCCTCGCGCGGGCGCGGTAGACGTCCTCCGGGAGGCCGGGGAGGTTGGGGTCGACGAGCGCGGCGGGCTCGAGCGGACGGAAGGCGCGGGGCGGGTCGTCGCCGAGGACATCGACCGGGAAGACCCCACGCTCGAGCGTGACAGAACCGTCAGCGATGTCGAGGGCGTCCCCGAGCTCGGGCAGGAGCGTGCGCGCCTTCGGCTCGAGCGCGGCGAAGTCGCGCGCGGCGCGCTCGCGCGAGATCGGGTAGACCCAGGCGTTCATCGCAGAAAATGGAGGTGCGTGGGCGTCGCCTGCGGCGCTCGGGACGAGGTGGGCGGCGCCGGCGGCCTGCGCGCAAGCGAGCATGTGCGCGTATTGCCTCGCGTCGAACCCGACGTGATCGGCCGTCTGCAGCGCGATCTCGCGCATGGGCTGGATGGGCGCCAGGACGAGATCCACGGGGCGGCCGCTGGTCGCTCCGTCGCGGATCGACCGCACCTCCGCCGGGCTCTCGAACACCGTGTCGATCATGTTCCACACGACGCCGCTCGGGTCGAGGGCCATGACTCCCCATTCGACGTCCGGGGCGCGCGACGGGGTCGTGACCAGGGTGAGGCCTGCGTCGAGCTCGATGCGCGTCCCGGGATCGACGCGCCGAACCGTGCGGAAGCCGACCGTCTCCGCGACCTCGACCACGATCGGGTCGGGCGTCACGACGACGGTGTCGGCGTCGGCCCGGGCGAGCGCGGCGAGGCTCTCGGGGTCGAAGTGATCGGGGTGGGCGTGGGAGACGAAGACGAAGTCCGCGCGGAGCGCGGCCGGATCGATGCGTCGTCGCGGCACGATGCTGAACGTGCCGCCGGAGTGCCCGGGCCCGAGGATCGGGTCGAACACGATGCGCAGCCCTCCGGCGAGGAGGAGCCACGTCGCATGGCCGAGGTGGACGAACCGCACGGCGAGGCAGACTAGACTTCAATCAAGCGCTTGCGCGCTTGAGATTTTCCGGCCGAAGCCGAGTGCCCAATCCGTTGCCGCCGACGACGCCGAGACCGTTTCAGGTGAAGCCCTGCCGACCAAGCCTCACATTCCGCTCGACCTTGCCCCGCAGAACCTCCCGAGCCAGGGGGCTGAAGCAGCCCCCTCAAACGCTGCGCGTTTTCACCCCAACTCCGCTTCGCGCTGCGCGCGGGGCCCCAACCCCGCTTGCTCGCCCGCTGCGCCGCCTCACGTTCTTGCGCATGTCTTGGGTCTAGACTGGCCGCGTGCGCGCCGCCTCGATCTACGCCGACCTCGTCTTTCACCTCCTCGCGTTCGTCCCGGTCGGGCGCGAGGCCCCGGCGCTCGTGCGCGCGGCGTCGCTCCACTCCGAGCGGTACCAGCGCTGGGCTCGCGTGAGCTTGCCCCTCGAGACGATCGAGCCGTGTGAACGCGACGCCGCCATCCTGGGAGCGATGCTGAGCCGTCCGGAGGTCGCGACCGGGATCCAGCTCCTGGCGATCCTGCATGACGACGTCGAGCAAGCGCTGGGCGCCGCGCTCTCGGCGATCGGTGAGCTCCGTGAGGACGAGGTCGGCTCGGCCTGGGCGCTGGCGACTCTCCGGCGGCTGCCGGCGGAGGCCGTCGAGATCGCGCGCATCGCGGTCGCCCTCGCGGGGCCGGACTTCGTGGATGCCCACCCGAAGACGCTCGGCCCGCTCACGGCCGCGGTGCTCGACGGTTGCGGCCCGCTGCTCGCGGCCTGTGGACCCTCGCTCGGGGCGCTCGCCTCGGCGGACATCCGCCTCTCGGCGACGCTCGGCGAGCACGGGCGTGGGTATGGCGACACCGTCATCGTCGGGTTGCACACGCTCCCACCCGACGATCCGGACCCGGCGGGGCCGTTGGTGCTGGCCCTCCACGAGCTCGCGGTGCAGGCCGCGTCGAGGGCGTTCGAGGCGCGGGGCATCGAGGCGACCTGGGCCAGGTCCGAGCGGGTGGCGTTGCTCGCGGCAGCCCGGGCCGCCTCCGGCTCGCCGCTGGAGGCGCCTTACGTCGCCTGGCGCGCCTCGCTCAGCACCGAAGGTCTGGTCGGGGAAGGGGAGGTGCCGCCGGAGGTGGTGGAAGACACGGTCCTGCGACTCCGCGGATCGTCCGCTTGACGTCCCGCGCCCAGAGTGGAAACTTCCTGCCCATGGCTGGCAAGACCCCTGGGAAGCCGATCGATCCGGGTGAAGCGTGGACGCTGGAGAAGCTCATCGTCCTCGGCGTGATCACGCTCGGCAGCTTCCTCGTCTTCATCTACTCGATCTCGCCCTCGCGCTGAGCGGCCCTTCGGGCTGCGGTGGCGTCGCTGGGCGCCCCGGCTCGTCTCGAGGCGCGCGACGCGCGCTTCAGGGCTTGGGCGGGGCCATTTTGAGGCACGGCTTCGGCGGCGCCTTGCGCAGGCACGGCTGAGGAGTTGGCGGCGGAGGACCGCCGTCGGGCCCGGCGTCGGCAGCCTCGACGCCCGCGTCCGCGGGCATCGGCATCTCGAGGCAAGGCGCGGGCGCCACGTCGAGGCACGGCTGGGGTGGGGCCTCCGGCGCGCCGCCAGCGCCCTTCTCCGCGGCCGTCGGCGGTGGCGCGATGTCGAGGCACGCCGCGGGTGACGCCTCGCCGCAGCTCGCCGCGAGCCCGAGGCCCGCGACCGCGGAGGCCACGAACACCGCTCGGCGCCGGAGGATGGCGGCGCGGTCGAGCTCATCCGCGTCGGAGTCACGATCGTCGCCCATGCCGCTCGAGGAGAGCACCGTCGCTCGCCGGCGCCAAGGGCGCTGCGGCGTGTGGCCCGTCGTGTAGACTCCGCCCGCATCGCCCGTGTACCGCTTCCTCTTCCGCCACTTCCTCTCCCGCCTCCCCGCCGAGACGGCGCACCACCTCGGCTTCGGGGCGCTGCGCGCGACGACGGCGGTGCCAGGGATGCGAGCCCTCGTCCACGGCGCGCTGGCGCCGCGTGACCCGGCGCTCGCCGTCAAGGCGCTCGGGACGACGTTTGCGGGGCCGCTCGGCCTCGCCGCGGGCTTCGACAAAAACGCGCAGGGCGCGGACGCCCTCGCCGCGCTCGGCTTCGCCTGGGTCGAGATCGGCACGGTCACCGCCCGACCGCAGCCGGGCAACGACAAGCCGCGGCTCTTCCGGCTGACGGCCGACCGGGCCGTGGTGAACCGGATGGGCTTCAACAATGACGGTGCTGTCCTTGTTGCGGAGCGGCTCGAGCGAAGCCGCCCGCGCGCTCCGATCGGCGTGAACATCGGCAAGACCAAGGTCGTGTCGGAGGCCGACGCCGCCGAGGACTACGCGACGAGCGCCCGCCTGCTCGCGCCGTTCGCTCGGTATTGTGTGGTCAACGTCAGCTCCCCCAACACGCCCAACCTGCGCGATCTCCAGCGGGTCGAGGCGCTCCGCCCCATCCTGGTGGCGGTCCGTGGCGCGCTCGACGAGGTCCGGAAAGACCGCGTCCCCCTCCTCGTGAAGATCGCGCCCGACCTCGCCGACGCGGACGTCGACGCCGTCGCGGCGCTCGTGCTCGAGCTCGGCCTCGAAGGCATCGTCGCCACGAACACGACCATCGCGCGGTCGGGGCTCGCGAGCTCCGCCGCGGAGATCGAGGCCTGCGGCGCCGGAGGCCTGTCCGGCGCGCCCCTCAAGCGCCGCGCGCTCGAGGTGCTCGCGCGCCTCTACCGCGCGACGGGCGGCCGCGTCTGTCTCATCGGTGTCGGCGGCATCGAGACGGCCGACGACGCCTGGGAGCGGATCACCCACGGCGCCACGCTCCTGCAGCTCTACACCGCGTTCATCTACGAGGGCCCGCTCGCCGCGAATCGGATCCACCGCGGGCTCTCGGCACGGCTCCGGCGAGAGGGGTTCGCGTCCATCGCCGAGGTGGTGGGCTCGGCGGTCCGCTGAGGGTCAGTCTGTCGAATCCGCACGCACGACGGGGAGCGAACGCCGCGCCGTAGCCGGCGCGGCCGCTCGTGGGACATCTTCCCCCGTACGCGCGCGCACATAGAGGACGGGCTCGATTCGCTCCGGCTCCTCGAAGCCGGCTCCGCGCTTCACGGCGCGCACGAGGACCTGCCCGGTGTCGGTCACGAGGGGACCGACGGCGACGCCGCCTTCGCGGAGCGCGTCGGCCCAGGCCTGGGGCAGGTGAGGGGCAGCGAAGCCCCAGACGACCGCGTCGAAGACGCCGCCGGCGGCCGCGGTCGCTATGACCCCGTCGTCGAGCGCGTCGCCGGTGAGGACCTCGACGTTCGGCGGGACCAGCGTGCGTGCGACAGCGACGAGCGCGGGATCAACCTCGATACTGACGACAGAGCCGTCAGCTTCGACGAGCTGCGAGGCGACGGTTGCGCCGTACCCGGTTCCGCCGCCCAGATCGAGCAGGCGTGCACCGGGGCCGACCCCGGCGAGCGTGAAGCTCTTCGCGTAGGCGTGCAGCGCGCTGATGGTTGCGAGGCCGCTCCCGTCGAGCGCGACCGCCACGTCCTGTGCGCTCTCGAGCAGGCTGTCTCCGGGGACGAACCGCTCGCGCGGCACCGTGGCGAGCGCCTGTCCGAGGGGAGAGGCGAGGAATGCCTCCGCCGCCGCCGGGTCGTCGGGGTGGAGCAGGTGGCCGACGCGGGTGACGGCGGGGGCCCGCAGGTCGCGGAGGAGCGCGGTGGCCTCGTCGTCCGTCGCCAGCCGCTCGCGGGCCGACGCGCCGCGGCCGAGGTACTTGTTCCAGGCGTAATACCGCGCGAGGAAGTGGAGCCGGTAACGCGGTGAGAGGCTCGCGATCTGGTCGTCGATCGCGCTCATGAAGTAGTCGCGGGCGCGGCCGCCGTAGCAGAAGCTCTCCTTGAGCCCACGAAGGATGGGGGACATGAGCTCGTAGGAGAGCGCGGCGCGGCGCCGGTAGTCGAGGTCGGCGGACGGGTCGACCCACTCGCTCAGGAACTCCTGGTCGCCGTCGTGCCACCAGCTCGGCCTGTGGAAGCGCGTGCCGAACCGAGCCGTCCACGCCTCCTTCTCGTCATCGATGGGCGAGCCGGGGTAGAGCCGGAACGGGTCGACCGAGAGAAAGCCGGTGGTTCCCTTGGGGTCGAGGAAGAGCTCTCGGAGGTAAGCGGCGCTCCGGCGGAGCGACGCCTCCGTCTCGCCGGGGTGACCGACGATGACGTTTGCGCCCCAGGGCAGATCGAGCTCTCGCGCGCGGGCGGCGATGTATTTCATCCGCTCGAGGTAGGTGTCGAGCCGCCCCGCCTTGCGGATGGTCGCGAGCTGCGCCTCGTCCCCCGATTCGAGGCCGAAGCCGAGGGCGCAGTTGGCCTTCGTGAACTGCTCGAGATCTTCGTCGTCGATCATGTCGACGCGGATGAGGAGCCAGAGCTTCTTGGCGAGGAGCTTCTCGCGCGCGAGCGCGTCGAGGAAGGCTCGGCGCCACTGCTTGCGCATGCCGAAGAGCGCGTCCGAGATGTAGACGGTCGTGTTCTCGAGATCGACGAACGCGGCGAGCCGGCGCATCTCGTCGATGGCGCGCTCGACAGAGAGGGGGCGCCAGCTGACCTCCCGCTTCGCGCGCTCCATGCAGAACGCGCAGTCGAAAGGACACCCGCGCGACAGGTAGAGCTGCACCTGGGGTGCGACGCGGGAGAGGACGGGGCGGTACCGATCGAGGAACGACCAGTCCGATGGGGGGAGCTCGTCGAGATCCTCGATCGGATCGGGGCCGAGGACCTCGCCGCGCAGCGGGGCTCCGCCCAGGACGGACTCGACCACGCGGGTGAGCGGCCGCTCGCCCTCGCCGACCACCGCGACGTCGAAGCCCGCTTCGAGCAGCTCGGTCGGTCGCGCGCTCACGTGGTAGCCGCCGGCGACGAAGACCGCGTCCGGACACAACGTGCGTCCGATCTGCGCGATGGCCTCGACCTTCAGGAAGTCGAACGACGAGTAGCAGGAGAAGCCGACGACGTCGTAGCCGGACCCGTGTGGCCCCGCGAACACCCGCGCGAGATCGACGGGGCCGAGCGCGCGCTCGGCGTAGAGGTCCACGATGTCGACCGCGGCGCCGGTCTTCTGCCGGACGTAGCCGGCGATGGTGACGAGCTGCGGGACGCCGAAGTTGCCGGCCGCGACGCCGTCGGTCCCCGGCCAGAGCAAGAGGACGCGCGCCTGCTTCACGGCTTCCGGCCGATCGAGGAGAGCGCGGCGCCGTGGCTCACGGCGTCGTCCGCTCCACGTCGGCGCTGCGCCTGGCGAGGCGGGAGGCTGGGACGAGCTGCGTGCCGCCGTCTCGCGCGGCCTTCAGCTGGGAAGAGAACGCGTCGTCGACGTGCTGGGCGACGAGGGGGTCGAGGCCGCGTTGGCCGGAGACGGCGACGGCGGCCGCGCCACAGCCGCCCAGACACTGCTGCTTGAAGGGACACGGCTTGCAGAACTCGGGCGTGGTGTCGCGGTACTGCGTCACGACCTCGCTCGTGACGAGCTCCGCGAAGGAGGAGGCGCGCGCGTCGCCGATGCTCGTCGCGTGGAGCGTGCATTGGCGAAGCTCCCCCCGAGGACCGAGCGCGAACTCCTGCATCTCGGTCCCGATCGGACAGCTCGAGAAGCGGATGTGCGGGAAGTCCGCCGTGTCGATGACGCAGGGAGGGACCGGCATGGTGACCTGCAAGCTCATGCCTTCGGCCCCGAACGGCTCGGCTTGGCGCAGGCCCTCGAGCAGATCGCTTCGCGAAGGCAGGAGCTCCGCCACTTGCTCGGCCGCGTAGCCCGCGGGCGAGTAGCGCGAGAGCGCAACGTCCTTCACGCCGAGCGAGCGGAACAGGGAGAGGATCTCGCCGACCTTGCGGGCGTTCTTGCGCGTGACCACGATGCTGCCCGCCACGGTCACGCCCTTGTCGGCGAGCGTGCGGATGCCGCGCAGCGTCGGCTCGAAGTGACCTTTGCCGACGTGCTCCTCGTGCAGCGCGGCGTCGGGGCCGTTCAGCGTGATCTGCACGAAGAGCGGCCGGAGCGGCGCGAGCCGCTCCGCGTGCGCTTCCGTGACGATTCCCCCGTTCGAGATGATGAGCGCGCGCTTGCCGTGTCGCTGCGCCACCTCGAGGACCTCGAAGATCTCGGGGCGGGCGAACGGCTCACCGCCGGTCAGGGTGAGGTGATCGAAGTCCACCTCGGTGAGCGCGCGATCGACGAGGCCGAGCAGCTCCTCGCGAGGCAGCGAGCCGATCTCGGACGGATCGGCTCGCCAGTCGTTGTAGCAGTAGCCGCACTTCTGGTTGCAGAAGGCGGTCAGCTCGATCGCGAGGGCGTAACGGCGAGGCCTCGTCACGCGACGAGACTACGGCTTACTGGCTCAGCCGGAAACCCTGGACGGTGTTGTCCAGGAACCGCGGCACGACCACGAGGTTGCGCTTCGTGTCGACCGCGAAGTCGGCCGGGGCCTTGAGGTTCTCGAGGAACGGGACGAGCTTGCCGCCGAGCGGGCCCTTGTAGAGCGCCTGCCCCTGCCAGCTCGAGACGATGACCTCGTCCTTGAAGAACGCGAGGCCGTCGAGCCCGCCTTTGGGCGTCTTCGTCACGTCCTCCTTCTTGCCGTCCTTGCCGAGGCGGTAGACCTCGTCCGCGCCGAAGGTGTTCACCAGCACGCCTTTCGGCGTGATGACGACGCCGTTCGGGCGGTTCAGGTCGGTGCTCTTCACGAGTGCCTTCGCCCTGCCCTTCTCGATGATGTAGACCGCGTCGGTACCGGTCGGCTCGAAGTCGGAGGCGCCCTGCTTCATGCCGAGATCCGTCACGTAGACGGGCGCGTCCTTGCCGGTGCCCGCGGCCATGTCGGCCAGGAAGGTCGAGCCGGCGATCTTGATCTCTCCCTTCACGACGGGCGCGCCTTTGATGTCGAACATGCGCACGGTGTCGATGTCCGCCACGTAGAGGACGCCGGCCACGAGCGCCATGCCCTTCGGAGCGTGGAGCGTCACCTTGTTCTGGCCGCCCTCGATGAGCTTCAGCGTCTTGACCTTGCCGTCCGGCGTGAGCTCGCTGATGAAGCCGTTGTTGTCGGCGTCGAGCGGCTTGCCGTTGATGTTCGACACGAAGTACCGATCACCCTCGGCGTCGTAGAGGACGCTCTCGGGCGTGGAGAAGCCGGTCCACTCGACATCGGGCTTGGGCGGGGTCGGCTCCGCGGGAGCTGCGGTGGTGGGCGTCGCGGTCGGGGCCGACGCGACCGGCGGCGTGGTGGTCGCCGGGGGCGGCGCCGTCGGCTCGGGGTTCTCTGCCTCGGTTTTGCCGCCCGAGCAGGCGGCGAGCATCGTCACGAGGGCCAGCGAGAGAGTGGTTCGCATGGGCGCGCTCAAACCACAGACGGCCGTCCGACTCAACGGGGAGGCGAGGTCGACCGCGCCCTTCCCTTCAGGAGGCTCGGCCGACCGCCGCCCACGCGCCGCACAGGAGCGCGGCGGCCCGGTCGATGTCAGCCTCGGTCGTGAGGCGACCCAGAGAAAGGCGAACGGTGCCGAGCGCCTCGGCGTCGGGGACGCCCATCGCGACGATCGTGCGAGAGGCGGACTCCTGTCCGTCGTGGCAGGCAGAGCCGGTGGAGGCCGCGACCTCCGGTGCGGCCGCGAGGACGGCCGCGCCCACGACGCCAGGGAAGCGGACGCTCAGCGTGTTCGGCAGGCGGCCCGGGTCGTCCAGCGGCGGGCCGTTCAGCGCGAGACCCGGGACGCCGGCCGCGAGCGAGCTCCAGAGACGCTTCGTGAGGGCGAGCAGCCGCGACGCCTCGGTCGCGAGATCGCGGGTCGCCATGGCGCATGCGGCGCCCAGCCCGACGAGGGAAGGGACGTTTTCGGTCCCCGGCCTCAGGCCACGCTCGTGTGAGGCCCCGAGCAGCACCGGCCCGAGCAAGCTGCCGCGACGGACGAAGAGCGCTCCGACGCCCTTCGGGGCGTAGAGCTTGTGGCCGGCGAGCGAGCAGAGATCGACCCCGAGGTCCGCGACACGAACGGGGATCTTGCCTGCGCTCTGCGCGGCGTCGGTGTGGACGAGCGCGCCGCGCTCGTGTGCGGCCTCCGCAAACGAGCGGATCGGCTGCACGGCGCCGGTCTCGTTGTTCGCGTGCATGATCGTGACGAGCAGCGTCTCGTCGTCGATGGCCTCGCGGGCCGCCGCCGCCGAGACGCGCCCGCGGCCGTCCACGCCGAGCCTCGTCACGCGAGCCCGCTCGCGCTCGAGCTTCTCCACGCAGCGGGCCGTCGCCGGGTGCTCCACGACGCTCGTCACGACGTGGTGGCGGTAGGGGCGAACGGAGGCCGCGCCGAGGATGGCCAGGTTGTTCGCCTCGGTGCCGCCGCCGGTGAAGACGATTTCGTCAGGCTCGGCTCCGAGGAACGCGGCCACCTGCTCCCGGGCACGATCGACGGCGGCTCGCGCCTCGCGGCCGTAAACGTGGCCGCTCGACGGGTTGCCGAACCGCTCCGTGAAATACGGGAGCATCGCCTCGAGCACCTCCGCGGCGACCGGCGTCGTCGCGTTGTGGTCGAGGTAGATGGCGGGCCCGAGCGCCGAATCGTTCCCTGCTCTCACGTGTGTCAGGACGACGCCTTCTTCTGGGCCGAGTCGCACACCCAGCGGGCGACGCCGGGCAAGAGGCCCTGGCCGAGCGCGACCATGCGCGACGCGAGATCGGGGAAGATCTCGAAGCTGCCCTTGGCCATGCCGTCGATCATCGCGTCGGCGACCGCCTCCGGCGGTAGCGTCTTTACGGTGCCGGCGATGGCCTTGGTCTCGGCCGGCTTGTATTGGTTCTCGAAGGCGAGCTGCGGCGTGTCCGTGTCCGGCGGGAAGCAGATGCTGACCTTCACGCCGTGTGGCCACATCTCCGCGCGCAGCGCTTGCGAGAAGCCGACGAGCGCGAACTTGCTCGCCGAATACGCCGTGTAACCGTAGATGGCGAGCACGCCCGCGAGGGACGAGACGTTGAGCACGTGGCCGTGCCCCCGGCGCGCCATGTGCGGCAACACCGCCTTCGACATGTTCACGGCGCCGAAGTAGTTCACGTCCATCATCTGGCGGAACTCCTTCGAGGGCAGCTCGAGGAAGCGACCGGGCATGACCACGCCCGCGTTGTTCACGAGCATGTCGGCGGGCTTGTCGTCCATCTGTGCGCCGACGACGCGGTCGACCTGCTCCTGATCCGCGACGTCGAGCGCGATCGTGTCGACGCGCGCTCCGGGGACGCGGCGGAGGATCGACTGCTTCGCCTCGTCCAGCACGCTCTGGCGGCGGGCGACGAGGACGGGCTCCGCCCCGAGGCCCGCGACCTTGAGGGCAAACGCGAGGCCGATGCCGCTCGACCCGCCGGTGATGATGACGCGCTTGCCCGAGAAATAGTCGACCGCCCGCATGAGGCGGCTTTACGCAGAGACCACCGTGGAAGCAACCTCCGACCGGGTGGCGGCCGCCGCTTCTTTCTCGGTGCCGACGTACGGCTCGCGGGTGCCCATGATCCAGTCGAACAGGGGCCAGGTGACGCACCAGTTCTTGTCCTGGTTCGGACCCATGTGGTGGTCGACGTGCCAGGGGACCCATTTGCGGCCCCAGGCCGGGTCCAGGTGGGACTTCTTGTGGACGTGGTAATACGCCGCGGCGGAGAGCCAGCCGGCCGCGACGAACCCCGGCGAGACGGCGAGCAGCGGCGTGGACAGGATGGGGCCCACGCTGACGCCGAGCAGCTCCTTGAGCTTGGACGGGGTCTTCAGGATGGGCTTCTCGTACATGGGGTCGTAGCCGCCCGACTTCCGCACGTGTTTGTGGTGCTCGTGCCAGTGGAAGGACCAGAAGCTGCCCTTCTTCCGCCCCATCTCGTGCAGGACGTACTTGTGCACGAACCACTCTGCTGCGTTTGCGGACACGAGACCGATGGCGAAGCCGAGCATGGGGGCACCCTTTCGGAAAGTGACCAACTAGTCACCCAATTTCTGAGGCATGCTCGGTCTCGTGTCAAGCTCGAAGGTGACTGAAGAGTCACGAACCGATACCGAAACCGAGGCCGAGATCGAGATCGACGGCGAGCCCTCGCGCGCCTCACGTCCGCCGTCCGGCAAACGCGCCGAGAACCGGCGCATGCGGACCGAGGCGCTCCAGCGCGCCGCACTGGGGCTGTTTCTCCAGTACGGGGTCGAGGCCGTCACCATCGATCAGATCGTAGACGGTGCGCGGACGGCGAAGGGAAGCTTCTATCGCTATTTCCGCGACAAGACCGATCTCGTCGCGTCCCTCGTCGACCCCCTGCGCGAAGAGGTGCGGGCCGCGATCGACCGCTGCGCGAGCACCCTCGCCGCGACCGCTCGCGGCGGTGACGTCGCGAAGCCCTACGAGTCGCTCGCGCAAGACCTGATTCGCAGCGTGCTCCAGCACCCGGACGTGGTGCGCCTCTACCTGCACGAGTCGCGCGGGCCGAAGAACGGAGCACGCGCGCCGATCGTCGAGCTCGCCGAGGACGTGCTCGAAGGTGCGACGCGGCTCTCGAACGTGGCGCACGAGCGCGGCCTCGTGCGCGGCCTCGTCGGGAGGCTGAGCGCGATCGTCGTGGTCGGCGCGTCGGAGCTCATCATCGCCCGGCTCTTCGCCGGCGACGACGTCGGGCCCGTGCTGGAGATGCCGGGCGAGCTCGTCTCGCTCGTGCTCGACGGCGTGCGGGCGCCGCGCACGGCCGTCCTCGCGGAGGCGGCCCCGAAGGTGCGTGCGGCGCCGGGCTCGAGCGGAGCCAAGCCCGCGGGCGCGAAGGCGAAGAAGGCGCGCGGCGTCACGAAGCGAAATGTGCGCCGTCGCTGACGTAGACGCCGCCGCGACGCGGCGGCTCGAGCACGAGGCGGCGGGTGAGGTCGCGATAGCCGACGCCGGGCTCGGTCGCGCGGCCCCAGGCCGCGACGCCGACGACGGTGACGAGCTCGCCTTGCTCGAGCACGCCCTCGACGTACCGTAGGCGCCCCGGATCCTGGAGCAGACGGCTGCCCGCGTCGCCCGCCTGGAAGAGGAACTGCTCGAGCTCGAACCTCGTCTCGTCGTCGAGATCGGCGCTCGCCCAGTGATGGTCGATGACGACGTCCACGAGCAGCTTGTCGGGCTCGACGAGCGCCCGGCCGGTCTCGTCGGCGACGACGAGGCTCGTCGAGCGGACCTGCTCGACCTTCCGACGGAAGCCGTGTTTCGTGCGCACCTCGACGGCGGCCTCGTAGTGGGCGCAGGCCCGGCCGCTGAACGGGGCGACGAGCGGCTCGGTCTCGTATTCGACGCGGCCGACGACCTTGATGAGCTCCCCCGCGCTGGCCTCGGCGATGCGGGTCCGCGGGAGGCGCTCGGCGAGCTTGCGCGAGCGACCGCGCGCGGTGAGGAGGGTCACCGCCGGCCCCGCGATCGAGGCGCTCAGGCCGGCGAGGCCGACCGAGATGAGCCAGAGACCCAGCGTGCTCATGGGCGACCAGACGAGGGTAGCGCATGACGAGCGCGGCGGCCTCCGGTTACCGTCGGGCGATGGTGACCGCGAGGACGAGCGAGAGCGACCCGATACGCGTGGGTTGGATCGTCGGCCGCGAGGGCGTGCCCGGGGGTGGCTCGGGAGCCGTCGGGCTGACGTTTGCGCCCGGCAAACGGGGCGCCTCCGAGCTCGGAGAGCCATGGGAACGCGACCTCGTGAGCGACCTCCGGGCGCTCGTCGCGCAGGGCGCGTCGATGCTGGTCTCGCTCGTGGAAGATCACGAGCTCTCCGCAATGCAGATCCCCGGCCTCGTCTCGGTCGCGACAACGCATCGCCTCGTCGTGGAGCGGTTTCCCATCGAGGACGGCGGCACGCCGCCGGACCTGGCCGGCGTGAGGGGGCTCGTCGATCTCGTGCTCGATCACGTCTACGCGGACGGTACCGTCATCATTCATTGCCGTGGTGGGCTCGGTCGCGCGGGCACCATCGGCGGCTGTGTGCTCGTCGCGCTCGGGCACGGGCTGGAGGAGACGTTTGCGATTCTCCAGCGCGCGCGCGGCCCGAGCTGCCCGGAGAACGAGGCGCAGCGCGCCTGCATTCGGGCCTTCGCTGATCACCTGCGCCGGCGTCCGCGCCCGGCGGCGCGCTCGGGGACGGAGGGCCTCGATGCGCGCGACCCGCGATCGAGGTTCCTGGGCGCGACGCTCGGCGCAGCCATCGGCGACGCGATGGGCCACCCCACCGAGTTCATCCGGTCGCTCGACGAGATTCGCGCGCGCTTCGGGCCAAACGGGGTCGAGGGCTACGCGCTCTTCGATGAGCGGGATGGTGTGCGCTTCGCCCCCTACACCGACGACACGCAGATGGCCGAAGCGGTGATGCGCCCGCTCCTCTCCGGCGTCGCGGCCGGGGAGGATCTTGACGGGGTGCTCGGCCGGATGGCGCGGTCGTTCGTCGCCTGGTCCGTCCGCCCACAAGGTGGCCATCGCGCGCCGGGGCGCGCCTGTCTGGAAGGCTGCGCGGCCCTCGCGCGCGGGGTGCCGGCCCGCGAGGCCGGCGGACCGACAGCCGGCGGCTGCGGCTCGGTGATGCGCGCCTATCCGTTTGGCCTCGTCTTCTCGCACGACCTCGCGCGTGCCGAGCGGTGGGCCGTGGAGCACTCGCGGCTCACACACGGCGATCCGATCGCGCTCGCGGCGTGCGCCGCGATGGCCGTGGGCACGGCGATGGCCGTCGGCGGCGCGGAGCCCGGCGTGATCGCTCGCGCGATGGGCGAGGCAGCCGGTCGCCACTCGGCCGAGACCGGCGCGATGATCGCGACCGCGGTGGCCGAGGCGCGAGGAGGCGTGGCGCCCGAGGTGACCCTCGCGCGGCTCGAGGGGTGGGCGGCGCACGAGGCGATCGCCGCGGCCGCCTACGTGTTCGTCCGTCACCCCGACGACGCGCGCGCCGCGATCCTCGAGGCTGCGAACACGATCGGCGACAGCGACAGCATCGCGACCCTGGTGGGCGCCCTGGTGGGCGCCCGGCTCGGGGTGCACGCGCTGCCGGCCGACTGGGTGCGAGACCTGGAGCGGAGCGTCGCCCTCGCCGAGATGGCCCTGGCTGCCTCGGACGTGAACGAGAGAGTGCGTGAGGGGTTAATCCCCGACGCAAACGTTCCGTAGCAAGGACAGTGTCCTTCCGTCAGGGAGGTCTCTGCCATGGGAAACGAACGCCGCAAACATCCACGCGTGAGCCTCGAGGTCGATGTCGACGTGACCTCCGGCAGCAACTTCTACGCCGGCAAGACCCGCGACGTCTCGGTCGGCGGGATCTTCATCGAGCTGCCGGTCGCCCCGGAGGTGGGCACCGACATCGGGCTCAAGCTCACCCTCGGGAGCCGGCAGTTCTCGGTCATCGGGCGGTGCACGTGGGTCCTCTCCGGGCAAGACGGAGAGCCGGTCGGGTTCGGCGCCGAGTTCGTCGGGCTGCTGCCGGGGGTGAAGAAGGCCATCGAGACCTTCATGATCAAGCGCGACCCGCTCGATTTCGAGCTGATCGAAGACGACGAGCCCCCGCTGAGCAAGCGAGGCCCGCCGCCGCTGCCCCGCCGCGGCGCTCACGCCTGATTCGGCGCCGCCGCGAGCGAGGCATCGAGCAGGTGCATCCGCTCCAGGATGCGCTTGAACTCGAATCGCTCGAAGGTCGCTCGCATCCGCGATCGATCGGGCGCAGAGGTGACGAGCATGGCCGGCTCGGCCTCGGCCGGGAGCGGGAGATCGCGCCGGAGCGTGGCGAGCTTCTTCGACGCACGCGCCGCCTCGGCGTGCTCGGTGATCGCGCGGGCCTTGGCCGGCGGCAGCGACGACGCGTTCTCGATGACGCCGTCGAGCGACCCGTATCGCGCGAGCAGCTGGGCCGCGGTCTTCTCGCCGAAGCCGGGCACCGCCGGGATGTTGTCGGCGGTGTCGCCCTTGAGCGCGATGAAATCCGGGATGACCTCCGGACCGAGGCCGTAGCGCAGCCGGACGCGCTCCGGCGTGTAGACCTCGACGTCGCCCACGCCGCGAGGGGTCATCATCAGGCAGGTCTTGTCGGTCACGAGCTGGAACGCGTCGCGGTCGGTCGAGACCAGGCAAGACGTCAGCCCCGAGGCTTCGGCGCGCGCGGCGAGCGTGGCGATGAGATCGTCCGCCTCCCAGCCGGCGACCCGGACGCTGGGAAAGCCGAACGCCGCGACGATCTCGTCGAAGTGGGGGAACTGCCGCGCGAGGCCGTCCGCCATCGGCTTGCGGCCCGCTTTGTAGTCGGCCTTGTCGGCGAGCCGCTCGGTCGGGCGCGTGTCCCAGGCGACCACCGTGCCCCGCGGCGTGTAGTCGACGAGGAGCTTGAAGAGCACGTTGGCGAACCCGAGGAGGGCGTTCGTCTGGAGGCCCCAGCTCGTCGCGATCGCCTCGGGCAATGCGTGGAAGGCGCGGTGCGCCAGGTTGTTCCCATCGACGACGAGCAGGTCCCGTCCGCGGGCCGGACTGTCATCCAGGACGAGCGGCTCGCCGGAGAGAGACTTGGTCATGCGCTGTCAACCGTACCTCGAGAGGCTTCACCGGCGAGAACAAGAACTGCCGAGCCCGCCGCCGCGCCGTGCTAGACCGGGCCCATGCAGAAGGGCGAGAAGGTCTTCGTCGCAGGGCATCGCGGTCTGGTCGGGAGCGCCATCGTGCGCCGGCTGGATTCGGAGGGGCTCGGCCCCATCGTCACACGCACGCGCGCGGAGCTCGACCTGACGGACCGGCTCGCGGTGGACCGCTTCTTCGCGGACGAGAAGCCCGCGTACGTGTTCCTCGCCGCCGCCAAGGTGGGCGGCATCCTCGCGAACGACACGTACCCGGCGGACTTCATCCGCGACAACCTCCTCATCCAGACGCACGTCATCGACGCGGCTCACAAGAGCGGCGTGAAGAAGCTCGTGTTCCTGGGTAGCTCCTGCATCTACCCGAAGCTCGCGCAGCAGCCGATCAAGGAGGAGTACCTCCTCACCGGAGCGCTCGAGCCGACGAACGACGCCTACGCGGTCGCCAAGATCGCGGGCATCCAGATGTGCAAGGCGTACCACAAGCAGTTCGGCATGCGCGCGATCAGCCTCATGCCGACCAACCTCTACGGCCCGAACGACAACTTCGATCTGCAGAAGTCACACGTGCTGCCTGCGCTCATGCGCAAGTTCCACGAAGCCAAGGCCGCGGGGCAGCCGAGCGTGGTCGTCTGGGGCAGCGGCAGCCCGCGGCGGGAGTTCCTCCACGTGGACGACCTGGCGGACGCGTGTGTCCACCTCATGCGCACCTACGAGTCTCCCGAGCTCGTGAACGTCGGCGTGGGCGACGACGTGACGATCCGCGAGCTCGCGGAGACGATCCGAGATGTGGTCGGCTTCCGCGGCGACCTCACCTGGGACACGTCGAAGCCCGACGGCACGCCGCGCAAGCTGCTCGACGTCTCGCGGCTCCACGGCCTCGGCTGGAAGGCGAAGATCGGCCTTCGCCAGGGCGTCGAGCAGACCTACGCGTGGTACCTCGCGAACGTCGCGGGAAAGTGACGGGAACGTCTCTCTCGTCGCGTTGCTCTGCGCGAGGTGAAAAGTACGAGCCTGCGCGCTCGCGCGCGCTTCTTACGGAGCTCCTCGAGGTCGCTCCCGAGCCCCCCGGCTCCCAGGGGTAAAGGTGCCCGGGGGGCGGTCCAACGGCGCGTCCCCGGTGCTCCGAAGGACGGCGAGCTTCAGCTTTTCTGACGCGGGTCGGGAAACTCGGCGCCCAGGCTCTCGAGCACCTGCGCGAGATCGCCGGGCAATGGCGACGTCACGGGTGAGCGTCCCTCGATCTCCAGCTCGTCCGTGTGCCAGAAGGGCCTGTCGAGCCTGTGCTTGTCGAAGAAGTGGCGCAGCGTCGGCGGATCGCAGCGTTTGTCGCCGAGCACCGGGTGGCCGATGCTCGCGAGGTCCGAGGCGGCTTGCGCCGGCGTGCTGCCCTCGATGCGGATGAGGGAGTGCCCGGAGGCGACCGCGAGGCGAACGTAGCGGGCGCGACCGCGGAGCGAGCCGCGTTTGTGCACGACGCCCTTCACGAGGGCGAGGGCGCTCCACCTCGTGGTGGGGCGGCTCGCGCCGCGTTCGAGCTCGAGGGCCAGGCCCGACGCGCCGGCCAAGGGAGGTAGTGCCAGGTTGCCGGCGGGCGCGTGGGCGGCGACCTCGACGACGCTCCACTTGTCGCCCTTGTCGCGCGGCGGCGGCGCTGGCGCGGGAGCGGGCGCGAGGATTGCGATGGCCTCGACCTCGTCCGTCTGCGGGATCATGTCCAGCCCGCGGATCTCCACGGTGGCGAGACCGGCGCGCGCCAGGTGGGCGAGATCGCGCGCGAGCGTCTCGGGATCACACGAAACGTAGACGGCCGCGCGCGGCCTCACGGCCGCGATCGCCTCGCGAAGCGCCGGGGGTAGCCCTCGGCGCGGCGGGTCGACGACCACCAGATCCCAGCTCTCCCCGCGCCGGGCGGCCGCGACCGTGAACGCCTCCGCGTCGGCGGCGTGCGCGCGCACTCCGCCGACGCGTTGCCGATCGAGCTCGGCGGCCGCCGGCTCGTGTGACTCCACCGCGTCGACGGTCGCACCGGCTCGCGCGAGCGCGATGGCGAAGGCGCCGGCCCCCGAGAAGAGCTCGAGCGCGCGGGGAGCGCGTCCGAGGGCGCGCGCCGCGTCGACCACGACTCGCTCGATCGCCGCCGCCTGACCGCGGTGCGCCTGCACGAACGCGCCGAACGTCGCGGTGATGGTCGCGGTGCCCACGTCGTCCGGGAGCGCGCTCACCCCGACGAGGAGCTTCGTTCGAGCGCCGAGCACCTGTACGGCGTTCTTGCGGGTCTCGCTCCAGGCGACGCCCGCCACCGCGGGGCAGAGCCGCTGGACCTCTCTCGCGAGCGCGACCACCTCCGGCTCCGCGAGCGCGCCTTGCTCGGAGACCAGCGTCAGGAGGAGGCGCGCGCGCTCGCGCGCGGCGCGCGCGAGGCGGATGTCGATCGCGCGCAGGCGCCGCGCGGGGCCCTCCTTCGCGAGGAGGCTCCGCAGCGCGCGCGCGGCGTCCTCGATCGCCGGGTCGACGACGAGGCAGCCGGGGATGTCCGCGACGACGTGGTCCTCGCCGCGCGCGTAGAGCCCGAGCTCCCCCCGCTCGCCCACCATCCACTTCACGCGGGTCCGGTAGCCGAGCGCAGGCTCGGCCGGCGCGACGCCGACGAGCGTGGCTCTGGCGAGCTCGGGGTACCGGCCCCTGGCGCGCTCGAGCCCCGCGGTCTTGCGCGCGAGCTGCTCCGGGTAAGGAAGGCCCATCGCCGGGCAGCCGCTGCACCGTTCGAGGTGCGGGCAAGACGTGTTAGCAGTCATGAGGCCCTCATGTCGGTCGCCGTCGTCATCCGCGACACGAAGACTGCCCACCACGCGATGTGCGTCCTCACCGGCGCGCTGCGCGCGGACCCGCGCACGGAGGGCGTACCGCTCCATTTCGCGGAAGCGGGACTCGACCTCGACGGCGCTATCGATCGGGCTCTCTCGGCGGCAGACACGGTCCTCTGTTTGTGGTCGTTCTACTCGACCGAGCTCGAAGAAGCACTCTCGGCGCGGGCGGCGCTCCGGCCCAGGACCGAGCGCGTGCTCCACGTGGCGGGCGGCGTCCACGCGACCGCGGAGCCCGCCGAGACCCTGGCCGCCGGCTTCGAGCTCGTGGCGCTCGGGGAAGGGGAGCGGACGATCGTCGACCTCGTGCTCGCCCTGGCCGAGGGGAACGACCCGCGCCGCGTGACCGGGCTCGGGTGGCTCGACGACTACGGCGCGTACCGCAGCCTCGGGCCCGGCGCGCGTGTGGTGCTCGACGAGTGGCCGGCTCACAACGCGCGAGACACGCGCTTCTGCCCGATCGAGATCACACGAGGCTGCGTGTACGCATGCCGGTTCTGCCAGACGCCCTACGTCTTCAAAGCTCGGTTCCGCCACCGCAGCATCGAGAACGTGCGGGCGCACGTCCGCGCGATGCGCGCGGCGGGGCTGCCCTACGTCCGCTTCCTCTCGCCCACGTCGCTCAGCTACGGGGCGACCGGGACCGAGGTGAGCCTCGAGGCCATCGAGGCGCTGCTCGCCGGGGTGAGGGAGGAGGCGGGCCCCGAGACGAAGATCTTCTTCGGCACGTTCCCCTCCGAGGTGCGCCCCGAGCACGTGACGGACGACGTCCTCCGCGTCATGAAGCGCTACGTGAACAATGACAATATCGTCATTGGTGGCCAGTCGGGCTCGGAGCGCGTCCTCACCTCGTCGCTGCGGGGGCACGACGTGGCGGATGTGGTCCGCGCCGTGAAGACGGCCGCCAAGTGGGGCTTCCGTCCCAACGTCGACATGCTCTTCGGTCTGCCGGGCGAGGAAGAAGAGGACCGTGAGGCCACGCGGCGGCTGATGCAAGAGCTGGTGGATCTCGGCGGGCGCGTGCATTCGCACACCTTCCTGCCGTTGCCGGGCACCCCGCTCGCCTCCGCGCCGGGCGGCACGGTGGGCGGCGCGATCGCGCGCGATCTCGAGCTCTACGAGGCGCGCGGCCGGTCCTATGGATCGTGGCGGACGCAGATCGTCTCGGCCGAGCGTCTTTCGGCGCGCAGGCAGAATCGCGCTTCCGGTCGCGCGGGGCGTCTGGCAAAAGGCGAAGAGTGACCAAACGCATCGTCGGCATCGGTGGGACCAGCGCCCAGCGCTCGAGCAGCCTGACCGCCTTGAGCGCGGTGCTCGCAGCCGCCGCCCGGGAAGGCGCGCAGACGACCGTGCTGGAGCTGGGGCAGCTCGGGCTCCCCATGTACGAGCACGGCGTGCCCGTGACCGACGCGGTGAAGCGCTACGCGGACGCCGTCGCGCAGGCGGACGCGCTCGTGTGGTCGAGCCCGCTCTACCACGGCACGATCAGCGGCCTCTTCAAGAACGCCATCGACTGGCTCGAGGTGCTCTCCGGCGCGGAGCCGCCTTACCTGCATGACAAGCCGGTCGGGCTCCTTGCGGTGGCGGCAGGCGGCCACGCGCTGCAAGCCATCTCGACGATGGAGCACATGGTCCGCGCGCTCCGCGGCTGGACGGTGCCCTACGTCGTCGCGGTGAACCGCGCGAGCGACGCGTTCGAACGGGACGGCACCGTCAAGAGCGACGTGGTGGACCGCCAGCTGAAGAAGCTCGGCTCCGAGATGGTGCGCGCGGCGACGCTGTTCGGCGGGCCGAAGGGCGGCTGAGCGGCGGGCGCGGGCGCGCTCAGACCGGACGGACGTGACCGAGCGCGTGTGTGTCGTCCGCCGCGAGCCTCGCCCACGTGCGCGGTCGGTCACAGAGCGCGGCGTCACGAAAGCGCCGCGCGAGCGGGATGGAGCCGGGCGTCCTCGCCGGCTCCTCACACGCGCCCTCCGGCTCGCTCCGCAGGAGGTCGATCCGACCGAGCGCGGCGTAGATTCCGACGGCCGCGACCTCGCGGACCACACCCGACACGCGCGGCCCGAGCCAAGGCGATCGTGAGCCGACCGCCACGGCTTCACCGAAGACCCGCTCGAAGATCCGCTCGGAGCGCAGGGTGTGGAACGCGTCGGTCACGACGAGCACCCGCCCCGCGCCGAAGCGCTCGCGTGCGAACGTGGCGTTCTCCCAGGTCGAGGTCGAGGCGTCTTCGACGAGGATCGCGCTCCGCGGGACGCCGTGCGCCACCAGGACATCCGCGGCCACGCTCGCCTCGCTCGGGCCGAAGTCGCCGATGCCACCCGTGACGATGACCAGCGGAGCCTTGCCCTCCGCGTAGAAGCGCGCGGCGTGCGCGGCGCGCCGGGCGAGCGCGTGGCTCGGCGCTCCGCCGGGGTTCACCCGGCAGCCGAGCACGACGATTGCGTCGAAGGTCCCTGACGGAGCACGCGGACCGGTCCGCCGATCGAGCCAAACGGCGAACAGCGCGAGCGCAGCGAGCGAGAGCCCGAGCACCGCAGCCAGCTTGAGAGCCCCATGGTGGCGCACCATACGATTGGTACGCCGGCGGTGTGGCGGGCATTCGGCACGGCGCGGGGAGCGTCGGCGGAGAAATTGTGGCGGAGCCGTGGCAGCCCCGGCGGGCCGAGCTCAGTGGAAGTTGATCACGTCCCAGCCGCCGAGCGAGCTGAAGCCGCACGCGGCCTCGGAGAAATAGAGCGCGCTCATGTTGACGTAGTGGCCGCAGACGTCTCCCGTCTGGTCACCGTAGAAGTCGCAGTTGGGGCAGTTGGGGTCGTAGCCGCCGTTGCACGCGTCGCAGCCGGCGCAGCCCGGCTGATCTTTCTCGGCCCACATCGACTCTAGGCAGGACTCGATCCCGGCCACGCCGGCGCCGAGGCACTCGTTCTGGCCCGACTCGCCGCACATCCCGAAGGCCCCGTGCGCGGTGCCTGACTGCTCGTCCGACGTCGCCTGCTGATCGGCGCACGTCTCGCCGCTGGTCCACTGCCCATACGCGGGCAGGCCCTTCGTCGCGCGGAGCTCGTTGATCTTGGCGATGCACGCCTGGCGCGCCGCCGCGTACGGGTCCATTCCGGTGCCGGTCGTGCCGGTCTGCCCCGTGGTCGTCGACGCGGTCCCCGTCGTTGCGGTGGTCGAGGTGGTCGACTGGGTCCCGGTCGTCGCTTGGCTGCCGGTCGAGGTGGCGGGACCCGAGTTGGTCCCCGAGGTCGCCCCCGAGCCCCCTTCACCGCCCACGCCTTCGTCGTCGATCGAGCCTTCACAGCCGGTCGATGCAGCGGAGAGGATGAGCACACGCGCAAGGATGGCTCGCATGGTCTCAGCGTCTCATCGCGGCGGCACGGGGGTCAACGTGACGGCGCGAGAGGACGGCCGCGTTCTCATTGGGCTGTGTTGATCCGCTCCAGCAGGAAGAAGCTCGGCGTGCGGACCGCCAAAGGGCCCAGGGCGAGGTAGGTGGCGCCGAGCAGGAGGTCCGCCGAGCCGGGAACGAGCGCCACCAGCGGATCGCGGACCAGCCCGAGCGGGTGCAGGCGGGGGTGCCTCGCGCCGTAGTCGAGCAACACGCCCGCACGACAGCCGAAGGGCGTGCCCCCCGCCGGGAGCGGCTTCACGGCGTAGGGACCAAACGTGACGGGGGCGCCGGTTCTGTCGCGGAGCGGCTCACCGGACCCTTGATCGATGCGGACGTTGTGGCCCATGACGGTCCCGTCATGGGCGCGTCGGAACACCTTGCGAAAGATCTTCCAGGTGAGCCGCTCGACCAGCGCCGGGAGGCCGAGGGCCGTGCCGCGGTAGTCGAAGCCGGCGAGCTCGAGCGGGTCGACCTCGTGGCCGGTCGCGAGCAACCGCCGGAGCTCCGGCAGCGGGGCGGAGGTAACCGCGTCCGCCCTCACGCCAGGCCCTCCGCGACGCCGAATCGGCCGGCGCGCAGGGCTCGCCAGGTCTCCGCCGGGGTGGCCGGTTGCCGCGCGCACCAGGCGAGGTACGCGGCGAAGCTGATGTCGGGGTCGCGCGCGTCGGCGGGCGTCAGGCCGAAGTCCCCCTGGAGCGCGCGGGTCACCGCCAGCTCCAGGTCCTCGTGGTAGCCCTCGAACACCGTGAGGTCGCGGAGGTAGTCCGCGCGTGGGTCGCGGCCGCTCGTGACCGCACGGACGCGCTCCGCCAGCTCCTCGAGCGCGCCGGGGTCGTGCTGGAGCATCTCCAGGTCGTAGGCGAACTGGTTCTCGTCGTGGTGAGCGCCGAGCAGGTGCCGGATCACGCGCTCGCGAGCGCTGAGCAGCCCGGAGAAGTCGAGCGGTGCGATTGCGCGCTCCGCGAGCAAGAAGGGGAACCGCACTGGACGAGGGGCGAGCAGGCGCGCACGCCAGGTGTCGCGGACCGGGCGCCGCGAGGTTCCGACCGTCCCGCTGCGGAAGGCCATGCGGTGCCACATCCGCAGGATGCCGAGGGTGATCTGCCAGGTGTTCGGCACGGCCGGGTAAGCCCTGCTCTGGGCGAGGCGCGCGAGCGCCCGCGAGACCGCCGCGACGTCCACCAGGAGGAGGCGGGCGAGGAGGGGAAGCCTGTCGGTTCTGTCATCTCGTGAGCTCATTTCGTCCTCCGTGCCTGGAGCGCGCCAGGCCTCTGCGCGGCCCGCAGGCGGGCCAGGGTTGCTTGGTCGCGCTGCTCGAGCGTGGTCGCGGCCAGGCCCGCCGGAAGCGCGCCCTGCTTCAGCGCCTCGAGGACGAGGCGGTACGCGACCGCGTTGTCGCTCGGGTCTGCGTAGATGGCCTCCCGCAGATCCGGCAGGCGCTCGAGGATGGACGCGATCGGATTGACGAAGAGCCCGAGCACGGCGCTCTCGGTCGCGGCGACGAGCGCCCGGACGACGCGCAGATCGGCCTCGGCGATCGCCGAGGTAGCCGGGCGAGGTGTGGTCGCGGCGAGATCTACGAACGCCGTGATCGCCTCCTCGATGGCGCGGAGCGAGGCGCGCGAGAGCTTCTGCGCGGCGAGCCGCTCGATCACGACGCCGGCGAGCGCGCGGCGGACGAGCAGCAGATCGGCCGCGACCGCGGCGAAGTCCCCCGTCTCCCTCGCGAGCTCCGCCAGGGCAGGGACGAGCGCAGGGCCGCCGCTCTCCCGGAAGTCCTTCACGACGTAGCCGCTGCCCTGCAGGACCGAGAGCAGGCCGCCGAGCTCCAGCTCCCGCAGGGCCGAGCGCACGGTGCCCCGATTGACGCCGAGCGACACGGCCAGCTCTCTCTCCGGCGGGAGTCGCTGCCCGGGCGTCACGTCCCCTCGCAGGATCGCCGAGCGAATGTGGGTTGCGCAGACGCTGACGGCCGACTCGCGAGGAACGGGGGCGAACACGATTGGTACATTGGTCGAACCATTCGACCGCGTCAAGGACCTCATTCCTGGGTCACGACGCGCGGCTGCGGTCGCCCTCGGGCTCGGGCATCGACTATCGTCGTCGGCCCGCGTGAAGAGAGAGTCTCCGCCCCTCGTCTTCGAGCATGTCGGCAAGCGCTTTGGCGACACGGTCGTGCTGTCGGACGTCCATTTCCGGACCGAGCCCGGCGAGCTCGTGGTGCTCGTGGGGCCGAGCGGCTGCGGCAAATCCACGCTCATGCGCCTCGTCGCCGGGCTCGAGACGCTCTCGGAAGGCGCCATCTACGCCGGCGAAAAGAAGATCAGCGCGCTGCCTCCCCACGAGCGCGGCGTGGGCATGGTCTTCCAGAGCTACGCGCTCTACCCGCACCTCACCGTCCGGGAGAACCTCGCGTTCCCGCTCTACGTGCAGAAGGTCCCCCAGGCCGACCAGGATCGCGAGGTCCGGCGGGTCGCCGACATGCTCTCGCTCGGGCCGCTGCTCGAGCGGCTGCCGAAGCAGCTCTCCGGAGGCCAGCGCCAGCGCGTCGCCATCGGGCGCTGCCTCGTCCGCAAGCCCGAGATCTATTGCTTCGACGAGCCGCTCTCCAACCTGGACGCCGCGCTTCGATCCCAGATTCGCGTCGAGCTGAAGTCGCTCCAGCGCGAGCTGAAGAAGACGACGATCTACGTCACCCACGATCAGATCGAGGCCATGACCATGGCCGACCGGATCGTGGTCCTCCACAAAGGCGTCTTGCAGCAGGTCGGCAAGCCGGAGGAGCTCTACCTCGAGCCCAAGAACACCTTCGTCGCGCGGTTCATCGGCTCGCCGTCGATGTCCTTGATCCGCGGCGACGTCGAGTCGGGCGTCTTCGCCAGCGGCGAGCTGAAGACGGCGCTCGCCGTCCGGTCGGGGCCCGCGATCCTCGGCCTGCGCGCGGAGGACGTCGTCGTCTCGAGCGAGGGACCCCACAGCGGCGTGGTCAAGAGCGTGGAGCCAGTCGGGGAGACCGGCTACCTGCACCTCGAGGTCGCCGGGCTCCGTATGGATCCGGCGAGCCTGGGCGCACCGGGGTCGGCGACCGAGACGCCGCGCGCGCCGCTCCTCTCCGCGAGCATCCCGGGGCGTGACGCGTTCTCGATCCGGGAAGGCAGCGTCGTCCGCTTCTCGATCCGCGAGGGGCGTGCTCGCGCCTTCGATCCCGACTCGGGAGAGGCCCTTCCGCGGTGAGGTGGCTCTCGTGAAGGGGCGGCTGTGGCTCGTGATCGTGGGGGTCGTCGCCCTCCTTTCGATCGTCGTGCACCCGATCTTCACCGCGCTCGCGCCCGCACCCGCCGGGGTGCGTGTCGTGCTCTGGCACTCCCAGCGCGGCGCCGAGAAAGCGACGCTCGAGGCGCTCCTCCGCGAGTTCAACGAGGAGAACGCCGGCCGCGTCTACGTCGAGCCGCTGGCGGTGCCCGAGGGCTCCTTCAAGGACAAGGTGCTGCGCACCGTGCCGCGTGGAGGCGGCCCCGACGTCTTCCTCCGGCCGCACAACGAGCTCGGCGAGTACCTGCAAGACGGCGTCGTTCGCGCCGTGGATCCGGCCGCGCTCCCTTACGCGCAGCCCGGCTACCTGAAGGGCATCCTCGAGGGCGTCTCGCGCGAGGACCGGAGGTACGGCTTCCCGCTCACCTACAAGAGCCTCCTCGTCTTCTACAACCGCGAGCTCTTGCCGAACGGCCCGCCGCGGACGCTGGAGGAGGTGAGGGCGCTCCGGAGCACGCTGCCGGCCGGGACCTATCCGCTCGCCTACGAGGCGAACCTCTTCTTCTTCCACGCGCCCTTTTTCCTCGCCTACGGCGGATCCATTTTCGACGGCCCGGACGAGCGCTTCGCGGTCTTCGACGACCCGCGATCGTTCCGCTTGCCGGGGCAGCTCCGCGCGGAAGGCACGTTGCCCCCCGACCCGAGCTACAACGAGGCGATCCGCCTCTTCGAGGCGAGGCAAGCGGCGCTCATCATCTGCGGACCCTGGTACACGCCTGGCGGCGCCGTCGCGGAGGCGAAGGCCTGGGATGTCGCGCCGCTCTTCCAGGTGGAGGGACGACCCACAGGGTCCTTCGTCACGGTCGAGGCGGCCTTCTTGTCCGCGAGCACCGCGCACCCGGACGAAGCGGAGGCGGTGGCGCGTTTCCTCGCCGGGCCACGCGGTCAGAAGGCCCGATATCAGGCGCTCTCGCTGCCCCCGGTCGCGGCCGCGGAGTACGAACGAGACGGAGGCGGCGAGGCCGCGTCCCTCGCGCAGCGCCTGGTCACCATCCAGCGCGGCTCGCTCGAGGCCGGCGCCGTGACCCCGAGCACGACGAAGATGGGCGCCGTCTGGCGCCCGGGCGACGACGTGCTCAAGGCCAGCGTGGCGGGGCGCAACGTGGACGAGGCGATCGAGGGCGCGCGCTACGGGCTCTCGCGCATCGCGGACAAGCGGCTCGAGGGCGGTGACGCGCGCGTCTACGGCGTGCTCCTCACGGCGCTGCTCGTGCTCGGCACGGTCCTCGTCATTCGCCGGATCCGGTCCGAAGCCGCCTCGCCAGTGGCCGCACGAGCGCGCCTGACCGGGTTCTGGGGCGCGAGCGCGCTGCCGTACCTCGCGCCGGGCGTCGTCGCCTCGGCCGTGCTCGTCATCGCGCCGATCGTCACCGGCGCGGGGATGAGCCTCTTCGAGTACCAGGCCGGGAAGTTCGTCTTCGTCGGCACGCAGAACTTCCGGGAGATCCTCGCGCCGCCGCTCGAGCGCGCCTTCGAGGCGCGCTCGTTTTACTTCGCGCTCGGCGTCACCGTGCTCTGGACGCTGCTCAACGTCTTGCTCCACGTCTCGATCGGCGTGGTGCTCGCGCTGCTGTTGCGGCCTTCTTACCTGCGCTTCCGGACGCTCTACCGGCTCGTCCTCATCTTGCCGTGGGCCATCCCGAACTACATCACCGCGCTCATGTGGAAGGGGATGTTCCACGCCCAGGTCGGCGCCATCAACGCGCTGCTCGCGCCGTTCGGCTTCGCCGGCAAGACCTGGTTCGACTCCTTCGGTACGGCGTTCTTCGCGAACCTCGTCACGAACACCTGGCTCGGCTTCCCGTTCATGATGGTCGTCACGCTCGGCGCGCTCTCGGCGATCCCGCGCGAGCTCGAAGAGGCGAGCGTGCTCGACGGCGCCTCGCGCTGGCAGCGCTTCGTGCACATCGTCCTGCCGCACATCCGCCCGGCGCTCCTGCCCTCGATCATCCTCGGGAGCGTTTGGACCTTCAACATGTTCAACGTCGTGTACCTCGTGAGCGGCGGCGAGCCGGGGTCACAGACCGACATCCTCGTCAGCGAGGCCTACCGCTGGGCCTTCGAGCGGGGGCAGCGCTACGGCTACGCGGCGGCCTACTCGGTCCTCATCTTCGTCTTCTTGCTCCTCTACGGCCGCGTGACGAAGCGGCTCGACCCGGAGGCCGCGTGAAGGACACCTCGCGCGACGAGAGCGGCGTCAGGCCTGGCCTCGCGGAGGTCGTGCTCACGCACGTCGTCCTGCTCGTGGCCTCGGCGGCCGTGCTCTACCCGATCCTCTGGGTGGTGCGGCTCGCGGTGTCGCCCTCGGGGCGGCTCGCGCCGAGCGGGCCGCTCCCGATTCCGGACGAGATCAGCTGGAAGAGCTTCCACGACTTCGTCTTCGCGGAGGATTTTTACGGTCGGCCGATTTTCTTCCTGCAGCTCGGCAACTCGCTGCTCGTCTCGGGCGCGGCCACCGTCGTCGGTGTCATCTTCGCGCTGTCCGCCGCGTACGGGTTCTCGCGCTTCGCGTTCCCACTCCGCGAGGCCGGCATGAAGGCGATGTTGCTCTCGCAGATGTTCCCCGCCGTCGTGACGGCGGTGCCGCTCCTGTTTCTGCTCGACGCGCTCGGGCTCTTCGGGACGACGGCGGGTCTGGTGCTCATCTACGCGACGACGAGCGTGCCCTTCAGCATCTGGATGCTGAAGGGCTACTTCGACGTCTTGCCGCGTGATCTCGACGAGTCGGCGCGGCTCGACGGCGCCTCCTCCTGGACGATCTTCTGGAAGATCCTCCTGCCGCTCGTCCGGCCGGGCATCGGCATCACCGCGCTCTTCTCGTTCATGAACGCGTACAACGAGTTCATCATGGCGAGCGTCTTCCTCGACGACGTGACGCGGTACACGCTGCCGGTCACCTTGCAGCAGTCGGTCGGCGGCTTCGATCCGGACTGGGGTGTCTTCGCGGCAGGCTCGCTCCTCCTCAGCGTCCCCGTCGTGCTCGTCTTCTTCTTCGTGCAGCGGCAGATGGTGCAGGGGCTCACTGCCGGCGCCGTGAAGGGCTGAGCGGCAGCGCACGGGGCGCGACGGACAAACGATCCTTGCTTGTGGGGCAGAGGCGCGCCATTTTGCAGCTCCCCTCGATGAAGAAGGCCGTCACCTGGAGCGCGCTGGGGCTCGCCGGCGCCGCGGTCGTCGCCGCGGCCGTCGTGTTCCGCTTTCCCCACCACATGGGGAACGCGGCCGTGGCGAGCGCTTCGGCGTCCGGTCCGGCCGCCGGCAAGCCTGCGGCAGAGGTGGTGACCGCCGACGGGGTTCGGCTGAAGGGCAGGGCGGTCGCGCTCAAGACGACCGCTGTGGGCACGCTCGTCCCGAACGAGGCTGTCGCGCTCGCGCCCGAGCTCTCGCGCCGGCTGGTCAAGGTCTCCGCGAAGGACGGGGCGCGGGTGAAGAAGGGCGACGTCCTCTTCAAGCTCGACGACGCCGATCTCAACGCGCAGCTCGCGGAGCTGTCCGTCCGCAAGAAGCTCGCCGCGGAGACCGAGGCGCGCCAGAAGAAGCTCCGCGCGGAGGGGCTCTCGTCGGAGGCCGATCTCGAGCGCGCGCGGAGCGACGTCGAGCTGATCGCGGCGCAGATGACCTCGCTCGGCGTCACCCTCTCGCGCACGAGCATCCGCGCGCCGTTCGACGGGCGGCTCGGCCTGCGGATGATCAGCGAGGGCGCCATGGTCTCGCCTCTGACGACGCTCATCACGCTGGAGGACGACACGACCCTCAAGGTCGACTTCTCGCTGCCCGAGCGCCACGCGCCGCTCGTCCAGCTCGGCGCTTCGTTCTCCTTCCGCGTCGAGGGGCGAGAGGAGCCCATCGAGGCCAAGGTCGTCGCGGTTCAGCCCGAGGTCGACTCCAGCACGCGGAGCGTTCGCGTGCGCGGCGTCACCCCGAACCCCGACGGCAAGCTCATGCCCGGCAGCTTCGTCAAGGTGGAGTTCCCGCTCTCCCGCGAGCAGGGCGGGCTCATGGTCCCCTCGTTCGCCGTCATCCCGTCGCTCGGCGGGCACGGTGTCTACCGCTTCGCGGACGGCAAGGCGCAGCTGGTGGAGGTGGAGCTCGGCGTCCGCACCGACACCGAGGTGCAGCTCGTCCGCGGCGTGGCTGACGGAGACGTCATCCTCACGACGAACCTTCTTCGAATCCGGCCGGGGGGTCCGGTCAAGCTCGGCCAGGTCGACGGATGACCCTCGCCGAGACAGCGGTACGCCGGCCCGTCTTCGCGACCGTGCTCTCGCTCGTCCTCGTCATCTTCGGCGTGGTCGGCTTCTCGTTCCTCGGTGTGCGAGAGTACCCGGCCGTCGACCCCCCGGTCGTCACCGTGACGACCACCTACCCGGGCGCGAACCCGGACGTCGTCGACTCCCAGATCACCGAGCCGCTCGAGCAGGCCCTGTCCGGCATCCCCGGCGTGCGGACGATGTCGAGCACCTCCCGCGACGGGACGAGCGCCATTCGTCTGGAGTTCGATCTCTCGGTCGATCTGGAGGCGGCCGCAAACGACGTCCGCGACAAGGTCTCCGGGGCGGTGGGCCGCCTCCCGATCGACGCCGACCCGCCCGTGGTCGAGAAGGCGGACGCCGACAGCTCGCCGGTCGTGTTCCTGACCGTGCGGAGCGACACGAAGGACATCCTCGAGGTGTCGAACGTCGCCGACACGCTCATCAAGGAGCGGGTCCAGACGATCCCGGGGGTCTCCACCGTCCGCATCTTCGGGGAGAAGCGGTACGCGATGCGCCTCTGGCTCGACGCCGAGCGGATGGCCGCGCACCGCATCACGCCGCAAGACATCCAGCGCTCCCTCGGCCAGCAGAACGTCGATCTCCCGTCAGGGCGCATCGAGGGCAGCTCGACGGAGCTGGGCGTCCGGACCTCCGCGCGCCTGACGACCCCCGCGGAGTTCAACCGCATCACCGTCCGTGAGGAGGGAAACAGGCCCATCCGGTTCGAAGACGTGGGCTTCGCCGAGCTCGGCCCCCTCAACACCCGCTTCGGGTTGAAGGCGCAGGGCAGCCGCATGATCGGCGTCGCCGTCGTCCCGCAGCCGAACACCAACGCCATCGCCATCGCGGACGAGTTCTATCGTCGGCTCGAGGTCATCAAGAAAGACATCCCCGACGATTACACGGTGGAGATCGGGTACGACTTCACGAAGTACGTGCGGAAGAGCGTCCGGGAGGTGGAGGAGACGCTCTTGATCGCGTTCGTGCTCGTCGCCTTCATCATCTACGCCTTCCTCCGCGATTGGCGCTCGACCCTCATCCCTGTCATCGCCATCCCCGTCAGCATCGTCTCGTCGTTCGTCTTCGTCTGGCTGCTCGGGTTCTCGATCAACGTCCTCACGCTGGTCGGGATCGTTCTCTCCATCGGGCTCGTCTGCGACGACGCGATCGTCGTCCTCGAGAACGTCTACACGAAGGTGGAGGCGGGAATCCCCCCGATGCGCGCGGCCATCGAGGGCTCGAAGGAGATCTTCTTTGCGATCGTGTCGACGACGATTTCGCTCGCGATCGTCTTCGTCCCCATCATCTTCATGCAGGGCCTGACCGGGCGTCTGTTCCGCGAGTTCGCGGTCGTCGTCGTCGGCTCGGTCATCATCAGCGGGCTCATCGCGCTCACGCTCTCGCCCATGATGTGCCGGTACTTGCTGCGCCACGGCGAGCCGGGCCTCGTCTATCGCCTGACCGAGCCGTTTTTTCAGCTCGTCAACCGCATCTATGGCTGGACGCTTCGCGGCTTCCTGCGCGCTCGCTTCCTCGCCGTCCCCATCCTGGCCGGCGTCTTCGCGCTGACATACTTCCTCTACAAGACGCTGCCGACCGAGCTGGCGCCGCTGGAAGATCGCTCCAACATCCGCATCAACGTCCGCGCACCCGAGGGGGCGAGCGCGGCCTTCACCGAGTACCAGCTCGATCAGATCGATACCTGGGTCACCGACTCGGTCCCCGAGGTGTTCCGCACGTACGCCATACTCGGCGGGTTCGGCGGGTCGGGTGGCGTGAACTCGGGCGTCCAGAACGTCTACCTGCTCGACGGCGAGGAGCGCACGCGGTCGCAGGAGGAGATCTTCCAGCAGATAGCCAAGGGCGTCGGCCAGTTCTCGGGCGTGCGTTCATTCCCCGCGCAGCCGCCGACCATCGGGAGCCGCTTCGCGGGGCAGCCGCTCCAGTTCGTGCTCAAGGCGCCGAGCTCGAAGGCCCTCATCGACATCTTGCCGAAGTTCCTCGACGCGGCGCAGAAGCGCCCGGAGCTCCGCTTCGTGGACGCGGACCTGAAGGTGAACAGGCCTGAGCTCGCCTACGAGGTGAATCGCGAGCGAGCGACCGAGCTCGGTGTGTCCGTGCTCGACGTCGCGCGGACGCTGCAGCTCGGGCTGGGCGGCGTCCGGTACGGCTACTTCATCATGAACGGCAAACAATACGAGGTCGTCGGCCAGCTCCGCGAGGCCGACCGCGACGACCCCGGTGACGTCAAGGGCCTGTTCGTGCGAAGCGTGCGCGGCGAGATGATCCCGCTCGACGCGCTCCTCCAGGAGCGCGAGGGGGCGACGGCCGCCGCGCTCTACCGGTTCGATCGCTACCCGGCGGCCACGGTGTCGGCGGGCCTCACGCCCGGCAACACCCTGGGTGACGGCATCCGCGCGATGAAGGAGGTCGCCTCCGAGGTGCTCCCGAGCGGCTTCCAGACGGCGCTCGCCGGTGAGTCGCGCGACTTCGCGGACAGCTCGTCGAGCACCACGTTCGCCTTCCTCTTCGCGCTCTTGCTCGTCTACCTCGTTCTCGCTGCGCAGTTCGAGAGCTTCATCGACCCGGTGATCATCCTCGTCACCGTGCCGCTCTCGATCGCGGGCGCGCTGGGCACGCTCTACCTCGCGCAGCAGAGCCTCAACGTCTTCAGCCAGATCGGCATCGTCATGTTGGTTGGCCTCGTGACGAAGAACGGCATCCTGGTGGTGGAGTTCGCGAACCACCACAAGAAGCTCGGAAAGGACCTGACGACGGCCGCTTACGAGGCAGCCGTGTCGCGGTTTCGTCCGATCCTGATGACGAACTTCGCGTCCATCCTCGGGGTCGTGCCCATTGCGCTGTCGCTCGGCGGTGCGGCCGGGAGCCGGCGTTCTTTGGGTATCGCCGTCGCCGGGGGCCTCACGTTCTCGTTGCTGCTCACGCTCTACGTGGTGCCGGCGGTGTACGTGCTCCTGTCGCGGCGGCACCGCGAAGAGGCGGCGGAGCCGGAGCACGACGCGGCGACCGCCGCCGCGGAGTAGAGGCGCGCTCGGGTCGAAAGCGCGGCGCGCCCCTTGCTTCGCGGCGCTCGCATCCCAACCTTCCCCTCGAATCGATGTCCATGATTCGAAACCCAGCGGTGGCGGGGACGTTCTATCCCGCAGATCCTGCGCAGCTCGCGCAAGAGGTCGACGCGTACCTCGCGCACCCGCGCGGCCGCGTGCGCTCGACGTCGCCCAAAGCGATCGTCGCGCCTCACGCGGGGTATGCGTATTCGGGGGAGATCGCGGGCAGCGCGTATGCGGCGCTGCGTCCGTGGGCATTGGGCGTAGCGAGGACCGCGCGAGTCGTCTTGCTCGGCCCCACCCATCGGGTCGCAGCGCAGGGGCTCGTCCTGCCCGGGGCGGACGTCCTCCGAACGCCGCTCGGCGACGTCGCGGTCGATCTGGAGCTCGTGGCCGACCTGACGAACCTGCCTCAGGTGTCCGTGTCGTCTGCGGTGCACGCACGCGAGCATTCGCTCGAGGTCCATCTTCCGTTCTTGCAGCGCGTGCTCTCGCGCTTCCGCGTGGTGCCGCTCGCGGTGGGCGACGCCGACGCGGAGGAGGTGGCGGAGGTGCTCGAGCGCCTGTGGGGAGGGGAGGAGACGCGCATCGTCGCGAGCTCGGACCTCTCGCACTACTTGCCGTACCAATCCGCGAAGCGGGTGGACGACGAGACCGCGCGCGCGATCGAGCACGCCGAGACCGTGAGCCCACGTCAGGCTTGCGGGGCCCACGTCATCAATGGCCTCTCCGAGGTCGCGCGACGTCGCGGCCTCACGATCGAGCGGCTGGACCTGCGGAGCTCCGGGGATACCGCAGGCTCTCGCGACGAGGTCGTCGGCTACGGCGCGTTTGCCTACTACGAGACGCGCCCCATGGAGGCGTCGTGACCCCCGAGGACGGCAAGGCCTTGCTCCAGATCGCTCGCCGGGCCGTGGGGGAGCGGCTCGGGGGCCCCGCGGAGGAGGTGGCGCGGGGCCGTCGGCTGAACGAGCCGGGGGCGGCCTTCGTGACCGTGCGTCGCGGCGCGCGGCTCCACGGCTGCATCGGCAACGTGGAGCCCGAGGGCGCGCTCGGCGATGCTGTCGCGCGCAACGCCAAGCTCGCCGCCTTCGAAGATCCGCGGTCGCGCCCCTTGCGGTCCGCTGAGCTCGCCGACGTTCGCTTCGAGGTGAGCGTCCTCGGCAAGCCGGCGCCGCTGCCCGTCACGAGCGAGGCGGACGCGTGCGCGCGGCTCAGGCCCGGCGTCGACGGCGTCATCCTCTCGCGCGGCGCGCGGCGCGCCCTCTTCCTCCCGCAGGTGTGGCGCTCGCTCCCGGAGCCGCAGGAGTTCCTCTCCCGGTTGAAAGAGAAGGCGGGGCTTTCGCCGGCGCTCTGGGACGACAAGGTCCGGCTCGAGACGTTCCAGGTCGAGTCGTTCGCGGAGCCTGGCTACAAAGAAGAGGAGGCGCACGCCTCATGACCGCCGGGCACCATCCTGCTCGTTATGGCGTCGCCCTCGGCGACGGGCGAATCCGCTGTGACGCTTGCCCACGGGCCTGCGCGCTGCGAGACGGTCAACGTGGGCTCTGCTTCGTCCGGATGAACGAGGGCGGCGAGCTCGTCTCGACGACCTACGGGCGCTCGAGCGGGTTCTGCGTCGATCCGATCGAAAAGAAGCCGCTCGCCCATTTCCTCCCGGGGTCGAGCGTCCTGTCGTTCGGCACGGCCGGGTGCAACCTGACCTGCAAGTTCTGCCAGAACTGGGACATCTCCAAATCCAAGGAGATGGACACGCTGGCGGACGCGGCGACGCCGGAGGCCATCGCCGAAGCGGCTGCCCGGGCCGGCTCGCGGTCGGTCGCCTTCACGTACAACGACCCCGTCATCTTCGTCGAGTACGCGATGGACGTCGCGGACGCCTGTCACGAGAAGGGAATCAAGACGGTCGCGGTCACCGCCGGTTACATCGGGGACCAGGCGCGGCGAGACTTCTTCGCCAAGGTCGACGCAGCCAACGTGGACCTGAAGGGCTTCACCGAGGACTTCTACCGGAAGGTGTGCGGCGCCGAGCTCGCGCGAGTCAAGGAGACGCTGCTCTACATCAAGGCCGAGACCAAGACGTGGTTGGAGCTGACGACGCTGCTCGTCCCCGGCGAAAATGACAGCGACGCCGAGATCGAGGCGCTCTCCGCCTGGGTGGCCGAAGAGCTCGGCCCGGAGACGCCCCTCCACTTCAGCGCCTTCCACCCGGACTACAAGATGCGCGACGTCCCTCCGACGCCGCCGTCGACGCTGAGGCGCGCGCGTCGCATCGCCAAGGCCGCGGGCTTGCGCCACGTGTACACGGGCAACGTGCACGATCTCGAGGGTGACACCACGCTCTGCGACGCGTGTGGCGCGAAGGTCATCGAGCGCGACTGGTACGAGGTCCTCGCGTACCGCCTCGACCCGGAGGGGCGGTGCACGGCGTGTGGCCACACGCTGGCGGGGGTCTTCGGCGGGGGGCCGGAGCATTTCGGCCGGCGCCGGCTTCGCGTAGCGATCGCCTGACGTGGCAAGGTAGAGTGGCCAGGTCTACATGTCTGGCGGCAGGAGGTTCATCCAATGGCCGGCGCCTCCCGAGATCTCGGCGGACAACCCGGGGAGGCTCATCCCTGCGCGTGAGCCGATCACGCCGTTTCGGCGCGTGGAGGTCCGGAGAGCCCCAACGACGGAGCCCCCGCTCGCCCCGCCCGGGCTGCAGGCGCAGGTCGTCGTTCCGCCCGCCGCGGCCTTGCCATTCGTTCCGGCGCCCGGGCTGCCGTTCCAGTCGGAGGCGCCTCGGCAGCCCGCGCCGACGCCGTCGGCGATGCCGATCTCGCCGTGGGCGCAATACACGAGCGCGGCTGCAGTGACGCCCCAGCCGCCTCCCGTTGCAGCCCCGCCCGTCACGCTTCCACCAGCGCCGCCTGCGGTCGTGGTCCCGCCAGCGTACCACGCCCCGCCCGCTCCATCTCCCTGGGCGGCGGAGCCGGCGCCTCAGGCGCAGGTAGCGCCACCTCCGATGGTGAGCGCGCTTCCGTCGTACCTGGTGGCCGAGCGCGAGGCACAACAGCAGGCCGCGCTCCGTGCTCAGGCGGAGGCGGAGGCGGCGGCGCGCGCGAAGGAGGAGGAGCGACTTGCGGCCGAGCGTGCGGCGGCCGAGCAAGCAGCGCGCCTGCGTGCAGAGGAAGAGGCGCGGTTGCTGGCCGAAGAGGAGGCGCGCCTTCGAGCCGAGCGGGAGGCGTGGCGTCGGGCAGCGGAGGCCAAGGCGCAAGCGGAGGCAGAGGCCACGGCTCGTGTGGAGGCGGAGGCTCGGGCCCGCGCGGAGGAAGAGGCGAGGCTTCGCGCAGAGGAAGAGGCGCGCGAGCGGGCGCGGCTCGAAGCGGAGGCGAGAGCCCGCGCGGAGGCAGAGGCGCGCGAGCGGGCGCGGCTCGAAGCGGAGGCGACAGCCCGCGCGGAGGCAGAGGCGCGGGCGCGAGCCGAGGCGGAGGCGAGGGCCCGGGCCGAGGAGGAAGCGCGTCTGCGCGCCGAGGAAGAGGCGAGGCTACGCGCGGAGGCGGAGGCACGGGAGCGAGCGCGGCTCGAAGCGGAGGCCCGCGCTCGCGCGGAGGCGGAGGCACGGGAGCGAGCGCGGCTCGAAGCGGAGGCCCGCGCTCGCGCGGAGGCGGAGGCGAGAGCGCGCGCGGAGGAAAGACGACGCGTCGCCGAAAAGGAGCGACGCGAGCGCGCGGAGCTCCTGGCGCAGGCTCGAGAGGAAGAGGCGCGGGAGCGAGCCGAAGCCGTCGCGCGCGCGCGCGCCGAGGAAGAGGCGCGCCTCCGGGCCGAAGAGGAGGCGCGCGCCAAGGCCGCCGCTGCGCGCGCGGAGGCCGAGGCGAGGATCCGCGCGGCCGCGGAGCGGATCGCGGCGGAGCGCGCGGAGGCCGAGCGGATCGCGGCGGAGCGTGCGGCCGAGGAGCAGCGAGAAGCCGAGGCGCGTGAGGCGGCGGAGCGCGCGGCCGAGGAGCAGCGAGAGGCCGAGGAGCGCGAGGCGGCGGAGCTCGCCGCGCAAGCCGAGGCAGCGGCCGAGCGCAAGGCGGTGCTCGAGCGCGGCTGGGCCCCGAAGAAGCGGCGGCGCTGAAGCCGGGACCGAGACCAAAACGACGGCGTGCTTCGTGTACGCTCGCAGCTAACCGAAAGCGAGACGGCTCCATGCTCGACACTCGAATGATGCCCTTCTCCCTCTCCGTCACGCACTTGCTCGAGCGAGGGCGTGCCATCCACCCCGGCTCGGAGGTCGTCAGCCGGTTGCCGGACAAGTCGCTCCACAGGCAGACCTACCGTGACACCTACGAGCGCAGCGAGCGCTTGGCCAAGGCGCTGACGCGGCTCGGGATCGGGCGAGGTGACCGCGTGGCCACGCTGTCGTGGAACCACCGCCAGCACCTCGAGGCCTACCTCGGCGTCCCGGCGATGGGTGCGGTCGTGCACACGTTGAACCTGCGGCTCTTCCCGGCCGAGATCGGCTACATTGCCAACCACGCCGAGGACAAAGCTGTCATCGTCGACCGGACGCTCTTCCCGCTCTTCGAGAAGTTTCGCCACGAAGTGAAGAGCCTCCGCCACGTGCTCTGCGTTCGCGACGACGGCGGACCGCTGCCCGACGGCGCGCTCGACCACGAGGTCTTGCTCGCCGAGGAGGCGCCCACCGCACGCCCCGACGGGTTCGGCCCGCCGGCGGGGTCTCCGTTTCTTCACCCCGACGAGCAGGCCGCGGCGATGGTCTGTTACACGTCCGGCACGACGGGCAACCCCAAGGGCGTCGCCTACACCCACCGCTCGACGGTGCTCCACGCGCTGGTCGCGTCGATGCGGGACAACCTCGGCGTCGGTGCTGACGATGTCGTCATGCCCGTCGTGCCGATGTTCCACGCGGCGGCCTGGGGCCTTCCTTACGTGGCTTGGGTGAACGGCGCCAAGGTGGTCTTCCCCGGGCCGCACCTCGATCCCGAGTCGCTGCTCGATCTGATGCAGGCCGAGCGCGTGACGTTCGCTGCCGGGGTGCCCACCATCTGGAACGGCATCCTGGCGAAGCTCGACGCCGAGCCGAAGCGGTGGGACCTCTCCGCGATGCGGACGATGGTCATCGGCGGCTCCGCCGCGCCGCCGGCCATGATCCGGGGTTTCGCCGAGCGGCACGGGCTGATCGTCACACACGCCTGGGGGATGACGGAGACGAACCCGCTCGGCACGGTCGCCAGCGTCAAGGCGAACGTGGCGGAGCGCGGCGACGACGCGGTGCTGCGCGCCCGGTCCTCCCAGGGGCTGCCGGTCGCCTTCGTGGAGACGCGGCACGTCGACGAGCGCGGCGCGATCATGCCGTGGGACGGAAAGACGATGGGCGAGCTCGAGGTCCGCGGGCCCTGGGTAGCGCGGAGCTACATGGGTGACGAGGGGTCCGATCGGTTCACCGCGGACGGATGGTTCAAGACCGGAGACGTCGTCACGATCGACGGGGACGGATACGTCCGGATCACCGACCGCTCGAAGGACGTCATCAAGTCGGGCGGCGAGTGGATCAGCAGCGTCGCGCTCGAGAACGCGCTCATGTCTCATCCCTCAGTCCTGGAGGCAGCCGTGTTCGCGAGAGAGGACTCGAAATGGGGTGAGCGCCCCGTCGCGGCGATCGTGTTGCGCCCCGATCAGGAGGTGACGGAGAAGGAGCTCGAGGGGCACCTCGCGCCCCACTTCGTGAAGTATTGGCTCCCGGACAGCTACGTGTTCGTGCCGGAGATCCCGCGGACTTCGACGGGGAAGTTCCTGAAATCGAAGCTCCGAGAGGAGTACGGAAAGGGCTAGGATGCCCATCATGGGGCATCGGCATCCGAGCATCCTGCGCGTCGGCAGCGAGGTGCTGAGGAACAACGCCCTCGGCGATCCGCACGAGCGCGAGGCGTGGATCTACACGCCGCCCGACCACGATCCGTCGGTGCCCATCCCGGCACTTCTCGCGCTCGCCGGGTTCACCGGCCACGGCCCGATGTTGTTCAACACGGACCCGCTAGGGGACTCGCTCGGGGCGCGGCTCGACCGCCTCATCGGCTCCGGGGGGTGCCCGCCGTGCCTGGTCGTGGCGCCCGACTGCTTCACGCGCCTCGGAGGGAACCAATACATCGACTCCACGGCGACCGGTCCCTACGCGACCCACCTCGTGAAGGAGGTCGTCCCTGCCGTGGAGGCGCGGTACGCCGTCTCGAGCTGGGGGGTGTTCGGCAAGAGCTCCGGCGGGTATGGCGCGGTGGTCCTGGCGATGCTCCACCCGGAGACCTTCCGCGCCTTCGCCGATCACTCCGGGGACGCGAACTTCGAGCTCTGTTATCTGCCCGACGCGCTCGAGGCGCTCGATCAGGTCCGGCAGGCCGGCGGCAAGCGAGCCTGGCTCGAGGCGTATTGGGCAGGAGCGCAGCGGCGAGGGAGCAAGCAGATCAAGGCGCTCAACTTCCTGGCAATGGCCGCGCACTACTCGCCGAACCCCGACGCCGAGCTCGGCTTCGATCTCCCGTTCGACGAGTCGGGGCGCTTCCTGGCCGACGTGTGGGCGAGGTGGCAGGCCTGGGACCCCGTTCGAATGGTGGCACGCCACAAGGACGCGCTCCGGCGGCAGCGAGCCATCTTCATCGACTGCGGCTCGCGCGACGAGTTCGGCCTGCATTGGGGCGCGCGCGCCCTCTCCGAGGAGCTGACGAAACACGGGGTGGCCCACCTCTTCGAGGAGTTCGACGACGGGCACATGAACATCCCTTACCGGTTCGAGCGGAGCGTGCCGGTGCTGGCGCGCGCGCTCGGCTCTTCGGCGGAGCGGCGGGGTTGAGTCGGCCGCGCGACGACACGCGGTTCGAGACCCTCGAGCGCGTCGGCGCCGGAGGGTCGAGCGCCGTTCATCGCGCGAGAGATCGCGAGACGGGCCACATCGTCGCTTACAAGGAGCTCTTCGGCCTGGGCCCCGACGACGGCGCTCGCTTCGCGAGGGAGTGCGCGCTCCTCTCCACGCTCTCCGCGCCGGGTATCGTCCGGTACGTCGCGCACGGCTTCGCTCCGACCCCGTGGCTCGTGATGGAGTGGGTGGAGGGGCCGACGCTCTCGAAGCTCCTCCGATCGCGCGGGCTCACCTGGAGCGAGAGCCTCGATCTCGTGCAGAAGGTGGCCCGCGCCGTCGGCGAGCTGCACCGGCGAGGGATCGTCCACCGGGACATCAAGCCCTCCAACATCATCCTCGAGGACGGCGACGTGGCGAGGCCCAAGCTCATCGATCTCGGCATCGCGCGCCCCGAAGGGGAGTCGATGACCATGACGGGCGTGGTGGTGGGGACGGCCGGTTACATGGCCCCCGAGCAAGCGCGCGGGGAGAGCCACATCGACGCGCGCGCCGACGTCTTCGCGCTTGGGTGTCTCCTCTTTCGCACCCTGACCGGGCAGGCCCCGTTCAGCGGGGACGACGCGCTCGCCGTCATGCTCCGGGTCACGCTGGAGGACGCGCCCCGCCTCGGCGAGATCGACTCGCGTTTCCCGGTGGAGCTGGAGGAGCTCTGCGGGCGGCTCCTCGCGCGCCAGCGTGAGTCGCGGCCGCGCGACGGGACGGAGGTGGCCGAGCTCCTCGGCGCCCTGGGTGAGATTGAGAGCGTCCCGACGAGGCGCAGCTTCAACGACCTGGGCGCGGTCACCACGACCGAACGCCGCCTCGTGGTCCTCGTCCTGGTGCGGCCGGACGGCGGCAACGCGTCCGAGCTCGACGAGCCGCTCCGGGCGCTCGGCCTCCGCGTCGACAGACTGGCTGACGGAACGGTCGTGATCCCCGTGACGTCCGAGGGAGACGCGGGAGGCTCCGCGCTGCGCGCGGCGCGGGCCGCGCTGCGGATCAGGGCTGTCTCGCCGCGGGCGATGGTCACGATCGCCATCGGCCGAGCGGCCGAAGCGAGGAGCGGGGAGCTCGTCGGTGAAGCCGCCGACCGCGCGAGCGCGCTCCTCGCGCAGCTCGCGACGGCGGGGCAGCCTGGGGAGATCGCCGTCGACGCCGGGACGGCGCGGCTGCTCGCCGATCGCTTCATCGTCCGCCCCCGCCCGTTCGGCGGCGTGCTCGTCGCGGAGCACGTGGGGGCGAGCCTGGGCGCGGTCGATCTCGGGCGGGATCTCGTCGGGCGCGACCGCGAGCTCACCTTCTTGAGCGACCTCGTCGGGCAGGCGTGGAACGAGCGACGCGCGACGGCCATCGTCGTCACCGGCGCCGCCGGCACGGGCAAGTCCCGCCTGGCTCGCGAGCTCCTCGGCCGCCTCGGCGACCGGTCGGAGGTCTGGGTCGTCCAGGGGGACCCGCTCACCTCCTCGACGCCGCTGGGCATGTTGCGGCCGCTCCTCGTCAAACAAGCGGGCATCGTCGCAGGTGAGCCGCCGTCGACCTCGATGCAGCGCGTGCGCGAGCTCGTGGCCGCGCTCCTCCCGCCGGCCTCGGTCGACAGGGTCACGGAGTTCTTGGGGGAGCTTGTTTCGCTCGCGCCGGAGGGGCCTCGCAGCGTGTCGTTCGCCGCCGCGCGTCGCGACGCGACCTTGATGGGTGACCAGCAGCGCAGGGCGGTCTGCGAGCTCATCGATCAGGTGAGTCGCAGGGCGCCGCTCCTCTTCGTGGTGGAGGACCTGCAGTGGGCGGACCAAGCGACGATGTCGCTCTTGCAGAGCGTGCTCGGCGCGCTCGACTCGTCGCCGCTCTGTCTGCTCGCGCTCGCCAGGCCCGCGGCGATCGAGACCTTCCCGCGCCTCTTCTCGCTTCGCGGCGTGCACGAGCTCAAGCTCGATGCGCTCTCGAGGGGGGCGAGCGAGCTCCTCGGGCGCGCGCTGCTCGGCGCCGATGCGCCCGAGGAGGTCGTCCAGTCGATCGTGGAGCGAGCTGGAGGAAACCCGTTTTTCCTCGAGGAGCTCGTGCGGGCGTTTCGCGCGGGGGGCTCGGCGGCTGCGCTCCCGGACAGCGTGCTCGCCGTGCTCGAAGCCCGACTGGAGTCGCTCCCTGCAGCGGCGCGGCGCACGCTGCGCGGCGCGAGCGTGTTCGGTCGCCGGTTCTGGGAGGCCGGCCTCGCGGCGCTCCTTCCCAAGCTCGACGTCGGCGCGCAGCTCGAGCAGCTCGAGCGGGCGGAGCTCATCCGACCCACGACGACGAGCCGCTTCGAGGGCCACGTGGAGTGGGCGTTCCGAAGCAGCGCGCTGCAGGAGGCCAGCTACGCCAGGCTGCCGGCGGAGGACCGGCGACGAGCCCACCTCGCGGCGGCGCATTGGCTCGAGCGCGCGGGCGAGAGCGACCCTACGCTGCTCGCGGAGCACTTCGAGCGCGGCGGCGACCAGAAGAGCGCGGCCGGGCTCCTGGCCGGCGCCGCCCACCTCGCGCTCGAGGCGAGCGACCTGGAGCAAGCGGTGGTGCTGGCGGAGCGAGCGAAGCGCTGCGGCTTCGAAGGGAAGGAGCTCGGGGCCGTGCTCGCCGACGAGGCGGAGGCGCGCCTGTGGCTCGGTCAGAACCCCGAGGCGCTCGCCGCCGCCAAGGAGGCGCTCGCGCTGATCGATGGGGGCTCCTCGCTCTGGTGTCGCGTGGCGACGGTGGTCGTGACCGCCGGGAGCCGGACCCAGGATCGGAGCGCGGTGTCGGACGTCCTCGAAGCGCTGCTCGAGCTCGAGCTCGGTGACGCAGCGCCGGTGGAGCACACGAACCTGGTGTCGCAGGCCGCCATCCAGCTCATCTTCCTCGGGAGCCTCGACGCAGCCGACCGTGTGCTCGCGCGGACGCCCGCCGGCCTCGCGCACCGCGACCCCGGGCAGGCCGCCTGGATCCTGCGGGCCCGCGCCTGGCGCGCGCTCGCGGCGGGCGACACCGCGAGCTACGGCATGTTGATGCGGCACTCCGCCATCGCCTTCAGCGAGATCGGCGATCAACGCAACGCCTGTGTGCAGCAGGTCAACGTGGCGTACGCGGCGACGCTCCTCGGCCAATACGAGGACGCGGTGGCGGGCCTCGAGGCCGTGATGCGCGAGACCAAGCCGCTCGGGCTCACCGCCGTGACCTCCGTGGCCCGGCACAACCTCGGGCTGGCCCTCGCGCGGTCGGGAAAGATCGAGGCCGGCGAGCGCGCGGAGCGCGAAGCGGTCGAGGCGTTTCGCGCCCAGGGCGACCTGCGGATGCTCGCCGCCAGCCTCGGTTACCTGTCCCACATCCTGCTGGAGAAAGGCGACGTCGACGGCGCCGTCGAGGCGGGCAAGAGCGCGGTGGAGGTCGCGCCCGATCGCTCACCGGTGCGCGCCATCGCGCTGGCGACGCTCGCCACGGCGCTCCTCGGCAGGGCCGTGCCGCGAGGCGCCCTCCGCGCCCGATCCGAGGCGGCCGGCGACGTGAGCGCCGCGATCGCCGCCGCGTCGAGCGCGCGCGCGTTGCTCGGCGCGCTCGGGGGCGTCGACGAAGGGGAGGGGGCGATCCTGGTCGCGTATGCCCGCGCCATGGCCGCCGCCGGGCGCGAGTCCGACGCGCGTGTCGCCGCCACCGCGGCGGCGTCGCGCCTGCGTGAGCGCGCCGACAAGCTCAGCGACGCGCAGCGCGGTCCGTTCCTCGAGCGCGTGCCCGAGAACCGAGAGCTCGTGGCGCTGGTGCGCGCGCTCGGTCTCGAGGACCCCGCCGAGGCCGACGACGACGCGTTCTGAGGTGGCGCGTGCGCGTTACAGCGAGGGTCGGTTGCCTTGACCGACCCTCGCCATTGACGATCGAGCGGCGGGTGCAGAGGGGTGGCTTGTTTGCCGCGGAAAGGGCTCTCACCCAAGGGAGCCCTTGGAGCGGCAAACTCGATCACGGCAACCGAACACCGCTGTAGCGCTGCGCCGCTCGCAGCGCGCGAACGACCTTTGCGAGGCCCTCCACCGCGAGCGTCAATCGATCGAAATCGATCTTGTCGGGGGTGTCGCTGTCTCGGTGGTAATGGGGATAGCGGAACGGGGCCGTGTCGGTGACCATCACGGCGGGCCAGCCCTCGAGCCAGAACGACTCGTGATCGCTCCAACCTGCACCGGGGATCCAACCCGGAATGGCTGCCCCCTCGGATGGTAAGAGGTCGGCCTCACGAAAGGTCCCGACGACGTCTCGGACGAGCGCTCGCGACGAGAGGTCGCCGACGAACGCCAGGAAGCTCCCGCGGCTCGGGTAGATGGCGCTGAATGGCGGCGGGTATTGCTGGGAGCCGTCGGTGTCGTCGTAATAGCCCAAGGTCTCGAGGCTCAGCATCGCGACGATGTGCTCGCCCGCCTGCCTGGCGTTTCGCGCGTGGACGCGGCTCCCCATCGCCTCGGTCCGGAAGTGCGGAGGCTCCTCGTTGGCGAAGAGGACGAACCGGAGGCCGTGCTCGGCTCGATCGCTGCGGAGGCGGCGCGCGAGCTCGAGCAAGGCGACGACGCCGCTGCCGTTGTCGTCGGCCCCGGGGCTGCCGCGCGCCGTGTCGTAATGGGCGCCGACCACCACCCACCCGGCGCCCTCCCCGGAGGTCTCCGCGACGACGTTGTGACACGCTTGTCCACTCACGTCGAACGTCTCGCCGCGCGGCTCGTAGCCTGCCTCTCGCAGCCTCTCCTCGAGGAACGCGCGCGCGCGCTCGTACGCGCGCGGAAGACCCACGTGCCGCTCGCCGATCTCGACCGCGAGCACCTCGAGATCGGCGGACATGCGCTGCCGCGCGGCGCGCTGGGCCTCGTCGAGCGGAGGCGGGGGCTCTCGCCGCGACGTGCCCGGCATGGATGCCGTGCAGAGGTAGGCGCCGAGCGGGAGCGCGAGGAGCACGAGCGCGGCGGCGAGAGGGCGCCACACGCGACGACGTGTCTTCTCGCCCGCCACGGCCGTCAGTCCCCGTCCGTGATCTCGTCGGGGGCGCCGCCGCCCTCTCGCTGCACCTTCTCGAGCGCCTTGAGCTCGACGCGACGGATCTTGCCGCTGATCGTCTTGGGGAGGTCCCGGAACTCGAGGCGCTTGATGCGTTTGTAGGGGGGCACGCGCTCGCGCACGAAGGCGAGGATCTCGCGGCCGAGCTCGCGGCCCGCCTCGAAGCCCGGCGCGAGGACGACAAACGCCTTCGGGACGGCGAGGCGAAGCGGGTCGGGGCTCGGGACGACCGCAGCCTCGGCGACGGCCGGGTGCTCGAGGAGCACGCTCTCGAGCTCGAACGGGCTGATGCGATAGTCGCTCGCTTTGAAGACGTCGTCGGCGCGGCCGACGTAGACGACGTACCCGTCGTCGTCGGCCTCCGCCACGTCGCCCGTGTGATAGCGGCCGTCGCGCATGACGTGTTCGGTCATGACAGGATCGTCCTCGTACCCGACCATGAGCCCGGTGGGCCTCGGCGACGTCGCGACCGTGATCTCCCCCTCGACCAGCTCGACGGGGCAGCCGGGGAGGGGCCGGCCCATCGATCCCGGCTTCACGGGTTGGCCCGGCGTGTTCCCCACGAGGGCGGTTGTCTCGGTCTGGCCGTACCCGTCGCGTACCGTGATGCCCCAGGCGTCGCGCACCCGCGCGATGATCTCCGGGTTCAGCGGCTCGCCTGCGGCAACCGCCTCGCGCAGGGTCTGCGGGAAAGACGCGAGATCTTCGAGGATGAGCATGCGCCAGACCGTGGGCGGTGCGCACAGGCTCGTCACCTTCTCCTCCGCGAGCAGGGCGAGCGCCGCCTTGGCCGAGAACCGCGCGAAGTCGGAGACGACGACCGTGGCTCCCGCGTTCCAGGGGGCGAACACGTTGCTCCAGGCGTGTTTCGCCCAGCCCGGGGAGCTGATGTTCCAGTGGACGTCACCGGGCAAGAGGCCCAGCCAATACATCGTCGTGAGGTGCCCGACCGGGTAGCTCGCGTGGGTGTGCAAGACCAGCTTGGGCTTCGCGGTCGTGCCGGAGGTGAAATAGAGGAGCAGCGGATCGGTCGCGCGTGTGGGCCCATCGGGCTCGAACACGTCGGATGCCGCGTCGACCTCCTCGAAGCCGTGCCAGCCGGGGGCCGCGGCGCCGCAGAGGATGCGGGTCTGGATGCCGGCCGTCGCCTCCACCTTCGCGCGTCCGCCGGCGTCGGTCACGACGTGACGGACGCCGCCGCGCTCGACGCGATCTTTCAGGTCGAGCGGCGTCAGCTGCGTCGTCGCCGGGACGATGACCGCACCGAGCTTCATGCAACCGAGCAAGGCCTCCCAGAGCTCGACTCGGTTGGGGAGCATCAACAGGACGCGCTCGCCTCGCGACACGCCGAGCGACCGCAGGTAGCTCGCGACGCGGCTCGAGCGGCGCGCCAGCTCCCCGAACGTCCTCACCTCGCGCCCGCCGTCTCCGCTGCGAACCACCAGCGCGGGACTGTAGCTCTCGCGCGACAGCTCATCGAAGTGATCGATGGCCCAGTTGAAGTTTTCCAGCTTGGGCCATCCGAAGCCGCGCCGTGCGGCTTCGTAATCCGCTCGCGAGGCAAGCAGAAAATCTCGGGCATCGAGGAAACGTTGCCGTTCCGTCATTGGAACGAGGATAGAATGCGCGCCCAGAGGTGACACGTATGCAAGTGACCAGGAAGCGCTTTCTTCAAGCAGCAGTGTCCGCCGTGGGCGCGTCCGCGCTCGGTGTGGCGGCCTGCGGGGACGACTCGGGCTCGGGCGGTTCGGGCGGCAGCACGACCACGACCGGCAGCACGACGACCGGAGGCTCGCCCACCACGACGACCGGTGGCACGACCACCAGCGGAACGACCACCGGGACCACGACCGGCACGACCACGTCCAGCACGACCGGCAGCACGACGACCGGCGGCAACCTCACCTGCGACTCGGAGATCGCCACCAACCACCCGATGGCGCACGAGATGACGGTGAGCGCGGCCGACGTTCAGGCCGGCGTGGACAAGACCTACAACATTCAGGGAGCCTCGATGCACCCGCACACCGTGACCCTCACGGCCGCGGACTTCACGACGCTCGCGGGCGGAGGCACGGTGACCAAGACGTCCTCGATGGACGCACAGCACACCCACGAGGTGACCGTCAGCTGCATGGGGTGACGCAAGCGGTGCGCTCGCTCACGCAACCTTCGCCGTCGGCCTCACGCTCGGCGTTCGCGTGAGCTCCTCGAGCGCATCCGCGAGGCTGAGCGCCTCGGCGCGTGCGAGCCGCACGGCTTGCCGCCGGGGCGCATCGACTCGCCCGGACAAGGTGTCGAGGCGTCTCGCCACCGCCTCCATCAGATCCTTGAGGACGAGGATTTCCTGTTCGACCGTCATTCCGTCGCTCATGTTCGCTCCCTGTTGCCGCCCGCCCGCACGGGTTAGCAAAGACAGTGCCGATCGCAGATGCGGGACAAGCGCCGCTTTCGTGACAAGGAAGTGAAAGCTGGGAAGGCTCGAACCGAGACGGCGTTCTCAATCTGAGATTGGGCCGTCGAGCAGCTTCAGGAACCCGGCCTCGTCGAGGATGGGCACACCGAGCTTCTGCGCCTTGTCGTATTTGCTACCGGGCTCGGCGCCGACGACCACGTACGAAGTCTTCTTCGAGACGCTGGAGGTGACCTTGCCGCCGCGCTCCTCGAGCGCTTCCTGAGCCTTCTCCCGGCTCATGGCTTCGAGCGTCCCGGTGATGACAAACGTCATCCCGGAGAGGTGCCCCGTCGCCTTCTGTTTGACGACATCCAGCGCGACGCCGCCCTTTCGGAGCTTCTCGAGCAGCTCGGCCGTCGCCGGACGGCGGAAATACGCGTGTACGCTCTTCGCGATAATCTCGCCCATGCCCTCGGTCTGGGTGAGCTCCTCGACCGACGCGGCGGCGATGGCTCCGATGGAGCCGAAGTGGCTCGCGAGCGCCTGCGCGGCCGTGACGCCGACGTGGCGAATCCCGAGCGCGACCAGGAGCTTGTCGAGAGGACGGGTGCGCGCGCCGTCGATCGCGGCGAGCAGGTTCTGGATCGACTTCGCCTTGAAGTTGGGTAGGCGCCCGATCTTCTCGGCGTCGAGGTGGAAGATGTCGCCGGGGTCTTTCACGAGGCCGAGGTCGATGAGCTCGCGCGAGGTGACCTCGCCGAGGTGCTCGATGTCCATCGCGCCGCGCGACGCGAAATGCACGATGCGGCCCCAGGTCTGCGCCGGGCACTCGAGGTTCTCGCAACGGCGCGCCGACTCACCGGGCTGGCGGACGAGCTCGCTCGCGCAGACGGGGCACGCGCTCGGCATCACGAACGGCCGCTCGGCGCCCGTGCGTCGCTCGACGACCGGGCCCACGACCTCGGGGATGACGTCGCCCGCGCGCTGCACGATGACGGTGTCGCCGATGAGCACACCCTTTCGTGCGACCTCGTCCTCGTTGTGCAACGTCGCAGTCTGGATGGTGACCCCGCCGACGAAGACGGGCTCGAGCATGGCGAACGGCGTCGCGACGCCGGAGCGTCCGATGCTCACCTGGATGTCGCGCAGCGTGGTGGTGGCCTGCTCGGGCGGGAGCTTGTACGCCACGGCCCACCGCGGCGCCTTCGCCGTCGAGCCGAGCTCTTCCTGCGCGCCGATCTCGTCGACCTTGATGACGACGCCGTCGATCTCGTGATCGAGCGTGTGCCGCTTGTCGCGCATGTCGCGGACGAACGCCTTGACCGCGTCGGGGCCCGTGACGGTCGCGGAGAGCGGGTGGACCGGAAGCCCGATGGACGAGAGGTACTGGAGCGCCTCGGAGTACCGCTTGAACCCGACGCCGTCGGAGCGGACGAGCCCGTGGAGGTAGATCGCGAGCGGGCGCTCCCTCGTGATCTCCGCGTCCTTCTGGCGAAGCGCGCCCGCGGCGGCGTTGCGCGGGTTCGAGAACGTCGCCTTGCCCGCCTCGTCGAGCTTGGCGTTGATGTCGGCGAAGTCCTTCTTGAAGAGGAAGACCTCGCCGCGCACCTCGAGCCAGGAGGGCAGGTCCTTGCCCTTCGCGGCGAGGCGGTGTGGCAACGTTCGCAAGGTGGCGACGTTCTGCGTCACGTCCTCGCCCACCGCGCCGTCACCTCGGGTCGCGCCGCGGGTGAGCCGCCCCTTTTCGTAGACGACGGCCACCGAGAGCCCGTCGATCTTGGGCTCGCACACGAGCGCGGGCTCCCGGCCGAGGCCCTTGACGACGCGGCCCCACCAATCGTCGAGGCTCTCGTCGTCGAACACGTTGTCGAGCGAGAGCAGCCGCTGCGAGTGGCGCACCGGCGCGAAGAGCTGGCTCGGCGCGCCGCCGACTTTCTGTGTGGGCGAGTCCGCGGTCACGAGCTCGGGGTGCTCACGCTCCAGCTTGACCAGCTCCTGGAACAGCTTGTCGTAGTCGGCGTCCGAGATCTCGGGCGCGTCGAGCACGTGGTAGCGGTGGTCGTGGTGGGCGATCTGCGCGCGGAGCTCGTCCACGCGCGCCTTGGCTCGTTCGAGGCCGGGCGTCACGGCCGGCGAGGATACACGGCCCTCGGCGCCGGCGCGCCGATCGCGTTTTCGGCCCCGCCCCCGAAGTGGTAACGATCCGGCGAGGCTCCAACGATGGCCGCGCCCGCCCCCTACCGACCGAAGAACCACGTCCGCATCATCACCGCCGCGTCGCTCTTCGACGGGCACGACGCCGCGATCAACATCATGCGGCGCATCCTCCAGGCGTCCGGCGCCGAGGTCATCCACCTCGGGCACAACCGGAGCGCGCGGGAGATCGTCGACGCGGCGATCCAAGAGGACGCGCAGGGTATCGCCGTGACCAGCTACCAGGGCGGTCACGTCGAGTTCTTCAAATACATGCGTGACCTCCTGAAGGAGCGCGGCGCCAAGGTGCGGATCTTCGGCGGCGGCGGCGGGACGATCTTGCCGTCGGAGGCCGAGGAGCTGCACGCCTACGGGATCGACCGCATCTATTCGCCGGACGACGGACGCTCGTTGGGTTTGCAGGGGATGATCAACGATCTCCTCGAGAAGTGTGACTACCCGTCGCAGGCCGCGCTCGACGAGGACGTGGCGAAGCTGAAGACGCGCGACGCCGGGGCCATCGGGCGGCTCATCACCACGGCGGAGAACCACCCGGAGCTCTCGCCGGAGCTCCGGCGACGCATCGCCGGTGCGACGAACGGCAAGAAGGTCCCGGTTCTCGGCATCACCGGCACCGGCGGCAGCGGCAAGTCGTCGCTCGTCGACGAGCTGGTCCGGCGTTACCTCGTCGAACAGCCCGACAAGACGATCGCCGTCGTCTCCGTCGACCCGACGAAGCGTAAGTCGGGCGGGGCGCTCCTCGGCGATCGCATCCGAATGAACGCGATCGCGAGCGACCGGGTCTACATGCGCTCCCTCGCGACCCGGCAGTCGAATCTGGCGCTCTCGAAACACGTCGGGGACGCGCTCGATATCTGCAAGGCCGCCGGCTTCGACCTCGTCGTCCTCGAGACCAGCGGCATCGGCCAGAGCGACACCGAGATCACCGACCACGCGGACGTCTCGCTCTACGTCATGACCAGCGAGTATGGCGCGGCGACCCAGCTCGAGAAGATCGACATGCTCGACTTCGCCGACGTCGTCGCCATCAACAAGTTCGACAAACGAGGAAGCCTGGATGCCCTGCGGGACGTGCGCAAACAATACAAGCGCAACCAGCAGCTCTTCTCGGCGACCGACGAGGAGCTACCGATCTTCGGGACCATCGCGTCGCAGTTCAACGACGCCGGGACCAACGCGCTCTACCGGCGCATCATGGAGGTGGTCGCGAAGAAGACGGGCGTCTCCTTCGCGAGCCCGAGCCAGCTCCTCGTCGACAAGGCGGGGCAGCCGAGCGTCATCCCGGCCGACCGCGTCCGCTACCTCGCCGAGATCGCCGAAGCCTCGGATCGGTACGACTCCTTCGCCAAGGAGCAGAGCCGGCGCGCGCGCTGCGCCTACCAGCTCTTCGGCGCCGCCATGGCCCTGCGCGGCACGCGGATAACCGAGTGGGACGTGCTCCCCGGGCTGGAGGTCCTCGAGACCGACACGCCCGCGATCCGCGAGCTCATCGAGCGATACCAGGAGGAGGTCCTCCGTCTCGACGCCGACTGCCGCGGGGCGCTGCGCGCGTTCCCCGAGCTGAGGCGCCGCTACAAGGCGGACGTGTTCCGCTACCAGGTCCGCGAGCGCGTGATCGAGCTGCCGCTCTACGCCGAGTCCTTGAGCCACACGCGCATCCCGAAGGTGGCGCTTCCTCGGTATTACGACTGGGGCGACATCCTCTTCTGGATCCTGAACGAAAACGTCCCGGGCGAGTTCCCCTACGCGGCAGGTGTCTTCCCGCTGAAACGCGAGGGCGAAGACCCGGCGCGAATGTTCGCGGGGGAGGGCGGCCCAGAGCGGACGAACAAGCGGTTCCACTACGTCTCACGAGGCCTGCCGGCCAAGCGGCTCTCCACGGCGTTCGACTCGGTGACGCTCTACGGCGAGGACCCGGCGCGTCGCCCGGACATCTACGGCAAGATCGGGAACAGTGGCGTCAGCATCGCCACGGTGGACGACGCGAAGAAGCTCTATTCCGGCTTCGACCTGGCCGACCCCGCGACCAGCGTCTCGATGACGATCAACGGGCCGGCGCCCATGTTGCTCGGCTTCTTCATGAACGCCGCGATCGACCAGGGCTGCGAGAAGTACATCCGCGAGCAGGGCAAGGTCGCGGAGGTCGAGGCGAAGATCGTCGAGAAGTACAAGGCGCTCGGCGTGCCCCGGCCCACCTACCAGGGCGACCTCCCGGAGGGGAGCAACGGCCTCGGCCTCATGCTCCTCGGCGTGAGCGGCGACGAAGTGCTGCCGCGCGACGTCTACGAGCGGATCAAGGCCAAGACCCTCACGGCCGTCCGCGGCACCGTGCAGGCCGACATCCTCAAGGAGGACCAGGCGCAGAACACGTGCATTTTCTCGACCGAGTTCGCCCTCCGGATGATGGGCGACATCCAGGAGTATTTCACCGCGCAGAAGGTGCGGAACTTCTACTCGGTCTCGATCAGCGGCTACCACATCGCCGAGGCAGGGGCGAACCCCATCACCCAGCTCGCCTTCACGCTCGCGAACGGGTTCACCTACGTCGAGTATTACCTCTCGCGGGGGATGCACATCGACGACTTCGCGCCGAACCTCTCCTTCTTCTTCTCGAACGGGCTCGACCCCGAGTACTCGGTCATCGGCCGCGTCGCCCGTCGGATCTGGGCGAAGGCGATGAAGCACAAGTATGGTGCGAACGAGCGCTCGCAGAAGCTCAAGTACCACATCCAGACGTCGGGTCGGAGCCTGCACGCCCAGGAGATCGCCTTCAACGACATCCGCACGACGCTCCAGGCCCTCTACGCGATCTACGACAACACGAACTCGCTCCACACCAACGCGTACGACGAGGCGATCACCACGCCGACCGAGGAGAGCGTGCGCCGCGCGCTCGCCATCCAGCTCATCATCAACGAGGAGCTCGGCCTCGCGAAGAACGAGAACCCGCTGCAGGGCGCGTTCATCATCGAGGAGCTGACGGATCTCGTCGAGCAGGCCGTGCTGAAGGAGTTCCGCTCGATCACCGAGCGCGGCGGCGTCCTCGGCGCGATGGAGCGCATGTACCAGCGCACGAAGATCCAGGAGGAGTCGCTCCATTACGAGTCGATGAAACACGACGGCAAGCTGCCGGTGATCGGCGTGAACACGTTCCTCGATCCGAACGGCTCGCCGACGATCATCCCGAAGGAGGTCATCCGCTCGCTCCCCGAGGAGAAGGAGTACGCAATCTCCAGCGTCGAGGCGTTCCAGCGGCGAAACGCCGCCGTCGGGTCGAAGGCGCTCGCCGAGCTGCAGTCCGCTGCGGCGACGGGCAAAAACGTCTTCGAGTGGTTGATGGAGGTGTGCAAGGTCTGCTCGCTCGGGCAGATCTCGAGCGCCCTCTACGAGGTCGGCGGCCAGTATCGTCGGAACATGTAGAATGGTCGAAGGTGCGTTATGAGCGGGGGGGCTCGAGCGGCGGTGGCCGCGTTCGTCGAGGCGCTCCCGGAGGGGCTCGCCTCCTATCCTGATCACCAGCAGAAGGGCGCCATCTTTCGGGAGTTTCTCGCCGGTCTTCGGCTGAGCGAGCTCGCCGAGCAGCTGCCGTCGGAGCTCGCGGAGCTCGTGCGCTCTCCACCTCCGGTCAACGCCTGGGTGTCCGAGGTCCACGCGCACGCCGTTTATCTGGCGGCTTGCGCTGCCTTCTTCCCCGATGAGGACGCCTTCGTCGAGGTCGCGTACCAGCACAACCTGCGGCTCCTCGAGGGACCGCTCTACAGCATCTTGTTCAAGCTCGTCTCGCCCGAGCGTGTGCTCGCAGGTGGCGTGTCGAGGTGGACCAAGTTCCACCGAGGGCAGCGACTGCTGATCGAGCGCGTCGCGTCGGGCCACGCCGCCGTGCGTCTGATCGCGCCGCCAGGGTTGACCACGGCGCTGCTGGCCCGGTGTTATGGGACCGGATTTCGTGCCGCCCTCGAAGCCGCGGGCGGGACCGCGGTGACCATCGACGTCAGCCCGTCGGGACCGGGTGAATACCGCTATCACGCCTCCTGGAAGTGATCACACCCAGAGGCCTTCGAGCGGCTTCGTGCCCAGCGTCTCGTCGCCGAAGACCTCGCCCGGCGCAAACGCGCCGGTCGCCTCGAGCGCGGACTGCCAGACGTCGTTGATGCAGCGGTTCGGCATGCCCGACACGGACGCGCACCAGGGCGCCTCCTGGAAGCTCTCCGCCATGTCGCAGGGGAACACCAGGTTGCGGCCACCCGTCATGCCGCCGAGCTTGCCGGCCGTGAAGACCGGGAGGTACGAGTCCTCGTGGCGCTCGCCCGCGGAGAACTCGCTGAGGGCGACGACCGCCGAGCGGTCGAGCAGGTTCTCCTGGTTCTGACCGTCGCCCTTCAGGGCGGCGAGGAAATAGGCGAGCTGCTCCATGTGGAAGCGGGTGATGCGCCGATAGAAGTCGCGTGCGAGGTCGGGGTCGGACTGCTGGATGCTGCCGTGGGCCACGCTGTGGTAGTCGCCGGTGACGCCCAGGTGGCTGAAGATGCGGTAGTTCTGCGACGGGCCCAGGCTCATCAGGGCGACGTGGGTGACGTCGCAGCGCAGGGCCATGACGACCAGGTCCATCATCAGCTGGCAATAAGCGGGGTAATGGTCGCTGTTGTCGAGCGGGTCGCTGAACCCGCCGGCGGGCGCGTCGGGCTTCACACAGGCGGCCGAGATCCCGCCCGTCAGCTTCTGCTCCATCTCCCGGATGGCGGTGAGGTGCTGGTCGAGGCGCGCCTTGTCGCCGCTGCCGAGCTGGCCCTGGAGCGACTGGATGTCGGCCTCGGTGTAATCGAGGATGCTCTTCTTTCGCTCGAGCGCCCGCTTCGCCTCGGGCGACTCGCCTCCGACGTTGGAGAAGAGCAGGTTGAACGCCTCCATGGGGTCGCGCACCAGCGGGTTCGGCGTCATCGCGTCCGACCACGAGAAGAAGACCTCGTCGTCGTTGGGGCCTGCCACGGCTCCGAAGCTCTTGAGCTGGGTCGACTGGCCGAGGCGCTCGCCTGCGATCTTCTCGACGCTGGGCCCCGCCGCCATCGGCGTGTTCCCACCCGACCCGGTCGGGACGACCTTCCTGCCCGTGAGGATCGCCGACGCGTGGCCATGGGAGCCGGATGTCTCGTGAATGGCCGAATACGACAGACCATTGACCATCGTCAGATCGGTGACGTGTGGGGTGAGGGCCTCGAGATCGGGCGTGAGCACGAGCTGCCCCGCGGCGCCCGGATAAAACGCTCCTCCGTCGGCGGCGCCCCAGCCCGTCGCGAGCCCCTGCGGCCAATGGAACACGACGAGCTTCTTGCCCGCCTCTCCGGCGTGGGCCTCTCGCTCCCAGGGGGCGCCGTTGGACATCGCCTCGAGCCAAGGCAACGCGATGCCGATTCCCGCGAGCCCCACGCCGCGCAACATCGACCGGCGCGAGATCCGCTTGTTCTTGAGGAGCCTCATTGTCCCATCCTCCGCGTGAGGAACGCCTTCGACGTCGTCAGTCTCACCACGAGCTCTTCGAACGTCCCACCCGCCTCGGCCATCCCCGTGACGCCGTCCTCGATGATCGGGACGTCCACACTCTCTTCCACGCGGCCGAGGGCGAAGCGGAACGCTTGGGTCGCGAGGCACGCCGCGACCCTCTCGCTCGAATACGCGATCGCGCCGAGCTCCTTCGCGTCGGTGAACGAAGTGGTCTGGAGGTCGGGCATGCCGGCGAGCTCGCCGTCTTCGCGGACCGGCTTGCCGCTCGCGTAGGTCTGGCGGAGCTGACCGATCGCGTCGTAGCGCTCGAGCCCGTGCCCGATCGGATCGATGAGCAGGTGGCAGGACTTGCACGGCTCCTGTTGCGTATGGGCGGCCTCCACCTCGTCGGCGTCTTGGCCGGGGGCAGGGATGGCCGGCGGAACCGGGTCGGGCGGCAGGGACACCGGAGCGCAGAAGACCTGCTCTCGGACGAAGACACCGCGGTGGATCGAGGAGGTCCAGTCGAAGCGATTCGAGGCCGTCAGGAAGCCGGCCAGGCTCAAGATGCCGCCGCGCCGCTCGGTCGTGGAGAGATCGACCGTGCCGGGGCCCGCCAAGCCATAGAGGGAGGCGAGGGTCGGCCCGATCTCCGTCTGCGGGTCGATGAACATGGCGAGCGCGTCGCCCTCGCGCAGGTGGCGCATCGCCATTCCCTCGACCTCGGCTTCCATCTCGGCCTTCAGCTGGTCGCCCCACAGAGGAAACAGCTCGGCGTCCCGCGCCCACGTGCCGAGGCGGTCGGCGAGGAGCCACTCGCGGACGAAGGTCCGCAGCGTCGCCTCGGCGCGCGGGTCGCGCAGGAGCCGGTGGGTCTGGTCCGCTACGCCCTCCGGCGTGTCGAGCGCGCCGGCCTCGGCCGCCTGCAGGAGCTCCTCGTCGGGTCCGGATGAGGTCAGGAAAAACGACAGGCGGGACGCGCGCTCGAGGCCGGTGAGCGTGGCGTAGCCGTCGTCGTTGGGGACGCCGATCTCGACCTTCCAGAGGAAGCGGGGCGAGGTGAGGATCGCGATCAGGACGGTCTTGGCCGCGTCTCGCGGCGTCGCGTCGTCGACGGTGAGCGCCACGATGGTTGCGACCTCTTCGGCGGCGACGGGGCGTCGGAAGAGCCGCCGCGCCGCGCGCTCCGCGAGGGTCTGCACACAAGGCGCGCCATCGAGCTCCACGTCGCAGCCGGTGAGCGCGACGAGGCCGCTCTTCTGCGCGAGCGCCGCCTCGGCGGCTTGTTCGGCGGCCGCGTAGTAGCGCTCCGCCTGGGCGAGGTTGATGGTCTGAGGGCCTGAAGCGTTGCGGAAGCCGGTCGGCGACGTCTCGGCCCGGACCTCCTCGGGGAGCCCGGTGGGCTCGACGCCGAGCACGTCTCGTACGCTGTTCGTCACCTCGACGTCGGTCAGCCGGCGCAGGTCCATCGGACCGGGATCGAGCTCGGTGCTCTGCGGGTCGGGATCGAGAGGAGGCAGATCGCCGTCGCCGATGTCTCCTTGGCAGGCCACCCCGAGGAGCGCGAGGCACACGAGCGATGCCGACGAAAGAAGACGGTGCGTCATGGTGGGTCCTTCCTCGGCCTCAGCCGAGAGCGATCTCCTGGGAAGCGCCGGCGAAGCTCGGGGTGGTCGAGCCGACCATGCGGAGGAGCGTGAAGAGGACGTCCGCGACGCGGACGTTCGACGAGAGCTTGACGTGGCTGCCGGTCGTGAGGGCGCCCCCGCCGTTGCCGACGAGCAAGATGGGCAAGACGTTGCCGCCGTTGTCGTGGTTGGTGCCGTCGCCGAGCTCGCTCCCCATGTAGATGAGCGTGTTCTGGAGGAAGTCGTCGGGGCCGCCCATGTCCCCCTGCAGCGCGTTCAGGAAATGCGCGAAGACCTCCATGTGGGTCAGCGTGAACTGGGTCAACGAGGCGAAGAGCGCGTCGTACCAATCGGGGCGCTCGGTCAACCAATGGGTGAAGTTGTGCTGCTGCGGCCATTCTCCGTTGACCTCGACGAGGCCGTACGCCTCGTCTTTGCCACCGCCGTCGTTGCCACCGTGCCCGTACATGAACGCGCCGAAGCGGGTGAGATCGCAGCGGAGCGCCATCGCGAGCAGCTCGGCCATCAGCTTGGCCTTCTCCACGTAGCTGGTGGGCTCGGTGGGCTCGGGCGGGACGGAGCACGTCAGCGCGGAGGCGCCCTCGATGCGCTGCTCGAGCTCGCGGACGGCCGTGAGGTGGGCGTCGAGGCGGAGGTTGTCGCTCTTGCCGAGCTTGCCCTGGAGGCGCTGGATGTCGCTGGAGACGAAATCGAGCACGCTGAGGCGCTGCGCCTTCCTGCGCTCGGCGGCCTCGGTGTCGGAGGGGAGGACGCCGCCGAAGAGATCGTCGAAGAGCTGGGCCGGATCGCGACGCAGCGGCGCGACCTGGTTGGGCCCGATCCAGGAGAGCTCGTCGAAGCAGGCGATGTTGAAATCGTTGAACTGGACGTCCACCGGCTTGACGCCCACTCCGAGCGAGCGAAATGGCGTATCCCCGAGCTCGGCCGCGGCGACCTGGTCGACGCTGGGGCCGGCAGCGCCCGCCGTCGTCGGAGCGAGGCCCGTCGAGAAGCCGGTGGTGCCGCCGGCGTGGCCGTCGGCGCAGGGCTCGCCGAGGACCACCCCGTTCAGGATGTTGAAGCGGCTCTTGAAGGCCTCGATGGGCTGGAGGCAGAGCGGCGTCTCGTAGCTCGTGCCGGTCGTCGCGGGGAACCAGAGGTGCTGGTCCACGCCGCCCTCTTTGACGTGAACGGGCACGCCATTGGGAATGAAGAAGGTGACGAGGCGCTGGGGAACGGGGACCGGATCGGCGTGGGCCGATTGGAAGAGGAGACCGCGCGAGTGGAACATGGCGTCGAGCGCCGGCAGCCCGATGGCAGCGCCGAGGCCCCGCAACGCCGCTCTGCGCGTGAGTCGAAAGCCCATGGTGTCCTCAGAAATCCTCGGCGTCGGTCGCCGATCGATAACGGAATGCGTCGCTGGCGGTGAGCTCCAGGATGAGCTCCTCGAAGGAGTAGCCGCCGTCCACGAAGCCGTCGGTCAAGGTGTCGATCGTGCATTCGTCGACGGGGATCTCGCCGCGCCCGAAGCCATAGCGGAACGTCTGCACGACCATGCAGCGGTGCACCTCCGGCAGGTCGGCGAGGCGGGCCCCGAGGTCGACCGGACCGGTGAACGCGCCGACCGAGACGCCGGTGACGTCGCCGGTCTCGGCGATCGGCGCGCCGCTCGGGTCGGTCTCGTGGTACGCGCCGATCGCGTCGTATCGCGCGAATCCGTGGCCGATCGGGTCGAGCTTCTCATGGCAATGGGAGCAGGCGGGGTCGGCCAGATGGGCAGCAAACAGCTCCTCGGCCGACTGACCTTGCGCGGCGTCGAGGGGCGGCGCGTTCGGATCGCGGAGGATCGACTCACACAACAAGGCGTCGCGGACGTATTTGCCGCGGCGGATGAACGCGGCGGACTCGTTCGCCGCGGTCACCGTGAGGACGCTCGCTTGCGTGAGGAGGCCGGCTCGGTGCTCCCCTTCGCCGAACGTGTAGGGGCCTGGCTCGGCGGGGGCGGAGACGCCGTAGAGCTCGGCCAGGCTCGCGTCGAGGTACGCGTCTCGTGAGGTCAGGAGCAGACGCGCGTCGCCGCCGCCGAGGAGCGCGGCGCGGGCGAGCGATTCGGTCTCGAGCGCCATGGACTCGAGCAGCTCCGGGCCGAAGAGGGGAAACCTGGCGGGGTCGCGCGTCTGCGCGCCGAGCGCGCCGAGCTGGAGCCATTCGTTCGCGAAGCCGAGGACGACGGCCTCGGTCTCGGCGGTGCCGAGGAGCTCGAGCGCGACGCCGCGGACGCCGTCCGCGGTGTCGAGCTCGCCGAGCGCAGCGCGGTCGAGCAAGGCGTCGTCGGGCGCGCGACCCTGGAGCAGGAACGAGAGGCGGGCGGCGACCTCGAATCCGGTGAGCTTGATTCGCCCTCCTTCTTCGGTGGTCCCGCGTTCGACGCGGAAGAGGAAGCTCGGAGACTGCAGCGCGCCCTCGACGACGAGCCGAAACGGCGTGTACGGGTCCGGGTCTCCGGAGGTGGAGGCCGCGAGCGCGCGGAACGCCGCCCGCTCGTCCTCGTCGAGCGGGCGCCGGAAGGCGCGCCGGCCGAGGCCGTCGATGAAGCCATCGAGGCACGCGGTGTCCGCGGGCCCGCAGCCGGCGAGCGCCTCGAGCCGGCCGGAGACCGCGACGTCTGCGGCGATCGAGCGGGCCGCGCTCTCGTAGCGCTCGACGTGCAGCGGGGAGATGGCGATGCCCTCGGCGTTGTTCGTGTAGCCCTTTGTCGCCGAATCGGGCGGGAACGCGTCGGTGAGGGCGTCGAAGCCTTCGCCGAACATCAGCGCGACCGTGCGACGGTACTCGGCATTGGTCAGCCGTCGCAGGTAGGTGGGCCCCGGCTCGGGCTTCGACGGGTCGCAGGCCTCGGTACCGCTCGGAGGGGTGTCGAGCGGGTCGGCGATGTCTCCGGTGCACGCGGGCCCGAGGGCTGCGAGGCCGGCGAGGAGGATCACGGAGAGCCGCATCGGTCTTGGCCGATTGCAGCCCGCGTGCCTGGTCAGACCCCCGCTCGTTCCGCTGGATTTCGAGCTCGGTGCGACATCGGAGGTCGCACCTCGGCTGCGACCTCGGACGTCACACGTCGCGCTGGGTCACCGGCCGTCGCGCCGCTCAGAAGCGGAGGGTCAGGCTGGCGTGGGCGGAGGTGGGCGACGCGGTCGCCGAGAGGATGGCCTCGTCGAGCGTGAGGAAGAGGACGGCCGAGGTGGCGATCGCTGCGCCGCCGACGGCGAGCAACACGACGGACGCCTTCAGCTGGGCGTCGATCGAGCCGACCTCGTCGGGGTCGCAGGTCCCGGTGACGCCGCAGGTGTCTTCGAGATCGCTGCGGCGGCTCTGCGCGACGCCCTGGAGGACCGCGAAGGTCGTGAGGCTCGCGAGCCCGATCCCGCCGACGATCCACGGGGCGGGACCGGGGCCGCTCCGCGCGCCGGCTCGGTCCGAGGGCGGCGCGTCGAGCACGAGGTCGACGTTGCGCCGCTCTCCCTCGGCGATCGCGACCTCGACCTCCTTCGATCGAAGCGCGCCGGCCTGAGCGCGGAAGCGATAGACGCCCGGATCGATCTCGCGCGCGACGGCGTCGATCCGTTGCTGAAACGGGCGCGCGTCGAGCGAGACGACGGCGTCGACCACGTCTTTCCCGTCGGCGGACCGCACGCGCACCGTGACGCGCGCCACGCGCGCCTTCGTCTCTTCGAGGAGCGGGCTGCAGACGTCGCGGATCTCGGCCGGACACGTCTCCTGAACGCAGCGGAGGAACGCCTGCTTCGCCTGGGTGAGCTTGCGCGCGAGCGCCAGCTTCTGCCCCGTCTCGGCTGCGTCCGCGCAGATCTCGACCTCGTCGGCGCGCGCGATCGCGGACGAAGAGACGAGGACACCCGAGAGGGCGGCCGCGACGAGGGAGCTCACTGCGCTTTTCGTTTCAGGCACTCTCGATCGAACTGCTTCGTACCATCAGGCGCGACCTTGACGCAGCTGGTTTGCGTGTTGCCCGGGGGAGCTCGTCTCGGGGCCTGCGGCGGTCCGCGCGGCGGCGCCTCCTCGGGAGCCGTGGACGCCCCCGGCGCCGGCGCGGCGGAGGGCGGGGGCTGCGGAGCCGACGCGACGTCCGCGCGCGCAGGGGTGGACGGCACGTGGAGGGCGAGGTCGGGCCCGGCGAGGACGAGCGCCGCCGGCGTGCGCGACATCAGCGCGTACGCGGAGCTGCCGCCGAGGACCGCGATGCCGGCGAGGATCAGCGGCGTCCAGCGGCGCGGGCTCGCGTCGCCGGAGGGCGACGCGGCGCTCCGCGGCTGCTCCTGCGAAGCGCGCGCGCCGAGATCGATTCGCTCGAGCTCTCGCGCCCGCGTCCGGCGTTGCTCGAGCGCGGGACCGCACCGGGCCGCGAGGAGCGCGGCGACCTCGCTCCGCGGGGCGGGAGAGACCGCCTCGCGGAGCGCCGCCGCGAGATCCACGGCAGTCGCGAAGCGGGCGTCGGGCGAGCGCGAGATGGCGCGCATCACGACCGCGTCGAGCGCGGGCGAGACCTCTGCGCCCTGGCGGCTCGGGGGCTCGACCTCGTCGAACAGGATCCGTTCGATGATCTCGCCCTCGTTTGCGCCGGCGAACAGGCGTCTGCCCACGAGCATCTCCCAGAGCACGCAGCCCGCCGCGTAGACGTCGACTCGGCGCGTGGGCTCACGCCCGCGCACCTGCTCGGGCGCGAGGAACGGCAGCGTGCCCTTCAGCTGTCCCTCCCGCGTGGTGTTCAGGCTGCCCCGGGCCTTGGCGATGCCGAAATCGAGGACCTGCGCGGTGCCGTCTTCGCGGATGAAGACGTTGTTCGGCGTGACGTCGCGGTGGATGAGCCCGAGCGGCTCGCCTTCGGGACCCGTCACCTCGTGCGCGGCGTGCAGCCCTTCGAGCACGTCGACGAGGATCGCGGCCGCGACGGACCCGGGGAGCGCGGCGCGCTCGCCGGGCGCGCCCCCCATCATGCCTGCGAGCGTGTCGCCGACCGCGTAGTCCATGACGATCATCAGCTCGCCGTCGGAGGCGACGACGTCGAGCACCGAGACGACATTGGGGTGCCTGATCCGCTCGGTCGCGCGCGCCTCGTCCAGCAAGAGCGTGACGAACGCGGGATCGCGGGCGAGGTGTCGGTGCAGGCGCTTGATCGCGAAGAGCTGGCGCGAGTCGCCGGCGCCGGCGCGAGCGAGGTGGATGCTCGCCATTCCACCTTGCGCGATCTCCTCGAAGAGCACGTAGCGCCCGACACGCTCGGGGCGCGAGATCGGCGCGCCCTTGGTCGCCGGCTGCGGCGCGGAGATGCGCGGCTCTACGGCGGACTGGGCCATTGGTAGATCGTGGCTCCGGATTGGAAATAGAAGGCCTGGGTCTTCGGGTCGCTGGCTATGGCCGTCGCGGTGGCGGGAGTGGGGACGCAGCTGCAGCCCTCGAGCGACGCGGGGATCTCGGCGCGCAATGGGCAGCGCGCGAGGATGGGCTGGCTGCCCCTGCTCGTGGAGACCTCCGCTGCGAAGGCGATCTCGGGGGCCACCGACTGCATGATGGCCGCGGCCGATCCTCGCCAGAGGCGGTCGGGCAGGACGATCGAGCCGGTCTCGGCCTCGCCGGGGAACCACGAGAGGCGGCCCGCGGCGGGATCCTCGGGGCGCGCGGCGGCCTCGCCGCGCCTCTCGACGAGCACGAGATCGAGCAGGTCGGTGGTCTCGTTCGGCGCCCAGCCCGCCGCGTCGAGCTGCCAGGGCTCACCGGACGTCGGGGAGGTCTGCTGGAACGTGCGGACGTCGGCGCAGCTCTGCGCCGCGCCGTCCCCTTGCAGGGTGCAGGTGACCACGCGATCGCGCAGGCGGACGACGAGGCGGCGCGCGCCCGCGCTCGTCGGAAAGACGCGCATGGGGCCGGCGGGCTGGCCCGAGAAGGTCGCCACGAGGTGCATCGGCGGAGTCGGCAGCTCGGTCTCGACCCAGCGGATCTCGGTCTCGGTCGCGCCCTTCTCGAGCGCGAGGAACAGCGACTCGGGGTGATTCGGGTCGGGGTCGAGCGCGATGGCGGTGAGCCCGGCGATGCCCTGGGGATCGACGCCGTAGGTGCTGAGCTCGTCGGACTTCCAGAGCTTACCCGGGCTCGCCGAGTAAAACGGCGTGCCGGCGGGCCCGAGCGCGATCGAGACGAGGCCGCCGTCCTGGAGCGGCGCTTGATCCTGGTTGAGGACGGCTCGGCTCGCGAAGTCGACGAGCACCGGCATGAAGCCGTCGGACCCTCTCCGGGCGAGCGCAAGCACGCGATCCCCATCGACCTGGAGATCGCGGCGCAGGACGTCCTCCGGCGCCGAGGTGTCGAAGCTGAGGCCGGCGAGCTCCCCCATCGGAAAGGCGATCACCTCGTCCGTGCACGTGATCACGAGGCCCCCGCCGACGGACGAGGCGCCGCCGCCAGCCGTCCCGCAGTCGCCGTCTGAGCACCGCGTGAGGTCCGAGAGGTCCGGCAAGAGGCACGCGGAGCCCAAGAGCGTCGTCGAAACGGCGAGGGCCCGGAGCATGAGCAACGATGCTACACCGCCGCTCGGTCCCGTCGAGCGCGCGGCGCGGTGAGCGGCGCGTGACCTCGCCAAACACCTGCGCTTGCGTGTTAGTTTGCTCCTGGTCCATGGAGCCCGTCGGAACGAAGAACCTCGCGCGCGGCGCGATGAGCGATCTCCCCGACGGGACCTTCGTGCTCACGGTCGAGAGCGGCGCCTCCCGTGGGGCCACGCTCGAGATCAACGGCGCCTCGCCGTCGCGGCTCTACCTCGGCAAGTCTGACGCTTGCGACCTCGTCATCGTCGACCCCGAGGTGTCGCGGCGTCATTGCTCGGTGGAGATCGTCGGCAGCGCGCTCCGCGTGACCGACACCGGCTCGACGAACGGGACCTGGGTGGGGGACGTTCGCATCCGCGACGCAAACATCGGGTCCGGCGCGGTGCTCCGCCTGGGCGCGGTCCTCGTCTCCGTGCGCCACCGCCCCGACGGCGTGAACCCTCCGGTCCCACACGCGGACCGGTTCGGGAGACTGCTCGGCCAGAGCCGCGCGATGCGGCGCCTCTACCCGCTCGCGCGGCGGCTCGCGCAGTCGTCGGTCCCCGTCCTGATCGAGGGGGAGACGGGGACGGGCAAGGAGATGCTGGCCGAGTCGCTGCACGAAGAGGGGCCGCTCGCGGCGAAGCCGTTCATCGTGTTCGACTGCACGACCGTGGGCGCGAGCCTCGTGGAGAGCGAGCTCTTCGGGCACGCGCGCGGCGCTTTCACCGGGGCCGATCGCGATCGACGCGGCGTGTTCGAGCAGGCGGACGGCGGGACGCTTTTCATCGACGAGGTGGGGGACCTCGCGCTACCGCTGCAAGCCAAGCTGCTCCGCGTCGTCGAGCGCGGCGAGTTCCGTCGGGTCGGCGGCGAGCAGCTCCAGACCGTGCGCGCTCGCATCGTGTGCGCGACCCGGCGCGACCTGGAGCGCGAGGTGCAAGCGGGTCGATTCCGCGACGACCTCTTCCATCGTCTCGCCGTCGGCCGCATCGAGCTGCCGCCGCTCCGCGCCCGGTCGGGGGACATCCCGCTGCTCGCCAAGACGTTCTGGGCGCAGGCAGGTGGGGCGGGGGAGCCGTCTGCCGAGCTCTACGCGCGGTGGGCAGAGGAGGCGTGGCCGGGGAACGTGCGGGAGCTGCGCAACGCCGTGCACCGCTACCTCGCGGTCGGGGAGGAGGAGCCGCAGGAGGGCGCGCCGCCTCCGCCCGCGCGGAGCAGCTCGAAGGACTTCATCGACGCCGTGGTCGAGCAGGGGCTGACGCTCGCGGAGGCGCGGGGCCGCGTCGTCCACGAGCTCGAGCAGCGCTTCCTCGAGCGCCTCCTGGCCGAGCACCAGGGCAACGTCTCGCGCGCGGCCGCGGCCTCCGGGATCGCGCGGCGCCACTTGCAGCGGCTGCGGGCGAAGTCAGGCTGATCGCGCCGGCGTCAGCGGGAGGCCTGCCGATCGTCGAACAGCGACCGGACGAGCGGCTCTCGGAACTCGCCCCCGGGCGGGAAATAGCTCGCGAGCATGGTCCGAAGCGGCGCTGGGCCGCCGTGGGTCATGTCCAGGAGCTTCGCTTGTTTGGCGTCGTGGAAGAGGGTCCGCAGCCCTCGCTGGCTGCCCCGATAGCCGAGCCGATCGCCCTCGCGCACGCCGCGATCTTTCAAGAAGCCGAACCACTCAGGCAGGCCGGCGTAGACCCGATCGTATTCGGCCTTGCCGATCATCTTCGCGTCGAGCGCGCGCTTGAGGCTCTCGCGCCCGCTGTCGACGAACTGGTCCATGTCGAGGTCCATCAAGAACACGATGCCGGCGGCGCAGTCGGTCGTCTTGATGATCTCGCGCACCACGCTCTCCTCGAGCTCCCTCGAGTACGGCTTGCGCTTGACGAGCTTCTCGAGGCTCGCCGCGGTGCTCTGCGAGACGATCACCTCCATGTCGAGGACGTCGATCTCGAGGAACGTCTTCTCCAGCCGCATGGACATCCTGGCGTAGCGGCCCCTTCCGAGCTCGTCGGCCGTCGCCTCCCGGCCACCGGCCAGAGAGCCCAGACCAGCGCCAAGACCGAGCAAGAACGACCTTCGCTGCAGCATCCTGTCTCGTCCTCGGTGCACGCCCCGTGCCCTCCCGCCGCGGCGCTGCGCCGCGGCGTGACCGGGCGGCTGTCCTGCACGGGACACGAGGTCGACGCACGCGAGCGGCAGGACTAAGGGACAGGGCCATGTCCTCCGGTTCGCCGAACGAAGACGACTGGCGCCGCCTCGCGGAGGCCGGCCTCGAGGGGTCGACAATCGACAAGCTCGTCACCAAGACCCCCGAAGGGATCGCGGTCGAGCCGCTGTACGTGCCCCGCCACCTCGCCGGCCTCGCTGCGCGCGGGGAGCCGGGCGCCGCGCCGTTCGTGCGCGGCGGGGGACGGCCGGGGCCCTCCTGGGTTGTCGCAGAGCGCCTCGACGTGCGCGCCACACGCGCCACGAGCCGGGCCGCGTCGGCGAGCCGCGCCGGCGCCGGCGCGCTCTGGCTGGTCGGCGCGGAGGGGACGCCTCCTGCCTCGTGGGAGGCGGTGGGGCACGCAGCCGCCGGACAGGACCTGCACGTCCTCTGTGACGCAGGGGAGAGCGCGCTGAGCGCCGAGGAGGCCCTCTCGCGCGGGGGCGCGCGCCGTGTGAGCGCGCTCTACGATCCGATCGGCGCCGCGTTCGTCGCGGGACCGCCGCCGGGCGGGCTCGAGGCCCGGTTCGGCGAGGCCGCGCGGGCGGTCGAACGAACGAGCTCGGCCGACGTTCGTCCGCTCGGGGTCGGAGCGAGCGCCGTGCACGAGGCCGGCGGGCACGCGGCGCTCGAGCTCGGGTTCGTCCTCGCCTCGTTGGCCGAGCTCGTGCGGCGGCTCGCGCCACACGGGATCTCTGCCGAGCGGGTGCTCGCGAGCGCGGCCCTCTCGGTGACGGCCGGCGTGGATCAGTTCGCCGCCATCGCCAAGCTCCGCGCGCTCCGGCTCGCGTACGCCAAGCTCGCGCACGCGCTCGGCGTCGCCGTCTCGAAGCCACCCCTCGTCGTCGGCCACGTCTCGCGTCGCGGGCAGAGCCGCGCCGACTCGGCGACGAACCAAGTGCGCGCGACCATCGAGGTCTTCGCGCTCGCGGTCGGTGGCGCCGACGTGATCGTCGGCCGAGCATTCGACGATCTCGCCGTGGAGCCGACCGCGCTGGGCGAGCGCATGGCCCGAAACACCGCGCTCGTGCTGCGCGAGGAGAGCCGGCTGGGGGAGGTGGCCGACGCAGCGGGCGGCTCCTACTTCATCGAGCGCCTGACCGAAGACCTCGCGCGGGCGGGCTGGGAGGAGCTCCGCGCGATCGAGCGTGAGGGAGGCATCACGCAGTCGCTCGCGAGCGGCGCGTTCGGCGGCCGGGTTCGGCAAGCCGCGGCGGCGCTCCTGTCCGAGACGCGCCGTCGCAAGCGCGTGATCGTGGGCACGAGCGAATACGCGGTCCCGGGCGAGCGGCTCGCCGCAGCGCGCCCCGCGCCGCGCGCCGCGGATGATCACGCGCGGCCCGTCCGCGCGGCCGAGCCGTTCGAAGCGGTGCGCGAGCGCGCCGAGGCCCTCGAGCAGGGAGGAGCGCGACCCGTGGCGGTCACGGTGCGTCTGGGCGCCCCGCCCGATTGGCGGGCGCGCGACGAGTTCGCGCGGCGGCTCTTCGAGGTCGGCGGGTTCGAGGTGCGCGCCGCGTCGCTCGACGAGGCGAAGTCGATCGCGCGGGACGCGGGGGCGTCGGCGCGGACCGCGTTTGTCCTCTGCTCGTCGGATGCGCGGTACGCCGAGCTCGGCGCCGACAGCACACGCGAGCTCGCCCTGGCGGGCGCGCACGCCGTGGTCCTGGCCGGCAAGCCCGGCGCCCTCGAAGACGCCCTCCGAGCCGCGGGGCTCTTCGCCGAGATCTACCTCGGGTGCGACGTGCCGGCCGTGCTCGAGAAGGTGATGCAGCGTCTCGGCTCGAAGGAGGTGGCATCGTGACGTCGCGCTCGCTCTCCGAGGTCGCCTGGGACGACGTCGTCCTCCCCGCGGCCGGTCCCTCTTCCCCGCCGGTGGCCGATGCGCGCCTCGCGCCGGAGGGGATCACCATCCGCGGGGCTTATGGTCCCGCCGATCTCGAGGGGGTTCCTCATCTGGCGGGCGCCTTCCCGGGCCTCTCGCCGTTCGTTCGTGGGCCGTACCCGACGATGTACGTCCAGCGACCGTGGACCGTGCGGCAATACGCCGGCTTCTCCACGGCGGAGGAGTCGAACGCGTTCTATCGGCGCAACCTCGCCGCCGGCCAAAAGGGCCTGAGCATCGCGTTCGATCTGGCCACGCACCGCGGCTACGACTCGGATCACCCGCGTGTCGTCGGGGACGTCGGAATGGCGGGGGTCGCCATCGACTCGATCCTCGACATGCGCATCCTGTTCGAGGGCATTCCGCTCGATCGAATGAGCGTGTCCATGACGATGAACGGGGCCGTGCTCCCGATCATGGCGCTCTATATCGTCGCGGCGGAGGAGCAGGGCGTTCGCCCCGCGCAGCTGACCGGCACCATTCAGAACGACATCCTCAAGGAGTTCATGGTGCGCAATACGTACATCTACCCGCCGGCGCCCTCGATGAAGATCGTCGCCGACATCTTCGCGTATTGCGCCAAAGAGATGCCGAAGTTCAACTCGATCTCGATCTCCGGCTATCACATGCAAGAGGCCGGAGCGACGGCGGATCTGGAGCTCGCGTACACCCTCGCCGACGGGCTCGAATACGTGCGGACGGGCGTGGCCGCCGGGCTCGACGTCGACGCCTTCGCGCCGCGGCTCTCGTTTTTCTTCGCCGTGGGCATGAGCTACTTCATGGAGGTCGCCAAGCTGCGCGCGGCGCGCCTCTTGTGGTCCGAGCTCATGGCGGGCTTCTCCCCCAAGGACCCGAAGTCGCTGGCGCTCCGCACCCATTGCCAGACGTCGGGCTGGTCGCTGACGGCGCAGGACGTCTATTGCAACGTCGTCCGGACCTGCATCGAGGCCATGGCGGCCACGGCCGGTCACACGCAGTCGCTCCACACGAACTCGCTCGACGAGGCGCTGGCGCTCCCGACCGACTACTCCGCGCGAATCGCGCGCAACACGCAGCTGATCCTCCAGCACGAGTCGGGCACGGTGCGGCCCGCCGACCCCTGGGGGGGCAGCTACTACGTGGAGCGGCTCACACACGATCTCGCGGAGCGCGCCCGCGCGCACCTGAAGGAGGTCGAGGAGCTCGGCGGGATGGTCAAGGCCATCGAGGCCGGCGTTCCCAAGATGCGCATCGAGGAGGCGGCCGCCCGGACCCAGGCGCGCATCGACTCGGGCAAGCAGGTCATCGTGGGCGTGAACGCCTACCGTCCGGAGGACGACGTGTTGCCGCCCGTCTTGAAGGTCGACAACGCGAAGGTGAGGCGGATGCAGATCGAGCGCCTCGCGAAGCTCAAGGCCGAGCGCGACGGCGCGGCGGTCACCTCGGCGCTCGACGCGCTCACGCGCGCGGCCGAGACGGGCGAGGGCAACCTGCTGGCGCTCACCGTGGAGGCCGCGCGGGCGCGGGCCACGGTCGGCGAGATGTGCCTCGCGCTCGAGAAAGTATTCGGGCGCCACCAGGCCCACGTGCGTACGATCGCCGGGGTGTATTCGGCGGAGCTCGAAGAGGGCGAGGACGTGCGCAAGGTGCGCGAGCTCGTCGCCGCGGTCGTCGCGGCGGAGGGGCGCCGGCCGCGCATCCTCCTCGCGAAGATGGGACAAGACGGCCACGACCGCGGGCAGAAGGTCATCGCGACCGCGCTCTCGGACCTCGGCTTCGACGTGGACATCGGCCCGCTCTTCCAGACGCCCGAAGAGACGGCGCGCCAGGCGGTCGACAACGACGTTCACGTGGTCGGCGTCAGCTCGCTCGCCGCGGGCCACCTCACGCTCGTCCCCGCGCTGAAGGCGGAGCTCGAGCGGCAGGGCCGCGGCGACGTGATCATCGTCGTGGGCGGCGTGGTCCCGCCGGAGGACGTGCCGACCCTGCACGAGCTCGGCGCGGCCCTCGTCTTCGGGCCGGGCACGGTGATCCCGATCGCGGCACGCCAGCTCGCCGAGGCGATCCTCGCGCGGGGAGGCTGAGGTTGTCGCGCCGCCTGTCGATCGAGGAGGCGGAGCGCGGGCTCGTCGCGGGAGACCGCGGCGTGCTCGCGCGGGCGATCACCTTGATCGAGAGCCAGCGCGAGGACGATCGGCTCCGGGCGGAGGAGCTCGTCTCGCGCGTTCTGCCGCGCACCGGGCGGGCCGTGCGGGTCGGTTTGAGCGGCGTCCCCGGCGTGGGCAAGAGCACGTTCATCGAGGCGCTGGGGATGCACCTCGTCGAGTCGGGCAAGTCGGTCGCGGTGCTCGCGATCGATCCGTCGAGCGCGGCGACCGGCGGGAGCATCCTGGGCGACAAGACGCGCATGCCGCGCCTCGCCGCGGAGCCGAGAGCCTTCATCCGGCCGTCCCCGGCCGGCGGGGAGCTCGGCGGCGTCGCGCGCCGCACGCGCGAGGCCATGCTCCTCTGCGAGGCGTTTGGCTTCGACGTCGTGCTCGTGGAGACCGTGGGCGTCGGGCAGAGCGAGGCGGTCGTGGCGGAGATGGTGGACTGCTTCGTCCTCCTGGCGCTGCCCGGCGCGGGCGACGAGCTCCAAGGGCTCAAGCGCGGCGTGATGGAGCTGGTCGATGTCGTGGCCGTCAACAAGGCCGACGGCGACAACCTCATCCGCGCCAAGCGAGCGGTGCGCGACATCAAGGCCGCGCTCCAGTACCAGCGCCGCCGCCTCCACGCGTGGGAGCCGCGTGTGCTGCCGGTGAGCGCGCTCACCGGCAGCGGCGTCGTGGATCTGTGGGCGACCGTCGAGGAGCACCGCGCCGCGCTCGCGGCGAGCGGCGAGCTCGAGTCCATCCGCAGGTCGCAGACCAAACGCTGGCTCTGGAGCCTCGTGAGGGAAGGCGTCATGGCCGCCTTCCGCGAGACCCCCGAGGTCGCCGCGCGGCTCTCGCAGATCGAGGCCGCGGTCGAAGCCGGCGCGCTCACCGCGCCGCGTGGCGCGCGCGAGCTGCTCGAGGCGTTTCGCGCGCGCCTGAAATGACGCGCGGCCTCAGTACAGGCTGGGCATCACCGGCTCGCCCGGCGGCACCGGCCAGGTGACGAGGCCGTCCGCGCTCGCCACGACAAACGGGCTCTGCCCTTCGCTGAAGAGGCCGCGCCCGGCGGCGAGCACGAGCTCCGCGCGCGAGAAGCTCCCGACCTGGTCGAACTTGTAGTCGTCGAAGTCGATCTCGAGGGCGCGCGTCGCGGTCACGTCGGCGTAGCCGACCATGCGGTATTTGATCGCAGGCGAGGCGACCGTCGTCTGGACCAGCGGCCTGACCGTCGCCCAGGGGATGAGCACCGGCACCTGCACGAGGGTGCCGCGCCCGGACGGGAGCCACTGCTGGGGCTGCGCCTCGACCGGAGGCAACATCGTGTTGCCGATGCTGACGTTCGTGCGCACGCCGCGGACCATGATGTCGAACGAGTTGTCGTTCAGGACGCGCATGGTCACGCCCAGGGTGACGCCTTGCGGGCCCACGCCTCCGATGCGCGCGCCGTACAGCTTGACCGCAGGCTCGGAAACGCAGCCGGTTCCGGCGAGCAGGGCCACAGCGAGGAAGAGGACCGTCCGCATTTCTCCGTTACCTTACCTTCGGGCTCAGGCCTTCTCCAGCGTGATGAGCGCGGCCTCGCTGGGGCAGTCGAGGCGGAACGCGAGCCAGTGCCCGGCCCCGCTGGAGGTGTAGAGCCGCTTTCCTTCTCGGTCGTACGTGCCACGCAGGAAGGATCCCTTCGCGAGCGGCTCGAGCAGGCTTCTGTCGCCGAACCCGACCTGTGCGCCGTGGGTGTGGCCGCTCAGCGTGAGATCCACGCCGGCCGAGGAGAGCGCGACGAAACCGGAAGGGCGATGGCTCAAGCCCAGGTGGAACGCGTCGCTCGGGGCACCCGAGAGGGCGCGATCGATCGCTCGCTCGAAGTAGACGTCGCTTGCGCGGCCGACCGGATCGTCGACCCCGGACACGACCAGCTTGCTGCTCCCGACGCGGATCACCCGGTGCGTGTCGTCGAGCAGCTCGATGCGGGTCTTGGCGTAGCTGCGCCGCGTCTGCAGGGAGCCTCGGTAGTGCTCGTGGTTGCCCATCACCGCGAACAGACCCAGCCGCGGATCGAGGGTCTCGACCGCGCGGAGCGCCGCTTCCAGCCAGGGCAGATGATCGCAGATGTCACCGGTCAGGACGACGAGGTCGGGCTTTGTTTCCCGGGCGCGCTCGACGAGGTCGACCACGCCCGACGGATCCATGAACGCACCGAGGTGGACGTCGGTGAGCTGCAGGATCTTCAAACCGGCGAGATCGTCGGGCAGGCCGGCGAAGGCGAGGGGACGCGGTACGACGGCCGTGGGAACAAACGCGCCCGCCACGCCGACCGCGCCGAGCCCCAGCCCCGACGCGGGGATGGCCGCAGCCGCCGTCTCGAGCACCGTGCGCCGGGAGACGGCGGGTGCGGGGCGCTGCGGGGCGGCGCTCGCCGGGGGCTCCTCCTCGACGGTCGTGGCCGTCGCGGCAGCGCTCCTCGGCTCGGCAGGATGGGCGGGCTCGGTCTTGCTCCGCGCCGCGAAGCCCAGAGCCTTGCGCACGATCCCGGCCAGCGGGACCGTGAACAGCAACGAGAGGACCCAGATCACGCCGATGCCGCCGCCGATGCCGCTCGCGATCGTGAGCGCGGGCGAGCGATAGCTCGGAACGAGCCTGCCGAGACCAAGCTGGCGGGTCAGCACCATCACCAGCGTCCCCGCGACCATCAGGATGAGCGCGCGCCGGATCCAAGGGCGCTGCCACCAGCTCGGGTGGAGCCAGCGCGTGAGGCCGGCCACGAGGAGCCCGATCGTCAGGAGGAAGAAGCCGGCGCCGAACATGCCCGTCGGCGAGTATGGGCCACGGCTCGGCGAGCTGCCAGGATCCAGGCCGAGCAACGGTGGGCCTCGCCCTCCGAGCGGGCGGCTGCGAGGTCGACTCGGGTGAGCTCTGGGCTTAGGCTTAGCGCCACGATGCCCGTCTACCCCGACAACTCCAGGACGATCGGTCGAAGCCCGCTGGTCGAGATCAACCGAATCACCCGCGGCCTCGGCGCCCGCGTCCTCGCGAAGATCGAAGGACGAAACCCGGCCTACTCGGTCAAGTGTCGCATCGGCGCGGCGATGGTCTGGGACGCGGAGGAGCGCGGCGTGCTCAAGCCGGGCGGCGGGATCATCGAGGCGACGAGCGGCAACACCGGGATCGCGCTCGCGTTTGCGGCCGCCTCGCGCGGCTACCGCTGCGTCCTCACCATGCCCGACACGATGAGCATGGAGCGGCGCAAGGTCCTCGTCGCCTTCGGGGCGGAGCTCGTGCTCACGCCCGGCACGCAGGGCATGAAGGGCGCGATCGCCAAGGCGGAGGAGCTCGCGGCGGCCGACCGCACGCTCCTGCTCATGCGCCAGTTCGAGAACCCGGCCAACCCGGCCATCCACGAGAAGACGACGGGGCCCGAGATCTGGGAGGACACCGAGGGCGGCGTGGACGTCTTCGTGGCGGGGATCGGGACCGGCGGGACGATGACCGGTGTCAGCCGCTACATCAAGAACACCAAGGGTAAGCCCATCCTCAGCGTCGCGGTCGAGCCCGCTCACTCGCCGGTCATCACCCAGACCCGCGCGCGGCAGGAGCTCGCGCCCGGACCGCACAAGATCCAGGGCATTGGCGCGGGCTTCGTGCCGAAGAACCTCGATCTGGCCCTGGTCGATCGCGTCGAGCAGGTCACGAACGACGAGAGCATCGCCATGGCGCGGCGCCTCGCCCGGGAGGAAGGCATCCTCTGCGGGATCTCGTGCGGCGCGGCGATGACGGTCGCGGCCAGGCTCGCGGCCGAGCCCGCCCTGGCCGGCAAGACCATCGTGACCGTCCTCCCCGACGCGGGCGAGCGCTACCTCTCCGGGGCGCTCTTCGAGGGAATGTTCGATCAAGTCGAGAAGATGACCGGATGATCGCTGTGAGGGCGCTCGGACGCCTTCGAGAGCTGAAGCACTATGTCTGCTGTTTCTCCCCCCCAGCCCCCCTCACTGCGTGAGGGGGGAGCCACGGAAGCCGCGAGCGAGCTCGACGCGCTCGTGAACGGTATCGTCGCGAGCTACCGGTCCGACAAACGAGGGCAGTTCATCAACCGCCGCTTCTTGCCCTCGCGCGACGAGGCCCGCGAGATCATCGAGCTCTTCCTGCAGCTCTTCTACCCGGGTTATTTCGGCCGGCAGGACCTGACGGACGAGAACCTCGCCTACCACGTGGGCACGCTCGTCACGACGTTGCGCGACAAGCTGGTCGAGCAGATCCGGCTCTGCCTCTGTCACGCCGCCGAGTGTGGCGCGCCCATCGACACCTGCGTGGACGAGGCGCGGCGCCTCGCCAACAAGCTCCTCTCCGCGGTGCCGGAGTTGCGGGCCGTGCTCATCTCCGACGTGCAGGCCGCGCTCGACGGCGACCCGGCGGCCTCGAGCATCCACGAGATCATCCTCGCGTATCCGGGGCTCTTGGCCGTGACCATCTACCGCGTCGCGCACGAGCTCCAGCGGCTCGGGGTCCCGCTCCTGCCGCGCATCATGACGGAGTGGGCGCACGCGCACACGGGAGCCGACATTCACCCGGGGGCCACGATCGGCAAGAGCTTCTTCATCGACCACGCGACCGGCGTCGTCGTGGGCGAGACGAGCTACATCGGCGAGAACGTGAAGCTCTACCAGGGCGTGACGCTCGGCGCGCTGAGCCACCCGAAAGACGACGAGGGGCGGGTCATCCGCGGCACGAAGCGCCACCCCACGGTGGAGAGCGGCGTCACCGTCTACGCGAACGCGACGGTGCTCGGTGGCACGACGTCCCTCGGATCGGGCAGCGTCGTGGGTGGCTCGGTGTTCCTGACCAAGAGCATCCCCCCCGGCTCGCGTGTCGCGATGAAGCCGCCGGAGCTCTCGGTGCGCACGACCGAGCCGCCCGCTCCAGCCGTCGCCGAGCGCGACGGCTGAGCCTCGCGATCAGAGCGCGTCGGCGATCGCCTTGGCGAGCGCCGGCGCCGACGCGTGATCGAGCTTGCCTGCCGGCCAGCCGACGCCGAGGCCGTCCTCGTCGTTGGGCTTCGGGATGATGTGGAAGTGCACGTGGAAGACCGCCTGATGCGCGGCCACCCCGTTGTTCTGCAGGATGTTGTAGTCCTTGCAGCCCGTCGCCTTCGCGACCGCTCGGCAGAGCCGCGGCAACACGCGTCCGATCGCCGCGGCCGACTCGTCGGACAGCTGGTCGAGCGTCTCGGCCGGTTCCTTGGGGATGACGAGGGTGTGTCCCTTCGAGAGCGGCATGATGTCGAGGAACGCGAGGACCTTCTCGTCCTCGTAGACCTTGTGACAGGGGATCTCGCCTCGCAGGATCTTGCCGAAAATGGTGTCCGCCATGCGGGGAAGCTAAGCCGAGAGCTCGCGCGCGTCGACCTCAGCTCGCCGCCGCCGCGCGCGGCTCGAACACGCAGGCCGGGTCGCTCTCGAAGGCCGAGCCGGTCGCCGCGTAGGCGCGCGCCCGCGAGCCGCCGCACACGCCCCGGTACTCGCAGACGCCGCAGCGGCCCTCGAAGCTGCTCGCCTCGTGCAGCCGGAGGAACATCTCCGAGCTCCGGTAGATGTCGACGAGCGAGCGCTCGCGGACGTTACCCGCCGCGGTCGGTAGGAAGCCCGAGGGGCACACCTCGCCTCGGCTCGATACGAACACGACCCCGTGACCGTCGCGCACCGCGCCCGACGGCGCGGCCGCTCGCGCCGAAGGCGACGCGCCGTGTGCCCGCGCGCGAGAGAGCAGGACCCGCCGGTAGAAGGGCGCCTCGGTGGTGGAGACCACGAAGGGAAGGGAAGGGGCGCTCTCGGCGAGCCAGTTCAGGATACGCTCGGCCTCGCTCGCCGTGACCGGCTCGAGCCCGGCGCCTCGCCCGACCGAGATCAGGAAAAACAGGCTCCAGCGCGCGATGCCGAGCGTCTTCAGGAGCTCGGCGACAGCCGGCAGATCGGCCTCGGTCTCGCGGGCCACGAGCGTGTTCACCTGGAGCGGGACACCAAGCTCCGCGGCCCAGCCTGCAGCGGCGATCGTTTTGTCGAAGCAGCCCGTCACGCCCCGGATCGCGTCGTGGCGCTCGGCCGTCGAGGCGTCGAGGCTCGTGCCGAAGGCGGTGACGCCGTGAGCCGCGAGCTCGCCCATCGCTTCACGGGTGAGACGCGGCGTCGCGCTCGGCGTGACGGCGACCGAGAGGCCGAGCCCGACCGCCTCGTCGATGAGCTCGTGGAGGTCGGGGCGCAGCAGCGGATCCCCGCCCGTGAAGACGAGGTTCGGCAGGGGGTCGCCAAAATTGCGCAGGCTGCGCAAGAAGGCGCGCCCCTCTTCGGTCGTGAGCTCGCCCGGTGGTGGCGTGGGCACCGCCATCGCGCGGCAGTGCTTGCAGGCGAGCGCGCATGCGTTCGTCACCTCCCAGTACACGTTGAGCGGCGTAACGCGATAGTCACGCGCGACGGCGTGTGAGGCGTGGGGATGGCTCATGGCTCGCTTGCGCCTCAAGCAGGAACGCGGCCAACCCGATTCCGCTCCGTTAGCGGAGGAAATTCGGGCAGGCCGCGCAGATCTTGCAGAGCGAGCAGGCTGCCCTGCTCATGCTCAGCGTCGGAGCACGGAGCCGAGAGGGCGCGCCCGTTTCGGCAGGACGTCAGGCCACTGCGGCCGACTCGCTCGGCGGGACCGACGGTGCGTTGGCGCTGCGTGCGACCGCGGCCTCGTTGATCTTCACGCTGACGAGCTTGGAGACGCCGGGCTCCTGCATGGTGACGCCGTAGAGGACGTCGACCATCTGCATCGTCTTCTTGATGTGCGTGATGAGGATGAACTGCGAACGGTCGGTCATCGACCGGATGCCTTCGTTGTACCGAGCGACGTTTGCCTCGTCGAGCGGGGCGTCGACCTCGTCCAGGATGCAGAACGGGCTCGGCTTGAACTGGAAGATCGAGAAGATGAGCGAGACCGCCGTGAGCGCCTTCTCGCCGCCGCTCATCAGCTCGATGCTCGAGAGCTTCTTGCCCGGCGGCTGCGCGAGGATCTCGATGCCGGTCTCGAGCATGTCCTCCGGGTTGGTGAGCCTGAGCTCGGCCTGACCGCCGCGGAACATGCGCGGGAAGACCGTCTTGAAGCGCGAGTTGATCCCGTCGAACGCGTCCTTGAAGAGGCGCTTCGACTCGCGGTTCATCTGGGCGATGGCGCGCTCGAGATCGTCGAGGGCCTTCTCCAGGTCGGCCTTCTGGGTCGTGTAGTAGGTGTACCGCTCCTCGGCCTCCGCGTGCTCGCGGACCGCGTCGAGGTTCACGGGGCCCATGCGATCGAGCAGCTCCGTGAGCTCCTGGATGCGCGCGCGCTGGGCGCCGTCAGCCGGCGGGCGCTTGTGGTAGTCGCCGATGACGGTGGGGAGCTCGAGGCCGCGGAAGCGCTCGCGGATGCCGCCGAGCAGATGATCGAGCGCCATCTTCAGGCGATCGAGCGCCGCCTCGTGGGCGCGCAGCGCCTCGGCCGTTTCGGTGGACTCGTCGCGCAGGCGCTTGAGATCCACCTCGGCCAAGCCGAGCTCGTGTCGGACCTCCTCGAGGGTGGTCTTGGCGGCCATCACCGCGTCCTCCGCGGCCTTCGCGACGTCGAGGGCGTCGAGGAGCTTCTCGCGCTCCGCGACGATCTTCGCCGCGGCTTGCCCGGCTTGCACCGCGCACTCCACCTGCTCGGTGGCGAGCTTGACGATGCGGCCCTCCATCTCCTCGCACGACTTGCCGATGCGCTCGGCCGTCTGGCGGACGGCGGTGGCGCGCTCGCGGGCCTGGGCGAGCAGGACGCGCCGCTCGGTCACGATGGACTGCTGCGACGAGACCTGCGCCCGCCAGCCGCTCGCGCGCTCCTCGGCGCCGAGGACCTCCATGTCCACCTCGGCCTTCTCGGCGCGCTGCGCGTCGAGGGTCGCGACGGCGCGCTCGTGCTCCTCCGCCTGGGTGAGGATCTTCGACGACAGGTCGCCATGATCGCGGGCGAGGGACTCGAGGCGCCTGACGATGCCGGCGACCACCTCGCTCGTCCGTCGCTCGTCTTTCTCGGCCGTGACGAGCGAGATCTCGGCCTCGTGGGCCTGGGTTCGCGCGGCGTCGAGCGCGGCGCCGAGCTCGTTCAGGCGCGTCCGAAGGGCGGCGTGGTGCTCGAGCATGGCCGTGACCTCGCGGTCCGCCTCCGCCACCTTGCCCTCGAGCTCGCGCATCTCGCGTTTGTGCTCGACGAGACCCGCGGCGACCTCGTCGCGCGCGCCGCCGATGACGGAACCGTCAGCGACGAAGAGCGTGCCCTGCGAGGTGACGGCGCGTCCGAGGAACCCGGCCGCAAACGCGGCGGTCGCGGCCGCCTCGTCTTCGACCCAGAGCACGTCGCCGAGGACGCAGCGCGCGAGCGCGTCGTCCGCGGCGTCGAACCCGACGTGGTCGAGCAGCCAGCCGTGTACGCCCGCCGCGCCCTCCGGCAGGCGCGCCGAGCCCGAGATGAACCTCGGGTTCTTCGGGACGAGCCCCGCGCGCCCGCTGCTCTTCTCCGCGAGCATCGTGGCGAGGCGGCGGCCGCCCTCCGCATCGGCGACGACGACCCACTCCACCCGATCGCCGAGCGCGCCCGCAAACGCGGCGGTGAGCTCGGCGGGGACCTCGAAGCGGTCGCCGAGCAGGCCGATGACGGCCTCGTCTTTCGTGTGGACGAGCGTCTTCGCGCCCTGGCCGACACCCTCGAGGCGGTTGTGGATCTCTTCGAGCGCTCGCAGGCGGCCGCGGACGCGCGAGAGGTCGCCCTTCTTGGCGTCGAGCGCGCGCTCGTGGCCGACCGCCTCCTCGCGGACGACCCGCAGCTCGTTCACGAGGGCCTCGCGCCTGGCTGCGCTCTCTTCCTTGTGGGCGCGTTTGTTCGCGAGCTCGCTCGTGATGTGGTCGAGGTGGACCTGCTGTTCGGCTGCCTCGAGCTCGAGGCGGCGCTGCTCGTCCTCGATCTTGCCGCGACGGAGCTCCATGTCCGTCCGGCGCTCCTCGAAGCCGCGCAAGGTGGCCTCGGCGGCGGCGACGGAAGCCTGCAGCTTCGAGGCGCGGGCGCGCAGATCGTTCACCTCCGCGTCGGCCGCGTCTTGCTCGCGCTTCAGGTCGTCGAACTTCTCGACCTCGACGCGGGCGGCTTCGGCTCCGCGCGCCTCCTCTTCCGCGGCGGTCTCGAGCGCGAGGAGCAGGGCCTCGCGCTCGGCGCGCAGGCCGACGAGTCGCTCGGCGAGCTCCGCCTCTTCCCGAGCGTCGGTCAGGCGGCGCTCCTCCACCGTGCGCAGCCGCTCGCGGTTGCGCTCGATCTCGCCCTCGTGGGTGCGGACCTGGTTCGTCGCGCGGAAGCTCTCCGTCTGGGTCTTCTCGGCGACCTCCTCGGCCTCGAGGGCGCGGAGCCGGACGACCTCGAGCTCGGCCTCGCGCACGCCGAGCGTGGTCTTCACCATCTCGCTCGCCTCGGCGCGCTCCGCCCGGGCGGCTTCCTCCACCTGCGTGCGGACGGTGAGCTCCAGGAAGCGGTGGGACGCCTCCCACAACACCACGTCCTCGAGCTCCTTCTTGTGCGCGATGTAGCGCTCCGCCTTGGCCGCCTGGCGCTTCAGCGAGGCGAGGCTGCGCTCGATCTCGCTGACGATGTCGCCCACACGCAGCAGGTTCTGCCGCGTCTGATCCATCTTCTGCTCGGCCTGCTTCTTCCGGGCCTTGTATTTCGTGATGCCGGCGGCCTCCTCGATGAGCACGCGGCGGTCCTCGGGGCGTGCCGAGACGATGAGGCCGACCTTGCCTTGCTCGATGATCGAGTAGGCCTTCGAGCCCACGCCGGTGCCGAGGAACAGGTCCGTGATGTCCTTCAGTCGGACCTGCGTCTTGTTGATGAGGTACTCGCTCGTGCCGTCGCGGTAGAGCCGGCGCGTGACGGCGATCTCGGCCCAGTCGCGGTACTCGAGCGGGAGCTCCTGCGCGGTGACCTTGTCCGAGTTGTCGTAGGTGATCGTTACCTCCGCCATGCCGTGGGGGCCGCGGGAGGCCGAGCCCGCGAAGATGACGTCGCTCATGGAGCGACCGCGGAGATGGCGCGCGCTCTGCTCACCCATGCACCATCGAATCGCGTCCACGATGTTCGACTTGCCGCACCCGTTCGGGCCGACGATGCCGACGATGTCGTGATCGAAGTGGATCACGGTCCGGTCGACGAAGGACTTGAAGCCGCAAATCTCGAGCTTCTTGATGTGCATGGTCTCTCGGTTGTCTTTGGCGTGTGGCAGGACCGACCCGGCTCGCCCCCCTCAGGGACGCGTCCGCTGCGCAACTGAGGTCATGTCATGCCATGGCACGTAGGGTCACTTGGAGGTACAGGAGAAGGTACGCGCGTTCAAGTCTTGACAGCTGCCCAGGGCACAATTGCTCAACTACCACCTCAGCAAACGCTCAGGAAACACCTGAGCATGTACCGGACCCCTTGGGCTTGACGTCAAAAAATGCGAGCTTATTGCAGCAGCCAAAAGGGTTTTTTATGCCGACCTACGAATATGCGTGCAGTAGCTGTGGCCACGAGTGGGAGCAGGAGCAGTCGATCAAGGCCGATCCCCTGAAGGACTGCCCGTCCTGCAAAGCTGCCACGGCCAAGCGCCAGATCTCGAAGGGCACCGGCTTCATCCTGAAGGGCGGGGGCTGGTACTCGGACCTCTACTCCGGGTCGAGCAACCAGAAGGGCGGTGCCAGGCCCGAGCCTGGGACGACCACGAAGACGGAGACGGCGACCACCACCACCACGGTGACGACGACGAACGAGACGATCACGACGACGGTGGAGCCGAAGAACCTGCCCACCCCGAGCTCGAGCAGCTGACGCGACGTCGCCGCCTTGGGCGTCAGCTCTCGCGCACGGCCGTGCTAGCTTTCGCCTCATGAGCCAGCGCGAGAAGATCGAAGAGATCGCGAAGCGCCTGCACGAGGCCGACAAGGACATCCTCCGGGCCATCGAGAAGCGGGCGCGCCTCGTCCAGGACCTCGTGGCCCTGCGCAGCGACGCGGCCAAGCTCTCGCCGATCATCGACGTCGAGCGCTACCGAGCCCTGGAGCAAGCGGCCTCGGCTCCGCTCTCGGCCAGCGCCGTTCGACCGATCTTCGCCGCCATCGACGCGGCGTGCCGCGTCTACGAGGTCGCGCCGCGCGTCGCCTGTGTGGGCCCGGAGGGCGGCTTCCCCTGGCTGGCCGGCGGCCTGCACTTCGGGCCACACGCCGAGCTCGTGCGCGCCGAGACCCCGGAGAAGGCGCTGGAAGAGGTGGCGCGCTCCCAGGTCGACTACGCCGTCGTCACCTACGAGACCCTCCGCGACGGGCTCGCGTTCGCGACCATCCAGGCGATCGCAGCGCTCGATCTGAAGCTCGTCGGCGAGCGAGAGGTCACGCACACGCTGGCCCTCGTGAACAAGACCGGCAACGGCGCCGACGTGGAGCGCGTCTACGCGAGCTCCCACCATCACTCGCTCTGCGAGGCGTGGCTCGCCGCGAACTACCCCAAGGCCACCGTCCTCCACGTCCGGAGCGCGGTCATGGCCGTCGAGCTCGCGGCGGAGAACCACGGCGCCGCCGCGGTCATCCCGGCCCGTCTCTTCACGGCGCACCAGCTGCGCACCGTCGCCGAGAACGTCGGGGACGAGGGGGAGATGCGCATCCGCTACGGCGTCGTCTCGCGCCTGCCCATGGCGCGGACGGGCCACGACGCGACCGCGCTGCTCTTCGGCGTGCACGACCGCCCCGGCGCGCTCTACGACGTGCTGCAGTCCTTCAAGGAGAAGAACTGCAACATGCGTCGGATCCAGTCTCGCGCCGTCCCCGGTGGGGACGGCTGGGAGTACGTGTTCTACGTGGAGGTCACCGGCCACGTCACGGACAGGCCGGTCGTCGCCGCGCTCGAGGGCGTGAAGCAGAAGGCGCGCCTGCTCAAGATCATCGGCTCGTTCCCGCTCGACGTTGCTGACATGACGCCTCCGTCATCGAGCGCAACCCACTGATGCTCCGTCGCGAAATCCTCGAGCTCGCGGCGCTCCTGGGCGCCGCGTCGGCCGCCGGCTGCGCGAGCACGCCTTCCCTCGTCCCCATCGGCGGGCAAGACGTCGATCCGGCCGAGATCGACAAGGACCCCATCGCCCTCTTGCCGTCAGGCGTCTTGCTCTTCGGGCAGATCGACCTCGTCGCCCTCTTCCAGACGCCGATCGGCGCCGACATCGGGGCGCTGGTGCAGTCGCTCGTCCCGCTCGGGAACGAGTCGAACTTCGTCCCCGCGCGCGACACGCAGCGCTCGATGCTGGGGGTCTACGCGATGCAAGGCGTCGACTTCTGCGCGGTGACGCAGGGCAGGTTCGACGTCGAAGCGATCCGCCGCGCGGCCGACGCCCGCGTCACGACGCCTGCCGGCGTCCCCTTCGTGAAGAGCCGCTACGGGCAGTTCGATCTCTACACCGTCGGCAACATCGGCTTCGTGCTCCTCACGTCGAACACGCTGCTCTCGGGCAACGAGACCGGGATGCGTCGCGCGCTCGATCGGCTGCGGTACAACCGGCTCAGCCGCAGCGTGCCGGATTGGATGGTGGAGCTCACGGAGAACAAGAGCTCGTCGTTCGTCGTGGCGGGGGACTTCGGCGCCGCCACGGTCACCGAGCCGGCCTCGCCGGACAATCGCCCGCCGCTCACGGTCGCGCCGACGGGCTCCGCCGCCGAGCCGGTGCTCGAGGCCGCGGCCGCGAACTTCCCGTTCCTCTCGGGCCTGCGCGCGCTCCGGCTGCTCGGCAATTTCCTCGCGCCCGGCCTCAACTTCGCCGGTGCCCTCACGTACGCCTCCAACGAAAAGGCGGCCTCGGGCGCCGAGTCGCTCCGGCATCTGGCGGAGCTGGCGCAGTGGGCGAACCTCCTGACGAGCTTCGGCTTCGGCGCGTCCATCCAGCCCGCGCAGATCGCCATCGCCGAGCGCGAGGTCGCGTTCGTGCAGCCGGTCGACACCTCGATCGCCCGCGCCTTCTTGAGCATGGTCTCGGGCTACGTGCGGCGCGGCTGATCAGCGCCTGCGCGGCGCGGGCGGCTCGGCATGGCGCGGGTCGTCGGGCCACGCGTGCCGCGGGTACTTCCGGCGGAGCTCCTTGGCGATGGTCGGGTAGTGGCGCTCCCAGAAGCCCGCGAGATCGGTGGTGACCTGCACGTCGCGGCCGTTCGGCGCGAGCAGGTGGAGGACGAGCGCGACACGCCCGCGCGCGATCTTGGGTGCGTCGACCATGCCGAAGAAGTCTTGCAGGCGCGACGAGACGCTCGGCGGGGCCCCGCGGACGTATTCGATGGCGAGCTGGCGACCGGAGGGCAAGGTGAGCTTCTCCGGCGCGTGCTCCCGGAGCGCGCGTTGCTCCTCGGCCGGGAGCGAGGCGAGCGCGAGGCCGGCGAAGTCCACGTGTTTCGCCTCGTCGAGCGAGGCGAGACCGCGGCACCCGGCGCGGACGAGGGAGGGAAGGGCCACACCGCCCTCGCTCGGCGCGCCGAGATCGGGCATGTGCGCGCGGAGCATCTCGAGCCGGGCCGCGAGCCTGTCGAGCGCACCCGTCTGGTCCGGCGTGAGCCCGGCGGAGAGCACGGCCTGCGCGAGCACCTCGGCGACGCGCTCGGAATCTGACGGGACTGTCTTTGTGCGTTCGAGCACGATGCTGCCGAACCGGAGGGTGCGCACCGCCTCGACGCGGCGCGACCCGGGCGGGATCTCGAGGGACTCCTCGTCGGTGACGTCGTCCAGGAAGTGCTCGAGCAGCCAGTCGGAGTCGATCGCGCTCGCGAGCTTCACGACCGCGCGCCGGCGCATCCCCTCGGTGCGCTCCTCGACGTCGACCGCGACCACGAGATCGGCCTCGCGCACCCGGCTGGACTCGGAGAGGATCGCGGTGCCGCCCGAGGCGAAGAGCACCTCCGCCGGGCCGCGCCCGGCGCCTTCGGTCCTGCGGACGCGCCCGACCCGGTCCGGGAAGCCCATCAAGATGGCGAGGCGCGTCTTGTCCTCGCGTTCGCTCTCGGTCGTGGGCTCGGGGGCTACGTCGCGTGTGAGGCGCGCGAGCCTGTCCCAGGACCGGGAGATGGCGCTCACGCGCTCGCGCTCGAGGCCGGCGGCGCGGCCGCCCGCGTCGATCTCGGCGAGCAGCGCCGTGACGTCGCTCCGCTCGGCGGCGCGGCCGCGCATCCGATCGTCGACCGGGGTGCGCTCGGAGAGCAGGGCCGCGACCCCGGCGCACGTGGGTGCGACGCCGAGGCGCTCACCCTCGACGATGATGCGCGCGTGCCGGGGGTGGCACGGGAAGCGCAACATGTCGCGGCCGATCTTCGTGATGGATACCTCGGGCGCGGCGCCCTCGATGGCGCCCAACCGGCGCAAGAGCGCGAGGCCGCCCTCGGCGCCGCTCGGGGGCGGCGCCTCGAACCAGGCGAGCGCGGCAGGATCTCCTACGCCGTGCGCGACGACCTCGAGCAGCGCTTCGGAGAGATCGAGGCGCGCGATCTCCGGCGTCTCGAACGCGGCGCGGGCCGCAAAGTCGGACGCGGTGTAGAGGCGCACGCAGCGGCCCGCGCGGGTTCGACCGGCGCGCCCCGCCCGCTGCGTGGCCGAGGCCTTGGAGATCTTCGACAGCGTCAGCGCGGGGACGCCGGTCCACGGGGAGCAGGATGCGACGAGGGCGAGGCCCGAGTCGATGACGACGCCGACGTCGTCGATCGTCACGCTGGTCTCCGCGACGTTCGTCGACAGGATCACCTTCCGCGCCTCGGAGCCGCCGATCGCGCGATCCTGATCGCGCGCCGTCAGCGAGCCGTGCAGCGGGAGCACCGCGAGCCCGCGTCGATCCGCGAGCTTCGCGCACGCCTCCTCTGCGAGCCTGATCTCTCGCGCGCCGGGCAAGAAGACCAGGACATGGCCGCTGTCGGTCGTCGACACGACGTCGGCGACCGCGGCGGCGACGCGCGCCGCGAGGGGGCGGTCGTCGGGCTTCGTCGCGTGCTCGATCTCCACGGGGAAGACGCGGCCCGGGGCGGAGATCACAGGCGCGTCGAGGAAACGCGCGACCGCCTCGGCGTCGAGCGTGGCGCTCATGGCCACCACGACGAGGTCGGGCCGCGTGGTCTTCCGGAGCCGTCGCAGGAGCGTGAGCGCGAGGTCGGTGGCGAGGTGGCGCTCGTGCAGCTCGTCCAGCACGACCGCGCCCACGCCGCGTAGCGTCGGATCGGTGAGCAGACGGCGGGTGAGGATGCCCTCCGTCAAGAAACGCAGGCGCGTCCGGCCCGACACGGCTCGTTCGAGGCGCGTCTCGTAGCCGACGCGCTCGCCGGCGCGCTCGCCGAGCTCGCTCGCGACGCGCTCGGCCGCGAGGCGCGCGGCGAGACGGCGCGGCTCGAGCACGAGGACCTCGCCCTCGAGCCAGGCGGCGTCGAAGAGCGCCCGGGGCAGGCGCGTCGTCTTGCCGGCGCCGGGCTCGGCGACGAGGACGAGCGCGCGACGCTCCGCGCAGGCGGCCACCGCCTCGGGCAGCAGGGGGTCGATGGGGAGGGGAGCGCGAGGCGGCGACACGTCGGTCCGCGAGCCTCTTGTCGCATTCCCGCGTCGCCGACAAGACCGGGCCTTTTCGACACACGTCCCGGCGAGCGCTGGGTCTATCCTGCGCCGCGATGGCGTTCAGACAGGACGATCCGTTGACCGCGATGTCCGCGACCGATCTTCACGCGCTCTTGGTCCGACGCGAGGTCTCCGCGGAGGACGCGGCGCGCGCGCACCTCGATCGGATCATCACGCTCGACGGCCGCGTGAACGCGTTCGTCGCGGTGCTGCGAGGCGACGCCCTCGAGGCGGCGCGCGCGATCGACCAGCAGCGCGCGCGAGGCGCCGACGTGGGGCCGCTGGCCGGTCTCCCCGTGACCGTCAAAGAGAACCTCGATTTCGAGGGCCGCGCGGCGACGCTGGGCATCGTCGCCCGCAAGTCCAAGATCGCGAAGCGCGACGCGACGATCGTGCGCGCGCTGAAGCGCAGCGGGGCGGTGATCCTGGGGCAGACGAACGTCCCGCAGCTCCTGCTCTCCCACGAGACGCGCAACCCGGTGTACGGGGCCACGTCGAACGTGTTCAGCCGCGACCACGCGCCCGGCGGATCCTCCGGAGGAGAGGCGTCCGCCATCGGGGCCGGGATGAGCCCGGCCGGTGTGGGGACGGACATCGGCGGGAGCATCCGCGTGCCCGCGGCCTGGAGCGGTGTCACCGGCTTCAAGCCGACCCTCGACCGCTGGTCGAACCGAGGCTCGAACGGCTCGATGCCGGGCCAGGAGGGCGTTCGCAGCCAGACCGGGCCGATGGCCCGAAGCGTGCGGGACCTCGTGTTGCTCCTCTGCAACATCGATGTCGTGGCCATGGCCGCGGACGACCCGCTCGTCCCGCCGATGCCTTTTTCGGATCCCGCCGCGATCGATCCGAAGACGCTGCGGGTCGGGTACTACGTGGACGACGGGCTCGTCACGCCCTCGGCCGCGGTCGGTCGAGCCGTGATGGAGGCGGCCCTGGCGCTCCGGGAGCGCGGCGTGGAGACCAAGCCGTTCAGCCCGCCGCGCATGCGTGACGCCATGGGCCTCTACTTCGGGCTCATGAGCGCGGACGGCGGCAAGACGGCGTGGGGGCAGCTGGAGGGCACCGCCATCGAGCCGACCCTCCTCCCGCTGCGGCGCATGGCCGGTCTCCCCGACGCGGTTCGGTCGACCCTGATCCGTGTGCTCCGCGCGACGGGGGAGGAGCGGCCTTCGTGGCTCCTCTCGCAGCTGGGCGAGAAGAGCGTGCAGCGGCTCTGGCAGCTCACGCTCGCGGCCCGGGCGTACCGGCTCGAGGTGCTCGAGGCCATGCAGGCGGCGCAGGTGGACGTCTTGCTCTGCCCGGCCCACGCGACCCCCGCCGTGCCCCACACCGCGAGCGCGCAGTTCCAGATCGGCGGGAGCTACTCGATGCTCTTCAACCTGCTGCAGTTCCCCGCCGGGGTGGTCCCGGTCACGACCGTTCGTCCGTCCGAGCGGGTGAGGGCCGGAGTGCCCCAGGACCGGTTCGATCGCGTCGCCGCGGCGGTGGACGAGAAGAGCGCCGGCCTTCCCGTGGGCGTCCAGGTGGTGGGGCGGCCCTTCGCCGACGAGCGCGCGCTCGCGGTCATGTTGGCGCTCGAGGCCGCCGTCGAGGGGACCGCCGGTCGGCCGGTCGTGCCGCGGTCTCCGGCCTGAGAAAAAAATCGACGGCGGCCGTGCGACCGCGTAAGCCGGTCGCGCGTACCCCCCACGTCGAGGTGTGTCCGCGAGCGGCGATCGCGTCGTCTCGCAGGGTTTGAGGAGTTCAGCAGCATGAGCCCGGCAGAGAAGCTCGCAGAAGAGGTGGCAGCCGTCTGGCTGGAGGGCGAGGTCGTCTCGACCGGCGCGCCCACCGAGCGAGCCGCGGAGGACTCGGGGGTCCGGGAGCGGGCGAGCGGCGGTCACTCCCCGAGCGCCCGGGCGCTGGTGAATGCTTCCGATACGGTAGCCCGGCTCTCCGCTGCGGCTGCGGTGCCGCCCCCCCAGACGCTGCGTTCGCGCGTGCTCGCCGGGGTGAGCCGCGTGGTGTCCCAAGCAGGGTCGTCCCAAGCAGGGGCGACCCAAGCAGGCGCCTCGCGAGGAGAGCCCGGCGCGGGCTCGGTCGCGGCCCCGAGCGAGCTCGTGGGGCGCCTCCACGCCGCCGACCCTCGAGAGGTCGTCCGCCGAAAGCGCATCGAGGGGCTCCGCGCCTCCGGCGGACCGGGTGAGGAGCGCACGGACGAGGCGCTCACCGTCCTGCTCGATCAGATCGCGCCCTACTTTGGCCACGAGATCGTGCTCGTCAGCGCGGTCATCGGCGACAAGACCATCCACCGCGTGCACCGAGGTTTCCCTCCCACGCTCGGCAACATGGACGTCGTGCCGCGTGAGCTGAGCTTCTGCACGCACACGGTCTCGGCGGGGGAGCCGTTCTTCGTCGAGAACACCCTGGCGGAGGCCTTCTTCCGGAGCAGCGTGTTGGTCCAGCAGCTCGGCGCGCGTGCGTACCTCGGCGTGCCGCTCTTCTCGGAGGACGTGGCGCTCGGGTCGCTCTGCGTGATCTCCGGGGCGCCCCAGCGGGTGAGCGGCCTCGACGTGACGGTTCTGTCAGGCTTTGCCAAGGTGGCGCAGGCCCTCGTGTTGCACGACGAGCGCGCGCTGTCCGCGCTCTTGGCGAGGCGCGTCGAGGGCGAGCCTTGGGTGTACGCCGCTCCGTTCCTCGACGAGCTCCTGACCGCTCAGGCCGCGCGCGCGAAGACCGATCCGGCGGCCCACGCGACACGTCACGTGCGGCTCTCGGGCGCCGCCCGGGACGCGGCGCCGAAGCTCCCACCCAGCCTCGTCGTCGGGGAGGACGGCGACGCGCGGGTCGTCCTCGTGCCGAGCCGGCATCCCGACGCCGCTGCGGTCGTCGACGAGCTCGCCAGTCGCGGGGCCGCCGTCCGTTCGCTGTGATCGCCTCCGCAACGCGGGGGCCCCCTTCAGCACCGCGCGGAGGGGCGGCGTTTCGGTCGGTCGCCCTTGGCGCTGGCGGCCGTGATGGGGTAACACGCGCGGGCCATGCCTCGTACCGGTCTCGCCCTCGGGCTCTCGCTGGTCTCGCTCGTCGCGCTCGCGTGCGGCGAAGAGAAGAACCCTCTCGCCACGGCCGACTCGGCCGCTTCCGCGAAAGCCGGCCAGGCCGAGCTCGGCGGACGACTGGATGAGGCGGTGAAGGGCCTGGCCACCTCGTCCGCCGCGGCGCCCGGCCAGGTCGATCCGAACCAGCCGCCGCCCGGCGGGATCTTCGCGCCCGGCGTCGCGGATCGCGCGCACCCCGCCGGCGCGCCGCCGAAGCTGCAGCTGCTCGGCGAAGGCCAAGATCCGAAGGTCGTCATCCACGCGAGCGTGCCGAAGGGCCCCGAGCGCGTGAACGTGCTGTTGCAGATGGCGCTCGGTGGCAAGCAGCTCCCGGCGCTCCTCGTCGGTCTCGACATCGGCCCGGCCCCGGCCGCCGGCGCCGAGCCGACCGACAAGCCCGCTGCGAGCGCAGCGCCTTCGGCCGCCCCGGCCGCCGGCTCGGCGGCGCCGGTCGCGCTGGGCCCCGCGCCCACGACCGATCAGCCGATGGTCGCCACCATCGGTCAGGTGGCGCTGCCGCAGATGGAGGAGCCTCCGAAGGAGCTGGTGGACGCACTCAAGGGCGCGGTCATCCGCTTCACCATGACGAAGACCGGCCCCACCGGCTTCGCGCGCAGCTTCCCGCAGGGGACCGATCCGAAGCTCGAGCAGACGCTGGACCTCGAGCTCGGCGCGATCGAGGACGCCTTCACGGCGATGTACACGCCCGCGCCCGACAAGCCGGTCGGGGAGGGTGGCTACTGGATGGTCACGGACAGGCGCAAGTCGCTCGGCGCCGAGGTCGTTCGCTACCGCGTCTTCACGGTGAACGAGATCGACGGCGACAGCGCCGTCCTCTCCGTGCAGATCAAGCAGTACATGGTCGACGAGAAGAGCGACATGACCTCCTTCGTTCGCATGGAGAACCCACTCGTCATCGAGTACTCGACCGAGGGCAAGGCCGCGCTCCAGGTGGGCCCGGGCTCGCGCTTCCCGAAGGTCGGCCAGCTGGAGTCGCAGTTCCAGACCACGGTCATCCCCGCCGCCGCGAAGGGGAATCCCCAGGCTCCGCACGCCGAGCTCGCGGTGCAGGTCGTCGCCCAGACCGGCCCGATCGAGCTCAAGGCTCCTGGCAAAGAGGGGGCTCCCGGCAAAGAGGGGGCTCCCGGCAAAGAGGGGGCTCCGGGCAAAGAAGGCCCCAAAGACAAGCCGAAAGAGAAGCCGAAGAAGACCGCGCCCTGACCGGCGCGGCTCGGGCGCAAACAACGTTCGCGCCGTGTTGCTCGCTCGTCTCGCGTATCAGCCGAGCGCTTGCGCGTCGGCGGCGGCGAGGATCTGCTCCTCCGCTTGGTTCGCGAGCTTCTCGACCGCGTTCGCCGCCTCGCTGGGCGACAGCTTGAGGAAAAACGAGAGGAACTCCTCCTCGGCGCCGGGGTGAACGGTGCTGAGGACGAGGACGATCGGGACGGCCGGCTTCTCGATGTCGGCGAGCGCGAGCGCGCGCTCGCGGAAGTGCTTCGGTTGTCCTGCGCTGCGGAGGACGAACTGGATGAGCAAGCCCGCGAGCAGGCCCGCTGTGACGCCGGCGACGTACCAGTCTGGATCGATCCGGCCCACGAGCCCAGCGATCACACCGCCGATCCCGGCGCCGATCACGAGCCCCGGCTCTCCGCCGCTCGGCTCGGCCGCCAGCCGGAGGATCGTCGCGGCTTGAAGCCCTCGCTCCGGCGGACGCGTCGCCTTGCGATAGGGCGCGAGGGACCGCGAGCGGCGGAGCGACGTGGCCCGCAGGCTGAAGAAGCTGACGAGCAACGCGAGGAGAGACAGGAGCACGCCGGCGGCGACCGCCACCTCTCGACCGAGCAAGCCGCGCGGGAGCGGTTGCTCGACGACGGCGCCCTTCGCACGCTCCTCCGCGAGCTTCGCAGCCGCCTCGGCTTCGCGTGACGCCTCGGTCACGTGGGCTTCGAGCGCGCCGAGGTCGACGCTCTCGAGCGCGGTGAGCACCTCTCGAGCGCTCGTTCGTTGCGCGGAAGGCGCCGCGTCGTTGCCCGGCGCCTTCACGTCTGCGGCCTTCTCGACGCCCTTCCAGGCCGTCGAGGCCTTCGCCTCGGGCGGCACGACGGCGGTCGCCGGCTCGGCGCAACCCAACATGGCCCTGGCCCGTTCGTGTGTGGGCTTGGCGCCAGGCCAGGCCGGCGCGGCGATCTCGGGCGGCTTCGGCTTGGGACGCGGCGCGCGGGGGTTCTGCGGCGGCGGCTCGTCCGGCTCGGGCTCCTTCAAGACCCCGGAGGTGTCGCTGAACTCGCGGAAGAGCCCGAGCTCCTTCCGGAGGTCCTTCGCAGATTCGGGGCAACGGGCGACCGCGTCGGCGCGTGCGCGGAGCGCCTTCGCTTCAGCGCGCGCCTCTTCGTCCGGCACCACGCCGGGCTTGGCGCTCAAGAGGAGGCCCAAAGCGCCAGCCACACAGACGACCAGCACGACGGCGGAGACGAGGATCCACCTCACTTCTTCGCGGCGCGTGTATTCGTTCACCCAGCTTTTCGGACCTCTACGAGCGTTTTCTCGCCCTGTCCACGAGTTTGCGGTCCGAGCCGGCGGAGGCGAATTCGCTCGGGTCACCGAGCGAATCAGAAGGCAGCATGCTCCTGGCTTGCGCTCTCTCTCGACTCCCCGCGTGACCGCCTTCCGCCGTAAGAGCGCGTAACCCGAGCGGATTTGCTCTTAGATTCACCTGGCAAGCCAGGTGAATTGTTTTCCTCCGGGGGGCGTTCGTGTAGGCGATGGGGGGCGTGACCGCAGCCTGCCCCGACATGATGCGACAGAGCGACGATGACCGACGGGGCGGAGCCGGACCGGTCCCGGTCGATCCGTACGCTCCGCCGCGCGCCGCGACGGCGACCGGCGCGGCGCTCGGGGCGGGCGCGCTCGCCTGGGTGCTCTCCACGTATTTCGCCGAGGGTTTGCCCTACTCGCTCGTCCACCAGGTCATCGCGCAGCAGTATTTCACCGACGCGGGGCTCTCGTTTGCGGCCCTCGGGCTCACCGCCCTCTTGCACGCTCCTTGGAACGCCAAGTTTCTCTGGGCGCCGCTCGTCGACCGCATCGGCAACGCGAAGAGCTGGCTCGTGGGCGCGCAGCTCGTCCTCTCGGCCGCGCTCCTCGTCGCGTCGCTCCTGGCCTCGCAGCTGGCCATCAAGCCCATGGTCGTCTTGCTCGTGGGGATGGCCGTCGCCGCCGCGACGAACGACATCGCGATCGACACCTATTACATGCGGGCGCTCGCCAAGCCCGACCAGGCTCGGTTCACGGGCGCCCGCGTGATGGCCTACCGCGCGGCCCTCGTCGCCGGCAACGGCGGGCTCGTCGTGCTCGCCGGGTTCGCCGGCTGGAGCGTCGCCCTCGGCGCGGGCGCCGCGCTCCTGTTCGCCTCGGCGATGTTGCACCGGGTCTACCTCGCCGGAGACCCGCCCGGCGAGGCGCGCGGCCTCCCGATGCGGGAGACGGTTCTGTCATTCTTTCAGCGACCGGGCATCCTGCTCTCGGTCGCGTTCATCGTCGTCTTCAAGGCCGGCGACGCGCTCATGTTCGCCATGAACGCGCCGCTCTTGAAGGACCTCGGCCTTCAGACGGCGGAGCGCGGGTTCTATTACGGCACCCTCGGAACCGGCGCCTCGGTCGCCGGCTCGATCCTGGGCGGCGTCATCGCGGCGCGTGGCCTCGCTCGCTGGCTCACACCCGTCGCCGTCGTCCAGAGCCTCGCCATCCTCCTCTACGCGGGCCTCGCGGCGTTTCGCCCCAGCTTGCCCGTCATCGCCACGGTCATCGTCACCGAGCAGCTGGTGGCCGGCATCGGCTCGTCGGTGTTCGTCGTCTTCATCCTCCGGCTCTGTGACGGGCCGCACAAGGCGACACATTTCTCCTTCGGCACGGCGATCATGAGCCTCGCGGTCACCGGGGCAGGGACCGCGAGCGGCTTCCTCCTCGAGCGCGTGGGCTTCACCGGCTTCTTCCTCCTCGCGTTCGCCGCGTCGATCCCCGGCGTGCTCCTCGCCCCCCTCGTTTCACGCGAGCGGGAGGCCCCGCGCGAACCGGCCTGACGGGGGCTTGCAACCGGCGGCACGATCCCACACCCTTCGCGCCATGCACGTCCGTGCTTCGTTCGCGCTCGGTGTGGCGCTCGCTCTCTCCACGGCCTTCGCCGCCCGGGCGCAGCCCGCGGCTCCGCCGCCGGCCGCCCCGCCGATGACGACCCCGTCGAGCAAAGAGCTCCGTATCCCCTTCGAGAAGTACACCCTGAAGAACGGGCTCGTGGTCATCCTCAGCGAGGACCGGACCATCCCCATGGTGACCGTGAGCACCATGGTGCGCGTCGGCTCGCGCTTCGAGCCCAAGAAGCGCACCGGCTTCGCCCACCTCTTCGAGCACCTGATGTTCATGGGGACCGAGCGTGTGCCCACCGGCAAGCTCGACGCGTGGATGGAGGCGGAAGGGGGCTGGAACAACGCGTGGACGTCGGAGGACCGGACCCACTACTTCGACGTGGGCCCGTCCCACACGTTGCCCCTCCTGCTCTGGCTCGAGGCCGACCGCATCTCGTCGCTGGGCAAGACGATGACGCAGGAGAAGCTGAACGCGCAGCGTGACGTGGTGAAGAACGAGCGGCGCCAGCGCATCGAGAACAAGCCGTATGGCTCGGTTGAGCTCGCGCTCCCGGAGATGCTCTACCCGGCGGACCACCCGTACCACCACCCGGTCATCGGCTCACACGAAGACCTCGAGGCGGCGCAGGTGGAGGACGTGAAGAAGTTCTTCGCCGACTGGTACGTGCCGAACAACATGGCCCTCACCGTGGTCGGCGACTTCGACACGGCGAAGCTCAAGCCCGAGATCGAGCGGCTGTTCGGGGGCCTGGCCACGGTCAAGGTCCCACCCGCTCCGCCCGCCACGCCCCCCGTCCTCGCCGGGGTCGAGCGGAGGACGATCGAAGACGACGTCGCGCTCCCCAAGATCGTGATGGCGTTCCACTCGCCGGCTCATTTCGCGAAAGGCGACGCGGACCTGGACATCCTCGGGAGCGTGCTCGACAAGGGCAAGACGAGCCGGCTCTACAAGGCGCTCGTCTACGACAAGGAGCTCGCGCAGAGCGTGTCGGCCACGCAGGTCTCGGCGGAGCTCTCGAGCTACTTCGAGATCGAGGCCGTGGCGCGCCCCAACGTGTCGCTCGACGAGCTCGAGAAGGCGATCGACGGCGTCCTGCGAACCGCGATCGACAAGGGCGTCACGCAGCCCGAGGTCGATCGCGCGAAGAACGACTACGAGACCGCGTTCGTGCGGCAGCTCGAGTCGGTCCACAACCGCGCCAGCCTGCTCGCCTCGTACGAGACGTTCCTCGGTGACCCAGGCTTCATCGCGAAGGACCTCGCGCGGTACCGCGCGGTCGACGTCGGCTCGGTGAACGCCGCCGCGAAGCGCCACCTCGATCTCGACAAGCGTGTCATCATCCGCGTCGTGCCGCGGGCGAAGGCGCCACCGCCTGGGAAGCCGTCCGCGTCGAAGGAAGGGAAGAAGCAATGAGCCCGCGCCCCGTCGCCCTCCTTCTCGTCGCCGCGCTGGCGGCCGCCGGCTGCGACTACGGCATCCGTCTCTCGGGGAGCCCGCCGGCCGCGCCGGTGGCCAAGTCGTCCGCGAAGCCTCGCGCGAGCGCGACGGTGGCCGCAGCCGACGACCCGCTCGGACCGAAGCCCACGCTCGGCGCCCCCGCGACGTTTGCGCCGCCGACCCCGCAGGTGTTCCAGGGGCCGGGTGGCATCACCGTCTGGCTCGTCGAGAGGCCCGCGATCCCGCTCGTGACGGCGACGTTCGTCGTCCCGTACGGCTCGGCGAGCGACCCGGTTGATCGTCCGGGCGCCATGTACCTCCTGGCGGACATGCTCGACGAGGGCGCCGGGAAGCGGAACGCGCTCGAGCTCTCGGACGCCGTGTCCGCGCTCGGCGCGAGCCTCAGCGTCTACGCGACGAACGACGGCAGCTTCGCCCAGGTGAGCTCGCTGCGCGGCAAGTTCGACGAGGCCTTTGCGCTCCTCGCGGACGTCGTCTCGCGCCCGCGCTTCGACGAGAAGGAGTTCAACAGGGTGAAGAAGCTCTGGAAGAACTCGCTGAAGAAGCGCGCGGACGAGCCGACCGCCGTGGCGAACGTGGTCGCTGCGAGCGTGCTCTACGATCAGAAGGCCCCCTACGGCCACCCGAGCTCGGGCCTGCTCGCGAAGGCCGACGCGCTCGACCTCGCGTCCATCAAGGCGACCTACGACAAGACGTGGCGCCCCGATCGCGCGACGCTCGTCGTCGTCGGACAGATCACGAAGAGCGAGGTCGAGGCGCAGCTCGCTGCCCAGCTCGGCTCCTGGAAGCCGAAGGGCGAGGCGCTCGCGGCGCCCAAGCTGACGACGGTGTTGGCCGAGCGGCCCCGCCTGGTCCTCGTCGACAGGCCCAAGGCCGTGCAGACGGTCATCCTCGTCGCGCGCGACGGCATCGTCGCGAGCGACGAGCGCGCGCCTTCACTCTCCTTGCTGAACTCGGCGCTGGGCGGGTCGTTCACCTCGCGCCTGAACCTCAACCTCCGCGAGGAGAAGGGGTGGACCTACGGCGTGGGCTCGGTCTTCACGGCCACGCGCGGTCAGGGCTCGTTTTACGTCAAGACGGAGGTCGAGGCCGGGCAGACGGGCGCGAGCGTGAAGGAGGTCCTGGGTGAGCTCTCCAAGATGGCCGCGAGCGGCCTCACGGAGGAGGAGCTCGGGAAGGTGAAGGCGCTCGACCGCGGCGACCTCGTCGAGACCTACGAGACCGCCTCGGGGTCGGCTTCGCGTCTGGGACAGCTTGTCTCCATCGGCTTGCCGCCAGGCTTCGACGCCTCGGCGAGCCGCGTCCGCCAGGCCGCGCGCTTGGAGGACCTCGCCCGCCTGGCGAAGACCCACTTCGACCCGGCCGGCTTCACCGTCGTGCTCGTGGGCGACAAGGACACGGTCGGCCCGCAGATCGCCGATCTGGGTCTCGGCGAGCCGGCCGTGTACTCGGCCGAAGGTGAGCCTTCCAAGAAGGCCGAGAGCGGCAAGCCCGCCAAGCCGAAGAAGTAGGCCGGCAGCTCAGGGAACGAAGTCGACCGGATTGGTCGGCGGCGGTCCCGCGATCTGTCCGCCCGAGACCCAGGACACGAAGCGACCGTCGAGCTCCCCGTCGAGCCAGACCTCCAGCCGGAGCGGGCTGCCTTCTTCGATCTCCACGATGACCCCGTCCGTGTCCGAGCCGGTGCTGAGCGTGGCGCGCAGGCTGTCGCCGCGCTCCTCGAGTTCGTCCGCACCCTCGAGATCCTCCGCCACCGACGCGTCGAGCGCGGCGCCGTCGAGGTACAGGTCGAAGGCGCAGTCGTAACCCGTGAGGTCGGTGTCGCAGGTGGTCCACACGCGCCAGGCCCCGCCGCCCTGATACTCCACGAACACGCCCACGCCAGCGCCAGGCTCGGCCTCGAGCTGCGCGCCCTCGTCGATGCTCACGCTCGCGACGTTCGGCTCCGCCGGCGGCGGATCGTCCACGTAGTCGTAGTCGTCATCGTCGTCGACGACGATGCAGCCCACGGCCGCGACGCTCAGCGATCCGAGAACGGGCAGCCACAGCCAGCGTGACCGGCGGTTTACAGGGTCTGCGCGAAACATCGGGAAAGCTCCTTCGTTCAAGGTTCAGTCAAAGAGAATTGCGAAACGGAGGCCAAGGCGTCAGCGTCGCCCGCGCGATGGCTTCGAGGGGCCCGGGCGTCGCGCGGGGGACGGCGCGGAGGGTGTGCTTCTGGTCGACTTCTTCGTGATGGACGGGGAAGGCGCGCGCGGCGACGAGGACGGGCGGCTGACCGAGGGTTCCGAGCTACGGCTCGGCGCGCGTGAGCTCGGCGCGTCGTCCGAGGAGCGCGAACGCGAGCTGGGCTTCGAGCGCGGCGTGTCGTTGTCCGGCGCGGAGGACGCGCTGCTCGAACGAGAGGGGCTCGCCGACGAAGGCTTGCCGCGCTTCTTCTTCGGGGCCTCGGCGCGAGACGCGCCGCTCGAGAAGGAGCCGCCGCGCTTCGACTTGCTGCGGAAGACAGGCTCGTCGTCCCCGCCGGCCGTGCGCTGTGCGGAGCCCAGGCTGCGCGACTTCGAAGGCTGCGAGCCGAATGATCCGCGCGCGCCCGACCTCTGCATCGCTGCAGACTTGGGGGACTTCGGGTCGGGTCGCATGAAGGCCTTCGCCTTCGGATCGTCCTTGCCGAACGACTTGGGCGCCGCCTTGCGCGGGACGCCGGCGTCTTTCAGCGTCGGCTGCGCGGGCTTGTGGCCCTGACCTTTTACGGTCGGCGTCGCCGCATGGTACGGCTTCGTTCCCTTCACCGCGCGCTGGACCTCGTCGCGGTCGCGGACGACCACGGTGTGCACGCGATGGTGGAAGACGTGGTTGCTGTGGCAGAACACGTAAGCCGCCGGCGGAACGGCCCAGAAGGTCACGGCCACGCCGTCGACCCAATAATAGGCAGGCGGCATGGGAGCCCACCCCAGGTAGCCGTACGTGCCGGTGCGCCAGACGACCCACGCCGGCGCGTACACGCGGCCGGGGATCCACGCCCAACCCACGTCCGAGACCCAGACCCATCGACCGTAGTGGAAGGGGATGTAGCCCCAGTCGTAGTCGCTGACCCAGAGCCAGTCGCCATCCTCGGTGAGCTCCCAGTGGCCGGAGCTCACGTAGGGAGCGAAGTCGGAGCCGACGACTGCCGAGCTGGGAACCCAGACGGTCCCGTAGCTGGGGTGATCGACCCACGAGCCGTAAGGGGAGAGCTTGTCGCGGAAGACGACCACCGCGCTCGGGTCGGTATCCTTGATCACGATGGTGGTCGAGGAGCCTTCCTCCTCTTCCTCTTCCATCTCCTCATCGCCCGAGACCTCGTCGCTCTCGAGGACGTTGTCGTCGTCCTCGTCTTCGTCGTCGGCGAAGGCCATCGACGGCGCTCCGACGAAGAGCAGGCCCGAGACGAGCCAAGCGTGAAGGGCCAAGCCGAGCTTCCGAAGGTTCATGCTCATGATGATGGATCCTCCCGCTGGCGGTCGCTACCGAGGACAGGCAGGAAACGCCACGTAGACTGCAAGCCTCGTTCCACGCTCGTTGGATGTCCCTGAGCCTTTTGACGTACGGGCTCCGCAAAACCTACCCCCGCGTGGAGACCGCGGTTTCTTGGGGCACGATCCCCACGCCCGCAACCGTCCGAGTGCGAGAGGCGCGCACCTGATTCGTGTCTCGAGACAGGTTGGCGCGCGCCCCGTGAGAGCCGCGGTGGTAGCCTCCGCTTCGATGCACGTTCGTGCCTTCGCGGTGCTTTCTTTCCCTGAAAGCGCCGGCCTTTGCCTCGCGCGCGCCATCGAGCGCGCGTTTGCGGACCCGACGGTCGATCACCCGGAGGCGTGGGTCGTTCACGAGCGCGACATCCAGGTCGGTTTCGAGGGGGGCCTGGGACCGGCGGCGGTCGAGGCCTACAAGCGGCTTCTCTCCGAGCTGCTCCGCGAGGCCGCGGCAGGCGAGGCCTACCTCGACGTCGACGGCGTCCGGTGGGACGCACGGGCTGCGGCTTCCGGCGTTCCGCGGCCCGAGCAGTCGGGCCCAGCGGAGCCCGACCCGGAGCTCAGCCTCCCCACGATCCGGACTCGCCTCCGCTGACGTCTCACGATCCGCGCGCCGGGTTGGCAGGCGTCGAGAGAAGCGGGCCCGCCGTTCGCCAAATTGGCAAAGCACGCCAGGCGAGCTCGCTCGCGACTTCGGCATTTGCAGCGTGGCACGGGCTATGCTCAAAACCGCCTTCGATGCGCGCCCCCGTCGCCGCCCTCGTGTTGTTCGCCTCGCTGCTCCTCACCGCTTCGGCGTGGGCGCAGAACATCACCGTCGACAACGTGAGCCGACCGAACGGCGGGCACGAGGGGACGCGCAAGTACCACGTGTCGCGCGCCGACTGCGAGAGCGCGGACGTGTTCGAGTTTCCGTTCACCGTCGGAAGCACCTCGGGCATCGATCAGATCGAGGTCTGGCTGAGCGAGGGCTCGAGCGGACCCGATTGCTCGCTCTACGAGTCGCGCGGGGGCACGAGCACCGCCACGAAGTGCACGCAGATCCCCGCGGGCACCACGAACATCGACACGATGGGGACGATCGAGATCACGGCGGCCGACATCGCCAACGCGGTTCCCGGCGTGACGAGCTGTGTCGACAGTTACACCGGGGACGCTTCGCACCAGGTCACGCTCTACTTCCTCCTCACGACCGGGCCGGGCGACGACGTGACGGCGGAGAACACGGCGACCTACGACACCGAGGTGGACTTGGTCGGGCCTGCGGCGCCGACGGATGTCGTGGCGAAGGACGCCGAGGAGGCGACGCGCCTCGAGTTCACGGCCGAGCAGTCCGAGACGCCGATCCGTTACTTCGTCTACTGCGATCCGATCCCGGGCGAGGAGAATGCCACCACCTCGAGCACAACGGGCGCCGGTGGCGCTGGTGGCTCGGGCGGCGCGGGTGGCGCAGGCGGCGCGGGCGGCTCCGGGGGATCGGGTGGGGACGGCGGAACCGGCGGCAGCGGCACGTCGAGCGCCACCACCTCGGCGACCGGCACGGGCGGGAGCACGGGATCCGGCTCCGCCGCGTGCGGGAACGGGGTCCTCGTCGAAGGTGCAACACCGCCGCCGTCCCGTTACCGCTGCAGCGGTGACGATCCGGTCGACGCCACAGACGGCATCAGCGTGACCGGCTTGAGGAACGGGACGACGTACGCGATGGCCGTCGCGGCTGTTGACGATCTCGACAACCCCGGCGTGCTCTCCGCCGTCGTCTGCGCGACCCCCCAGGAGGTCGACGACTTCTTCGACGTCTACCGTGGCGCGGGTGGAACGGGGGGCGGGCTCTGCAGCGTCGGGCCCTACGGGGTCGGCGTCGGCGGTGCGCTCGGCTTCGGCGCGGTCGTGCTCGGCGCCGGCCTGAGCCTCGCGGCGAGGCGCCGCCGCCGCCGAGTCGGTCCGAAGACGATTGGCCTCCTCACGATCGCCGGCCTCTCGCTCGCCCTCCCCGGGATGGCGCGCGCGCAGAGCCGCATCGTCGACAACGACTGGCGACAGGAGAACCGCTACCCGGACGAGCCGGCGAACACGCAGTTCGCGGTCGAGGTTCGCTTCGCTCCGTATTGGCCCGCCGTGGACAGCGAGCCGGGCCTGACCGGGACGCCTTACGAGGACACGTTCGGTACCGACCCTAACTTCTACTTCGGGCTCGAGTTCGACTACATGCCGCTCCGCATCCCGTACGTCGGCACGTTCGGGCCGGGCTTCGGGTGGGGCTACACGTGGGCGAGCGAAAAAGCGCGCCTCACGGGCTGCACCCCGCGCGACTCGGACGCGTGCCTCTCGGAAGACGTGACGTCGCTCACCATCATGCCGATGCACCTCTCCGCCGTGCTCCGCGCCGACGAGATGATGCGCCGGACCGGCGTGCCCATCGTGCCGTACGGCAAGTTCGGCTTCGGGCTCGCGTATTGGTCAGCCGACCAGACGTCCGGGCAGAGCGTCTCGACCGAGCAGCAGAACGGCAAGCCCGTTAACGTCAGCGGTGAAGACGTCTCCTGGGGTCTGCACGTCGCGCTCGGCGCGGCCTTCGCCCTGAACTGGCTCGACGCGAGCTCGGCGGGGCGCCTCCGCGAGAACACGGGCATCGGCCACGTCTACCTGTTCGGCGAGTGGATGAACGCGATGCTCACCGGGCTCGGCTCGGGCGACACGATGTACGTGGGCACGTCCACCGTGGTGGCGGGCCTCGCGGCCGACTTCTGACGGCTGCTCAGCCGTTGCCGCAGTAGCTGTAGCCGCCGCCGAGGAGCTGGCTCGGCTGGCACACGGTGTTGAGCTGGCAGACCGAAGGATCTCCTTCACACATCAGGAGCTCGTTGCCGCCGTTGCAGCTGTCCTGACAGGAGACGTCGACCCACGACTGGTTGTTGAACGTGCCGCAACAAACCTGGTTGGGGCAGTCGTCGGGACCGTTGCAGCTGAGCTCGATCCACCCGTCGTCCCCGGGGCACGTGCCCGGCGCCGAGCAGAAGTCCTGGCCCGCCTCGAAGATGAGGTAACAACACACCTCGCCCGCGTTGCAGGGCGCGTCGTTGCACGAGACCGTGGGCGAGAGGGGCCCGCCCGTCGTGGTGGTCGCGACGGTCGTGGTGGTCGCCACGGTCGTCGTCGTCGCGGAGCTCGTCTGCGCGCCCGGTCCGGTTGTCGTCGGGCCGCCGGGGCCCGTGGTCACCGACGAGGTCTGCCCGGGGCCGGCGCCGCCCGCGGCGCCTCCGCTCCCGCCTTCGTTGGCCGAGCTGCCGAAGAGGTCGTCCACGTCCGTGCTGCAGGCGAACGCAGCGGTGGCCAGGCCCACGAGGAGGAAGGAAGCTCTCATGAGAAACGACTCCGGAGGCGAGCCTACCAGGCCACCTCCGGATTTTACAGCGCCGCCGGCTCAGAAACCTTGCAGATCCATCGCGGCGTCGTTCGCCTCGAGCGCTTGTTTGCGCTTCTCCTGCGGGCGAGCAGCGGGCGGCGCAGCGGCGGCCTTGGCGGCGCCGGCCCGAGCGCGACCCACACGCGAGGCCGAGGCCTCGAGGCGGTCCTTGTCCGCCTTCGTGGTGGCCGTCGACGCCTGCTGACGCAGCTTCTGCTCGGTCGCGGCGAGCGACCTCTCGGCCTCGTCGAAGTTGTCCGCGTTGATCGACTGCGCGGCGATCTCGGTGGCGCGACCCGCGTCGATCAGCGCAAAGACGCTCTGCGCGCGCTGGTTCATTCGCTGGGCCGCGAGCGTCGGATCGTTCACCACGTCGAAGCGCGCGACCGCCTCCTGCACGCGCTCGAGGTTGTTCTCCGCCGGGTCGTGGAACAGAAGGCGCACGCTGGCGACCGGGTGTGACCCGGCCTCGGGCGCCATCAGGCGGACTCGCACGATGAACTCCTTGTGTTGCCCGGCGAACATGGAGCCGAGCGGGACGTCCACCGGGCACGCGCCCATTCCGCACGACTGGAAGGTGCCGCGCGCCCCCTCGACCGAGACGATCTGCACGCCCGGCGCAGGCACGATCGACACGCGGGTGTTCGTCGCACGCGTTCCCTTCAGGAGGCCCATCTCGGAGCCGATGATCTCGGGGAGCGCTCGCGTGTCGGTGAGGTGGTAGAGGCGGCCGCTCGAGCGAAGGGCGAGCTGGTTGAGCGTCAGCTCGTCGTACTCGAGGCCGACGCCGATCGCGGTCACCTGCACCCCGCGATCACCGGCCTTCTCGCCGAGCATCGCGAGCTGATCTCGCGAGGTGAGCCCCACCGTGGCGAGCCCGTCCGAGATCAACACGACGCGGCGGATCGGGTGCGTCGTGGGGGCGCCCATGACGCTCATCCCTGCCTGTCGCACGCCCTCGAAGAGGTTGGTGCCGCCGTCGGCCTTGAGCTCCGCGATGACGGAGGCGATCTGCGCGCGTGATCGCGCGTCGAGCCGCACCGGGGCCACGCGATCTTCCGCGCGGTCGTTGAAGGTCGTGAGGCTCACGATGTCGCCGTCGCGCAGCTCGGTGACGAGCTTCTGTGCGGCTTCCTTGGCGTGGCGGATCTTCTCGCCGGCCATCGACCCCGAGGTGTCGATGACGAGCGAGACCGCCGCCGGGGCCTTGCCGACCTTGTCGTCCTTGGGGACGTCGACCCAGACGGCGACGAAGGTGTCCTGCATGCCGGGCACGAAGGCGTCGCTCCCCGCGGCGGTCCCGACCCAGGATCCGTTCGGGTTGGGCGCGTCGTTGGAGGCTGGGGTGAGCGGGTCCGTCTGGGCGGCCACGGTGTTCGTCGTCGGGCGCGAAGGCCCGTACGAGCTCGCGCTCGCGCCGCACCCCACGAGGGCGGAGATTCCGAGGGCCAGGATCAAGCGTCGCATGAAGTGCTCCTCGTCCGGGAGCTGGCGCCCCGGGACCTTGGTCGGTTCGGGGAGCTAGTGGAGGTGGCCTCGGCTTTTGTGACAAGCGAAACGGGCGCTCATGGCCTGGATGTGGGCGGGGGTCGTTCCACAGCACCCGCCCACCACCGAAGCGCCGAGCGCCACCCAGGCCTCGGCGAAGGCGGCGTATTTCGCCGCGCGTGTGGCCAGCTCCTCCGTCCCCGGTCGCGGCTCCCCCCAGTCGACCAGGGCGCCCAGCCTTTCCGCCGCCGACCCCACGTTGGCGTAGGCCCCGAACGCAACGCCCGCTCGCGACAGGGGCTCGAGCAACCGGAGCATCTGCGAGGCCGGCGAGCAGTTCACGAGGACGGTCTGCGCTCCGTGGTCGGCCGCCTCTCGTGCGAAGCGCGCGATCGTTTCCGGCCCGAGGAGGTCGCCGGCCGGGCCAGCCGTGAGCGACACCCAGACGGGCAAGCCGGTCGTCCGTGCCGCATCGAGGGCGATCAAAGCCTCTTCCGGGACCACAAACGTCTCGCAAAGGAAGAGATCCACGCCCGCTTCGGCGAGGCGCTCGGCCTGCTCGCGGTGTCGCCGGCGAGCGTCGGGCTTCGGCGGGGTTGGGGCATAACAGTCGTCGAGCGGAGCCAGGCTTCCCGCGACGCGGTGCCCAACGGGGACGGCTCCCCGCGCGATGCGGACCGCCTCGGCGACCCAGGCGCGAGCCGTGAGCCCCGGCGGCGCGCCGCTCCACGCCTCGAGCGCGCCGGGCGTCGTCCGGAACGTGTTGGCTGTGTGCACCACCGCGCCCGCCGCGGCGTAGGCGGCGTGGAGCTTCGCGACGGCTTCCGGGGCCTCGACGACGGCGCGTGAGCTCCAGGCAGGACCCTCGATCCTCACCCCCGCGAGGGCGAGGGCCGAGCCCATCGCCCCGTCGAGGAGCACAGGGAGGCTCTGCTGCGCGTGGACGGAGACCATCGGCCTTGTCACAATCTTGGCCCGGAGGACGCCCATGGTCATAGTCCCGCCGATGCGTCCCGTCGTCTTTGCCCTGGCCGCGTGCCTGTTCGCCTGCTCTTCCGTCCAAGAAGAGCCGAAGTCATCGAAGGACGCGAGCGCCGCTCATGACGCGAAGGCGGACGCGCCCGCGAAGGACGAGGCGCCCCCGGGGACGGTCGCGCGCCGCGCCCTCGACGCGGTCCTGCTCCGCAGGCCGCCCTACGTCCTCGGCCGCGTGCAGATGGAAGAAGTCCTCAAGCAGAACAAGTTCATCGGTTGGCGCCTCACCTCGTTCCCGGCCGACTGGGACAAGACCGGGCTCCAGCCCGGCGATGTGGTGACGGACGTCAACGGCGTCGCGCTCGAGAAGCCCGAGGACCTGTGGACCGCCTGGCTCGCGCTGGCCGAGGCGAGCGAGATCCGGATCGGGTTCGAGCGAGACGGAAAGGCCGCCTCGACCTCGGTGAAGATCCACGGCGCCCCCGTGCCGGAGACGAAGGTCGCCCTCGAGACGGGCACCGGCATGCCGGTCGACGACGCGCCCGCGGGCCCGTCGCAGCCGCGGTCGAAGCCGAGCCGCAAGAAGGACACTATCGTCATCACCGACGAGAGCGCGAGCCCGGGCGACGACGACTCGAGCATGGTCAACTACTGACGCCGCGGCGCGCGCTCGCCCGTCGTCATGCCGTCGATCTCTCCACCGAGCAAGATCACCCAGCCCGTCACGTACAGCCAGAGCAAGAGGACGATCACCGCGCCCAGGCTGCCGTAGACGGCGTCGTAGCTCGCGAACCGGCTCACGTAGAGCTTGAAGGCGAACGAGGCGACGACGAGGCCTGCCGTGGCGAACGCCGGTCCGGCGCGCAGGAACCCGTACCGCGCGTCGTGCGAAGGGCCTGCCCAGTAGACGAGGGAGAGCGCGAGCTGGATGGCGAGCACGATCACGATCCACCGCGCGGCCGCGAAGCCGGCGAGCAGCGCGTCGCTGAAGCCGAAGGTCCCGCCGAGCCACGACTCCAGCACGCCACCGAACACGACGAGGCCCAGGCCGCCGACGACCAGCAGGAAAAACGCGAGGGTCAGGAGGAGCGCGACGGCGCGGGCGCGGAGGAACGATCGCCGCTCGCGGACCCCGTAGACCACGTTCAGCTGCTGCATGATCGCGTAGAGGCCGCTCGACGCCGACCACAGCGACAGGAGCAGACCGAACGAGAGCAGCCCGCCGCGCCGGCGTGACAGGACGCCGTTCACCGTCCCGGTGAAGAGGTCGGCCGCGGCCGGCGGCATCGCCTCGTGGATCAGATCCAACACGGCCTGCTCGAGCCGCGGGATCGGCAGGTAGGGCAGGAGGCTCAGACCGAAGATCGCCGCCGGGAAGATGGCGAGGACCAGGTAGAAGGCGAGCGCGGCCGCGCCGCTGCCTGCGCGATCGTCCCGGACCTCGCGCGCCAGGGCCTTCGCACGATCCTTCCAGCGGCCCACGACGTGCTCGACCACAATCACCAGCTTGCGAGCCGCGTGCCGGAGCGACGCGGGTGCCGTCACGCGCATCGACATCATCGTGGCGTTTCGGTAGAGAGCGAGCCATGCCCATCAACCATGCGTTCACTTCGCTCGCTATCGTGACCCTCCTCCTCGGCTGCGGGGACGGCGGTGGCGGCGCGGCGAGCGGCTCGGCGGCCAAGCCGGCGAGCTCCGCTCCCGCCAAGTCCTCGGCGAAGCCCAGCGCTTCGGCGGCGGCCGCCGCGTCCGTCACGGCTGCGCCCACCGCGTCGGCCTCCGCCTCGGCGTCGGCCGAGGCGGCCGGGAGCGACGCCATCAAGAAGATGCTCGAGGACGTCCAGACAAACGAGGCCAACTACAAGGACAAGCCCCTCAAGGTCGACGGCCTCTACCTGAACACGAACAGCATGTCCTCGGGCGGCAAGAAGACGTTCAACATCGTCGTCGCCGACAGCAAGGAGGACAAGGACAACACGCTCACGTGTGAGCTCGGCGAGAGCGAGCCGAAGGACCTCAAGCAGTGGGACGCGGTCACGATCGAGGGCAAGGGCTCGGTCAGCAACGTGACGAAGGGCGACAAGAAGCTCAAGAGCCTCTCCGTCGCCGAGTGCAAGGTCACGAAGAAGTAACCCTCGACCTCAGCCGCCGCGGGGGGGGCGTCGGCGATCCCGGAACCAGGGGCGGAACTTGCGCTCCATCGTCGAGCGGTCGGCGGAGGACGCGCGGCGGCGGCACGTCTTCATCTCGTCGGAGCCCTCGGGCGCGCCCCAGCGGACCTCGGGGCAGTCGTTCGGGTTGTAGGCCATCTCCAGCTCGCGCTTGCGCGCGACCAGGTCCGCGAGGCTGATCTCGAAGAGGCTGCCGTCGGTCCGGCTGTAGCCGAGCTTCGCCTCGCCGAGCTGCTTCGCGAGGCTCGCGCGCAGCGCCTCCACGGTCGCCTCCTTCGATTGTCCGGCCGGCATGCGGAAGCGCTCGGGCCGCCGGCCCACGAGGTCCGGGAAGCCGGCGACGACGTCGATCGCGATGAGCAGCCGGAGGTCGCGCGACGGCGTGGAGAAGTCCTCCCAGTCGCCGGTCGTCTCGAAGATGGCGGCCCCGTCGGGCATGTCGATCCGCCCGCCGCCCTCGCGGAAGTGTTTCTCGCCGTTCTCGACGGAGGTGACGCGCGCTTCGGCTTGCTCGCGCAGCGCCCGGACGGCCTCGGCGAGCGCGCGCTCGGGGTCGAGGGGCTCGGGGGAGAGCACGTCGTCCATCGCGTCGTAAAACGCGCGCTCGTCCATCGTCGCTTGCTCGGCGGAGAAGTCGGCGCCTGCTCCCGCCGCGATCTCCGCGTTCGTCAGCGGGCGCAGCGCCCCGCCATCCACGGTCACCGGGCGGAAGCGCTTGAAGCCCGGCGTCCCCATGGACGGCTCCGCGGTGGAGAAGAGGAAGTTGCCTTGCCAGAAGCGCTTCTTGGCGACAGTACCGTCAGGTTGGCCGTCCACCGCGAAGAGCGCGCCCGCTCGGTCGGCGGTCTGCGGCACGCGGCGCGCCACGACGAGCACGTGGCCGTAAGGATCGGCGAAGATGGCGCCCGGACGCAGCGTCTCGCGCGAGAGGCGGATGGGGTAGTAGTCCGTGAAGTCGTCCTCGGCGCGCGTCCGGCCCGTGCCCGAGTGCACCATGTTCGCGAGCGTCACGCGGATGAAGCGCTCCATCCGACGCACCCGGTCGCGCGGCGGATCATCCATCGGATCCAGGCTGGAGGCGCGCTTGAGGCACCTCGGCGCGGACTCGCGTGTCCCGCGCGTGCAGGACGACATGGCGAACGGCAGGCCCATCTTGAAGGCGAAATACGCGCGCAGCGTGTAAGGCAGGTCGGCGCAGTCGGGGTCGAGGCGCAGCCCCTTCGGCGGTGGCTGGTCCTCGCCGAGGCCGAGGTGATCGAAGAGGAAGTTTCGCGCCGGGTCCTTCGTCAGCTCGTGCAGGGCCGGGACGCTCAGCGCCTCCGTCTCGCTCACGTCGAAGAGCTTCTCCACCCAGGCCGAGTAGAGGTCCTCCATCGGCTCGCTCCACGCTCGTTCGAACGCCCACGGGCGCGTCCCCGGCGCCCGCGTGCTCGGCGGCCGGCGCTCGGCGACCTCCACGTCCTCGCAGGCCACGATCTCCTCGCCGCGGACGGCGAGCACCCTCGTCTTGCCGGCCTCGGCGCTGGTGATCGATGCAAACGCGGATCGCGGCGGGCCGAGGCGAGCCTGCGTCGTGGGAGCGACGGCCTTTCCGCTCGGTGGAACGACGACGATCGCCAGCGCGCCGTCCGGCTCGTGTGTCGTCGCGACGATCCTCAGCGAGCCGCCGGGGGCGGGGGATGCAGGCGAGACGAACAGGGCCGCGGAGCGACCGCGCTCGCACCCCGCGGTCGCTCGAGCCGCGACGGTGGCCGCGTCGATCGGTGGCAGGGCAGGGCCAACGCCCGCCGAGGCAGAGGCAGACGCGCGCGCAGACGACGACGCGACCGGAGCGGGCTCGCTCGCGCTGGGCTGGGGCCCGCTGCCCGTGGCCTCTTTCTCCCTGGCGTTGCCGCAGGAGAACGAAGCGCTCACGAGGACGGCGAGCACCAGCCTTCTCACGTCGCTTCCTCCAACGCGTCGAGCAGCTCGTCCGCTTCCCGTCGAACGACGAGCATCCGGCTCGAGGTCTTCGACAGGAGCCCCGCGTCCTCCACGGAGGCCAGGAACCGGACGAGGTGCTCGTAGAAGCCAAACGCGTCCAGGATGCCCACCGGCTTGTGGTGGATCCCGAGGTATCGCCACGTCCAGGCCTCGAACAGCTCGTCGAAGGTGCCGATGCCGCCAGGCAACGCGAGGCACGCGTCGGCGCGCTCGAGCATCGTCGCCTTCCGGTCGTGGAGGTTCTTGGTCAAGATCAGCTCGGTGAGCCCGTCGTGCCCGATCTCCCGCTCGGTCAACACGTCCGGCAAGACGCCCACGACCTGGCCCCCGGCGGCCAGGGCTCCGTCTGCGAGCGCGCCCATGAGGCCCACCCGCGTCCCGCCGTAGACGACGGCGACCCCGCGGCGCGCGCACCGCTCGCCGAACCCGCGGGCCGCCTCGAGGAGGCGAGGATCGCTCGGTTTTCCGGCCCCGCAATAGACCGCCACAGCCCTGAGCTTCTTCACCGCATTTTTCCTTTCCCCGGGTCTCTCCGCGAGCTATGACTCGCGCCCTTCCAATCCGCCCGGCCCCAGTTCCCCAGGAACCGGTGGGCCCCGGTCCTTGCCTCCGGACCGGCCGTGCGGGGAGGAGCTGCCCGCGTCACGCGGGCAATTCGATACCACCCTTTGGAGGCGCAGCGAGAAGAAGCCGTGAACAAGAACCCCGGAATCGTGGGCAAAAAAGTCGGCATGACCCAGATCTTCGACGAGAAGGGCGAGGTCAAGCGTTGCACCGTCGTGCAGGCGGGCTGCGTGGTGCTCGGCAAGCGAACGCAGGAGAAAGACGGCTACGACGCCCTCGTGGTCGGCCTCGGCGAGCGCAAGGAGAAGCACACGAACAAGCCCCTCGCCGGCTACTACAAGAAAAACGGGCAGACCCCGAAGCGCATCGTCCGCGAGCTCCGTCTCGCCGCCGACGAGGTCGCCAAATACGAGGTCGGCGAAAAGGTCGCCGTCGACAAGGTGTTCGAGGTCGGCCAGTTCGTCGACGCGCAGGGCAAGACGCGTGGTCGCGGCTTCACGGGCGTCATGCGCCGCTGGAGCTTCGCCGGCTTCGTGAGCAGCCACGGTACCCACGAGTACTTCCGCCACGGCGGCTCGATCGGTACGAACATGACGCCCGGTCGCACGCTCCCCGGCCTCAAGATGCCCGGCCACTACGGCGACGAGACCGTCAGCACGCTCAACCTCAAGATCGTCAAGCTCATCCCCGAGGACGACATCGTCCTGGTGGAGGGCGGCATCCCCGGCTCCAAGAACAGCGTCATCGTGCTGCGCGGCGCCGTGAAGAAGAAGAACGGCGGCAAGCCGAAGAAGTGACGTCCCGCCGAGCCGGAGAGGTGGGGGACCTGGGGGAGCATCATCCCCGTGGTGTCCTCACCCCCCGGCCCCCTCTCCGCGAGCGGAGAGGGGGAGAATGACGTTGTGCGGAAGCCCAACCCTTACAAAAGGCCGGACGTCCACACGCGCGCCGCGAAGCAACAAGGCTTCCCGGCGCGCAGTGTTTTCAAGCTCGAGGAGATCGACAAGCGCTGCCGGCTGCTCCGGCAAGGTCAGCACGTCGTCGATCTCGGGGCGGCCCCCGGCTCCTGGTCGATGTACGCCTCCCAGGTCATCGGCCGTGGTGGGCGCCTTTTGTCGATCGACCTCGATCCGCTGAAGTCGAGCCTGGGTCCGAACGCGACGGTCGTGCAGGGGGACGCGTTCGACGTCGCGTCGGAGGTGTTCGCGGAGCACGGCCCGTTCGACGTCGTTCTCTCGGACATGGCCCCGCGCACGAGCGGCAACCGCGACGCCGATCAATGGCGCAGCTTCGAGCTGGTCATGCGCGCGATCGAGGTGGCGCGCGCCCACGGAAAGCCCGGCTCGAGCTTCGTCGCGAAGATCTTCATGGGGCCCGACTACGAAAAGGCCCGCGCCGCGCTGCGCGAGCTCTACGCCGAGGTGCGCACGTTGCGGCCGGAGACCGTGCGAAGGAACAGCATCGAGGTGTTCCTCGTGGCCATGAAGAAACGCGCCTGAAGCGGCTGCCGAGCGGATGGCGGTTGCCGGGCTCCGTCTAACTAGCGTCCGCTAAAGTAGACGACCTTGCTCCCAGTCAGCGCGTCCAGCGCCCCGGGGCGAACGCCGGATCGTGTGTTCCGCTTGCCATCTGCGGATGGGTGTCTAATATAACGGACGTCGCCCCAGCGGCGAACGGAGGACGTCATGCGCGTAGCGGTGATCGGCGGCGTCGAACGAACCCAAACAAACCTCGTGCGCCTCGCGGCGGATCTCGGGCACGAGCTCGAGTTCCACCCGGGCCACATCAACGGCAGAGGCGTCGAGGAGATCCGGCGGGCGGTGGGCCGCGCCGATCTCGTCGTCGTCCTGACGGACGTGAACAGCCACGGCGCGGTGAAGGTCGCCCGCGTCGCCTGCCAGAAGCTCGGGCGCGAGCTCGTGCTCACCAAGCGAATGGGGACGCGGGATCTCATCCGCCGCTTGAGCCCCGCGGTGGCCGCATGAAGCGCGGAGCGGCCGGCCCATGTCGGAGCGGTACGATCTGGACCCCGGCGTCGTGGACAGGGCGCTGTCCGTTCGCTTCCACCCTGGCGGTCGGACGCCGCCGCATCATGTCCGCGAGGCGGTGAGAGCGATCGCGTCGAGCCGCGAGGCCACGCTCGTCGCGGCCAGGCGCGCGCTCGCCGAGCTGCGCGAAGCGCCGGATGTATCGTTCGCCCAGACCGTGCTCTCGGTCTGGGGCCCCGTCGCCGAGGCGTTGGGCGAGACGGCGCTCAGCCGCGACCTCGAGGACGAGAGCTTCGCGGTCGTGGACCCCGCGGGCTACGCCGCCACGGCGGGGTTCATCGCGAGGACACGCGAGAGCCGGGAGCGGATCGTCGAGGTCGCGCGCGACGCGCTCGCCGGCGAGCTCGCCCGGTGCGGGCTGCACGCGAGCCTCTCGGGGCGAGCGAAGCACCTCTACTCGGTCCACCGGAAGCTCTCCGGCAGACCAGCCTCGAGCTGGAAGATCCACGACTCGTTCGGTCTCCGCCTCGTCGTCGAGGACGAAGGCGCGTGTTACCGCGCGCTGGGGGTCGTCCACCTCGCGTTTCCTCCGCTCTTCGATCGGTTCAAGGACTACATCGCCAGGCCCAAGGAGAGCGGCTATCGCGCGCTCCACACCGTGGTGCGCATCGGACCCGACGCGGATCCGGTGGAGGTCCAGATCCGGTCTCGCGCGATGCACGAGAGCGCCGAGCACGGTAGCGCTGCGCACGCCGTCTACAAACACGGCCGCCGGCTCGACGCCGCGGCGACCGAACGCTGGGTCTACCCGCTCACGCCCGACGGGGAGGTCCGCCGGCTGCCTCGCGGCGCGACGCCGGTGGACTTCGCTTACGCCGTTCACACGGAGCTCGGACGCTCTTACGCGGGGGCCCTCGTGGAGGGGCGGCTCGTGCCGTCCAGCTACCCGCTCGGCTCGGGCGACGTCGTTCGGGTTCTCCGATCGCGGGACGCGCAGCCGAGCAAGGCTCAGCTCGCGCGCGTGCTGACGGCGCGGGCACGAAACCGCATCCGCGCCGTGCTCGTGGAGAGAAGGGCCTCGTGAGCGCCACCGCCGACCCTCTCGATCGGGTGGGCGGCACGCCGCTCGTGACCGTGACCTCGCTCTCCAAGCAGCGGCTTGCCGCAGCGGCCACGCCGCCGAGCACACCGAAGTGCTGCGACAGCGCTGGGGCAGCGAGCGCTCTGTGCCGTCCGCGGCTCGTCGCACCGCACCCGGCCCTCGGCTGCCGAGCGCGGCTCGTGCGCGAGCCTGTGGCGTGGAACGACGCGTGCTAGAGGGTCGCCGATGCGCGCTCTCGCCTCCAGCTTGGTCTTCGGTGTCTGGCTTCTCGCCGCGTGTGGTGACGACGACGCTTCTTCCTCCAGCGGGACGGGGGCGGGCGCGACAACCGGCGCGGGCGCCGGGGCGACCACGGGCTCGGGCACGACCACCGGGACGGGCAACACCAGCACGGGGAGCGGGAACACCGGGGGTGGGGGCAGCGGAGTCGGCGGTGGCCCTCCGCAAGGCACCCCGATGCTCGTCGCGGTCGGCTACGGCGGTCGGCGGCTCTCGTCGCTCGACGGGCTCGTCTGGGAAAATGACATCATCGTCGACCCCAACGGTGGCGACGACAACAACCTCTTTCGCGGCGTGGGCTTCGGCGACGGCGTCTTCGTCGCCGTGGGCGGCGGCAGCGAAGGACAGGTGGCCACCTCGACCGACGGCGTGAGCTGGACGTTCCAGTCACCGGCGACGAGCTGGATCGGCGACGTCGCGTTCCTCGGCGGCGTCTTCGTCGCCGCGGGCGGGAACGGGCTGCGCATCCGCTCGACCGACGGCGGCGTCACCTGGACCGACGACCAAGGTTATTACGCGGGGCACTACCGCGGAATCGCCGCGGGCAACGGGGTCTTCGTCGCCGCGGGGCACACCTACGGCGGCGGCGATCAGGGCCTCATCAGCACCACGACCGACGGCGTGACGTGGGCGGCGGAGCAGACCGGCGGCGCCACCTTCCACTCGATCACCTACGGCGCGGGCGCCTTCGTGGCCGTCGGCAACGACCGCTGCTCGGTCTCGTCGGATGGCGCGACCTGGAGCGACTGCGCGATCGCCGCGACCGATCTCGGCCACGTGGTCTTCGGCGACGGACTCTTCGCGCTCCGAGCAGCGGAGGGTATCTTCACGTCGGCCGACGGGATGACGTGGCAGAGCGTGGCCGCGCAGCAGCCACCGCAAGGCATCCTCGGCTTCGGGCTCGGCACCTGGGTCGGCGCTTCCTGGCCCGGTCATCTCTTCGGCTCGGCCGACCTCTTGGGCTGGCAGACCGCGACGGTGGACGACGGTCCGGCGATCGTCGACGTCCAGCTCGGCTTCGTCGACTAGCGAGCAGCCCAAGCCGCCACCCAGGCCCAAAGCCGAAAGGGGCTGCGGGATCCGCAGCCCCTTCCGGCGATGCGCCCGCCCCTCTCAGTTCTCGGCGGGAACGTCCGTGCCGTCGAGAGGGCCGTTGTACATCAGGCCGATCTGCCGAGTCGCGTCGATCAAGCCGACGTACTTGACGAGCGCATCGTCAGTTCCGATGGCTGCGAGCGCGTTCGCATGCTGGAGCATGCGCGACGCGATGCCCTTGTCGACCTGACGGCCGTTGATCGTCTCCTCTCCGTAGAGACGCGCGACGTAGGTCAGGCCGCTGTTCGGGTCGAGGAACTCGACGAGCTCCGTGTCCGGGATCGCGCCGATGAAGTCGACGCCCTTGATGTAGATCCGCATCTTGTTCACCAGCGTCATGTCGGTGTTCATGCGCCCGAACAGGTGGGCGTAGATCACGATCCCCAGCTGGTTCTGGTAGCCGATGTTGGGGAACACGGGTGTGCTGTTCGCCGGGCGCGAGGGCGCCGCACCGGTGAGGTCGAGCGCCTGGACCGAGCGGAACGGCAGACCGCCGTGTGGGTCGGGGATGGTATCGGGGCCGACCCACATGGCCACGGTCTCCCAGTCCTCTGCCAGGATGCCGCCCATGAGACGGTCGACCGCCTGGGGCTCGTCGTCACGGAAGTTCTTCATCACGTTGCGGCCGTCGAGGTACGTCTCGCGCGAGATGGTGAACAGCGTCGGGCGACCGTCGAGGAGCGCGCGGAGGGCCATGCCGCGCTCGGCGTTGTAGCCGGCGTGGTCGATCCAGGAGAGGTAGTCCCAGTTGCCACCGTCCACGTTGCTGAACTCATCGGCCACGTAGCGGCCGTCGACCTTGGCGACCTGGAAGACACCGCCACCATTGGGATCGGCGTCGAAGACGCTCTGCCCGCCCATGTTGAACTTGGAGGCTCCTCCGGGCTCGGGGGACAGCGCGGCGCGAACGAGGAAGTGGAAGGTCTCGCGGCGCGCGGCCTCGTACTCCGGGCCGAAGCTTCGGTCTTCGAGGACCCAGTGGAACGAGCGGGCCCGCTCGAGGAAGCGATCCGCGGTCGACCAGGGAAGCGACTTGTAGCCGTACTCCTTGTTCTGCCTCCTGAAGTAGGTCGTGAGGTAGCTGAGGTCGAACATCCTGGAGTTGCCGATCGTGACCTCGTAGACGTCCGCGCCCCCGTCGCTCGGGTTGGTGTGGAGGTAGCCGTGGCCATAGGTCTCGCCGTAGCGGTAGCTCCAGCGGTTGCGGGGCCTGCCGTCCGGCGTCGCCGACTTGAGCGTCTTCCACGCCGTGAGGTTGAGGAAGTCGAGCGGTCGCTTCGCTCCGTCCTCGTCGTCGTCGATGAAGTCCTTCCAGCGGTAGTGATCGCGCGGACTCTGGGCGCAGACCTTGCCGTGGACGACGCGCCACTCGCCCTGCTCGATCTCCGCCGGCGTGGCGTCGCGACAGTAGCTCGGCTGGAACACCTTCATCTCGCGGGCGAGCGCGGTGTAGTGGGCGATCCGGTCGCCGAGGACGTTCACCTCGCTGAGCTGGAGGCCCATGTTGGACGCGAACTGGTCCTGCTCCTCCGACGCGATGCCGCCCTCGGCGACTCGATCGATGTCGTAGGTCTCGAGGACGCCCGCATACACGGCCTTCATGTACGCCAGGTCGTAGGTCCCGAGGCCGGGCGACAGGAGTCCTGCTCGTACTCCATGACCGAGGTGTTGCCGAAGTAGGCGACGCCGGGCCGTCCCTGGCTGCGTCCTTGGCCGTCGCGGGGGGCGAGCCCGAGCTCGTCCTCCGTCTCCGGATCGTCGAAGCGCGGGCCGATGCAATCGTCCACCGAGTTGGGATCTCGCGGGCCGGCGCACGTCTCGGTAGCCTGACCTTCGTTGGTCCGGAGCTGCCAGTATTGCGGCATGTAGTTTGTCGCGTCATAGCTCGACGCGAAATTGTGGCGCATGCCGAGGGTGTGCCCCATCTCATGGATGGCGATGCCGCGGGCCATGGCCTTGAACAGGTCCTCGTAGATGTACTCGGCGCGCGCCTTCACCATCGCCGGATCCCGGGCCGCCCCGGGTGCCATGTCGCCAGCCATGCCCAGGTCCTCGAACTTGTCCAGGTACCAGCGGCTGATCCCGGCCCAGTTGATGCTCCCGATGCGCGGCACGTCCTCGACGTAGCAGATGCCACGCGCCGCGAGCTTGGCGTCGATCTGGGCCCGCCACAGCGCCAAGCGCCCGGGGTCCAGGTTGCGCAATGGCGACGCCTGCTCGAGCAAGCTGTCGGTCATCGGCTCGCTCGGATCGGCGCCGGTGAGCTGGACCCACGAGGCGCCGACCATGTCGGCCTCGTATTCGGTGCCCCGGACCTTCGCCGCGAGGGCCTCGAACTTCGGCTGTGTCGCCGATTGAAGGAGCGGATCGTAGGCCGACTTGGTCTGCGCCTCGAGCACCTGGAGGAGCGTCGGGTCGTCGCGGCGTAGCGCGCGCGCCTGCGGGGCCTCGTAGACCTGACCGGCGGCGTCGGCCGCCATCCGGCTGTCGGGCGAGTAGCCGTTCGCGGCGATCTTGTTGAAGACGAACTGCGGAGTCCCCTGAATGAAGTCGTCTTCTTCGAAGTCGCCCAGCGCGTAGAGGATGTAGTCGCGGTAGATGGCCGCTGCGCGCGTGGCCGAGCGTCCCATCACCGTGGCGGTGACGCCGTGGCTCTCACCAGTCTCCGGGTCCTGGCCGAGACCGGCGACCCCGCCATACCGTGCGTCGGAGTCGTAGGGCCAGTAGTAGATGAAGTTCTTTCGCTGATCGCCAGCGCGCGCGACCTCGTCGGTCTCGCCGCAGACCTCGTGCAAGTCGTACGCGCGCACCGGGGCGTGGCAGGAGGTGAGCGCGTACGGTCCGTCCTGCGGCTGTGCCTTGGGTGTCGCGATGCCCCAGCCGCCGAACGAGATCATCTGGGTGATGTCGTTGCCCAGCTCGTCCACCTCGAAGAACTCGGCGTGGCACGCCGCGCGCTCGCCACCGGTGCGCCGGCATTCGACCTCGCGCCCGTAGGCCAGCGCGACCATTGTCGCCTGGTCCCACGTCTTGACGACATCCTCCATCGGGCCGCGGATGAGCGGTTGCCCCTGGGCATCGACCTCACCGACCGGGCGACCCTTGTCGTCCACGGCGTCGAGCAGGAGCTCGGGTGTCTCCTTGTTGAGCCAGAAGCCCACCGGCTTGATCGAGCGCTCCCGCAGCGGAAGGGTGCACTTGTGGTGGTAGAGATCGCACTGAGAGCCAGGAAGGCCCTCGTAAGCCTCACACGCATCCGCGGTGCCATTGCCGTCGGAGTCGTCGTCACTCTCGCATTCGATATCGGAGTGGCTCTTCTTCCAGAAGTTCGTCTTGACCAGGTATTGGCGGAAGCAAGCGTCGGTGTACCCGTATTGTGGGTCCCAGCACTGGGTGGTCCCGCCGGCAAAGCCCGGCTGGAAGCTGTCGCCGGAGCCGCCGAAGTTGGCGACCACGTCGAGCTTGCGCTTCGTGTTTTCAGTCGGCTCGAAGTCGGTGTCCTTGACCTTCCAGAAGCTGTGGCGGACCGTAGCCTCCTGGTTGTTGCAGTCGCTGGTGGTCGAGCTCGTGAAGATGCCGACCAGCGCGCACGTCGGCAGCGTCTCCTTCCAGGGCGCGAAGTACTGCTCCTTCGGGGAGGTGTAGTACTTGTTGGTGATGTCGAAATAGCCGTCCTCGACATCGAAGAACGGCGCGTCCTCGTCCAGCGGGTCGGTGACGGTGTAGGTCAAGGGCTCGACCTTCATGTCGCCGAAGACCTTGGCGAAGAACATTTCGGCCCACATGGGGTCGACCACCTGGTTGCTGGACCAATCGACGCGCATGTACTCGCGCTCGTACCAAGGGCGATCCGAGGTGTTCTCCTCGATCACGTTCATCTCTTCGCCGGTGGACGGGTTGTAGCTGCGGCGGATGTCGAAATGCGACGTGATCGCGAACTGCGCGACGACGGTGCCGTCAGGCTCACCGTCTGGCTTGCCGTGGTCGTCCTGCCCCTCGGCGATCTGGTAGGCCTTGTGCGCGATCAGGGCACGCTCGGTGATCTCCCATTTGATCCGATCGGTGCCCGAATAGAGGCCGACGCTGAGGCCGTCTTGCCCGGCGGACTGGTCGACCACGAAGGCGCGGGAGAAGAAGGTCGGGTTGTCGACCGGGTCCTCGAGCTCGCCGACGAAAAACGCCTTGGAGAGCGCGTTGGGCTGCACGCGGTTGATCGGAGGCCGTTCTTCTGCGCATCCCGCGAGCGCGGCTGCTCCCCCCGCGAGAGACCAAGCGGCCAACACTTGTCGTGTCCACCTTTTCATTCCGCATCTCCTTCACAAGCCAGGTCGAACATGAGAGCCAGGCACACGGTTACGGTGCTCCCCCCTCGTCGCCGTCACCGGTCTCGAGCAGCCGCCCTATCGAGCAAGGCGCGTACCAGTCGGCGGACCCCGCTTTGCGGGCGGAAACCACCGACGCTCGTCGTGCTCGTCAACTCACTGACTCGCGTCGACCGTGCGGATGTTCACGGGCTACTGCCTGAGAGGACGGCCCGCCGTTCGACCTCAAAGGGGATCAAGGCTCCGACCGGGTCTTCCGTGATTGACGTCCTCCGCTCCGGCGGAGAGATTGCCAGGTGGTGTCCGTCGACAGCGGGAGCGAGGACGAGAAGCGCGGCACGGGCGCCGACCCGGCGGCCGAGGCGCGCGCGAACGCGCTCGTCGGCACCATCCTCGCGGACCGCTACCGCATCCACAACGTCCTCGCGAGCGGCGGTTTCGGCGTCGTCTACACGGGCGAGCACGTGCACATGCGGAAGCGCGTGGCCATCAAGGTGCTGCACCCCGACACCGAGGGCCTCCCGGGGCTGGTGGCCCGGTTCGAGCGCGAGGCGATCGTCGGCGCGCACGTCGAGCACAAGAACATCGCGTCGGCGCGGGACTTCGGAAAGACGCAGGACGGCTCGTGTTATCTCGTCCTCGAGTTCGTGCGCGGCGCGACGCTCCGGCAGGTCCTCCGCCAGGGGCGAATGCCGCTCGCGCGCGTCCTCCGGATCACGAAGCAGATCGCGACCGCCCTCTCGAAGCTCCACGCGAAGGGCATCGTCCACCGGGACCTCAACCCGCGGAACGTCATGATCGTCCCAGGCGCGAAAGATCTCGTGAAGGTGATCGACTTCGGCTTCGCGAAGGTGCCCGTCGAGCAGTTCAACGCGATGAGCTTCCAGAAGGGAGCGCCCACCGCCCCGAGCCAGATCACCGGGGACGGCATCGTCTTCGGGACGATCGGGTACCTCGCGCCGGAAGCGGCGCTCGGTATGAAGCTGGTGGACGCCCGCAGCGATCTCTACGCGCTCGGCGCGATGCTCTACGAGATGCTCGCCGGCGTGCCGCCCTTCGAGGCCGAGACGCAGGCGACCCTCTTCCTGCGACACAGGATGGATCCGGTCCCGCGGATCGCCGAGCGGTCCGGCGCGAGCGTGCCGAAGGAGCTCGAGGCGATCGCGCTGCGCCTCCTCGCGAAGTCCCCCGCGGATCGCTTCCAGCGCGCAGAGGAGGTCTCCCGTGCGCTCGAGGCGGCCACCGCCGCGCTCGAGGCCGAAGCGCGCGCTCCCGAGCCCATCGAGCCGGAGCCGATCTCGCTGAGCGTGGCGGGCGCCGCGCCGCCACGCAGCCTGCCGCGTTTCGAGGACGTCGCGGACGGGACGCCGGAGCCGACGGTCACGACCGGTGACCGCGGAGCCCCGGAGCCGGAAGGCGCCCCTTCGCCGGGGCCGAAGACCGTCCCCTCACCGAAGCACGCGCCTGCCCCGTCCCGCGGTCGATCGGTGTGGCTTCTCCTCGCGGGCGCCGCGCTGCTGGCAACGGCCGGCTTCGTGGTGCTCCGCTCGAAGCACGATCCCGCAGCCGCGAGCGGCTCGACGAGCGTCGCGCCAGCGACGCCAGCGAGCGCTTCCGGTCCGCCGCGGGTCGATCCTCCTCGGCCGAAGCCGACCGCCGAACGCGCGGCGTCGCCCGTTGGGTCCGCGGCCGCGCCGACGGCGACCGCGATCGCGGGCCTCGACGCGGAGGCGTGGCGGCGGATTGTCCGGCAAGCGCCGACCTCGCGCGACTTCACGAAGGCGGCCGAAGGCCTGCTCGCGCTCGCCGAGCTCGATCCCACCGCCCTCTCCACCGTGGAGATGCGCGCCGCGGCGGTGGAGACGGCCGTCACCGCGGCGTCCGATCGCGCGAAGGGGGCGCTCGTCGTGAAGTCGCTCGCCGAGCGCTTCGGCTCGGACGGCGTGGACGTGCTCTACGAGATCGTCACGACACGCGGCGGCTCGCAGGCGGCGACCCTTGCGACGCCGCTCCTCGCGGACGCGGCGGTACGCGCGCGGGGCACGCCGGCGCTTCGCGTCGCGTTCGATCTTCGAGAGGCCGCGTGTGGCGAGAGAGCGTCGCTCCTCGATCGGGTGCGAACGGAAGGCGACGCTCGTTCGCTCGCGATCCTCAGCGGCATGCGCTCGCCGGACTGCGACGCCGGGAGCGGCGCCTGCTGCCTCCGCGACAACCCCGCGGTGGAGACAGCGGCCCGCGAGCTCGGCGAGCGGCTCGCGAGGCCGTAGTCTCCGTCGCGCCCCCCCCCTCGTCCTCAGCCCTCTCGCTTGCAGCAGCCGCACCCGTTGCATCGGCAGGGGGCGTCACATCCGCAGCGGGGCGTGCAGCGACAGTCCGCTCCGGCCGCCTCCGCGTTTGCCGCACAACGGCAGCTCGAGTGGTCACACGTCTTGCAGTTGCAGCGCTTCTCTTCGGTCTTCATGGCATCACCTTTGGCTCGAGAGCGTCGTGCTCTCGAACCTGCTGACGCCGGGGTCGCCTCCGCATTACACCCCGCGCCGAAGGCGGGGTGCTCGGCTCGGGCGCCGCCCTCAGAACGCGCTGATGCCGGTCAGGCTCTGCCCGAGGATGAGGGTGTGGACCTCGTCCGTCCCCTCGTACGTGTAGACGCTCTCGAGGTTCAGCATGTGGCGGATGACGGGGTACTCGAGGAGGATGCCGTTGCCCGCGAGGATGCTGCGCGCGGTCCGCGCGATCTCGAGGGCGATGCCCACGTTGTTTTTCTTGCAGAGCGAGACCTGCGCCGGCAAGAGATCGCGCTGCTCCTTCAGGCGCGCGAAGTGCACGCCCATGATCTTGCCCTTGGCGATCTCGATGGCCATGTCCGAGAGCTTCTTCTGGATGAGCTGCTTCGAGGCGATGGGCTTGCCGAAGACGATTCGCTCCTTCGAGTAGGCGAGCACCGAGTCGAAGCAGGCGCGCGCGGCGCCGAGCGCGCCGAACGAGATGCCGAAGCGGGCCTGGGTGAGGCAGGAGAGGGGACCACGCAGGCCCTCCACGTTGGGGAGCATGTTCTCCTCCGGCACGCGCACGTCGGACAGGACGATCTCGCCGGTGGGGCTCGCGCGCAGGCTCATCTTGCCGTGGACGGTCGGCGTCTCGAAGCCCTTCATGCCGCGCTCCACGAGGAAGCCGCGGATGCTCTTCGGATCGTCCTCGCGGGTCTTCGCCCAGACGACCGCGACCTTCGCGACCGGCGAGCTCGTGATCCACATCTTCGTGCCGTTCAGGACCCAGTCTTTTCCGTCCTTCTTGGCGCGGGTCTTCATCGAGCCCGGGTCGCTGCCGGCGTCGGGCTCGGTCAGGCCGAAGCAGCCGATGATTTCACCCTTGGCCATCCCCGGCAGCCACCGCTCCTTCTGCGCCTCCGAGCCGAACTTGTGGATGGGGAACATGGCGAGGCTGCCCTGCACGCTCGCGAAGCTGCGCAGGCCGCTGTCGCCGTATTCGAGCTCCTCGAGCGCGAGCCCGTACGCCGTGGGGCTCATGCCCGCACATCCGTAACCTTTTAGCGAAGCGCCGAGCAGGCCCATCTCGGCCATCTCGGGGATGAGGTCGGTCGGGAACTGCTCCTTGGCGAAGAGCTCCGCGGCGCGCGGGAGGTATCGCTCCCGGACGAAACGACGGACGGTCTCGGCGACGAGCTTCTCCTCCTCGGTGAGCAGGTGGTCGACGGCGATGAGCTCCGCGAGGCTGACGGCTTCCGACATGGCCCGGGTCTTACCCCGGGCCGTTTCGCCCGACAATCGGCTCACCTTCCGGCGCCGCCCGGCGGGGACGGCCCGGAAGTTTGGCCCGAGCTCGCGTGGCTTGCTACCGGCGGATCGTGCGCGCTCTCGGGCAGGCCCTCGTCGTTCTTCTGGCCAGCGTGACGGCGAGCTGCGTCGACGCGCCAGGCGCCGCGATGACCGCCGGTCGTCGGCTGGGCCTGCCCACGCTCGAGCGGCCCAAGCCGCTCGCTCCGCTGGCGCACGCGGTGTTCGAGCTCCCGCCCGAGCCACCCCCTCCCGCGCCCGTCGCCGCGCCGCCGCCGCCACCCGAGCCCGTCGCCTCGGCCGAGCCCGACTGGGACATGGCGAAGGAGATCGGGGGAGAAGAACCCTCCGAAGAGGAGGGCGACGACGACGAGGTGGGCGACGAGGGCCCGTCGGAGGTCGCGGAGGACACGTCGCCGGTCATCGCGAGCACCGCGCGCGAGACCTGGATCTTCGCCGAGCCGCGCCGAAAGAGCCGGCGCATCGGTTACCTGCGCGCCGGCGCGGTGGTCCCGCGCGCGGCGAAGACCGCCGGGACCGCCGGGTGCCGCGGCGGGTGGTACCGCATCGAGCCCGAGGGCTACGTCTGCCGGGGCAAGACCGCGACGCTCGACCGCTTCAACCCCATCGTCGAGGCCTCGAAGGTCCGCCCCAAGCTGGACGGGCTTCCTTACGATTATGTCATGTCGCGCATGCCGACCCCGCCGCTCTACTCGCGGCTCCCGACCGAGTCGGAGCAGGCGCGGTACGAGCCCGACCGGCGCTACCACCAGAAGAAGCTCGAGGGCCTGAAGAAGGACCCCGCGTTCGTGCCGCTCCCCGAGCCGGGGCCGGTCCCGCCCGTCTTGCTCTACGGGCAGGCAGCGCCCGGCCTCACCGACGGCAAGCCTCGCGGCGAGGGCGACGTCTACCTCGGTCAGGCGCGCGTCCGCTCGGGGTTCGCGCTGCTCGGGCAGTTCGACCACGACGACAGGCGCTTCGGGCTCACCACCGACCTCACGGTCGTGCCGCTCGACCGCATGCGCTGGGTGAAGCCGTCCAGCTTCCAGGGGCTCGCCCTGACCGACGAGATCACGCTCCCCGTCGCATTCGTCATGAAGAAACACGCGACGCGGTACGCGCAGGAGGACGGCGGTCGCATGCGATCGGGTGACGCGCTCGGCTATCGCGACGCCGTCCCGCTGACGGGCCGATCGGTCAAGGGCGGGGCCTACCTCGAGGCGAAAGACGGGAGCTTCGTTCGCGCGGAGGACGTTCGCCGCGTCGAGCCGATGTCACGTGTCCCGACCTGGGCGAAAGACAGCCGCCGCTGGGTGGACGTCTCCATCCTCGAGCAGTCGCTCGTCGCCTACGAAGGGACAAAGCCCGTCTACGTGACGCTCGTCTCGACCGGCGCCGACGGCCTCGGCGATCCGAAGGAGACGCACTCGACCATTCAAGGCGTCTTCCTGATCCACACGAAACACGTCACCGTCACGATGGACGGTGAGGACACGGGCGACGAGTTCGACCTGCGCGACGTGCCGTTCGTCCAATACTTCACCGACGGCTACGCCCTGCACGCGGCGTATTGGCACGACGACTTCGGCACGCCGCGGAGCCACGGCTGCGTGAACCTCGCCCCGCTCGACGCCGCCTGGCTCTTCTCCTTCACGACCCCCGACGTGCCGGCGAGCTGGCACGCGGCGCTGTCGCTCAAGAAGGGCACGATCGTCTACACGCACCCCTGATGGTCGCTACGTGAGGAGGCCGGGCAGCGCGCCGCTGCTCGTATCGCCGAACGAATCGATTGAGTGGCCCATGGCCTGGGCCAACGCGATCCACAGATCGGCGTGGCGGCGGCCGCCGGTGTCGATCAGGCGGCCGGTGGCGATGCGACCGCCGGCGCGGCCCGCGACGACGAAGGGCATGTCGTCGTGGTAGTGGGTGTTGCCGTCGCAGACCTCCGTCACGCACACGACGATCGAATGGTCGAGCATGGTGCCGTCCTCCTCCGGTAGCTCGTCGAGCTTGCCGATGAGGTAGGCGAGCTGGCTCATCCACCATTTGTTCTGCTTGGCGAAGGCGTCGAACTCCTTCTTCTGGAAGTCGTGCGCGGGGCCGTAATGGGAGGCCTGGTGGCTCCGCATGTCGAAGCCGGGGTCGTACATCTCCGTGTTGGGGAAGCGGCTCATGATGAGCTCGCTCGTGTGCTGCGACGCCTGGATGACGCCGACCTTCGTCAGCCCACACGCCATCGCGAGCACGGTGAGATCCATCTGGGCGCGCAGCACGTCCGGAAAGTGCCCAGGATCGGTCATCGTCGCGTCTTCGACGCCGGTCGTGTCGAGCGTGGGCTCCTCACACGTGGCCCCGCCGGGGCCGCCGGGCGTGCCCTCCTTGATGCGTTTCTCCACCTCGCGGAGCGACTCCAGGTGGATGTCGAGCTTGGCCTTCTCCACGTTGCCGAGCCTCGCGCGCGTCGCGTCCATCTCGGCGAGGATCCCGTCGATGACGCTGACCTTCACCGGATCGGGGCCCGTGGGCTCGCCGGGCGTGGGCTCGGAGGGGGCCGCGCCGAAGAGCAGATCGAACGCTTTGCGCGGGTCGTCTTCCGGCGCGACGCTCTGCCCAGGGGCCACGTACGAGATGTGTTTGTCGCCGGAGGCGGCGTTTACGGTCGCGTGTGCGCCGAGGTAGAGATGCCGGAACGGCGCGCCCGAGCCCACCGTGTTCGCGAGGACCTGATCGATGGACACGGCGTTTCCGTAGTCCGTCGCCGTGAGGAGCTTCTTCGCGCCGCCCGGATGGCTCCCCGAGTCGGTCCCGCCCATCGAGAGGCCGCGGAAGAAGACGCAGTCGTCTTTGTACGGAGCGAGCGGCGCCTGGAGGCTGCCGAGGCTGAAGCTCGAGCCGCTGCCCGTCGCGTGCCACAGGCTCGGCTCGCCGTTCTGGCTGGGGCCTGCCACGCCGTCCGGGTGGTAGAAGAAGATGACTCGCTTGGCGACGCCGCCCTCCGCGCGCACCCGTCGCTCGGCGAGGGATCCGAGGGGGAGGGCGAGCCCGGCCGCCCCGAAGAGGCGGAGGAGGGAGCGACGGTTCTGTCTCCTGATGCTCATTGCGCCCTCCGGTACGAAAAGGCCTTCACCTGGGTCAGGGCGACGACCAGCTCACCCACGTCGTGGCCCGAGTCGGCGAAGCGCGCCGCGAGCGAGCCGACTGTGCCTTCGTCGTCCGGGGTCTCGAGCCCGCCCGAGGCGCGCCGGTAGAGCTGCTTCACGAGGCAGGTCTTCGCGCTCTGGCTCTCGGCGAGGATCCGGCCGAGCTCCGGGAGCCCGACGAACGCGCGGTCGGTGTCGGTGCCGAAGCCCTCCACGCTGGTGACCGCGCCGGAGACGTCGACGGGCTTGCCCGCGTCGGTCTCCCGCGCGCGACCGATCGCGTCGAAGCCTTCGAAGCCGAACCCGATCGGGTCGATGTTCTTGTGACAGCCGTTGCAGGTCGGATCGCTCGAGTGCTGGCTGAACCGCTCGCGCGTCGAGGCGTTCGGGTCCACCTCGGGGACGCCGCCCGCGTTGGGCGGGGGCGGCGCGAGCTCCTGACACAGCAGGCGCGTCCGCACGAAGACCCCGCGCCTCACCGGCGACGTCTGGTCCGAGTGGGACTGCGCCGCGAGGACGCTCGCCTGGGCGAGCAGCCCGGCGCGGCGCGCCGCGGGCAAGGCGCCGTCGGCGCCCGCCCCGTAGAGCTCCGCGAGGCGGCCGCTCGCGCCCGTCCGCTCCGCGAGGAACAAGTCCTGGAAAGGCGCGGCGCCGAGCGCCACGTCGACGAAGAGCGCGCGTGTCTCGCTCTTCATGTCCGCCGCGAGCGCCGCGTCGAACTCGGGGTAGAGCTCCGGCTTCTTGGCGGCCTGCTCGATGGTCTCGATGGCCAGCCACTGCTCCGCGAAGAGCCCCATCATCTCGACCGCCCGCGGATCTTCGAGGAGCTCGCGCGCCTCGGCCTCGATCCCTTCAGGCGTGTCGAGCGCGCCGGCCTCCGCGGCGTCGAGCAGCGCGTCGCTCGGCGTCGAGCCCACGAGCGTGTAGCTGAGCGCGGTCGCGGTCTCGTAGGGGGTGAGCCTGACGGTTCCGTCGCCGGCGTCCTCGCCGATCTCCGAGCGGTACAGGAACGCGGGCGACGAGAGCGCGACCTGGAGGAAGACGCGCACGCCCGTCCCCAACTCCGGCTGGGCCGCCACGAGCGCGTGCAGGCGGTCGCCTTCGTCCTTCGAGAGCGGCCGGCGGAAGGCGCGGCGCCCGAACGCCTCGACGGCGTCGCGGACACACGGGTCGGCGGCGGTCTGCGCCGCGCACCCGTATCGCGGCAAGAGGTCGGCGGCGCGCTCCTCCGCGATGCGCTCGCCGGCGCGCAGGTACTGCTCGACGTGGGTGCTCGTCACCAGCGCGCTCGCCGCGTTGTCGAACGGGTAACCTTCGGGCCGGCTCTCGACGGGGAAGTCCTTCGCGTAGTCGGCGCTCTTCGGCTGCGGGTCCGGCGGGTCCGCCGGGTCGGGCTCGCCGGCGCAAGCCTGGGCGAGGAGCGAGTTCACGCCGCCGAAGCCGTCGGGCTCCGAGCTCGGGTTCGAAGGGTCGGCCAGCCAGGTCGCGCCGTCGATGACGAATTTGTAAGCATAGGAGCCGTCGGCGATCGCGCGCTTCGTGACCCACGCGCCGAGCGACGGCTCGAAGGTCATCCCGTAGCCGCCGGCCTGTTCGGTCGCGCCCCAGCCGTTGAAGGAGCCGGCGACGACCACCGTGGCCGACGACGGATAGCCCTCGAGGACGAAGGTGACGAGCTCACAAGCGTCCTTCTGGCAGGCGCCACCCACACACGACTCCTCGTGGATGTCACACGCCGCGTCCGCGGTGCAGGTCGGCGTGGCCGGGGCCGGCGCTCCGGCGAACAGGTCCGCGACGGTGGCGTTGTACTCACGCCGGGTGAGCAGGCGGAGCTGCCGCGGGCCGAGCCCCTCCGCGGCGGCAGGGTCGGTCAGGGGAGGGAGCGGCGGCGCATCACCACGGCTGTCGTCGTCCCCGCACCCGAACGTCAAGAACGAGAGGACCGCATACGCGAAGCGTCGCTGCATAGTCACTCACTCCTGAGTTACTTGTTTCACAGTTCGTGTGCCGCTGCGACGGTGATCTTTGTTACAATCGGTCAGACCAATGGGCGCCGCGCAAATTCGAAGGACTCTGGGCGTTTGTTTCCTCCTCCTCGCGCCCATGGCCGGCTGCGAGTGCTCGAGCGACGAAGAAGGCTCAGGAGCGAGCGGGGCGGGCGCGAGCTCGGGGACCGAGAGCGGCTCGCCGCAGGGCTCGACCGGGGCGTTCACCACCAGCAACGGCACGGGCCAGGGCACCGGCACGGGCGGCGGGACGTGTGGGTCCAACCTCACCGGCACCATCCGCGACTTTCAGGCGAGCCACCCCGACTTCGAGGACTTCCTCGGCATCGACCCCGGCATCGTCCTTCCCGATCTCGGGCCGGACAACAAGCCGGTCTACGCCGGGCAGGCGGGCAACGACACGACCACAGGCCAAGCCAACTTCGATCAGTGGTTCCGCGACGTGTCCGGCGTGAACCAGAGCGCGCCGTTCACGCTCACGCTCACGCCTTCGGGCGGCGGCGTCTTCACGTTCGACGACTCCGACTTCTTCCCCGTCGACGATCAGCTCTTCGGCAACGAAGGCAACCCGCACAACTACCACTTCACCTACGAGCTTCACACGACGTTCCTCTACTCGGGCGGCGAGACGTTCAGCTTCACCGGGGACGACGACCTCTTCACGTTCGTGAACCGGAAGCTCGCGATCGATCTCGGCGGCGTGCACGGCGCCATGAGCGACACGATCGATCTCGACGCGCGCGCGGCCGAGCTCGGGATCACGCCGGGCAACGTCTACCAGCTCGACTTCTTCTTCGCCGAGCGACACACGACCGAGTCGAACTTCCGCGTCGACACCACGCTCGTGTTCATCGATTGCGGCGAGCCTCCGCAGTGACCGCGGCGCCAGCGCGCAGCGCGCGCCTCGACTGGGGCGCGCCGCCACGCAGGCCATTCGCGGCTCGACGCAAATAGGCTGGCTTTCCAGCGGAGAGACACGCGTAAGCCCGCAAACGGGGCTGGTACGTCGCTTGCCCGTCGTGGCGACCATGAGCGACACGAGCGATCAGCTGAAGCGGGATATCAAGGGTGGCCTCGACGACCTCGCCACGCTGCGGGACGAGATTCGCCTCAAGGTCCACCTCGCCGGGATGGAGATCAAAGACGAGTGGCGCAAGCTCGAGCCGCAGCTGCTCGAGGTCGAGCAGGCCGCCGCGAAGGTGACCGAGGCGACGCGCGAGGCGCTGCACGACGCCGTCGCGAAGCTCAAGAAGCTCCGCGACAAGATGAACTGAAGCGGCTCACCACTCGCCGACGAGGCCGATGAAGCGGCCGCGCGCCCGGAAGCTGATCCCTTTCCCGAGCGCGCGATCTTTGCCGCCGAACATCAGGCCGAGCGCGGTGCCGAGCCCGCTGGCGACCAGGCTCGCGCTCGCCCCCTGGGGCTCGAGCCGGGCCAGGTCGTCGTGCATCTGCTGGCACCGCATGTCGCGGGCGTCGCAGGGCGCGAGCTCGAACGTGCGCTCGCGGACGACGTAGCGCGGACGCGCGCCGAGCGAAGCGAAGAGCCGGTCGAGCCAGAGCGGAGCGGGGTCGTAGCCCTTCCGCGGTGCTCGGCTTGGGTCGAGCGGGAACGACCGGGCGGCGTCGTCGGCGAGCGGCGGTGGGGGCGCGCCTCGCGCCGCGTCCGCGAAGGCGGTCGTCGTGGTGAGGTCAGCGATGGGGAGCGCCTGCGGCGTCTGCGCGGCTGCGTGGGCGAGAAGGAGAGGGACGGAGAACGGCACGCGCAAGATCAGCATCACGCGCCGGCCGCGCAAGGCGGATGCAGCGCGCGCGCGCTTCGTCGCGCGCGCGCCACGCGGGCGACGAGCCTCACCGTCGCGTCGCGACCACGCGCACGAGCTCCTGGTACGGCGCCGGGAACACCCCTCGCTCCACGACGACGTCGAAGCCGTGGAAGCGGAGGAGCCGCTCGGACCGAGGTAACAGAAACGTCAGGTAATACATGATGAAGGGCGGATCGAAGAGCGCGTTGCGGGCACGCATCGCGGCGTTGAACGCCTTGCCGAGGAGGAAACGCCGCGAATAAACCGGCGGCTCGTACGCCGTGACGAAGACGAAGCGCCCGCCGGGCCGAAGGAGCCTGCGGACGATCTCGAGGAAACGCGGCTCCGACTCCTCGAGGATGTGTCCGAACGCTCCGAAACACGTGACGAGATCGAACGCCGCCTTCTCCTGGAGGTCGAAGACGTCGGCCTTCCGGAGCGAGAGCCGCGCGCGCGTCGCGCCGAGCCGCTCCTTCGCGACGTCGAGCATGCCCTGGCTGAAATCCACGCCGACAAGGGTGTTTCGCGTGATCTGCTTGAGCGCGACGAGCCCGGCGCCGGTGCCGCAACAGAGATCGATCGCATCGTCGACCTCTCCGAGATCGCGGAGGGCGACCGCCACCACGTCGTCCGGCGTGCGGAAGGGCGTCGCGTCGAACTTGGCCGCGAGCATGTCGTAGCCCTTCTCGGTGGACGAGAGAGCCTGATCGAGGAGCTCGCGGAAGGTGGGGCCCTCCTTGGAGAACATCAGCCGACCTCTCGTCCGCCCAGCGCTTCGGTCACCTCGGCGACGATCATCGCCGCGAGCAGGTCGAGCTGCTCGCTCCCTTCGGTCGCGGTCGCCTCGGCGGGCGCGCCGGCGTAGGCCCGCGTCATCCCCATCTCGAGGAAGCCGTGTTTGTTCTGGCGGATCCCGTCGGACAGCGAGATGGGCACGGCCTCGAGCGTAGCGCGGGCCTCTTCGTCCACCAGCTCGGGGCGGGCGGCGAGCACGATGGAGCTCTCGTATCGGCCCGCGTGGCAGGCGCCGCTCTTGAACTCGGCGGAGAGCGTTCGGGCCCAGCGGCGCGTCAGCGGGCACGCGACGGAGGCGCGCCTCGGCAAGAAGCCTGCGATCGCGGCGCGGACGGCGGCGTCGTGTGCGGGCTCCAGGTGGTTGTTGACGAGGCAGACGTGCGCCGCGCCCATCCGGAGCTCCGCCTCGACCACCGCGCGCAGGAAGACGACGAGCGCGTCCGCCGGGACGCTCACCGCGCCCGCGAAACCGGCGGCGAAGTCGGTCACGCCGAACGGCACCGTCGGCGCGATGCGCGCTTCGATGCCGGCCTCGTCGAGCCGCGCGGCGGCGCGCTCGCTCGCCGCCACGCTGATGATGGAGTCCGTTCCGAGAGGGAGGTGGGGCCCGTGTGGCTCCACCGAGCCGACGGGCTGAAGGACCACGAAGGGCCGAGGGCCCTTCAGCAGGGCGTCGGCGCCGGACGACGTGAGATCGGCGAGGTGGACGGACATCAGAGGCCCTTCGGGTTCTCTCCGCGCGCTTCGCGCTCCTTGAGGACCTTCTTGTCGACCTTGCCGCGGTCGTTTTTCGGCACGTCGTCCACGAAGACGATGGCGCGCGGGTATTTGTGCTTCGAGAGCGAGCTCTTCACGTGCTCCTTGAGCTCCTCCGCGAGCTTGGCCGGATCCGCCGCGCGCTCCTCGGGGCGGAGCACGACAAACGCCTTCACCTTGGTGAGGCCCTCCTCCTCGAACCCGATGACGGCGGCGAGCGAGACGGCGCGGTGTTGCAGGAGACACTCCTCCACCTCGAGCGGGGCGACCCAGACGCCGCTCACCTTCAGGAGGTCGTCGGCCCGGCCGCTGAAATAGAGGTAGCCGTCGGCGTCGAGGCGGAAGAGGTCGCCGGTGCGACACCAGGGCCCGAGGAACGTGGCGAAGCTCTTCTCGCGATCCTGGAAGTAGCCCATCGACGTCGACTGGCCACGCACCCACATCACCCCGGTCTCGCCGACAGGCAGGGCCGGGCCGCCGGGCTCGGCCGCTTCCGACGGGAGGATCTTGATCTCGTAGCCCTCGACGACCCGGCCCAGCGAGCCCGGCCGCACGTCTCCGGGGCGGTTCGAGCAATAGATGTGGAACATCTCCGCCGAGCCGATCCCGTCGAAGACCTCGGCCGAGCCGAAGCGATCCATGAAGCGGCGGAGCAGGGCCTCGGGCAGCGCCTCGCCCGCCGAGAGGTGGAAGCGGACGGTGGAGAAGTCGAGCGGGCGCTCTCCGGCGGCGCGGCGCGCGTCGTCGTGATCGAGCAGCTTGCCCATCATGGTGGGGACGTTCGTCACCACGGTGGCGCGGTAGCGCTCGATGGCTCGCGACAAGCTCTCCGGAGTCGGCCGCTCGGCGAAGAGCCCGGCGGTCGCGCCCACCGCAAACGGGAACAGGAGGTTGGTCCCCGTCGCGTAGCCGAAGAAGAGGCGAGGGACGCTGACGGTGATGTCGTCTTTGCGGTACCCCACTGTCTCTTTCGCGTACACCTCGGTGTTGAACGCGAAGTCGCGGTGGGCGTGGAGGTTCGCCTTGCTCTTGCCCGTCGAGCCCGACGTGAAGAGCCAGATCGCGACGTCGTCGCGCTTGGTGGGGCGCGGGGCGTGGCGAGGATCGCCGGTCGCCCGCGTGCCTTGCGCGAGCGCCTCGTCGAGCGGGACGACCGGTAGGCCCTTCGGATCGAGCTCGAACGGATCGAAGGGGTCCTCGCCGGTGGCGATCTCCTTGCAGACGACGAGGGCGCGCAGGTCCGCGGCCTCCAGCGTGTGCCGGATCGCCTCCGCCACCCGGGGGATGGTGACGACGACCGAGGCGCGCGTGTACTCCACGAGGTAGGCGAGATCGGCCGCCGGCGCCTCGGGGTTGCCCATGGTCACCACCGCACCCTGATGGAGCGTCGCGAAGAACGACCAGACGAACGCCGGCGTGTCGTGCAAGATGGTCAGGATGCGCTCCTCCCGCCTCACGCCGACCGTCGAGAAGAAGCGCTGCAGCTCCTCCACGCGCCGAGCGACCTCCGCGTAGCTGTGCTCCTGCTCCCCGAAGAGCACGGCCGTCTTGGGGCCCAGGCCCTCGGCGAGGCGATCGAAGAGGTAATAACGCGCGAGGTTGAAATCGTCGGGGAACGAGGGCGGGCTCATGGCGCGCCCGAGGATAGCGGAGTTGCCGCTGGGCGCGCGGCCTGAGACCATGCCGGCCGTGACCTCTCCTCGCTTCGTCTCGCTGCCGGCATTGGCCCTCGTGTTTCTGGCGGGCTGCAACGTCATCGGTCGCGCCCAGGGAGGCCCCGCGGTGGTCGCGGCGAACGACACGCCTTACGGCGGCGCCGAGGGCAACGCGGACGTCCTCGTCGATCTCCTGGCCAGCTCGGATCCGGACGCGCCCGAGCCGCGGGACGAGACGGCGACCCGGGTGGGCATCGCGAGCGGGGCCTACGTGCGTGGAACCGGGCTCGGCTTCGGTGTCGGCGGGCGCGCCGGCGCCTTCGCCGGGGCGACCAACGCGGACACGCTGCTCCTCGGCAGCCTGCAGGCCGAGGGAGGCATGCAGACCTACGAAGGCGCCGCATACGGCGCGGTCGGCGGGGTCGGCGGGGTGACGTTCGGCGTCCGTGTGGATCGCAGCTACGACGACAAGGCGGAGGTGCTCTGCCGCTCGCTCACCTACCTCACGTTCACCGCGCAGGGCATCGTCGACTACCTCCCCAGCGCGGACGTCCCGGTGCCCGGCGCCGCGCTCCTCATCGGCGTCGCCGGGCTCGACGACGCGGGCGCGCCGTCCGACAAGGCGCGCCCCGCCGCCCGCTGTCCGCGCTGAGCGTCGCGCTCAAGGCGTTCTGTCGGCCGCGGGCCTGAACTCCACGACGTCGATCGTGAAGCTCGCGGCGAGCAGCGGGTCGAGCGCCTCGACCACCATCGTGTAGGTGCCTGCGGCAGGAAAGGGGATCTCCACGGTGGGCCCCGTGTCGTAGCAGCCGAGCTCGGATCTCCAGTCGGCGCACGTCGAGCGGACGCTGACGCCGTGGTTCTCGGGGAGCTCCAGGACGAGCGTGCCCGGCTCGGGCACGTGCAGGAGCAGGAAGTCGTCCGGCGCGTCGGCCCCCAAGCAGTTGCTCTCGGTCAAGCTCGGCTGGCCGAGCGTGCTGCCTTCCATCGATCGGTCGAAGGAGAGGTCGACGAACGGGCCGCTCACGGTTGCTTCACACGCATCGAGGAGCGCGTCACAGGCGGCCGAGCAGTCCGTGTCGGCGCAATCGACGGCGCCGTCCGAGTCCTCGTCCCAGCCGTTGTCACATCCGTCTTCGGTCAGCGGCGCCTCGCAGGGATACGGCGCGCCCGGCTCGCTGCAGTCGGGGCTCTCGGGGGCGTCCTCGGGGCCGACGTGTTGGGTGCTCGTCGACGCCGCGCAGGCCAGGAGGCCGACGGCGGTGAGGCCGCGCGCCCAGACACCTCGCGGCGGCGGCGCTGCGTGCGAAGCGACGCGCCTCGCGAACGCGTACGCGAGCGGCAACACGAGCAGCGTCAAGAGGTCGGTCGGATCGCTCCACTGCTGGAACGGAAGCCCCAGCGCGCCGTAGAGCGCCTCGCCGGCCGCGTTGATCTCGGTCGAGAGCTCCAGCGCGGTGAAGCCGAGCCCAACCGCGACGTGGGCGGCGGCGAGCCCGAGCGGGGTGCGCGCGCGCACGAGGATGGCGAGGAGCGCGGGCGCGACGAAGAGCCCCGCTACGTCGCTCAGCTTTCCGGTGAGCCAGCTCGGGAGCAGGCCCGCGCCCTTGAGCACGTGATCGTTGACCAGCAGGAGGAGGAGGCTCGTGAGCCACGCGGGCTGCGCGAGGACGCGGCCGACGTCGAGATCACGGCTGCTTCGCGGGCTCATGATCGCACCTCACCGGGCGCGCCTGCTCGGCGACGGTGGACGGCTCGCCGCACGAACGCGAGCGTGAAGAGGGCGGCGAGCGCGAGCCCGACGCCGAACCGCCCGCTCCTCGGGCCACGTTTGTCCGCGCGCACGGGCGTCGCCGCGAGGTCACACGTGGGCGGCAGGTTCACGCCGAGCGGCGTCTGCAGCGTGCTCGATTGCTGGAGCTGCCGCCCCGAGGGGACGAGGACGAGGTCGGCGTCCAGCGCTTCGCGCGGCAGCTTGGCCTCGAGGCGCGTGAGCCACACGTCGGCGGGGTGTAGCCCGACGAGCGACTGGGCGAGGTCGTCGAGCGGGAGGTTGCTGCCGATTGGCGGGTCGCACATGAGCCTCCGCGCGTCGATCTCGGTCGCGTCGTCGACCGGGCACCCGGCCGGCTCGGCGCACGGACGGAGCACGACGCGGCGCTTGTCGTCGGCGAGCGCGTCGAAGCCGTCCGCGCACGTGGTGCTGCTGCTCTCGCCGTTCAGGAAGGCCTGCTCGACGTAGGTCTCGGCGATGGTGCCGAACGTCCAGCCGTTTGTGGTCGCGAACCGGAGCGGCCGCTCCGCCGCCTCGTTCTCGATCTCACGGAAGAGGGCGCCTCTTGCCGAGAAAGGAACGTAGAAGCTCCGCCCGCCGTTCTGGGCGAGCGCCTGCTCGCGCATGACGGCGTAGGTCGACGTGTTCGTGCCGAAGTCCCACGAGAGCTGCCCAGGGAAGACGGCGACCTCCGCGAAGCCCTGGGCGGTCATGCGCCCCTCGGAGAGCACGAACAGCGTGATGTCGGTGAAGGGGCCCGTGCCGGCCGCGACCATGCGGAGGGGCAGGGTGGTCACCGCGCCGGATTGCACGACGCGCACCGGTCGCATCTGCTGCACGCCGGCGGCGGGCAAGAGCCGGAGGGCCACGAAGTCGAAGCCCTCCGCCTCGTAGGAGTCGATGAGCGGGTGGATGTCGGCGGGGATCGCGTAGCCGTGATCCTCGAGCCAGGTAGGGAGCGCGCCGGGCTCGTCCGCGCTCAAGATGACGGTTTCGTAAGGACCAGCCGAGCCGTGGCTGACCACCGTGACCGGCGGGTCCGACGCGCCCACCCCGTCCTCGAGGCCGACGCCGCCGTCGCCGCACCCGGCCGCGACGGGCGCCGCGATCGAGACGTTGCAGAAAAACGCGCCGGTGTCGCACTCGAGATCCGGCGCGTAGACCTGCGCCCGCGTCGCGGCGTCGAGGACGTCGAACCAGGCGTCGGAGGCGACCTCGATCCGGGCGCCGGGCTTGATGGGGAGCACCCACGCGAACTCCTCGGGCGCGCCCGCGTAGGCGATCTGGTCCCAGAGGATGGTCTGCTCGGAGGAGATCGAGAGGGCCATCCGGTGGCCGGTCACCACGGTCCCTTTGTCGGGGCTCGGCGGCGGTGGAATGAAACATCCACCACACGCGGTCGCGGGTCGCGGGGAGACTGTCAGGGCGGCGCCGAGCGTGCAGATCGCGACGAGCGCGCGCCGCAGCAGGCGGCGCACGGCCGGGGAAGGACGGGTCATGTTCAACCTCGGGGGGCGCGACCGAGCTGTCATAGCGGGCCGCGCAAGGAAGCTAAAAACGAGCGAGATTCACGAAGCTCTCGCGGGGCCGAGCAACGAGGATGCCAGAAGCTTGGCTCCGCTCCCGCGCGGGCGGTGTAGGCTGCGCCCGTGTCCGCGCCGAGAACCGTCATCTCTTCCGTGGCCGCCGGCTTGCTGCTGGGCTGCGCCTTCCTCGCGTGCTCTTCGCGCGTCGCCGGGCCCGAGAGCCGCTGCGACTCCGGCGACGCAACCCAGACGCTCGCCATGACCCCGGCGATGTGCGCGGGGGCCGCCGGCACCTCGTCGCCGAGCGCCTCGAGCGCGCCCGCCGAGGCTCCGCCGGCGCCGCCCGCGGCCTCGGCCTCGGCCTCGGCGGCCGCGCCCGTCTCCGACGGCCCTCCGGCCGCACCCGCGCCGAGCTCACCCCTGCTCGACCCGGCGACCTGCGATCTCGACTGCGCTCGAGCGTGTGGCGGCGTCCCCGACTCGGTCTGCAAGCGACTCAGCGAGAAGGAGATCGAGTGCCGGATCAACCGGCCGCATTACCCCGGCTGCTGATCTCGGCGGCCGGCCTCGCGGTGCTCCTCGTGACGGGCGCATCCGGGTGCGACCGCGAGCCGTCCGGATCTCTGTCGCGCGGGCCGCGAGCGTTGCCCTCGACGCTGACCTCGAGCGCGCAGCGCGGGGACCCGGAGCTCGGGGCCGACGCGTGCTCCTTCGATTGGGTGTCGCTCGACGAGGCCTTCCGCTCCTGCGCGACGTTCCCGATGGAAGAGAAGTCCACGCAGCCGCCGCGCAAGCTCCGCGTTCCCCGCGAGCCCCTCTCGGTCCCTTCGGGGGAGTCTCTCTCGTTTTCGGTCGGCGTCGGGCAACGAGAAGGGACGAAGGGACCGTGGACGCTCGACCTCGACGATCGCTGTGGGACCGCGATGCGGCCGATGCTCGTCGACGCCGAGGGGCGTCTCCTCGACGACCTCGCGCTCCTTCCTCCGCCGGCCTGCCCGGGGTCGCGTGCTCGCGTCACGCTGTCGGGGCGAGGCCAGGTCTCGGCGCGCCTCACCATCAAGGCGGTCAAGCGGACCGTCGAGCGCGTCGTCGTGGGTCACCGCACCCTGCCGGGCGGACGCGTGGAGAACGTCGTCGAGAACCGCGAGAAGGAGGCGCCTCTCCCGCCCGGGAAATACGGCATCGAGATCGCGCTCCCCACGAGCGACGGCGCGACGGAGGTCGTGCCGCTCGAGGTGACGAAAGCTCCGGTCGCGCCGCCGAAGGGCCCCGGCGGGGCCAGCAAGCCACGGCCCTGAGCCGCCAGGCCGTCAGCGCTCGAACGTGCCGCTCACGCCGAGCATCGCGCCCCCTTGCACGGGGCCGCCCACGATCCACGCGCGCGAGGCCGAGCCGCTCGGCGCTGCGCCGCTCGTCCCCGTGACGACCCCGACGACGATCGCTGCGGTGAGCGACGCGATCCCGACGCCGAGGCCGATGTCGCCGACGAGGAACTTCGTCTCGATCGAGCCGACGACGTCCTCCGAGCATCGCGGCGCACACGTGCTCTCGGCGTCCGACGTCTCGGCGAGGCCGAGGCCGGCCATCACCCCGAACAGTCCGATCCCGGCGATGCCCACGCCCCCGAGGACCCACGTGGCCGGGTGAATGGCTGGCCCCAGCTCCGGCTCGGGCGGCAAAGGCGCGGCCTTCTCGGGGACGAACGAGACCTCCACCCGGCGTCCCTTCTCGCCTTCGCGAACGACGATGCTCTTCTTCGTGGAGGCACCGTCTTTCAAGGTGAAGACGAGGTCGTGGGGCCCCGGATCGACCGGCAAGGCCTTGCCGTCGAGAATCGTCGCCAGCGGCTTGCCATCCATCGTCACGTCGACCGCCGTCGCGTCTTGCCCGTTTTCGTCGAGCACGACGAGGAGCAGCGTCGGGAGCTGGCGATCGACCTCATCGAGCCAGGTCAGGCAGTCGGCCTGGGTGACCGAGGGGCAGGTCGGGTCGGAGCAGACGAGGAGCTGTTCGCGTGATGCCCGCAGGGCGCCGGAGGCGCGGAGCTTCTGCGCATCCTCGTAGGCCGCGGCACACGCGCGCTTGTCGACGGCGACGGCGTCGCGCGAGCAGGTGACGACCCCGACGACCGTGGCCAGCGTCGAGAGCCAGACGGAGGGGAGGAGAGCCGGTCTCATCAGAGGCACTCCGGCTTGAGCTTTCGGATTCCGTCCACCAACACGTAGGGCGGCTTGCAGCTCGGCTTCGGCGGCTGTTTGCTGGCTGGCGCCGTGGCCGGGCGAGCCGCCGGGAGCGCGGGCGGGGCGCTCGCGGAGGCCGGCGCGCTCGGGGCGCCGCTCTCCTTCTCCGGCGTCGACGTGGGCTCGGCCGGGGCGGTCGCTGCGCTCTCCGTCGAAGCGACGGGGCTCGCGGCGCCCGACGTGGGACCCTGCCGCAGCGCGAGCACGAGCGCGAGCGCGCCCGCGCCGATCCCGAGCGTCGCGGCCGCGACGATGGCGAGGACATGGTTCGTTCGGCGATCCGGGGCGCGGCTCGCCGCGAGCGAGATGCTCGAGACGCTGCTGTCACCCTGCGCGGGCCCGCTCGCGCCGGACGCCACGCCCGGGGACGAGGGGCTCGTCGTGCCCGGTCCGGGAGCGGCGGTCGCCGCGACGAGCGCCAGGTCGCTCGATCGGCTCTCGACCTCCTTCACGAGCTCGGCGCGACGCGAGAGCGCCTCCCTGGCGGCGTGCTCGATGAACGCGCCGACCTGCCGGGGTCGTTCGTGCCCCAACGTCTCCTCGAGGGCGACGGCCATCTCGAGCGCCGTCGGATAACGAAGGCCAGGATCCCTCGCCAGACCGCGCAGGACCACCTCGTCGACCCCGGGCGGGAGCTCCGGCACCAGGTGGCTCGGGGGGACCACGACTTCGGTCAACACGCGGTGCATGACGGCGGCGTCATTCGGGCCATCGAACAGGCGTCGCCCGGTGAGCGCCTCCCACGTCACGACGGCCGCGGCGTAGACGTCGACGCGGCGATCGATCTCCTCGCCGGCGATCTGCTCGACGGGCATGTAAGCGAGCTTGCCCTTCACCTCGCCTTCGCGCGTCGTCTGGACGCGCCCGGCGGCCTTGGCGACCCCGAAGTCGAGCACGCGAGTCACGCCGTCGAGGCCGACGATCACGTTCTGGGGTGAGACGTCCCGGTGAATGATGCCGAGGGGCTCGCCTCGTTCGCTGAGGGCCTCGTGCGCCGCGTGAAGGCCGGAGAGCGCGTTTGTCATGATCGAGCCGACGACCCGCGGGGGGATCCGCTCGCCGGTTGCCTTCAGCGTGCGCAGGACGCGCGCCAGCGACTCGCCGGCGACGTATTCCATGACCAGGAAGAGCTCGCCCTCCGTCGCGACGACGTCGATCGTGGGCACGACGTTCGGATGCTGGATGCGCGCCGCGACGCGGGCCTCGTCCACCAGCATCGAGACGAAGTCGGGGTCTTTCGCGAACTGTCCGTGCAGCCGCTTGATGGCGACCGTGCGCGAGAAGCCGACCGGGCCGATCAGCCGGCCGAGGTGGACCGTCGCCATACCGCCTGACGCGATCTCGCCGAAGAGCGCATAGCGCCCCACCACGCGGACGGGAGCGACGGTCATGGGCCGGACGAGCGTATCACCCGCCGGCCGAGGGTGTCCTCGCGAGGAGCGGCGGGCTTCATTTGGCGAGCTTGAAGACGCTCACGTCGACGTGTTGCGTGAAGTAGAGCGCGTCGTCGTCCACGATGAGCACGTCGACCCCCATGCCGACGTTGGCGAGAGGGACACGGCCCGTCCCGTCGAGCTCGAGGCGGCCGACCTCCCCCGTGTTGTAGAGGGAATAATAGAGGCGCTGTCCGTCCGTGGCGACCTGGCCGCTCGAGAGCTCGCCGTCGAGAAGGACCGCCTCGTCCGTGGTGAGATCGATGCGCCAGAGCCCGGCCCCGAGGAGGTAGCCGAAGCCGTCGTGCAGGGTGAAGCTGTCGCCGGCGTCGCCGGTCCAGATCTGGGTGGCGGCGGCAAACGTCGACTTCTCGATGCGGTAGACGCCGGTCGCGGCGGTGACGTAAGCGTTCGTCTCATCGAGCTGGACGCCGAAGGCGTCCGAGCCCGTGAGCCCCAGGACATCCTCCGCGCCGCCGTCGCGCGGTACGCGGGCCACCTCGACTTGGCTCGAGTCCATCGTGTCGTACCGGATGTAGTAGGCGTGGGTCTCGTCGACTCGGACGCCGCGCCCGCTCATGCCGGTGATCTGGGCCAGGACGTCGACGTTGCCGCCGGCCAGCGGCACCCGCCGGAGGCTACCTGCCGTGAAGTACGCGTGTGCGCCGTCGACGTCGATGCGGGGCTGCGCCGGCTCCAACGTGAGAAACAACGGATCGCCGCCGAGCTTCGGCACCCGGACGACGCCGAGGGTGGTGGAGGCGAAGACGTTCTCCGCTGACTGATCGATCCCCGTGGCGTTCCCCATGGTGCCGTCGGGCGCCTGCCAAAGGACAACCGGATCGCACATCCCCTCGGTGCACGCGCCGCCGAGGCAGTCCCTGCCGCAGACCCCGCAGCTCGTCCCGTCGGTCGCGAGGTCCTCGCAATCGCCGTCCCCGTCGCAGTCCTCCGAGCCCGCGGGGCACACGAGCCCGCCGCCCGCGCCCGCCCCGGACCCGCCGGACCCGCCCGCTCCGTCCCCGCCCGCGCCGTCCCCGCCCGCGCCGCCGCCGTGCAGGTGGTCGAGCGAGACGGTGAGCGAGCAAGCCGAGCCGAGGGCCAGCGTCGCTATCCACCCCAGCGAGCGGGGGGCGAGGGGCAGCCGCGAGACGAGCATCCAACGTGAGCTTACACGAAGGGCCGGTGGCCATCGTTTGCTCATCGGTCGAGTGTTCGGCGGCCGGAGACACGCGAGCCGGCGGGGCGCCGTGGTAATCCCGCGCCTTCATGACTCGCGCTCGCCCCTTCTTCTGGTTCGTCACGCCCGCTTCCTTGCTCCTCGGCGGAGCTTGCGAGCCGGAGCACGTGGCGCCCGCCCCGATCGAGATCGCCTCGGAAGAAGCGCGCGTGGTCGTCGAGCTCGATCCGTTCCGGATCACGATCTTCGATCGCGACGGTCGCCAGGTCCTCCGAACGACGACCGGCGATCGAGACGCGTATGGCACGCTCGCCGCGACGGTCGACGAAGGCGAGGCGAACGCCTTGCCCCAGCTCTTGCCGGGGTGGGACGGATACGAGCCCATGGAGGGCGCGTGGCGCCGCGGCCAGATCGCGACGGTCCGGGAACGGGAGGCCGACCGCGCCGTGCTCGAGATCTTCGGCTGGGACAGCGCGGCCCTCGTCGAAGTCTCCGTGACGGGCCAGCGTGTGCGTCTCAGCGCGAGCGCACGCGCGACCGAGGACGGCCCTGGCCCGCTCAACAAGTCGACCATCGCGTTCGAGCTCCCGGCGGACGAGCATTTCTTCGGTCTCGGCGAGCGCTTCGCGAGCCTCGATCATCGAGGCTTCTCCCTCTACAGCTGGGCGGAGGAGGGCGCGCTCGGCCAGGGCGAGAGCACGCCGGCGGGACCCGAGACCCCGGCTCCGAACGGACCCTCGATGACGTATTTCCCGGTCCCGTTTTTCCTCTCCAACAAAGGCTACGGCTTCTTCGTCGACACCACGTTCCGGAGCGAGCTCCATTTCGGGTCCGAGGCTCCGGACGCGTGGCGTGCCGCGGTCAACGCGCCCGCCTTCGCCGCGACGATCTACGTGAACCGCGATCCGCTCGGCGTGATCGACGCGTACACCGAAGACACCGGGCGACCCACGCGCCCCGCGCCTTGGGTCTTCGGTCCGCGGCGCAGGGTCGGCTCGGGCTCCCTGGTCGGCACGGAGGAGGAGTTCCGCCTGATGCGAGAGAACAAGATCCCCGTGACCGGCGTCGACGACGCGGTCCATTTCCTCCCGGCGCTCTCCCACGTGGGGCGCGAGGCGGAGCTGGCCGCGTGGACGGCGGACGCACACGCGCTCGGCTACAAGGTCATGGCCTACAACAACCCCTACGTGGCCGCGAACCACCCGAACGCGGCGGCGGACTACGCGTACGGAAAGGAGCACGGGTACTTCGTCGTCGGCCCCGACGGCGAGCCGCAGATCACCGTGTTCATCTCCGGCCAGCTCCTGGAGGTGGCCGCGATCGACCTGTCGAACCCCGAGGCCGTTGCCTGGTTCCAGGGCTTGCTGAAGCGCACGCTGGACCTCGGCTACGACGGCTGGATGCACGACTTCGGCGAGTACACCGCGCGCGACGCGATCTTCTTCGACGGGCGGCGCGGCAACGAGGCGCACAACGCGTTCCCGGTGCTCTCGGCGAAGGCCGCGTTCGAGCTGATGGAGCGGGAGCGCCCGGGGGACTACCTCTTCTTCGTGCGGTCGGGGTACGCAGGGACGCAGCGGTACGTCCCGGCGGTCTGGGGCGGTGACGCCGAGGCCACGTTCGACGAGACGCAGGGCTTGCCTTCGTCGGTTCGGGGCGGGCTGAGCCTCTCGATGTCGGGCGTCCCTTATTGGGGGAGCGACATGACGGGCTTCAAATGCCTGACCGACGCGCCGAACGACAAAGAAGTGTTCCTCCGCTGGGTGGAGCTCGGAGCGGTCTCGCCGATCATGATGGAGCAGAACGCGTGCTCGAACCCGGTCGGCGAGAAGAAGACGAAGTGGAGCCTGTGGAACGACCAGGAGACCATCGACCATTACAAGAAATACGCGGGGCTCCACACGCGGCTCTTCCCGTATTTCCTCGCGCTCCGGGACGAGGCGGCGCGCACCGGCCGGCCCATCACCCGGCACCCGTTCCTTCTTTTTCCGGACCAGGAGTGGACCTACGCCGTGAGCGACGCGTTTTACCTCGGCCCGGCGCTCTATGCGTCTCCGGTGGTTCGTCGTGGTCAGGTGACAAAGGCGACCTTCCTCCCCCCGGGCGCCGACTACCTGGATCTCGAGGACTACCGCGTCTACGGCGGCGGCGTGCAGGCCGAGATCCCGGCGCCGCTCGGCAAGCTCCCGCTCCTGCTCGTCTCCGACCAGATCCTCCCGCTTCTCGATCCCTCGATCGAGACGCTCGGGTCGGCGACCGACCCCGGCGTGGTCGATCTCGAGGCTGTGGCCGATCGGCTCGACGTGATTGTCGCGCTCTCGGCGACGGGTACGGCGACGCTCACGCTCGATGACGGAACCGTATTGACCGCCTCGCGCGGCGCGGCGCAAGGGAACCCCGGGGCGCTCGAGGAGGTCACGCCGGCGGAGATCGCGACGTGCTCGGGGTGTTTCGTCGAGGACACGGCCGGAGACGTCAGGCGGCTCCGGGTCAGCGTCGGCGCGGGGAGCACGGGGAGCACGATCGACGACGTGACCGTCGGGGTGTCGGGCGGCCCCGCGCGCCGTGTTCGCTGGGAGATCCTGCGCCTGCCGTGAAGCGAGCGGCCGTGCGCGCGATCTGATATCCGTCGAGGGTGCGCCCCGCGACGCTCGTCTCCTTCTCGGTCGTCTTCGGCGTCCTCGCCGCAGGCTCGGCCGCGTCCGCGCACTCGGCCGGACAGTCGAGCTCGGGGTGCATGGGCTGTCACGGCGCGGGCAGCGACTACCCAATCTCGGCGAGCGTCGACCCGCAGACGTTTGGTCCCGGCCAGCAGGTGAGCGTGACCGTCACGATCGCGCCCGGCTTCGGCGCGAACGCCGGCGTGTTCGTCGCCGCCAACGGCGGGACGCTCGCGACCGTCGGCGGACAGGGGCTCGGCCTCGTTCCGGCCGGGCTCACGCACACCTCGCCCAAGGGCCTCTCGAACGGACAGGCGTCGTTCGTGTTCCTCTGGACGGCGCCGAGCGCGCCGGGCGCCGTTCGCTTCGACGTCTCGACCCTCGTGGGCAATGGCAACGGGAGCTCGAGCGGGGACTCGGCCGACCGCGCGTATTTCGATTTCGTCTACGGGTGTCAGCCCGCCACCTATTACGCGGACAACGACTCGGACGGCTTCGGGGACTCCGACCAGCCCCGGGTTCATTGCGACACCAGCCCGCCGACCGGCTACGCGCCCGCGGGGGGCGACTGCGACGATTTCCGCGATACGACCTTCCCGGGCGCCGTCGAATACTGCAATCAGCGCGACGACGACTGCGACGGCGTGGTCGACGACGACGCCATCCCGTTCCCGCTTTATCCCGACGCCGACGGAGACGGCTACTACAGCACCGCGGAGTTCACGAGCGGCGAGAGCATCATCGGCTGCGTTCCGACCGCGGGGTGGGCGGCCGAGGGGATCGACTGCGCCCCAGACGACCCGGCGATCAACCCCGGCGTCGAAGAGGTCTGCAACAACATCGACGACAACTGCGACGCGCGAATCGACGAATACGTCCGCCCGCGGTGCGGCGAGGGTTGGTGCGAGCGGGAGGCCTACACCTGCGCTGGGGACATGTGTTTCCCGGGCACGCCCAAGGCCGAGGAGTGCAACCTCTTCGACGACGACTGCGACGGCATCGTGGACAACGGCGAGCTGTGCCCTGCTGGCCAGGCGTGTGTCGCTGCCCAATGTGTCGCCGACCCTGGCGCCGCGCCCGCGCCCGCGGCGCCGAAGGAGAGCGACAGCGGCTGCGCCGTCGGCGGACAGGGCAGCGTGTGGCTCCTGGTCGGCTGGCTGGTCGCGCTGATGAGGCTCGTCAGCCGGCGCGCTCGCCGCTGAGCGACCGAGCCATCACCGCCACCGCGGAGCGACCAGGCGCCGCCGGCCGTCGTCGGTGACCATGCCCCCGGCGTCCGCGACGTCTGCCCGGTCCCAGAGCTGACACGTCACGGCGCGGTGCTTCTGGTCGAGGCCCTCACAGTAGTTCGAGTAGAGGCAGCGGCGGATCTCGGCGCCGCGGCCGAGCCGGAGCTTCTTGAACCAGTCGGGGTCCGCGAGCGACTGCCGCGCGGCGCCGATGACGTCGCCCTCACCGCGCCGGAGGATCGCCTCGGCCTGCGAGAACTCGCCGATGCCACCGGCGACCACGACCGGCGTGGTGAACCCTGCGGCGCGGACGGCCGCGCGCACCCGGGCCTGCTTGGGGACGTTGCGCGCGAACGGGCCGCGCGCGTCGGAGAGCGCCGGCGGCATGCACTCGAAGCCGCTCGCCCCGGTGTAGGGGTAGGCCGCCTCGCCCACCTTGGGCTGCTTGGCGTCTTCGAACTTTCCTCCGGTCGACAGGGACAGAAAGTCCATCCCTGCGCGCGCGAACGCGACGGCGAAGGCGCTCGCGTCCGCCGTATCGGATCCGCGGTCGATGACCTCGTCGCAGAGGAAACGCGCGCCGAGCGTGAAGCGCGCGCCCACGGCGGCACGCGCGGCGGCGTACACCTCGAGCGGCAGGCGGAGGCGGCCCTCGAGCGTCGAGCCGTAGCCGTCGGTCCGCGTGTTGAGCCGCGAGAGGAACGAGGCCATCGTGTACGCGTGCGCGTAGTGCAGCTCCACGCCGTGGAAGCCGGCGCGCTTGGCCCGCTCGGCCGCGCTCGCGAAGAGGTCGGGCAAGGTCCTCGGTAGCTCGCGAATTTCTTCCAGCTCCACGTCGGTCACGCGTTCGCGGGCACCCATCTCCAGGCTCTCGCGCTCGCGCGCGTCCAGGCAGGCCGCGGCGACGTCGTCCGGTGCGGCGGCGAGGCGCTCGCGAATGACGGTATCGTCAGCTGCGAGCAGGGATTCGTCTTCGGTCAGCTCGGCGAGGCGGTGGCGGTGCTCGGGGCGCAACCGGAGGAACTGCCGGAAGAACCGCGCGCGCTCGGGGCGCCGCTTGATCCGCAGGAAGTCGATGATCTGGATGAGGAGCTTCGTCCGGCCGCCGCTCGCGCGCGCGACCGTCTCGGTCAGGCGCTCGAGCCCGGGGAGGAAGCGGTCGTGGCCGATGCGCAAGAGCGGCCCGCTCGGCACGTCGCGGATCCCCGTGGCCTCGACGACGATGGCCCCCGGCTCACCCTGGGCGAAGCGCTCGTACCAGGCGAGCACCCGATCGGAGACGAAGCCTTCGTCGGTCGCGCGCCAGGGGACCATCGCCGGCACCCACGTGCGCTCGGCCAGGACCAGCCCGCTCGCGAGCGAGAGGGGTGAGAAGAGGTGCGCGCCGCGCGCCTCCTCCTCCGAGGGGACCACCATCGGAGGCAGGGGGTGGCGGACGCGCTCCTTGGGCTTGTACACGGGCGGGAGGGTGCCTCGCTCAGCGCTCGCTGTCGAGGTGCGCCATCTGCGCGTCCTGGTAGCGGGAGCCCGCGATCGCGTCGGAGGGGACGATCTTCTCGAGCGCCTCGACCTCGGCCGCGCTGAGGGGCCGGTCGAGCGCGCCGAGCACGTCGAGGAGCTGCGCGGGCTTTCGCGCGCCCACTACCGGGACGAAGCCCGGCTGCTTCGCCAGCGCCCACGCGACGCAGACCTGCGCGGGGGTACGGCCGCTCTCGGCGGCGAAGGCCGCGAGGCGATCGACGGCGGCCTGGTTCTTCGCGCCCTCGTCGCCCGTGAACCGCGGGAGGTACGTGCGAAAGTCCTTCGGGCCGGTGGGCTTCTTGCCCGAGAGCAGGCCGCGGCCGAGGACGCTGTAGAGCGTCGCGCTGATCCCGAGCTCCGTGAGCGTGGGGAAGATCGTCTGCTCGGGGCGACGGCTCGCGAGCGAATATTCGATCTGCAGATCGGCGATGGGATGGACCGCGCTCGCGCGGCGCACCGTCTCGGCGCCGACCTCGCTCAGCCCGACATGGCGGACGTAGCCCTGCTTCACGAGGTCGGCGATGGCGCCGACCGTCTCCTCGATGGGGACGTTCGGGTCGAGCCGCGCCGGTCGGTAGATGTCGATGACGTCGACGCCGAGGCGCTGGAGGCTGTAGGCCGCGAAGCTCTTCACGGCCGCCGGCCTCGCGTCGAAGCCGAGCCAGCTCCCGTCGGGGCCACGCAGCGCGCCGAACTTCACCGAGAGCTGGACCTTGTCGCGGCGCCCGGCGATGGCTCTCCGCACCAGCGCCTCGTTTTGGCCCATTCCGTAGAAGTCGCCGGTGTCGAGGAGCGTCACGCCGCGCTCGATGGCCGCGTGGATCGTCGCGACGCCTTCGTCCTCCTCCGAGGCGCCGTACATCCCGCTCATGCTCATGCACCCCAGGGAGATCGGGAAGACCTCGGGGCCCGTCTTGCCCAGCTTCGTCTGCTTCGTTCGTTCGCTCATGAGAGAAACCTAGGCCTCGAGAATGAATCAATCCAATGCATAAGAGGCATACAATGATGTAACGTGGTTTATGGGTCTGGCCTCGAGCCCGGTCCCGCCCACGCTGGTAGAGTTCACCCCGCCCATGGCCGATCCCAAGAAGCTCCTCGAAGACGCGACGGCGAAGGCCATGCTCAGCGCCGGCACCGACGCCGCGCGGCGCGCCGCACGAGACCTGCTCTCCTCCGACGAGGAGCGCGCGACCAAGAAGGCGGACGAAGAGGGCGCGTCGAAGCGTCGCCGAACGAAGCTCATCGTGGGGGGCCTTCTGGGTCTCTTCCTCCTGGTCGGCGTCGTCGGCTTGGTCCTCTCGTATTGGCAATATTTCCTGCTCGCCGGCCTGCTCGGCGTCGCCGGCGTGTACGGCTACTACCGGCTGCGCTCCCGCCGCGCGGAGAAGAAGGCCGAGGAGGAGGTGCCGGCGAAGGCGGAGCCCGCGCGCGTCGAGGTCGCACCGGAGCCGGACGCGGCGCAGGCGGAGGCGGAGGCGCGCCTGGCCGCGGCGCGGGCGAGGGAGGCGCGCGAGCGTGACGCGCGTGCGCTGGCCGAGGCTCGGGCTGCGGAGGCGCAGGCCGTCGAAGACGAGCTCGCGGCGCTCAAGGCCCGCATCAAGAAGTGAGCGGGGCAGCGGCGCGATCGTGAAGGACGACTACGGGCGCGATCTCGATCTGAACCTGCTCCGTGTGTTCCTCGTCGTCGCCGAGAAGCGGAGCGTGACCGCGGCGGCGTCGCACCTTTATCTCACGCAGCCCGCCGTGAGCGCCGCGCTCGGCAGGCTGCAGCGGGCCATCGGTCAGCCGCTCTTCGCGCGGCAGGGCAGGGGTTTGACGCTCACGGCTCGCGGCTCGCGGCTCTTCGCGGCCACGCGGCCGCACCTCCGCGCGCTCGTCGAGGCGGCGCTCACCCCTGCCGCGTTCGACCCCAAGACGAGCGAGCGCACCTTTCGTGTGGGGCTCTCCGACGCGAGCGAAGCGTGGCTCTTGCCCGGGCTGCTCGCGGCCCTGCAGGCCGAGGCGCCGCGTATCCGGCTGATCTCGCTGCAGGTGCAGTTCCGGACCGTCGCCGACGCGCTCCTCTCGCGCGCGGTCGACGCGGCCGTCACGGTGGCCGACGAGCTCCCCTCGAGCATCCGGCGCGAGCCGCTCTTCACCGGGAGCTTCGTGTGCCTCTTCGACCCGAGGCATGTCCGCGTCGGGCAGAAGCTCTCCGAGGCGGAGTACTTCCGGCGCGAGCACGTCGTGGTCTCGTACAACGGCGATCTCCGCGGGATCGTGGAGGACGAGCTGAAGAAGGCTCGGCGCGTGCGCTGCTCGGTGTCGAGCTTCGCCAACATCGGTGCCGTGGTGGACGGGTCGGCGCTGCTCGCCACGGTGCCGCAGATCGTCGCGGAGGACGTCCTGTCCGTGCGGCCTCACCTGCGGACCGCGCGTTTGCCGTTCTCCTTCGCGCTCCCGCCGGTCGAGCTGCTCTGGTCCGCGGCGGACGACGACGACGACGCAGGCCGGTTCGTGCGGGAGAAGATCGCGGCCGTCGCGCGGCGCGCGGTGAAGGCGGCCCCGCGATGACGGACGAGGCTCGACAGGAGCGCGCCACGCCTCAGGCTGGGCCGTCCTTCAGGAGCGCGCGGGCGATGACGAGCCGCTGGATCTCGGTCGTGCCCTCGTAGATCCGCAGGGGGCGAATGTCCCGGTAGAGCGCCTCGACCTCGCTCCCGAGGAGAACGCCGCTGCCCCCGTGGAGCTGGACGGCCTTGTCGATCACCCGCTGCGCGGCCTCGGTCGCGAACATCTTCGCCATGGCGGCCTCCGCCGTGACCCGCCCGCCCGGCGTGGTGTCGCGGAGGTAAGCCGCGCGCGCGACGAGCAACCGCCCCGCCTCGAGGTCGGTCGCCATGTCGGCCAGGTACGCCTGCACCTGCTGCTGCTCGGCGAGCGGCGCGCCGAACTGGCGACGAGCCTTCACGTGTGCGATCGCGAGCGCGAGGGCCCGCGCCGCCATCCCGTTGGCCGCCGCGCCGACCGAGATGCGGAATGCGTCGAGCGTCTCCAAGGCGATGCTGAACCCCTTGCCGATCTCGCCGACCCGGGCGTCGTCACGTACGCGGCACCCGGAGAACCGCAGGCGGCCCAGGGGGTGCGGGCTCGAGAGCGGCATCGCTTCCGCGGTGATGCCCGGCGCGTCCGCCGGGACGAGGAACGCGGTGATGCCTTTGCGCCCCGAGGCCGGGTCGGCGTTGGCGAACACGACGTAGTGCTCGGCGATTCCTACGTTCGAGATGAGGTGTTTCTCGCCGTCGAGCACCCAGCCGTCCCCGTCGCGCCGCGCGACCGTCTTCAGGCTGCCCACGTCGCTGCCTGCCTCGGGCTCGGTGAGCGCAAACGCGCCGATGGAGCGGCCGCTCACGACCTTGGGCAGGAGCGCCGCGCGCTGCGCGTCGGACCCGAAGGCCGAGACGGGCCAGCTGCCGAGCCCCTGCACGGCGAAGATCGAGTCGGCCATGGGGCTCACCTGCGCCAGGGCCTCGCGCACGAGCAAAAGCGAGCGCACGTCGACGTAGCGCTCGTCGTCCGGGCGACCGACCGCGGCCCCGCCGTGTTTCTCCGGGACCAGATACGCGTAGAGGCCGAGCGTCCCGTCGCCCCGCGCGCCCATCTCGCGGGCGGCGGTCAGCGCGTCGTGGCCCAGGCCGCGCGCGGCGTCCGGCAGCCTCTCCGCGAGCCGAGCCCGGAGCGCGCGGTGACCGTCGTCGAAGAAGGGCCCGAGCTTGTCGTTCGAGAGAGAGAGCAACATCGGTCAGCCCTCGTTTTTCGCGGGGGGCGCGCCTTCGAACACGGGCTTCTGCTTCTTCGTGTTCGCCTCGTACGCGGTGCGGAAGTCGGGGTGGGCCATGCAGATGGCCTGCGCCTGCGCCTCGGCCTCGATCGCCGCCGCCAGCGACATCGCGCTCTCGCTCTCGATCATCTGCTTCGTGATCGAGTGCGCGAACGCCGGTCCGGCCGCGAGCTCCTCCGCCCACGCCATCGACTCCGTCAGGCACGCTTCGTCGGGGACGACCTTGTTGACGAGGCCCATGCGCTCGGCCTCCGCGGCGCCGATGATCTTCCCGAAGTAGAGCAGCTCCGCCGCCCGGCCCCGGCCGACGATGCGCGGCAAGAGGTAGCTCGCGCCCATGTCGGCGCCCGAGAGCCCCACCTTCGGGAAGATGAACCCGAAGCGCGCGCGCTCGGCCGCGACGCGCAGGTCGCACGCCGCCGCGATGACGGCGCCCGCCCCCACGCACACGCCGTTCACGGCCGCGATGACGGGCCGCCTGAGCTCGCAGATGCTCTGGATGAGGGCGCCGGTCACCCGCGTGAACTCCAAGAGGCCGCGGGCGTCGCGGGCGAAGAGCTCGGCGATGATGCCCTCCACGTCCCCGCCCGAGCAGAAGCCGCGCCCGCTGCCGGTGACGACCACCACGCGCGCCTCCTTCGCCGACTCGAGCGAACGGAACGTCTCGCGGAGCTCGCCGTAGATCTCGAAGGTGAGGGCGTTGAGCCGCTCCGGGCGGCGCAAGGTGACGAGCGCGATGCCTCGCTCGATCGACAAGTCGAATGACTTCGGCGACAGGGTCATGGCGGGAGCATGAACCCATCGCCGGTCGGGCGGGAAGCGTCATCTCCGCTCGCCCGAGGCCGCGCCGAGCGTTACCCTCGGGGCGTGGGTCACTTCCTCTCGGTCCTGAGCCCGTCGGAGTCCTGCGCCGGTGTCCGGGGGATTCGCAAGCGGCTCGAGGACGAGGCGTTCGACGTGACGCTCGAGATCACCGAGGGGGACGCCGAGAGCTGGCTTCACATCGAGGTGAGCGCCGAGCCCGACAAGCGCCCGGTTGTCGACGTCTTCCGACACGTCGTCCCGAAGAGCCTGGTCGACGACCACCTCGCGAGCCACCTCACGAGCATCGCGGGGGCCAAACCTGACAGTGCGGTCAGATGGCTCACGGAGTACCTGAAGCGGGTGCGCACGATCTACACGCTGGAGGTGCTCGACGCGCGCCCCGAGGGCGACGGCGACGACTGGGAGGTCGTGTGGGCCATCCAGGCGGCCATCCTCGAGGCGGCCGGCGGCATCCTCCAGGCCGACGGGGAGGGGTACTCCAACGACGCCGGCGATCACATCCTGTGGCAGTTCGACGACGCCGCGAGCGGGACGTGGCGCATGGCCGTGCTCGACGAGCTCGAGCGGTGGCAGCGCTTCGAGATGGAGCTGTCGGACCCGGAGGGCCGCGAGGCCTTCCGAAGCGGGCTGGTCCCCAGGTCCGGTCGCCGCCTCTGAGCGCGACGATACGTTCCCGAAACATTCGCGAAACCTGACCGAAAGGCCGGCGTGGTCCCCTCCCGTGGCTACCCACGGAGGTGACCGTTGCGTCCGGATACTGGTGATACCGCCTGGCTGCTCTGCTCGACGGCGCTCGTCCTGCTCATGACGCCCGCGCTCGCTCTCTTCTACGGAGGGCTCGTCCGTCGCAAGAACGTCCTCTCGACCATCATGCACTCGATGGCCGCCATCCCGGTGGTCTCGGTCGTGTGGCTCGTGATCGGCTACTCGCTCGCGTTCGGTCCGAGCGTGCACGGCATCATCGGCGGGCTCGACTTCGCCTTCCTGAACGGCCTGGTCGGCGAGCAGCGGGGCACGGTGCCGACCCTCGCGTTCGTGGCGTTCCAGGCGATGTTTGCGGTCATCACCCCGGCCCTCATCAGCGGTGGCTTCGCCGAGCGGATGAAGTTCGTCGCCTACCTGGCGTTCGTCGTCGGCTGGTCGCTGCTCGTCTACGCGCCGGTCGCGCACTGGGTGTGGGCCGAGGGAGGCTGGCTCTTCTCGATGGGCGCGCTCGACTTCGCTGGCGGGACCGTCATCCACGTGACCGCGGGCGTGAGCGCGCTCGTCTGCGCCCTGGTCGTCGGCAAGCGCCTCAAGTACCCGGCCGAGCGTCCCCTCCCGCACAACCTCACCATGACCATGCTCGGCGCGGGCCTCTTGTGGTTCGGCTGGTTCGGCTTCAACGCGGGCAGCGCGCTCGCCTCGGGACACCTCGCCGCGGTCGCCTTCCTCAACACGCACATGGGCGCCGCCGGCGGCGCGCTCGGCTGGGTGATCGTCGAGTGGCGGCATGGCGGCAAGCCCACCGCGCTCGGCGTGGCATCTGGGCTCGTGGCGGGGCTGGTGGCCATCACGCCGGCGGCGGGCTTCGTCGCGCCCTGGGCGGCGCTCGTGATCGGGATCGTCTCCGGCGCAGCCTGCTTCGGGGCCGTGCTCGTGAAGTACCGGCTCGGCTACGACGACACGCTCGACGCCTTCGGCGTACACGGCGTCGGCGGCGTCGTGGGCGCGCTCCTCACCGGCGTCTTCGCCGAGGCGCACACGTACTCCGACGCGACGGCCCCGGTCGGGGCGGACGGTCTCATCAAGGGGGGCTTCAAGCAGCTCGGGGTGCAGGCCGTGACCACGGTGGTGGCCGCCGCGTACGCGGGCTTGGCGACCTGGGTCCTGCTCCGAGCGATTGACCGTTTCATCGGCGTGCGTGTCGCGGAGGGCGACGAAAGGGAAGGCCTCGACACGAGCCTGCATGGAGAAGAGGGGTACGCGGGGTAGGAAGTCCGAGATCCAGCCTCGCGCCGCACACCCTGCGACCTGATTCGCTCCCTGATTCACCTGGCAAGCCAGGCGAATTCTTTCACGGGAGAGTTCGAGGAAGCCGAAGAGCGCGCTACGATGATGAAAATGCAGTCTTGGCTTCGGGTCTCTCAGGGTGCTGCGGCGCTGGGCCTTGTCTTCTTGCTCGCCGGCGCGTGTGCGAAGGGCGACGCGCTCGACTCGTTCGAGGAAGACGGGAGCGGCGGCTCGGGCGACGGCGGCGGGCGCTCCTCCTCGGGCTCGAAGGGGACAAGCAGCTCCGGGCTCTCCGGGCCCGCGCAGACCACCGGCACGACGAGCGGACCGAGCGGGACGACCGGGACCGGAACCACGACGACCACGACCGGCCCGACGTCGACGACGACAACCACGTCGACGACGAACACCAGCACCGTGGCGACCACCTCGTCGGGCATGGTCGTCGATTGCGACCCCGAGAACCCCGGGCCCGGTTGCGGCGCGGCGCAGCACTGCGTCCCGCAGACATCGGGCGATCCCACTTGTGAGGCCGCGGGCGCAGGGACGGCCTACGCGCTCTGCCCGAGCGGCCGGAGCGAGTGCGCGCCCGTCTTCGAGTGTGTCTTCGACGGGCTCGACTCGTGCTGCATGCAGTGGTGCCAGGTCGGCGGCGGAGGAGCTGGGTGCGGCGCGCTCGAGACGTGCACCAGCTTCAACACGCCGGTCTACATCAACGGTGTGGAGTACGGCGTGTGTTGGGACGGCTTGCCCTGCGTGATCTAGCCGCGTTTCCCTCGCCCGCTTGCGGATCGGCGCTCTTGCGGCGGGCCGATCAGCCCAGGACGGCCGTCGCCTCGATCTCGACGAGCGCCTCTCGCTCGACGAGCCCCGCGACCCCCACCAGCGCCATGGCAGGGAACACCTTGCCCATGCGCCGCCGCCACACGTCCCCGATCTCCTTGAGCGAGCTGCGGTACGCGTCGAGGTCGGTGACGTAGACGGTGAGCCTGACGATCTTGTCAGCAGAGCCGCCGGCGGCCGTGACGACCGCGAGGACGTTGGCGAGGGCCTGATCGAACTGGCCCAGGAAGTCCTTGCGCTCGAAGACACCCTCCGGCGTCCAGCCGATCTGGCCGGCGACCCAGAGCGTCTCGCCGGTGGCGGCGACGCCGTTTGCGTACCCCTTGGGCCGGGGCCAACCCTCCACCGAGACCGTTCGAATCGTCATGCCATCACCTGTCCGCCGTCGAGCGGGATCGCTTGCCCGTGTATCCCGCGCGCTGCGTCACCCGCAAGCGCGACGACGAGGTGGGCGACCTCGTTCGCTTCCATGAGGCGGTTCTGGGGGGACATCGAGGCGAGGGCTCTCTCCGCTTCTTCGGGGCTCCGCTTCGTCTTCTGCGCGATGCGCGACGCCGCCTCGGCGGCCATGTCGGTCTTCACCCAGCCGGGGCAGACCGCGTTGACCGTCACGCCGGAGCGGCCGAGCTCGGAGGCGAGGGCGCGCGTGAGGCCGACGAGCGCGTGTTTCGAGGCGCAATACGCGCTCGTGTACGCGTAGCCCATGCGGCCCGCGTTCGAGGCGACGTTGATGACGCGACCCCAGCCGGCCTGGACCATGGCCGGGACGAGCGCCCGGCAGAGCAGGAACGGAACCGTCACGTTCAGCTCCATCTGCCGGTCCCAGCTCTCGTCGGTCGTGCGGTCGTAGGGGGCGCTCTCCGCGATGCCGGCGTTGTTGACCAGGACGTCGACGCGAGGCTGCTGCTCGAGCGCCGTCACGAGCGCAGCCACGCCGGCACGCGAGGAGAGGTCCGCCACCAGGGCGACGCCGCCGAGCCTCCGCGCGACCTCGTCGAGCTCCGCTTGCCGCCGGCCCGTGACGATGACGCGGGCGCCCGCCGCCGAGAGCCCTTCGGCGATCGCTTGCCCGATCCCGCGACCCCCTCCCGTGACGAGCGCCGTCTTGCCCGTGAGCATGCGTCGGGGGTTACAGCACCGAAGATGACGTGTCCACCCGCGGTTGACACCGTAACCGGCGGTGATGACAACCCGCGGTTGACACCTCGCGCTCGGGCGGAAGAAATGACCAGAAACGAAGGCAATTTGCGCTGGCGCGAGGCTTGCTCCAGGTGGCCGCGTGCGAGACTTGGCGCTGCTTCGAACCCACGCGTGGCTGCTCGTCGGGTCGGCGATCGCGATCGCCACGTCCGCGAGCTGCACCGGCGACATCGGAGGTGAGGAGGAACAGGAGGTCCCCGGTCCTCCGGACGTGGAGCCGATGGCCGTGCCCGCGGCGCCCGAGCTCGTCGCCAGCACCTCCACCTGCTCACCGCTCCGGCCGGGCGAGAAGCTCGTCAGCGTCTCGCCCGAAGGGCACGTCTGGCTCGTGGTGCCGGGGGAGACGAGCAGCGTTCGCGTCCTCGACGCCTTCGGGGGGGAGCTCGTCGAGACGATCGACGACGTCGCGATCGGCGACGTCGTCGAGGCGCAGGCGTGGTCGGCGCGCGACGCGGCGCTCGTCGCGGGCGAGCGGCTCTGGCGGTTGCAGGACCTCGCGCGCATCGAGCTGACCCCGCCGAGCGGCTTCACCGCGCCCGTCGCGCTCTGCGGGGACCCGGCCGAGAACGGGGCGCTCGTCTCGGGCGGCCGCGTCTACGAGCGCCGCGCGTCCGAGTGGTGGGGCTGGGACCCGGGCCTCGGCGGCGACGAGGCCCCGCGCGAGGTCGTCCGGTTCGACGGCGACTGCCAGGGTCCGAGCGACGTGATGTGGCTCACGTCGGCCGACGGGACCCTCTTCCGCGTCGAGCCCGCCCAGTACTCCCGGCCCGTGCGCTTCGAGGGCCTCGTCGACGCGGCCGCGACGGACGCGCTCCTCGCCGTCCTCGACGCGGACGAGCTCTGGGTCGGCCCGGAGAGCTGGCAGAGCTGGCGCTTCTCGGGGCCCGTGCCGACGCGCATCAGCGCCTCGCAGGGCCAGCTCTGGATGGCGTCGGGCGCGCAGCTGCTTCGATTCGACGGGACGACCTGGGTGGAAATCGCACACACGATGAGCGAGCCCATCACCGACGTCGCGGCATACGCGGGCGGGGCCTGGATCGCGGGCGCGACGACGGTCTGCCATCAAGCGACGGGACCGGCGGTTCGCGTGGAGGGGGTGCGCCCGTTCGAGCGCAGCATCGAGCTCGAGTACCCGCTGCGCGTCCGCGCGAGCGATGACAGCGCCGACATCGTCGCGGAGATCGGTGGTCTGCCCATCACCCTCGTCCAGGACGTGGAGTCCGGCTACTGGGAGGGCACCGCGCGCCTCGACACGGTCGGCTGGCACACGATCACGGTGACCGCCTCCGGCGGCCTCGCGCGCCGCACCATCCCGGTGAAGCGTGTGCCCGAGGTCTCGCGCAGCTGGGCCGTCGACATCGAGCCGATCTACCAGGCGAGCTGCTCGAGCAGCGACTGCCACGGCGCCGGCTCGACCAAGGCCCCCGAGATGGGGACCTACGACGCGTGGCAGACACACGCGTCGGCGGTTCGGACGCGCGTCGTGGACGCGAAGAACATGCCTCCGGCCGCAAACGTCGGGCCGGAGTGGGGAAGCGACGACATCGAGGTCATCCAGGAATGGCTCGAAGGAGGAATGCTGCCGTGAGGAATCGACGACACTCCCTTTGGCCCTTGGCCGCGATCTTCGGCCTCGTCGCCGCCGCTGCGCTGCCGGCAGGCTGCGACGACCCGACGGACGAAGAGTCCCAAGGCGCTCCGGACGAGCCGTCCCCGACCGACGTCACCCCGACCGGCTGGAACCCCAGCGGGGAGACGGGGGAGTGCAACGTGGACGCGCTCCTCTCGCCGGCGGCTTATGGAACCAAGGCCAAGACGCTGCTCACCGGGCTGCCCCTCGAGGACGCCGAGCTAAAGGAGCTCTCGGAGGATCCGGCCGCGCTGAAGTCGATGATCGAAGGCTGGCTCGCTCAGCCGGAGGCCGCGCCCGTCCTCGAGCGCTTCTTCATGACGGCCTTCCAGCAGACGAGCGGTGACAACGCGTCGCTCTTCAACCTCCTGGGGCGGAACGCGACCGGCACCGGCTTCTTCTCCGGCCCGCGCAGCCCCAACGCCGACGAGATGCTCAACGCGAACTTCTCGGAGAGCTTCGCGCGCACCGCCGTGGCGCTCGTCGAAGAGGGGCGGCCGTTCACCGACGTGCTGACGACCGACGAGTTCTACATGACGACCGCGATGATGTCGTTTCTGGCCTTCACCGACGACGAGGTGATCGCCGACGACGAGACACACGACGTCAGGACGACCTCCGGCCACTTCGACACGATCACGCTCGTGCGCGACGAGTCGGCCGCGCCGCCGCTGTCCCAAGCGCTCGACCCTTCGAGCCCGAACTTCGCCAAGTTCTGGCACGGCGCGCTCGCGGGGCTGCCCGCGGAGTGCAACGTCGCCGCGTCGCAGACCATCGACACCACGCAGGTCGTCAACGGCAAGTGGCGCCTCGGCGGCGGCGTGACCCCGTCGTTCTTCGTCTTCTCGGCCGTCGTGCTCGGTCGGCACCAGGGCGTCACCCGGCAGGGCCAGACGGCGTGCAACAGCGGCGCGTCGAACAAGACGCCGCTCCTCGGCCGCGGTGACTTCAGCGACTGGCGCAAGGTCAAGATCCGGCGCCCCGACGCGGGGGAGACGCCGACGCTCTTCTACGACGTCGAGCAGATGCGCTCGATGACCGAGATGGCGCTCCACACCGAGCGGCTCGGCTTCATGACGACGCCCGGCTTCTTCTCCACCTGGATGAACAACGAGGACAACGCCGCGCGCGTGACCATCAACCAGACGCTCATCGTCGCGCTCGGCAAGAGCTTCGAGGGCGTCGCCGTGTCGGACTTCAGCCCGCCGAGCATCGACGCCGAGCACGCGGATCCGCAGTCGGAGTGTTACGGCTGCCACCAGACGCTCGATCCGATGCGCGACTACTTCCGCGCGTCGTACACGAACTTCTACTCGCAGCAGCTCGACCCCGATCGCGCCGGCCTCCAGGCGGACTTCGTCTTCGGCGGCGTGAAGACGAGCGGCAGCGGCGTGCGTGATCTCGCCGAGACGCTCGCGGCGCACCCGGCCTTCCCGTACGCGTGGGCGCACAAGCTCTGTTATTACGCGAACTCCGCGCCCTGCGTGGAAGGGGAGGAGCTCGACCGCGTCGTCGCGGCCTTCCAGGCCTCGAACCTCGACTTCCGCGTGCTCGTGGCGGAGCTCTTCTCGTCGCCCCTCGTCACCGGCGCGAGCTGCGTCGCGGGCGTCGACGCGGGCACGTCCGCCTCCATCGCGCGACGGTCGACCTTCTGCAGCCAGCTCTCGGCGCGACTCGGTGTCGAGGATCTGTGCGGCATCCGCACCCACTTCCGCGACGGGACCACGCTCCAGAACAAGGTGCGCGACGCCGTGACGTCGATCCCCGACGACTCCTTCAGCCGCGCGGTCGTCGAGCCCGTGGTCATCTCGGAGACGAGCATGTTCACGCGCGCCAACGCGGAGGCGGCCTGCGTGCAAGCCGCCATGAACGGCTACGCGGACGCGTTCGGCGAGGCCACCGTGGACGAGGCGACGCTGACCATGGTGACCGCGCTCATGGGTCTGCCCGAGAGCGATCCCAGGCACGCGCCAGCGCTCGCCATCCTGCGCGACCACGTCGAGGAGGCCGTCGCGGAAGGCAAGACCGAGACGCAGGCGCTGCAGTCGGCGTTCGTGCTCGCGTGTATGTCCCCCAGCGTCGCAGGCGTCGGCTTCTGACCCATTCGGAGAGGCGAACATGATCGGCAAGAACAAGTCCCAACACGTCGGCCGCCGCGGTGTCCTCGGAGCGTTCGCGACCTTCGGCGGCAGCCTCATCCTCCGCTCGCTCGCGACCGGGATCCCGGCGAAGGTCCTGCTCGATCCGCTCTCGGCCTCCGCCGACGAGCTGCCGGTCGGCAAGACGCTCATCCTCTCGAGCTCGAGCCTCGGTGACCCCATCAACGCCAACGTTCCGGGGACCTACGAGTACGGGCCCAACGAGATCTTCCACTCGGCGGACCCCGCCATGGCGAAGACCGCGCTCACCCTCGGCTCGACGTCGACGTTCGCCGCCAAGCCCTGGGCCCAGCTCCCGCAGTCGATCCTCGACCGCACGGCGTTCTTCCACCACGCGACGTACACGCCGGTCCACGGCGAGCTGAACCGCGTCCAGAAGATGATGAACGTGACCGAGAAGAACGACATGCTCATCTCGCTCATTTCTCGCGAGCTCGCGCCGTCGCTCGGCTGCGTGCAGTCGGATCCGGTGAGCCTCGGCGCCTCGGGCGGCGAGCTCCTGAGCTCGGCGGGGCGCGTGCTCGGCAACGTCGCGCCGCTCTCGGTCCGCCAGGCGCTCGGCGGCGTGGACGGTCCGCTGAAGGACCTCACGGCCATGCGCGACGCGCACATCGACGAGCTCTACGCGGTCTACAAGGAGCGCGGCACGCCGAGCCAGAAGACCTTGCTCGACGCGTGGGCTCGCTCCCGCGACGAGGTGCGGAGCATCAGCCAGGATCTCGTCTCGCGGCTCGACGCCATCGACGGCAACGATGCGCTCAACCAGGTGCGCACCGCGACCATCCTCGCGGCGATGAACATCGCGCCGGTCATCACGATCCACCTGGACTTCGGTCGGGACAACCACTCCGACTCCGGCTTCGACACCGAGGCCGCGAGCCACCTGACCTCGATCCCCCTGCTCGAGACGCTCATGAACGAGCTCGATCAGCTCAAGGCGGACGGCCACCTCAAACAGGGCGTCGTGGTGGGCAGCCTGAACGTGTTCGGCCGAACGCTGAAGAAGAAGGGCAACGGCGGCCGTGACCACAACTCGGGCCACCACGTCATGGTCCTCATGGGGGACGGCATCAAGGGCGGCATCGTGGGCGGCGTGGAGCCGAACGCCCAGGGCACGGAGTACATCGCGGCGTCCATCGACTCGACCACGGGCGCGAAGGGCGGGGACATCCCGTTCGAGGAGGGCCTCGCGGCGGCGGGCAAGACGCTCGGCTACGCGCTCGGCGTCGGAGAGGCGCGCCTCGACCAGATGATCAGCGGCGGCAAGGTGGTCAAATCGATCATCGCGTGATGCCGCGCTGGTAATCTCCTCGGAGCCCGTGCTCCTTCGACTCACACCTTTCCTCGCCGCGCTCGCCGCGTGCTCGCTCGACGGCCTGGCCGATGGCGGCGCGGGAGCCGGCGGGACCGGGGGGTTCGGCGCCACGACCTCCTCGTCGACGAGCGCGACGACCGCCCAGGGTGGCGCCGGGGGCGAGGGAGGCGGAGGGGGGCAGGCGAGCGCGTTCACCTGGCTCCGCAGCATCGGCAACACCTCGGTGCAGGGCACGAGCCCGTACCCCGGCGAGGCGGGCAGCGGGTCGACCTTGCGCGTGAGCGAGCCAGGCCCGGGCGGGGAGGTCTGGCTGGCCTTCGCGACCCGGGGCTCGATCGATCCGGACGGACCGGGTGGGCTCGCCGCGGCGGGCAACCCCGACTCCCACAACCTCTTCGCGCTCGAGCTCGCGAGCGACGGCACAATCCTGCACTTCGCGGCGTTCCCCGGGACCCTGGAGAACATCGACGACCCGCTCTCGGTCGGCGCGGTGGTTCGGCTCGGAGCCGAGGGCGTGGCGGTGGTGGGGAGCTTCAAGGGCGGAACGCTCGACCTCGGCACCGTCGGCACCATCACCCAGAACAGCCTCTCGCAAGATGACGGCTTCGTCCTGAAGCTGGACGCTGGCGGCCTGATAACGCACGCGCGGCAGCTCGGGAGCGGCAACGCCCAGACCGCGCGGGCTGCCGTCCTCCACCAGGGTAGCCTCCTCGTGGCGGGGAAGACCAAGCGCACGCTCGCGGTGACGAACCCGAACGGCGGCGCAGCCGACGCGCCCTGCGCGCTCTCCAAGCCGATGGAGGAGTTCGAGCGCGCGCTCGTCGTCGTGCTCGACGACAGCGACCTGACGTGTACCGGGTTCACGAGCTTCACCGCGACGGACGCCAACGCCGCGCAGCAGGCCTGGGCGATCACCGCCGACGCGACCGGCGTCTTCATCGCGGGGAGCTACACCCGGCAGATCATCGCCGCGCCCATCGCGGCCGTCCCCTCGTCGTCGAGCGAGGACGGCTTCGTCGTCGCGCTCGAGCCGGACGTGGGGACGCCGACCGTGCGGTGGGTGGCCCGCGCGACCAGCAACCGGAACGGAGCGCCGGATGGCCTGCGCGCCGCCATGCTCGCGGGCGGCCGGCTCTGGGTCGGAGGCTACTTCGAGCGCGGCACCTCGCCGATCTCCGGCACGCAGCCCGAGATCGGCGTCGTCGACGCGTTACCCGGCAACGACTGCACGTTCGCCGTCGCGCCGGAGATGCGGGACGGCGTCGTGGCGACGCTCGATCCGGCCACCGGCGCGTGCAGCGGGGCGCTTCTGCTCGGGGGGCCGCAGCGGGACGAGGTCCGGGCGCTGGTACCACACGGCGCGGGTGCCGCCGCGACCGGCCTCACGACCGAGGGCATCCCCGGGCTCGACCAGGCGCTCGGCGCCGGCTCGCGAGACGGCTTCCTCGCCTGGCTCAGCGCGGGCGCGGACATCACCCTGGACGGCGGCTTCTCCCTCGGCGGCGTGTCGTGGGACTACCTCGACGCGGCGCGGACGAGCAGCGGCGCCTTGATCCTCGCGGGGAGCTACGACGTCCCGTTCGACGTGCTCCAGGGCGACGCGGACTTTTTCGTGGGCGCCATGCCCGAGCCCTGACCCGGCCGGGCGCGATCGTGGGTGACGTGGGAATCCTTTCCGTGTCCCATCCGTCGGAGAGAGGATGGACAGGCCTTTCGAGCTCCGCTGGCGCGCCCTGATCGCCGGACTCGCCGGGGTCCTCGGCTCTGCGCTCCTCCTCCAGGAGGTCGACGGAACGTATGCGGTGCTCATCCCCATCGCGGGGCTGGTCCTGGCCGGCGGGGCTGCCCACGCCAACCACCTCGGGGCGCAGCTCTTCGCTCGCGCGGCGTGGTGGTCGAACCTCCTGCTCGGTCTCTTCATCACGCTCGTCGGCAGCCAGTCGGAGCGCGCGGAGGGGGTGACCTTGGCCCTCGGGTGTGGGGTGGCCCTGCTCGTCGCCGACCGGAAGGCGCTCGTCGAGGCGACCGCGCGCGGTGGGTACTCCCCCATCGCCTACCGAGGGACGCTCCAGGTCGTCATGGTGCTCGCGCTCGCCGACATGCAGACCTTGCTCCTCTTCGGCTCGCTGGCCGTGGCCGACGGAACGGAGGGGGCCGGCCTCGTCCTCCTGGGCGCTGCGGCGGCGATGACCGTGGGCTTCGTCGGCCTCTACCGGCTTCGGTTCTGGGGCGTCCTCGTGACCACGGCGACCGCGCTCGTGCTCGCCGTCGCGATCCTGGCACGCGTGGTGCGGCTCGACGACGACATCGTTCCTGCGCTCCTCGTCCTGGCCGCCCTCCAGCTCACCGCTCCCGCCCCGATGGCGATCTCGCTGCTCCGGCGGCGGCCGCTCCGCGGGCTCTCGATCCGAGGCGCGTCGGTCGCGGCCTCCGTGGTGGTGGCGGTCGTCATGGGCGTCGCCGTGATCGCCGGGGCAACACGCTGACGATACCGTCAGAATCGTCCGACGACGTCGAGCCCGAGGACCTGGCCGCGCGCCTGCGCGCCCGCGGGGGCCGGCGCCGCGACCAGGCCGAGCCAGACGCCCGCGCCGATCGTCGTCGCGCCGCCGAGCCCGGCGAGGATCCCGCCGGCCGTCCACAAGTTGGCGACCGTGTCGACACGCGACACCGGGCAGTCGGGGGCGCACTCGTCTTTCATGGAGGAGACCTCGACGTGGCCGGCGATCGCGAGCGCCGCGGCGGCGGTGAGCACGGCGAGGCCGACTCCTCCGAGCGCGAGCGGTCCGACGAGGCTCGGCGCGCTCGCTTCGGCGTCGGCCCGCGAGCTCGAGCTCGGCCCGGGTGACAGGGCGATGATCTGCGTGCCTTCGGTGCCCGCGGCCACCTCGACGCGGAGGCTGTGCGGGAGGTACCCGGCTGCTTCGACCGCGAGATCGTGTGGCCCCGGATCGAGCTCGAGGGGGGGGCCCACGGGTCGCTCAACGCCGTCGACAAGGAGCTTCGCCCGACCGATTTCGACGCCGTCGGGCGTGCGCACCACGACGTTGCGCCGCGCGATCTGGGTCGAGATCTCCGTCAGCCAGCGGCGGCAGTCCGAGGCGAGCGCGGTGGGGCAAGCACCGAGGCAGAGCCTCAGCTCGGCCTTGCTCCGGACCAGCTCCCCACGTTTCTGCGCCGCCTGCGCGCCTTCGTAGCTGCTGACACACGCGTCTCCCGGATCGGCGGTGGCTCCGCTCGACCATGTGAGGAGCGCCGCGAGCCCGGCGCTCCGAGACACGCGCGCTGCACGCGGCGAATGCTCTCGGCGTCGAAAGGGGAGGGGGCGCATGGGGTGCGGGCGCCGCGCCGGCAGGTGTCGCGGCGGTCGCATCCTATCGATGTTCCACGAGGATGACGACGGCGGCGGAAGCCGACCGACCGGACGTGGAGCATGGCTCGGTCGGCTCGTGTCGCTGCGGTGGAGCCTCAACCGTCGTCGTCCTCGTCGTCCTCGTCGTCCTCGTCCTCGTCGTCGATCTCCTCGTCCTCGTCGTCGATTTCGCCGTCGTCGTCCTCACGCGCTCCGGTGGCATTGGCCACCGCGAAGACCTCCAGATCCTGGATCGCCTTTTCGATCGGCTCGTGCCCGCTGGCCACGAGGTCGAGCGCCATGGCCACCATGACGACGTCGGTGGTCGCCGTGAGGCGGTTGGCGAGCTCGACGGAGAGGTTGCGGAACGCGGGATGGCCTGCGATCGGCGGGCCTGGATCCTGGCCGCGAACCGCGCGTCCGATCGCCTGGGCGATCTCCTCGTCGGTCGCCCCCGCGTTCCGGAGCTCGACCGCGCCCCGGCGGAGGGCCGCCCAATACGTGCGCTCGGCGCGGACGACCGGGTCTGGCTCGACCAGCGCCTCCAGACAAGCAACCAGCGCGTCGAATCGAGGCGCGAGCTCGGGCGGTGCCCCGGCGGGCGCAGCCCTCGACAGGCTACGAAGCAGGTTCTCTGCGATCCCCCCCGGCAGGCGGGCGCCCGCTTGCAGGATGGCATCGAGCCGATGCACCGTGCTCTCGGCGAGCTCGACGACACGGGAGAGCGGAAGGCCGCGGCTCACCGCAGCGGACACCCGATTGCCCTGAATCGCCGCCAGGTTCACGAGCGCATCCCAGCGGTCTTCGCCCTCGGTCCGAGCGACGCTTTGTCGAGGATCTCGGTCGCACGCGCCATGGCGGCCTCGGCATCCTCGTATCGCTCGCGATCGAGCAGGAGACGGGCGAGGTCGCCGTGAGACGTCGCAACCGACTCGGCTTCCTCGCCCGACGCCGCGACGCGCTCCTCGAGCGCGGCTCGGTACGTCGTCTCTGCTTCGTCGAGTCGACCGGCGCCATGCAACGCGGTCGCGAGCGTGTGACGGATCGATGCGCGGCGCGCTCGGTCGTGCGACGGCGCCTGCTCCGCGAGCGCGACCGCCCTCTCGAGCACGGGGACGGCACGCGCCGGCGCCCCGTGGAGCGTGAGCGCCGAGCCGAGGCGCTCGAGGGCGCGAGCGACCAGCGCGGGGTCTCCGAGCGCTTCGGCTCCCCCCGCGGCGAGGTGTGCTTCCTCCACTGCCTCGTCGCCCTCTCCTCGGTAGGAGCGCCCCAAGCTGCGCGTCATCCGCTCCTCGACCGCCTCGGGCGTGGGCGGCTCCGGCCAGGTCGCGACGGTCATCAGGAAGTCGCGGCTGTGCCAGATCCCCTCGAAGTAGTCGTCTTTCGTGGCGTCGCGGGCGTAGCTGGGGCGCAGCGCGATCGCCTCGCGAAGGGCGGTGATCGCTTCGCGGTCGTGACCGGTCTTCGCGAGCTCGCAGGCGAGGTTGAACCGCAAGAGGTCGTAGGGCTTCCTGCCGGCCGGCGCTTCCGCCTCGATCGCCTGTCGGTAGAAGGTGACGGCAGCGTCATGTTTCTTCGCGCGGGTGGCGAGCTGCGCGCGGCGAGACAGGAGGTTGGCGCGCGCCTCGGGGCCGACGTCCGGATCCGCGACGAGATCGTCGACACATCTCGCGTAGGTGTCGAAGCGCTCGGGAGACCACATGGCCGACGCGAGCGAGAGGGAGATGTCGCCGACCCCGAGGGCGGCCTGGGCGCCGTCGTTTGCGCTTCGCTCGAACCGTGAGAGGGCGGCGAGCCGCGGGCTCTCGGGCGCCTGTCGCTTCACGAGGTGGATCGCTCGCTTCAGCTCGTGCACCGCACGGTCGGTGTCCTCGTGTGCGGCCAGCGCTCGCCCGAGGAGATAGGCGCTCGCTGGATGGTCGGGGAACGCGGCCGCTGCGCGTTCGGCCGCAAGGAGCGCTGGGCGGTTCTCGGACCCCAACAACGCGTCGACCACCCAGAGCGTCGCTGCCACGAACGCCAGCTCCGCGTCACGTGCGGGTTTTCGTGACGCCAGCGCGGCGATGGCCCCCGCGAGCTTGGACCGATCGTCTCCTTGCAGCGCGACGACGAGCTCGATCGTTCGCACGATGTCGCTTTCGTCGTCGGGCAGTCGCGGCGCGACGGAGTCGAGCGTCCGCTCTGCCTCTTCGCCTCCTCTGCGAGCCAGCCAGCCGGTCGCGAAGACTGCTCCCTCCCACGACCGATCCATCCCGAGCAGCGCCAGCGTTCGGGCCCTCCACGCGGCCGCCGGCGTCTTCTCCTTCATCTCGGCGAACACCGCTTCGGCCAGGCTGAGCGCTTCGTCCCAGCGGCGCTCGTCGACCAGGCGGGGCAAGTCATCCAGACGTTTCTGCTTCTTCTCGCTCTCGGCGCGCTTCTCCGCGGCGCGTTCGTTCTCCGCTCTCGCCTCTTTCCAGGTGGGAGCGACCCAGTCGAGATCTTCACGCTCGCTCGCGAGCTCTTCGACCGCAGCGTCGAGCTCGGGCCAGACGAGGTCGAGCGCCGCGTCGAGCGCCGCGGTCGCCACGATCGGGTCGGCGCCTCGCATCATGGCGGTGAGTGGCTCGGCGATCATCGCCCGGGTCAACGTGGGATCGAACCGCAGGTGTTGGCCGAGCCCCGACAGGATGAGCGCGCCGGCGGCCCTCTTCGCAGGTGAGGTCGCGGCGGCGATCTCGGCGACGACTTCGCGCGCGGACCGCGTCGAAAAGTGGCGCTCCACGAGCGCCAGCAACGCGTCCTCTTCGGGGCCTTCGAGGAGGAAGATCGCGAGCCCGCTGCTCTCGTGCGTGCGGAACGCCATCACGCTCTCGCCGCGCGTCCACTGGGTGATCCGGGTCGACGCGGTCAACGGCGGGTCCCAGGTCCGCGCGAAGCCTTCGGTGAGGAGGGTTTCCTGTACGAGCTCCCGGGCGAGCGCCCCGCTGATGACACGAATCACGATTTGTCCTCCTCGTCCTCGTCCTCGTCCTCGTCGCCGTCCTCGTCCTCGTCCTCGTCATCGAGGTCGTCTTCGCTCTCGTCGTCCTCGTCGCGGGGCTCCGGTGGCCCCAGCGCGATCCACGAGAGCATCTCTGCTCGGGCTTCCGGGTCCTGTTCGGCGAGCGCGGCCTCGTAGACGAGGCCTCTCGCGCCGAGGTCCGAGGCGATGGCGGCGCCGTCACGGCGGTGCTCGGGATCGGCGATGAGCTGCCGGATCAGCTCGTAGGTGGTGGACTCGGCCGGGGCCAGCACCGCGTGAGTCTCCGCGATGGCGGGCGTCGGCCCATCGCCCATGACCGCCGAGAGCGACTCCATGGTCGTCGTCCCTCCCCGGATCAAACACGCGAGGAGGTCGACGGGGAGATCCTCGGGGACCAGCAGGTGCCCATCGCCGGCTGGCAGGCGGGTCACGAAGGGCGCCGGGTCGTAGCGCATCTCGAACAGGATCGTGTCGTACGCGCCCAGCTCGATGGTGAGGAGGCTGCGCGACCACAACGTCCGCATGGTGATGCTTCGTGCTCGCGCCGGATGCTGCTCGCTCGCTCGCTGTGCGATTGTCCGAAGGACGATCATGGGCGTCGTCCGCGGATCGTCGGGCCAGGGGTCGTCATCGCTTGCGCTGCCCCAGGTCGCTTTCGAGTCGAGCCAGCTCTCGATACGCCCGACCAGCTGGGCGAAGTCATCGAGGGTCTCGAAGCCGAGGCCCTCCAGCGTCCCCTTCCGGACGCGGAGCGAGCGCCGGAGCTCGGCGCGCGATTTGAAGCTCTCACCCAGGTACACGCCGAGATCCCGCTGGATGCCGGCGAGGGTCGGCTCGGCGCTTGGCCAGAGCTGCGGCGGAAACCCAGCGCCCAGGGTCGCCCAGACGAGGTCGGGGCTCCCCGGATCGAAGAGGAGAACCGAGGGGACCTCGTGTTGCGTCAGCCGTACGGGCCGAGAGGGGCCCGTCGCGAGCGGCACGCTTCGGCGAATGCGCGCGCGGCCCTCTTCTCGGGCCTCGCCGCCGAACGGTGACTCATCGGCGGCCCCGAGCAGGACGTTGGTGACCTCGGGGAGGGCTTCGGGCGCGAGCCAGCGGAATCCGGCATCGGGGTTCTTCTTGGTCTCGGCTTCCAGGGGGGCCGCCCAGGGCGGCAGGCTCGGTGACATCGCGCGGAGTAGACGAGGCGTCCGAGCGGTTGTCGCGCGAAAAAGAAACGGCTCAGAAGCACTCGCGCTTCACGCGACGAATGCCCTCGCGGTCGATGAAATAGGGCGGATCGCAGGGCCTGGGGGCGCTCGTCGCGTCGGCGGACGGCCGCGGCGGGAGCGCTCTCTCGCCGTTCGGAGCCGAGGACGAGATTGGAACCGGTTGGCTCTCTTCGCGTGGCGCCGCGGTGGTGGGGGAGCTGGTCTCGGCGATACGCGCGTTTGCAGACGACGGCGGCGCGGGCGCGGACGGGACCGCCTCGAGCGGCGCCGGCGGGCGGTCGGGCACGTCTTGAGGCTCGGCTCGAAGGACGAGCCACGTCCCTGCGATCCCGGCGCCCGCTGCGGTGAGGATGGCGACCATGAAGGCGGCCGCGGCGATGGCGGGACGCCTCCGTTTCGGCAGCGGGCCGGGGCTCGTCACGGTGTGGGTGCCGCGCGGCTCGAGCGGTGTGGGGCCGGGCGGCCTCACCGAGGGAGACGGCGGGGCGAAAGGGGCGAGCGGCGGCGGCGCGCTCGTCTTGGGGGCGGCGAGCCCGCCGGACGGCGGCGCCGCGGCGCCGCGATCGAGCCGCGCGGCGATGGCGCGACGCTCATGCAGCGCCTCGCGGGCGAGATCCTCGACGAACGCTCCGACCTGCGTCGGCGTCGCGACGACGGTGGCGCGCTCGAGCGCCTCGGCCATCTCCAGCGCGGACGCGAAGCGCTCGGTCGGCTCTCGCCGCAGCGCGCGATGCACGACCTCCGCCAGCGGCGCGGGCACCCACGGCGCGACCTCGGAGAGGCGGGGGATGGAGCCGGTCATCACCCGAGCGATGAGCGCACCTTCGTTTGCGACCTCGTACGCGCGGCGGCCGGCGCAGAGCTCCCAGAAGACGACCGCCGCCGCGTAGATGTCCGTCGCGCGCGTGACCTCGTCGCGCGCGAGCTGCTCCGGGGCCATGTACGCGGGCTTGCCCTTCACCTGGCCGGCGCGTGTCTGGGCGAGCCGCACGTTCGCGAGCGCCACGCCGAAGTCGACGACCCTCGTCACGCCGTCGGCGCCGACGAGGATGTTCTGCGGCGACACGTCTCGGTGCACGATGCCGAGCGGCGCGCCGTCGGGGCCCCGCGCCTCATGGGCGGCGTGCAGGCCCCGGCACAGGCCGGAGGTGATGCTCACCGCGACCTCGAGCGGCATGCGGCGCCCGGCCCGGCCCATCGCCTTGAGCAGTCCGGACAGCGACTCGCCGTCGACGTATTGCATCACGATGAAGGTCTCGGCGCCTTCGCGGACGACGTCGAGCGTCTCGACCACGTTGGGGTGCCGGACACGCGCCGCGAGCCGCGCCTCGTCGAGGAACATGGAGACGAAGTCCGGCTCGGCCGCGAAGTGCGGGTGGAGGCGCTTGATCGCCACGATCCGCGAGAAGTCGACCGCGCCCGTCTGGTGGCCGAGATAAATGGTGGCCATCCCGCCCGAGGCGATCGCCTCGTCGAGCGCGTATCGTCCGAGGACGAGGGCTGCCTCCTTCGAGGCCATGGCTCACGTTAGTCGCAAATTGGGTAACCTGGAGCAAGAGATGAGAGACGGCCACAGGCCCTTCGAAGGGACGCTCACCGACGTTCGCCCCGACGTGGTCGAGCTCCCCAACCTGCGGCTCTCGATCAACCCCGCCAAGGGCAAGAAATACGAGGTTCCCCTCGGCGTCACGCCCCTCGTCATCGGGTCCGATCCTGACTGCGACGTCATCGTGGACGACCCTCGTGTCTCCCGGAAGCACTGCGAGGTGCGCCGCGACGGGCGGGCGGTCGTGATCCGCGATCTGGGGAGCAAAAACGGCACGTTCCTCGACAAGGTCGCCATCCGTGAGGCGTACCTGGAGCCCAAGGTTTCGGTGACCATCGGCGGTGCGCGGCTGTCGCTCGAGGCGTCGAGCGGGTCGGCGCGGCTCGAGCTCTCCCGCGGGCTCAGCTTCGGGCAGGCCCTGGGCGCGAGCGTGGCCATGCGCGCCCTCTTCGCGAACCTCGAACGCGCCGCCCAGACCGACGAGACGATCGTCCTCCTGGGCGAGTCTGGCACCGGGAAGGAGCTCTTGGCGCGCGGGATCCACGACGTCTCGCGCCGCCGCACCGGACCGTTCATCGTCTTCGATTGCAGCGCGGTTGCTCCCACGCTGCTGGAGGCGGAGCTCTTCGGCTACGTGAAGGGCGCCTTCACCGGCGCCGTGCAGGCCCACTCGGGCGTCTTCGAGCAGGCGCACGGCGGGACGCTCTTCATCGACGAGCTCGGGGAGCTGCCGGCCGAGCTGCAGCCGAAGCTCCTGCGCGCGCTCGAGGCGCGGCAGGTGCGGCGCATCGGCGCCACGGAGTGGCTGCACGTCGACGTGCGCATCGTCGCTGCGACGCACCGCGATCTTCGGGCACGCGTCGCGGCCAAGCAGTTCCGGGAGGACCTCTACTACCGGCTGGCGGTCGTCGAGGCGCTCGTGCCGCCGCTCCGCGACAGGCGGGAGGACATCCCCCTGCTCGTGGAGCATTTCCTCGCGGGGCAGTCCCCGCCGCGCAGCTGGGCGGACCTGCCGCCCAACGCGATGGAGCTCTTGCGCTCGCACGAGTGGCCCGGGAACGTGAGGGAGCTGCGCAACACCGTCGCGAGGCTCATCCTCTTTCCGACCCAAGTGCCCACCGGCTCGGTCGTGCCGCCTCGCCCGACACCCTTCGACGGCGCGTCCCAGGCGAGCGCGCTCGCGGCGCTCCCGCTCCGTGAGGCGCGCGAGGTCATGGTCGAGCAGTTCGAGCGCGCTTACATCACCGCGAAGCTCGGCGAGCACGCCGGCAACGTGTCGCGCGCAGCGGAGGCGATGGGCGTGTCGCGGCAGTTCCTGCACCGCCTCCTCGAGCGATACGGCATCGCGCGCGGCTGAGCGCCGGGCTACGCTCTCCCAATGGGCTCGCTTCTCCTCCGGGCGCTCGGGTGCTCGGCTGTGGTCCTCTCCTTGGTCAGCTCTTCTTGTGGTGACGAGGAGGGCGGCATCGAGGCGGTCTTCGTCGTGCCGAAGTCCCTCGACGAGCTCTCGGAAGAGACCTACTTCGATCACCCGTACCCGAGCGATCTCCGCCTCGAAGGTGGGTTCGTTCGCTTCACCGGCTACCCGAACCCGCGGGAGGTCCCGCTCCTCGACGAGTACACGACGTATTTGAACGGGAAGCTCACGGGCTTCTCGCCCGTGGCCGCCGGCTTCGCGCGGTTCACCGACGCCATCGACGAGGCGTCGTTGCCGGACCCGGGGCAGTCGCAGACCCAGTCCGCCTCCGTCCAGCTGATCGACGTCGACCCGGGCTCGCCGGACCGCGGGAAACGTCACCCGATCTACGTGACCTTCCGCGCCGAGCCGGGCGTGTATTGGCAACGAAACACGCTCGCGTTCATGCCCGTCCCGGGCTTCCCGCTCCGCTTCGACACGAAATACGCGCTCGTCGTGACCGACGCGATCCGCGGGGCGAACGGCGAGGCCGTGGTCCAGAGCACCTCGATCGGCGAGGCGCTGGGGCTCGAGTCGCCGAGCTCACCTGCGGTCGAGAAGCTCGCCGCGTCGTGGGCCGACGCGGCGGCGGAGGTGCAAGCTGCAGGCGTCGCGCCCGAGCGTATCGTCCAGTTCTCCGTCTTCACGACCAACGACCCTACCGCGGAGTTCATGGCCGCCGCCGCCGCGCTCCCGACCCAGATCGAGCCTCCTGCCGCCGATCCTGCGGCCTGGGTGCTCGTCTCCGAGACGACCGAGCTCGACGAGTACCACGGCATGTACGGCCCGCTTCCGAACTACCAGGCCGGCACGCTTCCGTTCCGCAGCTTCGGCGACGGCGGCTCGTTCGTCGTCGACGAGAGCGGCGTTCCGCAGATCGTCGACACGTTCGACGCGCGCTTCTCGCTCACCGTCCCCAATCGGACCACGTGCCCCCAGCCGCCGAGCGGCTACCCCGTCGCGCTCTATGCCCACGGCACCGGAGGGAGCTACCGCTCGTTCGTCCTCGACGGCACGGGCGAGGCGCTGGCGAAGCGCTGCATCGCCACCATGGGCGTGGATCAGATCCTCCACGGCACGCGTCCGGGGGCGCCGGACAACGACGCCGAGGTGAACATCCTCTTCTTCAACTTCAACAACGTCGAGGCCGCGCGGACGAACGTCCGCCAGAGCGGGCTCGACGAGATCCAGCGCGCGCGCCTCTTCACCGAGTCCGCGGTGACGATCCCGGCGGCGGTCAGCGCGACGGGCGAGGAGATCAGGTTCGACGCCTCGAAGGTCCTGTTCTTCGGGCATTCGCAAGGCAGCCTGAACGGTCCGCTCTACCTCGCCGGCAGCGACTCGGCGCGAGGCGCGGTGCTCTCGGGCGCGTCGGCGGTCATCCAGATCACGCTCCTCGAGAAGACAAAGCCCGACCCGAGCGTCGCCTTCCTGGTCAAGACGATCTTCCTCCAGCTCTTCCCGGAAGAAGAAGCGGAGGCTTCGCTGCTCTACCCGCCGCTCGCGCTCGCGCAGACCATCGTCGATCCGGTCGATCCGGTGAGCTATGCGCGCTACATCGTGCGTGAGCCGGCCTTTGGCGCGCCGAAGAGCATCTACATGACCGAGGGGATCGGTCCGACGGGGGAAGGGGACAGCTACGCCCCACCGCGAGGGTGCGAGGCGCTGGCCATGGCCATCGGGTTGCCCATCCAGGAGCCCGTGCAACACGAGCCCCAGGACGCAGCCTGGGGCGGGCTCGATCGGGTGACGGTCCCGGGCGAGGGCCTGAGCGGCAACCTGGCGGGCGGCCTCGCGAGCGGCGTCCTCGCGCAATGGGCGCCCGAAGGAGACGACGGCCATTTCGTGGTCTTCGACATTCCGGGCGCGACGAATCAGGCAGCGGAGTTCCTCCGGCTCCTCGCGGAAGATCCGAAGGGGCGCGTCCCCGCACCTTGAGCCGTCACTCGCCGAGGGCGATCGCAAACAGTCGCAGACCCGTGGGGCCGGCGACGATCCGCACGCGGTCGCCCGGCTTCACGTCGTCGAGCGTCACCTCGAGATCGGTCCAATACGCGCTCGCGCCGAGCCGAGGTAGCTCCGATCGGCGCCCTGCGTGGTCGACGAAGCCATGACCGGCCTCGTCGGAGCGGATGACGAGCGTCGCGCGTGCGCGCGGGCCATCGAGCACGGCGGAGAACGACAGCTCCTGGCCGGCGGCGAGCACGCGCCCCGCGTCCCATACCAGGTGATGTTTCGAGATCGGGTGCACGGCGTCGATGACGAAGCCCCCCTTCGGCTGGGTGAAGGTGACATCGTGCCGCCGCTCGTCGATCAGATCGCCGAGGTCGACACGATCGAGGACGTCGGCGGGGATCACCGGGCGGTCCTCGAGCAGGCGCCAGTCCGCGCGGTAGACGACCTTCTCGTCCGCGCCGCAGATGACGTTGTCGTCGATCTTCACGGAGAAGAGCCGGTGCCCGAACCGATCGCCGAGGCCCGGCCACCAGCTGTCGTAGATCGCGAGCACGTCAGGCCGATCGTCGGGCCGCATGTGCTCGATGAGCTCGATGACCGCCGGCAGGCCGTGCACGCTCGCGCGAGCGAACGGGAAATCGCGGTAGCCCCCGAGACCGAGGCCGTCGAGCGCGGCGAGGTCCGAGACATAGGGGATGGCCCCGGCGTCCCCCACGAAGACGCGGCGCGCGCCGAGCTCGCGAAGGCGGCGGCCGACCTCGACCTGTTGCTCGGCGATGTTGCGGCACGAGCGGGCGAAATGGTCGACCTGCCGTGGGAGCGCTCGCGCCGCGGACGCGATCACGAGCGCGAGCGCGAGCGCGCCGCCGATCCCGGCGGCGCGCGAGAGCCGGGACAGCGCGGCGACCCCGAGGATCGCGGCGACGAGGAGGCAGGTCAGGATCGGCGCGACGTAGCGGAGGTTCTGGAACGGCGCGGTCGTGTTGAGGCAGATGAGCCCCAGCGCGGCCGCCGCGCCCAGTCCGAGCGAAGCGCCGAGGCGACGGGTCCTCCGATCGAGCAGGCTCGCGAGCACGAGGGCACCGATCGCGAGCGCGGCGGCGCTTCCGCCGAACGCCATCTCGATTCCTTCGGTCGAGACCCGCAGCAGGTTGCGGAGCCAGACGCCCGCCTTGTCGAGCGAGGAGGCGTAGGGGTCCGTCGTGACGAGCTTGCGGACCGCGCCGGCCGCGGCGGCCTCCCCCGTCAGCCCTCGCGAGACGAGCGCCCAGCCGGCTCCGCCGACCGCGAGCGGGCCGAAGGCGCGGGCGAGGGAAGGCAGCAGGGGGATCGAGCCGGCCCCGTGGCCGATCGCGACGGCGAGCCCAACGCCGAGGGGCGTGAGCTCGGGGCGCACCCAGGCGAGCAACCACAGCCAGAGCCCCGCGCGGAGCTGGGCGCGTGCTCGCGCTGCCGGGGACGTGGTCCACGTGCCCTGCGCCGCGACCAGCGCGCGACCGAGCACGGCCGCGGCGAATGCGGTCTCCATGCCGCTCGCGAGGCTCCAGTCGAGCAGGGGTACGCCGACGAGGCACAGCGGACCGACAAACGACAGGAAGGTCGGGCGGGGGGCGAGGCGCTCGACGCTCCGGAACAGATCGAACAGCGAGAGGACCGCGACGAGCGAAGCGAACGCCCCGAGCGCCTGCCCGCGGAAGCCCACGGCCCAGCCCAGCGCCAGGACGAGCGCGTATGGCGGGCTCGTCGCGCCGGTCGAAAGGCCGTTCCCTTCCGTCCAGCAAAGGAAACACCCGCGCGCGGTCGACCGCGCGAAATCGAAATAGATGTAGACGTCGTCGAGCGGGATTGGGTACGCCCCGGCCGCACCCGTCGTGCCCAAGAGGCGCGCGGCCGGAACGAGGAACGCCAGCACGACGGCCAGCGCGACCGCCGCCTGGAGAACGAAGACGAGGTAGTTTCGGCGCACGCGCGCTCGTGCTCGATTCGCTCGGGTCACCGAGCGAATCAAGGAGCATCATCACCTGGCTTGCGCGTGTGCTCGTCGCCCGGGGCCCCGTCGTGCCGTTTTGCCCGACTTCGCGCGGGAGGAGCGAAGTTGTTGGTTGATCCACCTGGCAAGCCAGGTGATGAGCACGGGGGTCAGATGGCCAAAAGCAGACCCCCCGAGACCCGAGACGAGCGGGACGCTCGCCAGTGGGACGCCATCGAGGAGGCCTCCGAGCTCCTGGTGGAGAAGCGCTTCGAGGACGCGCTCGTGGAGCTGAAGCGCGTCTTGTCGGAGGACGCCAACAACGCCTACGCCTACAACCTGCTGGGCACCGCGTTCTGGGAGCTCAAGCAGCTCGAGCCGGCACGCGACGCCTTCCGCGCGGCGGTGCTCATCGCGCCTTCGTTCCTGGGCGCCCGCACGGCGCTCGCGCAGTCGCTCCGGCGCCTCGGCGATCTTCGCGGGGCCGAGCAGGAGGCGCGCATGGCGCTCCGCCAGTCTCCGGACGACGGCGACGCGCACATGGTGATGGGCTTGGTCCACGCCTCCCGCGGGGAGAGGCAGCTGGCCCGCCAGCACCTCCACGCGTTCCTCTCGTCGAAGCCGGAGCTCGAGGCCCAGCTCGAGGCGCGCAGCGTGCTCGAGCTCCTCGACCAGGGCGAGGAGGGCGAGGGGCTCGACGTGGACGAGGACGACGAGAGCTCGTGAAGCTCTGGCGCTCGCTCCGCGGCGCGGCCCGCGAGGCCGGCGCGTATGCCCGTCAGGCCGCGCTGATCGCGCGCGACCTCGAGCCGATCGTCCCGCGAGAGGTCGAGGACGGCGACATCGTCGTGGTGCTGCTCCACGGTCTGTTCGCCACGGCCGGGGTCCTCCGCCCTTTGCGGACGGCCCTCGAGCGGCACCGGCGGGTGCGCGTCGCGTCCTTCACCTACGCGCCTGGCCCCGGCGCGGACGCCGTCGCCGGGCGGCTCGGGGACCTCGTCGCGCACCTGCCACGCCGGGCGGAGGTCCACCTCGTGGGGCACAGCATGGGCGGGATCATCGCGCGGTATTACGCCGTGACCCGGGAGGACCACCGGGTGCGCTCCACCGTGACGCTGGCCACGCCGTTCGGCGGCGTCCGCGGCGCGGCGTTGCTCGGGCTGCCGTTCGCGCGTGACCTGGCCGAGGACAGCGCGGTCCTGCGCGCCCTGCGCCTGGAGAGCCCCGCCCGTCCGATCCCCCACCTCTCCATCGTGGCAGGCGACGACGCCCTGACGCGCACGCCGGTCGCGCACGCGCTGCCCGGCGGCGACGTCGTCATCCTCGAGGGCCGCGGGCACAACGGGATCCTGTTCGACCGCGAGGCCATCCGGCTCGTCGAGGGCCGGATCGTCGGCGCGATGGCTAGTCGCATGGGGCCGGGCGTGGTACCCGGCGGGGCGTGAGGCTGAGGCCCTTCTCGCTCGTTCTAGCCCTCGGTTTGGGGGCTCCCCTCGTTTCCTTTTCCGCTCCGGCCCATGCGGAGACGTCGGCCTGGCTCGCGGCGAGCGGCGGGACGTCGATCCTCACGGTGAACGAGAGCGAGGTGAAGGTCCGCGGGAGCATGGCCTTCGACGTCGGCGTGGGCTCCAGCCCCCAGGAGGACCTGCTGTTCGGCGGGTTCGTCCGCGTCGCGCCCATCTTCTCCGAGGGCACCGACATGGCGTTCATGGCCCGCGGCGCGACGCAGGGCTTCCAGTCGGGGTACTTCGGCGTGGCCGTCGATCTGGGCGGCTACCTCCGCCTGTTCGATCCGGCAGACCCTCAAGGGGGCTTCCTGGGGGAGGTCGTGCTCGGCGCGCCGCTCGGGCTCCAGCTCACGCTCGCCGGCCACGCCGGCACGATGAAGTCGTACGGCGGCGCCGCCCTGCTCGGCATGGATCTGCTGCGCCTGACGGTCTATCGCCAGCACCTGACGGAGTGGTGGCCCAACCCGCTCTCGCCGAGCGACCGCACCGCGGGGCGCTGACGTGCTCCGTGCCGTCTCCCTCGACTTCGGGCAAACGCTCGCGAGCCTCGACCCGCGTTTCCTCGCGGATCGGCTGCGCGGGCGTGGGTTCGACGCCGAAGAGGCGCGGATCGAAGCGGCCATCCCCGCCGCTTGGGCCAAATATGACGAAATTGTCAGGCAAGGTGTCACGGGGCACCCCTGGCGCGACCTGATGCGGGTCCTGCTCGACGGCTCGGGCATCCCCGAGCGCTTCCAGGCCGAGCTCGTGGAGTGGCTCTGGCAGGAGCAGCCTCGGAAGAACCTGTGGCGCAAGCCCATCCCGGGCATGTTCCGGCTGTGCCTCGACCTCGAGCACGGCGGCGTCCCCTTCGGCGTGCTGTCGAACTCGGAGGGGCGACTCGCAGAGCTGGTGGACGAGATGGGCTGGGCCGACGTGATCCGCGTCGTCGTGGACTCGGGGCGCGTCGGCATCGAGAAGCCGGACGTGCGGATCTTCGCCATCCTGGCGGAGCGTCTCGGAACGGACATGTCGGAGGTCGTGCACGTCGGTGACTCGCTCGCAGCGGACGTCATGGGCGCGCTCGCCGCGGGAATGAGCGCGGTCTGGTTCACGACCGCGACCGAGCTGCCGCCCGGGGTGGATCCGGCGCGCGTCAGGATCGCCCACGACGCGGCGGGCGTGCGTCACGCGTTCGAAGAGCTCGGCCTCGTCATCCCGGAGCTCGAGCGTCCGATCGCCTGGCCGTAGCGACGGCTCATCAGCGTTCGCTCGTCAGCGGCGGCGCTTCGTCGCGGCGAGCCGCTGGCGGAGGGCGTCGAGGTCCCGCGCGAGCTCCGCGCATGACTGGATCCGCCTCGCGGGGTCCTTCTCGAGCAACTGGAGGATGAGGAACTCGAGCTCGTCGGGGATTGTCGGCTCGTGCTCGCTCGGCGGTCTCGGCGGCTCGTTCAAGTGCTTCATGAGCATGGCCATGGAGTTGTCGCTGTCGAAGGGGAGCACGCCGGTGAAGAGGTGGTAGGCGATCACGCCGAGCGAGTAGAGATCGCTCAGGTGGGTCACCGACCGGAAATCGTTGATCTGCTCCGGCGCCATGTAGGCCGGAGTCCCCGCGGTGAAGCCCGCCCGGGTCAGGTTGCCCTTGGGCTCGTCGTCGGCGCTTCGTCGTTTGGCGATGCCGAAGTCCATCAGCTTGACGACCCCGTCATCCGTGACGAAGAGGTTCTCCGGCTTCAGGTCCCGGTGCACGACACCGCGCTCGTGGACGCACCCGAGCCCGCGGCACGCTTGCACCAGGTAGCCGAGGTCGCGCAGGAGCTCGCGGCCCTCCTCGATGCGCGTCGCGAGGTCCGCCCCGGACAGGAGCTCCATCGTGATGAAGCGGGTCGAGCCGTGTGTCCCGATATCGTAGAGGCGGATGACGTTGGGGTGGCTGATCTGCCGCGCGAGCGTCAGCTCCTGCTTGAAGCGCGAGAGCAGGGTCGCGTCGTCCGTCCCGCGGGAGAAGAGCTTGATCGCGATCGTCTCGTCGAGCTCGAGATCCTTCGCGCGGTAGACGGCGGCCATCCCTCCGCGTCCGAGCATGTCCTCGATCTTGTAGCGGCCGGCCACGATGATCCCGCTCGGGACGTTGTAGACGTTCTGCAGGAGGGCCTCGACCCGCCCGCCCGCGGGCGGGACGGAGGCCGGCGGGGCGCTGTTCCGCTCGCGCGTCTCCGCGGAAGTCGGCGGATCGGATCGAGGGGTGACCTGCCTTCCCGGCCTCTGGGGGGGAACCGGTAATGCCGGCAGAGAAGGGAAGGTGTCTTCCGTCTCCGCGTCTTTGCTCGGTTTGGGGCGGGCGACGGAAGAGGCTTTGCGGAAAGCCTCGTCCTCCTTGACCACCCGCGCGATGTCGGCTGGCGAGCCGCGGAGGCGGCGCTCCACGTCGGCGAGGTGAGCGCGCGCCTCCGCGAAGCTCGGCCGCGCCGCGACGACCTTCCTCAGCGCGTCGTGTGCGTTCTCCAAGAGACCCTGGCGCTCGTACAGCAACGCCACGCGATGGAAGGCGCCCAGCTCCTCGTCGGTCTCCGGGGTTCCTGCCAGGAACTTCGCCGTGAACTGGTCGAAGGTGAAGTCCACGTGGTCGAGCGAGTCGGCGATCTGGATGGCGAGCGCGCAGGCACGCCCGTATTGCGGGTCGTCCTTGGGGATGCGGATCAGGACCGAGAGCGCCTTCGACTGCCGGCCGGCGGCGATCCAGCAGCGCACGGCTGCGCCCAGGGCGCCGGCGGCCTCGTAAAGCACGGCTGCTTTCGCGTGGTCACCGGACTCCTCGGCGCTGCGAGCTGCGTGGAGCTCCGTGCGTTCGCTCATCCGACAACCGGACGATCGCTCATTCGTCAGCGTGCTGCAACGCTACTCGCCTGACCTGCGCTGGATCCGTCGCGACCGTCAGGGCCTCCTCGAGGTCCACCAGCCCCTGCGAGACCAGCCGGCAGAGCGCCGTGTCCATGCTCTGCATCGCCGTACCTTCGTTCTCGCGTTGCTGGATGTACCCGTCGATCTGGTGCGTCTTTCCCTCGCGGATCAGGTGCGAGAGCGCAAAGCTCGGGAGCAGCACCTCGATCGCGGCGATCATGCCGTCCCCGCCCGAGCGCTTGACGAGCTGCTGCGCGACCACCCCGCGCAGGAGCACCGAGAGCGTGCTCCGGACCTGGTTCTCGACCTCCTCCGGACACAAATCGAGCACCCGATCGACGGCCTTGGCCGCCGAGCCCGTGTGCAGCGTCCCGAAGACGAGCACGCCCGTCTCGGCGGCCGAGAGCGCCAGCATGACGGTCTGGAGATCGCGCAGCTCCCCCACGACGACTACGTCCGGCGCTTCCCGGAGGGCCGCGCGGAGAGCGGATGCAAACGACTCGGTGTGCTGGCCCACCTCGCGCTGCGTGACGACGCAGCGGTTCGAGCTGTGGATGTGCTCGATCGGGTCTTCGATCGTGATGATGTGGCGTTCGCGGGTCTGGTTGATCTCGTTGACGATCGCGGCGAGCGTGGTGCTCTTGCCCGAGCCCGTGGGCCCGCTCACGAGGACCAGCCCGTTCTCGAGCGCGGCGAGCTGGCGGACCGCGCGAGGGAGACCGAGCTGTGCGAGCGTCGGCACCTGGCCAGGGATGAGACGGAAGACGGCGCCGAGCCCGCGGCTCTGGTGGTACGCGTTGACGCGGAAGCGGCCGACGCCCTCGAGCTCGTAGGCGAAGTCGACCTCGAGGTCGCGCTCGAGCTGCTCGCGCTGCGGTGGCGTCATGATCTCGAACAGGAAGCGACGCGTTTCGTCCGGGGAGAGCGAGCGAAAGGGTAGCGTCAAGAGCTCGCCGTCATGGCGGATCATCGGCACGTCGCCCGTGTGGAAATGCAGATCGCTGGCGCGTTGGTCCGCAGCCAGCCGCAGGAAGGAGTCGATTCGAGGCGCCATGACTCAGCCGACCCCCGGTGACTTCGTCGAGGAAGCTGCGCCTTCGGGCGGGGCCAGACCGAGCGCGGACTCGAACGCGCGTTTGTCGACCGCCTTCGCGTAGGCCTCGTCGACCTCGACGAGGCCGGCCTTGGCGAGACGGATGAGATCGACGTCCATCAGGCGCATGCCACCCTCCCGCGAGGTCGCCATGATCGTGGGGATCTGGAACGCCTTTCCCTTGCGGATGAGCGCGGAGATGGCCTCGTTTGCGATCATGATCTCGACCGCCGGTCGACGCTTCCCCTCCGGGGTTCGGAGCAGGTACTGGCAGGTGACCGCGCGCAGCGATTCGGCGAGCATGCCTCGGATCTGACCTTGCTGTCGTGGCGGGAAGGTGTTGATCAGCCGGTCGATCGTCGCATCGGCGGAGGTCGTGTGAACGGTGCCGAGCACGAGGTGGCCGGTCTCCGCTGCGCTCACGGCGAAGGCGATCGTGTCGAGGTCGCGGAGCTCGCCCACGAGGATGACGTCCGGGTCCTGGCGCAACGCCGAGCGCAGGGCCGACGCGAACGAGCGCGTGTGAGCTCCGAGCTCGCGCTGGTTGATGAGGCTCCTCTGCCGCTTGTGCACGACCTCGATCGGATCTTCGATCGTGACGACGTGTCGCGAGCTCGTCCTGTTGATGTGATCGATGAGCGCGGCGAGCGTGGTGGACTTCCCGGCGCCGGTCGGGCCGCCGACCAGGACGAGGCCGCTCGTCAGCTCCGCGAACTTGGCCACCTCCTCCGGCACGCCGAGATCGGAGAACGAGAGCGCGCGGCTCTTCACGGCGCGGAGCACCGCCGAGAGCCCGCGTAGCTGGTCGAAGACGTTGGCGCGGAAGCGCTGGTGATCTCCTGGTAGCTCGTAGGAGAAATCCACCTCCTGGCGCTCCGAGAGCGCCTTCCGTTGCCGCTCGTTGAGGTGGGGCTCGAGCATGGTCCGGATCGCGGCGGCGTCGAGCGGCTCGGTGGTCAGGCCCTCGACCCGGCCCAGCCGCTTGATGGACGGCGGTCGACCCGCGAACAGGAAGAGGTCGTCGGCCTTGTGGGCGAGCGCGAGGCGGAGCAGGCTCTCGAGCGCGCGCGGGTCGGTCGGCGCGGTAGCGGGCTCAGCGCTCTGCAGATCGAAGCGCCCGAGGAGCCGGGCCGCCGCGGCTCGGACGGCGGGCGAGGCGTCGGTCTCGCAGCCCTTGACCCAGAGCGCGTGTGTGCCGTCGTCATGGTCCGTCAGAAAATGAATGGCCGCGGCCCGCACGTCCGCCACCTCGTCCTGGACGAGCTCGGCGACGTCGGGGAGCGCTTCGGTCGCCTGCAGCGTGCTCAGCGCCTCGATGGTCACGATCCGGAGCTCGGGTCGGGATCGGAGGAGATCCACCAGGTAAGCGATCGCGCGGCGGTCGCCCATCTTGCCGATGGCCTGCACGGCCAGCTCGGCCACGAGCCAGTCCTCGTCTTGTTGCGCCGTGCGGACGAGCGCGCCCAGCGCGCGCGGGTCCGCGATGCGGATGAGCGCGGAGACGGCGAACCGCCGGACCACCGACGACGAGTCCGCCAGGTAGTCCTTCACCAGGTGTTTGGTGATGCTCGAGGCGTTCATCTCGACCAGGGCGTCCAGCACGCGCTCCCGCACCCACCAGTCTTCGTCGCGCAGCGACTGGAGCAGGCGAGGGGCGAGCGAGCCCTCTTGATCGCCGATCTGCGTCGCGATCTCGGCGGCCAGCCGGCGCACGTTCACGTCCCGGCTGCGGAGCAGCCAGACGATGGCCCGCGCCGCGTCGATGCGCTTCGAGCGAGACAGCTCCGTCAGGGCGTGCGCCGCGCGGGACCGGATGGCGACGTCTCGGTGAGACAGGGCCTCGATCAGGATGGGGAGGAACGCGTCCGCCGCCGAGCCCTCGATCGCCTCGAGGATGGCGAGGCGAATCGCCTTCGGGCCTTCGCGGAACTTGTCGCGAAGGAAGGCCGCGGCCTGGGGCCCGGGGCGCTTCGCGGCCTGGGTCAGGAACGCGCGCGCCACCTCGAGCCCGCGGCCCTCGATGTGGGGCTCGCAGAGCGTCCAGAAGTCTTCGGCGTCCAACGACCCGAGCGCCGTGATGGCTTGCGCCACCACGAGATCGTCCGAGTCCTGCAGGCCCAAGGCGGCCGTCTGCGTGACCGGCCCGAGATCGCGGAAGCGCGACTTGTCGGACAGATAGCGGAGCGCGTGGATCTTCTCGCGCGGGCGCCCGACCCGAAGGGTCGCGACCACGAGCGGCAGCCCGTGTTGACCCGCGCGTCCGAGCAGCGCGTTCATCGCGTCCACCCGGCCCGGGAAAGAAGGATCGAGCGATCGTTTCGTGAGGACCTCGAGCGCCGTTCGCCCGCCGATGTGCTTGAGCACCTCGGCCGCGGCCGCCCGGAGCTGTGCGTCGGGGGAGGCGAGCAGGTCGCAGACCTCGTTGTGCGCGCTCACGTCGTTCACCGTCGGAAGCAGCTCGACGAGGAGCTCACGCAGCGCAGGGTCGGCCTGCTTCAGCCCGCGCACGAGGGGCGTGAAGAGCTCCGGGCCGGCAGACGCGCGGACGATGGCGGCAAACGCAGCCGCGCGGTGGCGGTGCTCACGCGGCGAACGGGCGGCCAGCTCGAGCACGATGGGGAGGAGCTTGGCCACCTCGACGGGCGGGCAAGCTCCGGCTCGGGTTGCGAACGCGTCGGCGTCGGCTTCGGAGGCGAACGACGCGGCGCGAAACGCCTTCACCAAGTCGGAGCGCTGGAACACGAGCATCAGCCGACCCGCGTGTGGAGCAGGGCAGGCTGTGCGGCGCAGGCCCACACGACACGCGACACAATCCTGCGCGGGATGGAAGCAACGGCGCGAGTCACCGTAGGCATGACAGGACCGTGAGGCTCACCATGACAATCAAACACGCTTTCTTGCTCCCAGTGCTGTCATTCTCCCTGTTAACCGTGTCCTCGGTCGCACGAGCCCAAGAGGCTAGCGCCGAGGACGCAGACGACCAACCAAAAGCTGGAGCGTCGGCGGAGGAGCCGGCGAAGGTGAAGAAGAAACCCAAGGCGGCGGCGGACGCCGACGATTCAGCCACGGAGGACAAAGACGAGCCGCGGTTTCGCGGCGGCATCTCGGGCGGGGGCGGCGCGCTCATCTGGAACGGCAACGCGGCCGGTCTCGGGGGCATCGACGGCCGGGTCGGTGTCCAGATCATGGATCTGCTCGGCGTCTACGCCCAGCCCCACATCGCGCTCGGCTACGGAAGCGGCGCCTTCGCCGGGAGCCTGGGCGGGACCGTGGTGGTGGACTTCACCTTCATCGACAGGATCTTCGTGGGCGTGGGCGGAGGCGGCGGGCTCGTGCAGTTCGGTGGGACAGAGGCCGCCGGGATGCTCCACGTCCGCGCCGGTGGCTACCCGGCCCTCGGCTTCGGCGACGACGGCATCCGGCGCAAGGGACTCATGATCGGCGCGGACGTCATCGTGCACTTCGCCTCGGGCCAGGTGCTGCCGTCCCCGATGGTGAGCGTCGGCTACGAAGCCTTCTGAGCGGGGCAAGGGGGGGGCTCAGCCCCAGTCGTCGACCACGGCGTCGGCTGCGTCGACGCCGCTCGAGCACACCTCGAAGAAGTGTCCGTGTGTTCTCGCGGAACACGGAGATTGGGCCCCACGTGGCTGCGTTGGGGCCGACCGATGTTTTACTCGAGGCATGCGAACGGCTTGGCTCGGCGTGCTGGCGATCGTCGCGAGCGTCGGTTCGGGTGCTTGCGGCGACGACGAAGAGGGCGGTGGTGGGAGCGCTTCGTGCTCACCCCAGGAAGGGACTGGCTGCGTGGCGGGCCAGGTCTGCGAAGAAGTCGAGGGCGGTGAGCCCGCCTGTTTCGCGCCGGTCGTCGTCGAGGGGCGTGTCTTCGACCTCGGCTCGGACGCGGGGATCGCGGACGCTCGCGTGGTCGCCCGCGACGAGAACCAAACATCGATCTCGCCGATCGCGACGACGGACGCGAGCGGCGCGTATCGGCTCCAGGTTCCGGCCAAGCGTGACGCCTCGGGCAACCCGGTCTCGCGCGCGTTCACGCTGCGCGCGGACGCGCAGGGATACCAGGGCTTCCCGAAGCCGCCGCGCGTCGCGTTGCCGCTCGATCTGAAAGACGCCGCAGGTGAGGGCGAGAAGATCCTCGAGAACCCCACGACCGACGTCGGGCTGATCGCCCTCGCCGACACGAGCGGGCTCGGCGTCGTGTCGGGCACCGTCGAAGCCGAGCTCCCGGGCGGGACCCTCGTCGTGGCCGGCGGCGCAACGGGTGTCGCCGACAGCGACGGGACGTTTACGGTCTTCAACGTGCCGGCGGGGAGCCAGCAGGTCTCCGGGTACAAACAGGGCCTCAATTTGACGCCCGCGGCGGCGACCGTGAGCGCAGGGCAGGAGACGCCCAACGTCGTCCTCTCCAAATCGGGCGACGCCGTGGCTTCGGTCTCCGGAAACGTGCAGATCGTCAACGCCAGCGGGGCCGCCTCGACCAGCGTCATCCTCGTCCTGGAAGACACCTTCGAGCCCACCCTGGCTCGAGGCGAGGCGCCGCCTGGGCTCCGCGCGGGGAACGTGAGCGGCGGGTTCAGCATCTCGGGCGTGCCGGACGGGCGTTATGTGGTGCTCGCCGCGTTCGAGAACGACGGGCTCGTCCGTGATCCCGATACCTCGATCGGCGGCACCGAGATCCAACGCGTGACCGTCACGGGCTCGAACGTGACGATAGCGGAAGGGTTCAAGGTGACCGGGGCGCTCGCGGTCGTATCGCCCGGCGCCGACGGTATCGAGGTCGTCAGCGGGACGCCGACGTTCCGCTGGGAAGACGACTCGAGCGAGGACGAATACCGCGTCCAGGTTTTCGACGCGCTCGGGAAGCAGGTCTGGGAGACGACCGGCGATTTCGACCCGGGAGGAAGCGCTCCGGCCGAGATCGAATACGGCGGCCCCGCGCTCTCTCCAGGGATGATTTACCAGTTTCGCGCGACCAGCATCAAAGACGGCACGCCGATCTCCTCCACGGAGGATCTCCTAGGCGTGTTCCTCGCCCAGTGAGAGGAAGGGACAAATGAAGAGGCACACGTACGTTCTCTTTGCCGCGCTCGGCGGGCTGGCCACGGCGTTTGCATGTTCGGACGATGCCACCGGGACCGACGGCCAGGGCGCGAGCGCGGCCACGACGACCGGCGCTGGTGGGAACCCGTCCGGCTCCACCGGGTCCTTCAGCGGCACCGGCGGAATGGGCGGCAGCGGTACGACGACCGGGACCGGGACCTCGACGGGCAGCGGACCGCCTCCTCCTCCAACGGAAATCGCCGAGTGCCAAGGTATGGTCTACGACTGCGGTGATCTCGTCGACAATGACGCAGACGGCCTGCTCGACTACCAAGATCCGGACTGTCTGGGCCCCTGCGATAACACCGAGGACAGCTTCTTCGGTGGCATTCCGGGCCAACCTGGTCCGCCCTGCAAGGTCGAGTGTTATTGGGACAACGACAGCGGGCCCGGTAACGACGACTGCTTCTGGGACCACGGCTGCGACACACACGAGGTGCCGCCCGACTATTACCCGGAGCCGTCGCTCGGTGACGCTTGTGAGTTCACCGACCTGAGCTTCGAGCCGTTCAATGGGCAGACTTGCTCGGACCTGCTCGCGGATCAGAGCCAGACCTGTCTCGACGTGTGCCTGCCGCTCACGCCCAACGGCTGCGACTGCTTCGGGTGCTGCGAGCTGCCGGCCGGGAGCGGCAAGTTCGTCTGGAGCGGCTCGGAGGGGCTCGACGGCGACACCGTCTGCACCCTGGCGGACATCAACGACCCGACCAAGTGCCACCCGTGTGATCCCGTACCCAGCTGCTTCAACGACTGTGGCGACTGCGAGCTCTGCGTCGGCAAGCCGACCCTCGGGCCCGAGTGCCTCGGAGAAGGGGGCGGCGGAGGCGGTCCGGTGCCCGAGTGTGGTCCGGGAATCACGGCGTGTGGGACGGCGGATCTCCCCCCTTGCCCGAGCGGCTACTACTGCATCACCGGCTGCTGCATCGCGGAGCCCCAATGAGCGCAAAACACTCCACGGCCCTTCAGCGTCGTCTGGTGGCCCTGCTCCTCGTGGTCGGCCCAGGCGCCTTGTTCGCGACCTTCTCGTGCAGCAGCGACGACGAAGGCGGCAGCTGCGAGCCGGACTGCGCCCCCTGCGTGGGGGAGACCTGCGAAGAGATCTGCGTCGAGGGGACGTGCGACCTGGATTGCAGCGACGGCGCAGATTGCAGCCTCGATTGCCAAGGCGACGCTTGCACGCTCGATTGCCAGGGCAAGTCGGACTGCTCGGCCGATTGCCAGATCGGAGGTGAATGTGACGTCAGCTGCGAAGGGCAGTCGACGTGCGCGGTCGATTGCAGCGCCGGCGGCGACTGCGATCTCGACTGCGCCGGCGGCTCGGACTGCAGCGTCACCTGCCTCGAGGACTGCGGCGGGGGCTGCTCGGGCAACAGCAACTGCTCCATGCAGTGTGAGACCGGCTGCGGCATCGGCTGCACCGGCAACGGGACGTGTGCGCTCAGCTGCAAGCAGGACTGCTTCGTCTGCTGCCAGGGCTCGGGGCAATGTGAGCTCACCTGCACCGAGGCGGAGGTCGTGGATTGCGGCAACGGCATCAAGGCGTGTGGCGCCTGCCCGTCCCCCGACGCGTGTGAGTTCAGCGCGCCGACCGATTGACGTCGCCGGTGCGCTCCGGGGGCGCTCCCGCAAGGGGCCGAGCCGCACCCGTCGGTGGTGGCTCGGCGCCTCGAAAAGAGTGATCGAAGGGGGGCTCCTGCGGCTACACTGAATCGAATGACCGAGGCGACAGCCGGCCGCATCATCGGCAGGTATGCCCTCTACGACCCTCTGGCGTTGGGCGGCATGGCGACCGTTCACATTGGTCGCCTGCTCGGGCCGGTCGGCTTCGCGCGCACCGTCGCCATCAAGCGCCTGCACCCGCAGTTCGCGCGCGACCCCGAGTTCGTTTCGATGTTCCTCGACGAGGCGCGCATGTGCGCCCGAATCCGGCACCCGAACGTGGTTCCCACGCTCGACGTCGTCGCCACGCAGGGGGAGCTCTTCCTCGTCATGGAGTACATCCAGGGCGAGTCGCTCGCGCAGCTCATCAAGTCCAGCCGCGAAGCGGGGCACAAGATCCCGTGGCGGGTCGCGGCCGCCATCGTCTCGGGCGCGCTGCATGGGCTGCACGCCGCGCACGAGGCGAAAGACGAGCGGGGCACACCGCTCGGCCTCGTGCACCGCGACGTGTCGCCGCAGAACATCCTGGTTGGCGCAGACGGGATGACGCGCGTCGTCGACTTCGGGATCGCCAAGGCGAGCGGGCGCATCCACACGACGCGCGAGGGCGCCGTGAAGGGCAAGCTCGGCTACATGGCCTACGAGCAGATGTCGGGCGGCGCCGTGACGCGGCAGTCGGACCTGTACGCCGCGGCGGTCGTGCTCTGGGAAGCGCTCACGTGCAGGCGGCTGTTCGACGGCGAGACGGAGGCCATCGTGCTCGCGAAGGTGCTCACGGAGGAGATCAAGCCGCCGAGCAGCCTCGCGCCGGACGTCCCGAGGGAGCTCGACGAGATCGTCATGAAGGGGCTCAGCCGTGACGCCGCGGAGCGTTTCGCGACCGCTCGCGACATGGCGCAAGCGCTGGACAAGCTTGGCCCTGCGCCGCTCGGCGCGGTCGGCGAATGGGTGGAGGCGAACGCCAAGGCCGCGCTGGACGAGCGCGCGATGAAGGTGGCCAAGGTGGAGGAGGGCACCGGCAACGGCTTCACGCCGGCGGCAACCGAGCAGCCGGCCGAGGCGCCCGCCACCGCGGCCCGGACCGGCGGCTCGATCCGTCCGACCGCTCTCAGCGAGCACGACACGCCGGCTCCGGCCCCAAAGCGATCACCTCGCTCGCTCGTCGCGGCTGCTGGCGTGGGCGGGGTGGCGCTCGTCGTCGTGGTTCTGTGGCTGATCTTCGGGCGCGCCGGCACGGATGGCTCGGGCGCGGCGGCGGCGACCGGCGCGGCGAGCGCCGCGCGGAGCGCTGACAGCACCGTCCTGGTCCCCGCCGTTGCGTCTTCGTCGAGCGCGCCAGCCTCGAGCGCCGTGGCGCCTGCAGTCTCGTCCGAGCCCACCACGGCAATGTCGGCGTCGGCGGCGCCGGCTCCGCGCCCGAGCGGGCGGCTGCCGGTCGCACAGCCCAGCGGCGCGAAGACGGGATCCCCTTGGTCACTCGGAGGTCGGAAATGAGGCGTGGGCTGCGTCGAGCAGTCGTCGGCTTGGGTGGTTTGGCTGTCTCGCTTCTCACGGGGCTCGCGGCCGCGGAGCCCACCGCGGAGGACAAGGCCGCCGCGGAGGCGCTGTTCGACCAGGCGCTCGCGCTGGTCGAAAAAGGGGAGATCGCTCCGGCTTGCGAGCGGTTCGCCGAGAGCCAGCGCCGCGACCCGCAGCTCGGCACCTTGCTCTACCTGGCCACCTGCCACGAGCAGCAGGGCAAGACGGCCACCGCGTGGGTGGAGTTCAGAGACGCGCTCTCTCAGGCGGAGCAAGCGGGCAAGGCCGATCGCGTGAAGCAGGCGCAGGAGGGCGTCGCGCGTGTGGAGGCGGTGCTCGCGCGGATTCGCCTCCAGGTGACCGCTCCGGCCGCGGGGCAGGTCGTCACCGTGAACGGGCGCGAGGTCCGGGCATTCGACGCGGCGCTCCCGTACGATCCGGGCACGATCACGGTCGAGGCGAAGGCGCCCGGCAAAAAGCCGTTCTCCACCACCGCCACGCTCGCGGCCGGTCCGGGCACGACGGACGTGGAGATCCCCGCGCTCACGCAGGCTGCGGTCGTCCCTCCAGACCAGCCGCGGCGAGAGGACCCGCCTCGAGATCATACGCTCGCGTACATCGTCGGCGGCACCGGGCTCGGCGTGGTCGCGCTCGGCTTCGTGTTCGGCGGTGTCGCGATGGCCGAGCAGAGCTCGGCGGACGAAGCGTGTGACGGGCGTTTCTGCACCCAGGAAGGGCTCGACGGGCACGACCGCGCGGACGCGTGGGCTTGGGCTTCCAACATCACCATCGGGGTGGGCGCCGCCGCGGTCGCCACCGGTGTCGTGTTGTTCTTCGTGGGGCCCGAGCTCTCACCGGCGGAGCCGCGCCGGCCTGCTGACGCATGGGTGATGCCCGTCGTCGGCTTCGGTCCGGAGGGCGGGGTCGTCGGCGCGGGTGGCGCCTTCTGATGTGGGCTAAGCTGCAGCGAGCCATGTCCCGCCTTCGTTGGCTCTTCTTGTTCCCGGTGGCTGGTTGCCAGCTCGTCCTCGGCTTCGAGGACCATGAGCTCGGCCCATCCGGGAGCGGTGGATCCGGTGGTGCCGGGAGCACGACGACGACCAGCTCGACCACCGTGAGCGGTTCGACGGGCTCCCAGATGACGGGCGGGGGAGGCCAGGCGCCGGCCGTCACCTTCGGGATGGCGGAGCAGATCGGCGCGTCACAAGGTCCCTTGACCGATCTCGCGGTCGACGGGAGCCAGGTCTACGCGCTCAGCCCGAGCTCGGACGAGCTCCTCGTGTTCTCCGAGGGGCAGTCGAGCCCGACGGTCGTGCTTCCGGGGCTCACCTCACCGCGAGGGCTCGTCTTCGACGGCGGTCAGCTCTACACGACGGCAACGAACGGCACGGCTTGCCAGCTGATCGCCGCCTCGCCGTCCGGTAATGACAGTGTCGTCATCTCCGAGGTGAGCGCGACGAACTGCTACGTGGCGGTCGGCGCCGAGGGGGCGAAGCAGGCCGCCAGCAAGGGGGCGGAGGTGCGGTCGGAGGCGGGGGCGGGCGACGGGACGCTGATCGGTAAGGCGTACGACGGCTCGGAGGTGCCCGCCGTCATCGTCTCGGGTGGACAGTACTTCTGGGTCGACACGCTCTCCGGCGAGCTGCTTCGGAGCGACGGCGACACCGTCCAGCCGCAGCACAACCCGCCCGGCAACCAGGTCGACACAGTCGCGACCATGTCGGGGCCGGTCGATCTGGTCGCGCGGGCTGGTCAGGTCTTCGTCGTCGGGGAGAGCGGGGTGGGGAGCGTCTTGGCGGGCGCGACGCGCGCCCAGTTCTCGATCCTGACGACCGGGGCCGAGAGCCCGAGAGGCATCTCGGCCGACGCGACTCACGTCTACTGGGCCGACGGCCCGAGCGTCCGCGCGGTGCAGGTGGGCGCCGAGGGCGCTCAGCCGTCCATCCTCTACCAGGGCAGCGAGACGCCCAACGACACGTTCTCGCGCGGCGACGCCGTCTTCTTCACGACCCAGTCGGGCAAGCTCTTCCGGGTCGTGAAGACGATCGAGTGAGCGGGCGCCTCAGTGATCGAGGGAGGCGACGAGCTTCTCGTACGCGTCCGCGTCGAGCAAGCCGTCGATCGCCGACGCCGGCGCCTCGATCGTCACCATCCACGCGGCGTAACAGTCCTCGTTCACCAGCTCCGGCTTGGAGTCGAGGTCCTTGTTGATCTTGGTGATCTTCCCCGAGATCGGGGCGTACAGATCGCTCAGCGTCTTCACGCTCTCGATCGTGCCGAAGGCCTTGCCGGCCTCGATGGAGTCGCCCTCTTTCACGTCGAGGTTGACGAGCGTGATGTCGCCGAGCTGCTCCACGGCGTAGGCCGTGATACCAACCTCGATCGCGGAGCCTGAGGCCTTCGCCCACTCGTGGTCCTTCGTGTATCGCCGATCGGTCTTGACGTTCGTGGCCATCTCTTCCTCTTTGTTGGAGCTCCGAAGGCTCGTCGCGCCGGCGTGTCTTCAGGAGGCGCGCTTGTAGAACGGAGTCTTGACGACGACTGCCTCGGCCAACCGGCCGCGGCAGTCGACGACGAGCTTGCTGCCGATGGCGGAGAGCGCCGCCGGCACGTATCCGAGCCCGATGTTTTTGCCCACGGTGGGGCCGGGGCTGCCGCTGGTGCAGGTGCCGATGATCGCGCCGGCGGTGTCCTGGAGCGGGTAGCCGTGCCGGGCGATGCCGCGGCCTGTGACCTCGAAGCCGACGAGACGCCGCGGGAGCCCGCGCTCCTTGATCTCGACGAGCGCCTGCTTGCCGAGGAACTTGGGCTTGTCGAGCTTCACCACCCACGCGAGGCCCGCCTCGAGCGGGTTCGTGGTCTCGTCGATGTCGTTGCCGTAGAGCGAGAGCCGCGCCTCGAGCCGGAGCGTGTCGCGCGCGCCTAGGCCTGCGGGAACCGCGCCGCTGCCGAGCAACGCACGCCAGAGCGCGGGCGCATCCTTCGGGGCGCAGAAGATCTCGAGGCCGTCTTCGCCGGTGTAACCCGTGCGCGAGGCCGTGCAGGCGACCCCGCCGAGCACGGCGTCCGCGAAATGGAACGACTTGAGCGCGGCGAGGGCCTCCCCACCGACGCGCCCGGCGACGGCGAGCGCCTGAGGCCCTTGGAGCGCGATGAGCGCCGTGTCGTCAGAAGCGTCGGTGAAGGTGCAGCGCCCCTTCGAGGCCCCTTCGAAGTGGGCCACCATCTTGTCGCGGTTGGAAGCGTTGCAGACGACGAGCCACGAGTCTGCGGCCTTCCGGTACACGATCAGGTCGTCGAGGATGGTCCCCTTGTCGTTGCATGCGCACGTGTAGAGGGCCTGGCCATCCACGAGCTTCGATGCGTCGTTTGTGATGAGCTCGTTCACCACCGCCCCGGCCTCCGCGCCTTTGAGCAGCAGCTCGCCCATGTGCGAGACGTCGAACAAGCCGGCCGCGCTGCGCACGGCTTTGTGTTCCTCGACCAGGCCTGCGTACTGCACCGGCAGCTCATACCCCGCAAAGGGGACCATGCGGCCCTTGGCGGCGAGGTGCTCGGCGTGAAGCGGTGTTTTCTTCGGCTCCGGATCGCTCACAACGCGGATTGGTATCAGGGCGCGCGAGGGAAGTCGACCGGTCTCCCGAGGTCCGATCTCGAGGTGCCCACACGTCAGTCCCCGACCGTCAGTCGTTCTGGCTCTCGGGCGGTCGCATCTGCGGAGGCCGTGTCGAAGGGGGCCGCACGAGCGCCGAGCTCGACGGGTCGGGCTCCCGCTCGTCCGCCTTCGCACCGACGGCAGGGGCGGCGACGCGGTTCGGATCCCGATCCAGGTTGATCAAGAGCTCCGTCCCGAAGAGCTTCCGCACGACGATGACCTTGAGCAAGGGGCCGCTCGTCGCCCCTTTGGGGCGCGCCTGGGAGAACACGGTCTTCTGGGGGCCGGTCTCGACCGACGAGGCTTCGAGGTGGGCGCGGAGGTAGCTCGCCACCTTCTCCATCGGCTGCGGGATCCGCACCGACGCGGCTGTTACGTTCTTGCCGGCGATATCCGCGCCCGCGGGCAGCCGCAACCCCATCACCGTGAGCGGGCCCTCGAGCAGCATGTCGGGGTCTGTGGCCTCGACCACGACCGCCGAAGGCGCCGGCGGCGGTTGGCGGTCCCGCTCGCAGCCCCAGAGCACGAGCGGAGCCGCGAGGAAGACGACGAGCCTACGGGCGGCGAAGCCGCGCCCTGACGATCGTGCGAACATGATTGGCTCGATGGTGGTATCCGCCCGTCGGCTCGGCGAGAAGCCTCACTCGATGGCGTTGACCCAGCTCCTTACCGAGGTCGAGGAGCGCGGCGTCTTCAGCGGCCTGCGCGCGCTCTTCGTGGCGGCGCCGTGCTCCGTCCCGCCGCCCTGGCCGGTGAACATGACGATCTCGTAGTTCCCGACCGTCGAGGTCGTGATCGACGTGTAGCTGCCCGCGAGCCACGGATCGGGGAAGGTCGTCGGCGCTGGCTGACAAGACGGCTTCTGGTTGACCTGGATGCCGAAGACGACCTCCTTGCCGGTGTACCCCGGGCCGGTGAAAGCGTCGCAGATCTCCATGCCACCAGAGCCGTTGAGGTCCATCACAGCCTCGGGGACGCCGGCAGCGGCGTGCTTGAGGTAGTTGACGGCACACCACCCGCCTTGCCCGAAGGTGCACGCGCTCCCGGACTGCGGCACGAAGTAGCTGAAGATGAGCTGACCGTCGAAGAGGTTGAGCGGTCCGGTGACGGACGCGCCGTCGAGGAAGGCCATCTCGATGCCCTGGAAGGGATCGCTGGGAGCCGCACCCGGCGGCTTGGCGTTGACGTAGGGCTCGAAGCGGAGCTGGGTCGAGTCGTAGCGATCGACGAAGGTCACGAGCATGTTCACGTCGTTGGTCGACGCCAGCTGGAACGTCTCGGCGTCGCCGGTGGAGAACGAGACCGTGGTCTGCTCGAACTCATCGCTCGAGATGAGCGGACGCGTCGTGATCGCCCTGCCCGCAACGGCGAAGTCGGCGGGGGTGGAGATGCCGCGCAGGCCGAGCTCCACGCCGAGCGCGCCCGGCGCGCCCGCGCCGACCTCGATGCGGGCGTCGGTCATCGTGTGGTCGCCGGGGCCGTCGAAGTTGTACGCATCGAAGGCGATCTCCGCCGTCCACTGCTTGGGATCGGGGTCGCTCAGGTTGATACGCCACATCGTCCCGTCCTGGTCGCCGACGTACGCGCGCGTCGCGACCTTGCCGGGGCCGGTCGGGTACACGACTGGCTCGCCCGACATGGGGCTATCGAAGAAGCCGATCTGTCCGCTGGCCGGCAGGACGACGTCTGGATCGAGGATGGCCGTGACGTTGGAGCAGGTCGGCGGATCGTTGCATTGGAGGGGGTGGTCGCCCGTGTCCGTCGTCGAGCAGCCGGGGCCCGCGGTGTCGCAGTTGCGCCCGCCGAGACGCATGATGATGCGCCCGCTGTAGAGCTCCACGACGGTGACGCTGCGCGCCGGCACGGTGTCGCCCCAGTCCCGGATCTGCTGGCGCGGTCGGTGGCCGTCGCCGTCCCAGTAGCTCGCAGGATCCACGCGGCGGCCGACCACGCCCGTGGGCGAAGCGTTCTTGCTGCCTCCGGCGAGGATGGCGACCGGGACCATTCGTTCGCCGCGCCCAGGCTCCGTGAGGCGAAGCGTCGTGATCGCGGCGCCCGGAACGGAGTCACCGAAGAGGTCACGCCGCTCGTCTTTCTTTTCGCCGGCGCTCGAGAGCTGCCAGAGGAACCGGGGCTGGAGGGGGTCGGTCACGTCGAGCGCGTAGTAGAAGCCACCAATGACCGACGGTCCGCTGGAGACCACGAGGACGGTCTTGTATTCGCCCTTGCCTTCCTGGACGTCGGTCATGGTCCGCCAGGGCACGACCTGCGAGCCGTTGGATGGATCGCGCGAGAACGCGACGTTTGCGTAGGAGATGGGACCGTCCGAGAGGCGCGCGTGCACGTTGAAGTTGCGGAACAAGGAGGGCATCACCGCGGGGGGGATGAACGTCCAGAGCTCATTGTTCTTGAGCGAGTCGACCCGCGGGACGTTGCCCGGGGCTCCCCACGTGCCGCTCGTCGCGTTGGCGTTGAGCACGAAGGCGTGGAGCTGACCGTCGACGGACTGCGCATAGACCATGGTGGGCCGCGACCCGTACTCCTTCACGAAGGAGTTGGTGTCGGCGGCGGGCGCCGTCCGTTCGTTCGAGAAGAGCTCGTCTTCTTCGATGGGCTTGGGAGGCTCCACCACGACGGGAACGGACTTGTAAATGCCACCCAGCGGAGATCGGAGCTCCGCTCCGCTGGAGTCGGGGTGCCGCGTCGGCGTGCTCGGTCCAGTCGGGTTCGGATCGCCGCCATACCACTCGAGGATGGCGCTCGCGCACGTGTTTCGCCAACCACCGCCGAGCGGGTTGCCGTTGTTGACGACGGCCTCGCAGCCGGCCTGGTCGGTCGGCTGCAGATCGAGCATTTCGTCGGCGTCCATCCCGCTGGTCCCATCGATCGACGCCTTCAGCGTGGCCAGGTGCTGGAGCACGTCCGCGCCGGGGCCGGTCGCGCCGCCGAGCCGAAAGGTGTCGCCGACGTTGCTGGTGCCGCACTCGAACAGGCAATCCTCCACGTTCGGGTCGGGGCTCGAGAGCGAGGTCTGCCGCGGACGGATCGAGCCCTCCGGGTTCGCCTCGGCGGTGTGAGGCGCGACGGTGAAGAAGTAGCGCGCGTTCGGGGCGTTGTCGGCCAGGTTGGCCGCGAAGTCGTCACCGAGCGCCCGGGTCATGGGCTGCGTGCCACCCCCGCACGTCCACCGAACGCGCTCCAGCGTGCCCACCCACATGTTGTTTCCCGGAGGCACCGTGAGCGCGGAGCGCAGCTCGTATGAGGTCGCGCTTGCGCTGCCGGTGACCGACGAGGCCCCCGCTGCAGCGAAGCTCGGCGTGGTCCGGCTCAGCGTGCCGCCGGCGATCTTCGAGATCAGCGCGGACATCATGCCCTTGAGCTCTGCCTGCGTCTTGGGGAAGTAGGGCTGGGCGTCCGTCGCGCTCGGGTCGCGGCCGCGGATGGCCACGTCGAGGATGTTGCAGCACGAGCGAATGGCTTGGCGGTTCGTGTCGTTGAGCGTGTCGTCGTCGCCGCCATCGTCCTCCTCGCAATCGGCGCCCGTGCCGTTGTACGTGCACTCGTCGGCGTAGCGCCAGCGCGTCTCATTCGGATCGGCGCCGTAGCGCTCGCAGATCTGTCCCGCGCCGCGATCGGCGTCGACGAGATCCGCGCAGTCTTTCACGGCGGTGGTCGCCTGGTCGGCCGGAGCATTGGGCGTCCACGTCGCCGTGTCCATGCCGACGCCGACGATGAACGTCTCGGTCGCCACGCTGTAGTCGGTGACCGAGTCCGCGTAGAGCTTCTCGGCCCATTGGCCCATCGTCGAGTCTGCGAGATCGCTCGTCGGCTCACCGTCGGTGATGGCGAGGACGTATTGCTGGCGACAGCCTCTCTGCGCGCCGTAGACGTACGTGTCCTGGGTGGGGCTGATCTTCACCTTGGGCACCGGATCGGTGTTGAGGTGCGGGATCGTGACGCCCTCCGTCTGGTCGTCCCTGAGAAGGAACTCGTAGGCGTCGCGCATCATCGCCGCGAGCGGCGTGGAGTGGTCGAGCTTCCTCGAGACCCCGAGCGCCGCCAGCTGCACCATGTCGTTGTGCAACACGGTGTCGGCGACGCTCGCGTCGGGATCGCCGAAGCCGATCATTCGCCCCATCCAGGGCTGCGCGCGCGGGTTCTTCACGCCCACGTCGAAGGCACTCTGCGGGCACAGGAAGCCGGTCTTGGTGCCGGCGGCCGGGTAGAAGCTGCAGGGGCCCCAGTTTGCGTAGCCCCAGCTCGACAAGGTCTCTGCGGAGTCGTCCTCGATGTAGATCTGGCCTGCGTAGGCGGTCGGCGCGCCGGAGAGCCAGTTGTTCGTGGGGTTGGTCGTGGGGTCGTCGAACCAGTAGCTCGCCGGCGGATGGAACGTGGATGCGTCGATTGGCCACGGGTAGCTGCCCGGTGGCGTCGTGTAGGCGTTCCAGTTCGTGGCGCCGACCATGAACCAACCCCCATGGGCCGTCGCCGGCAGACCGACACCCCAGTCCCAGTAAATCTGGGCGCTGTCGAACGTCATCAACCCGAACCGGATCTTGTCGCCGAAGACGTCGATGATGCCGTCACTCTGCTGATCCCATTCCCCGGACTGGAGATAGCTGCACCAGCTTCCGCCCTTCCGGAACCCGATGGGCAGTTTGTTCTTACCTCCGCCCGTGTGGTACGGCCACGCGTAGGGGTCGCTGGAGAGTGCGCCCGTGATGCTCGGGTGGTTGTTGTCGCGGGGCGAGCAGTCATTCGATTCGATGACGTTGCTGCCGCCGCAGTCGAGACCGTTGACCGTCCCGGTGAGGGTCTCGATGAGGATGGCCCACCGCGATTTCACGGGGTTCACGGAGTCGTCGCAGTCGACGGAGTCGTTGCGGTTGGGCGCCCACTTCATCGAGCCCGACGTGTCGAGCAGGAGGAGCATGTTCGGCTGCTTGAACTTCACGTCCTGAGGGGGCGGGGCCGCCTCGGCCGGGCGCGGAGCAGCGAGGAGCGCGACGCCCGCGGCGCAGGCGCCTACTGCGCCCAAGCACCTCGCGTAGCGCACGGCGCTGCCGTTGCCGAAGAAACGCACAATCCCGGAGGTTCGAAGCATTTTCATGGCTTTCATACCGATGCGGTTGCCGATGACGACGCGATGAAGGAAACAGAACCGTTATTTGGGGACCGGGCCGAACACGACCTGGGCCCGCGTGTCCTCCTGGCTGACCATGAACTCGAACTGATCGGAGCCCATGGCGAACGGCGTCCCGGCCGCGTTCGTGGGGAGGATCTGGCCGGTCGCGAGGATGGTCACGCGATAGAAGGCCATGTGCGACGCCTGTTCCGCAGGGAAGCCTGGCAGTGGCGCGTCCACCATGAGGTCGCTCAGCTCGGCGGCGAAGTTACCGGCGACGTTGCCGAGCCCGAGCGACCCTGGGGCGCCCGGGAGGTTGTTCACCGCCGCGCCCTTCGACTCGAAGATGTCGAGGTTCACGTTCGAGGTCGTCGTTCTCGCGACGGTCTCGAACGCGCGGTAGCCGATCCGAACACAAGCGGGATTCGCGGGTTTGAGCGGGCCCACGGCGGTGTCGGGATCGGGAGTCTCCTTGCAGGGGAACTCGCCCGGAAGGGAGCCGGGCGGCGGAAGGTCGCGCATCATGATGCGGTACCCGTTCGGATCTCTCTGCAGCTCGGCGAGCGAGGCCTGCATACCCATGTCCGAGATGTAATGGGTCTGCACCATCTGTCGGAAGCGCCCGGAGTTGGCCACGCCGGCGCTCGACATCTTGGCGGCGAACGTCCCGATCGCGAAGAGCATCCCGATGACGAGCAGGACGATGAAAACGGTGAGCCCGCGGCGGGCGCGACGCGCGCGTCGCCGCCGAGCGAGCACGCGCCCGGAGGAGGTGAGCGCCACGACGGAGCGAGCGTTCTCTACCATGTTGCCCTCTGCCACTTGGCCCTCTACCACGTGGCTTGCGCCAGGTTGGGGAGGTTGACCTCGGTGTACATCGTGCGGACGCGCGCGAAGCGGAACTTGCGCGCAGCGCCCGGCGGGAAGACCTGGAATCTATCGAGCGCCGTTGCCGTGTTGGGCACGGCAGCCACGCGGTCCTCGCGGTCGGGCTCCTTCGAGCGGGTCGTCAGCCGGATGCCCACGGACCGCACCCGGTTGGGCAACATCGCCGTGGGGGGGACGCCGTCGCTTTTGTCGAAGCCGGAGTCGAGGATCGTTTGGGAGAGGGGGCCATCGAGGTAGCGGGCGCGAAGCTTGAAATCGGCCACGTAGTCGGCGATCACCTCGCCGCTGTTCGGGATGACGTTGCCGTTCGTGTCGAGCTGCCGGCGGATGAGGTCGAGCCGCGTGTCGTCGCCGTTGATGCTCACGCCGTCTCCGCCGACGGCCGGGTCCCACCGGACCACCGGTGCCAAGCCGGGCGCGAGCCCGTGCTCGTCGAGCTGGGCGGCGCCGAAAGGTTGGCTCACTCGCTGCACGGCGTATTCGATGACGTTGACGGTGTTGACGGAGCCCGAGGCGTTGCCTTCGGCGACACCGCAGACGCCGGGGACCTGGGGCAGCGGGTTGCCGAGCGTGACGTAGTTGATGACCACGCTCTGCACGAGCGCGCCTGCGTTCGCCTGCGTGCAGTAGTCGATGCCGACGTACGTCTCGCGCCTGTTCGAGTCCACGAGACGCAAGAAGCTCCCCGTGGGAAAGAGGCGGCAGACGCTGGTGGCCGACCCGGCGCCGTCCCGGTGAACACGCTGGACTGCGTTCGTGTCGATGGCGAGGTGTACCTCGCTCGCGGCCGAGTTCACCATGCGGTAGGTCAGGCGCTCGGTCGTCATGAAGTTCCCCGTGATCCGGACACGATCGGGAGCCCTGTTGTTGCCTGGGCCCGTCACGGTGGCCGGCAGCGGGTTGTTCGGACTTGCTGGGTAGGCCGCCGGGTCGGCGCCATCGAAGATGTCGATGCCGAAGAGCAGGTCTCTCTGCGTCGCGTTGAGGTTGTTGCGGTCGCACAGGGCGGGGTCGGTCGCGGCGTCCGCGGTCGTCATGAAGCCCGCGCGACGCACGTCGGAGACGAGCCGGTTCATCGCCATGAGGACGGAGTGTTGTGCGTTGTTCACCCGGGCATCTTGTTGGAACGCGCCGAGCGACACCTTGGCCAGGAGGAAAGCGGCGAGGCCGACCGCCATGCCGGTCGAGATGGCCACCATCAGCTCGATCATGGTGAAGCCCCGGCGAGCCGTGGCGAGACGGCAGCCTGCGGCGGCACGCGGCTGGATGCTCTTCATCGCGTGTTCCTCCGCACGAGAGTGGTCAGGTGGAGGACGCCGTACTCCGCGCGCGTTCGGTTGATGCCCGAGACGCCGAGCGTGAAGTTGGGATCGGCGAACATGTTGTCGAGGTTCGCGGCGGTGAGCGCGCACTCGTCTCCGACCGTGCGTCCGGAACGGGCCCAGAAGGTCCGGACCTCGACCCGAAAGCTGTCGCCACCAGGGGTGCCCGCAGCCGGCTTGTCCGGCCCACTGACCCAAGTCACCCGCACGTGGGTGCAATAGGCCGCCAGCGTCGGGTTCGCCGTGACGTCACCGTCGATTGTCGCCATCGCGCCGTTGCCCGGCACCGCGGTGGCATCGAACGCACCGAAGTGGGCCCAAACGGAAGGATCGCCGGCGTTGACGCCCATGGCGAACGAGTCCACGAGCGACCCGAAGCCGGGCGCAGGGTTGTCCGTGGGCGTCGGAAGGGTGCCGTTCATCTCGGTGAGATCGGAGTTGTCGAACTGATTCCACATCAGCGCCGCCGTCTGGATGCGTTCGATGTACGACGCGCCCACGACGCTGGCGTTGGCGACGTGCCGCGAGTCGAGCGTGCCGAGGACGGTGAACTTCAAGAGGGCGATCACGGCGGCGCCGCCGACCGCGAGGATGGCGAGGCCCATCATGACCTCGACCATCGTGAAGCCCGCCCGGACCAGGCGAGCGGATCGGCGGAAGGTTCGGTGCATCACAGCGCCAACCTCGCGACGCCGTTCGGCGCGACATGGACGAACCCAGAGCGGTCGCCGAGGTTGGGGACGAAGCCCATCTCGGCCACCCCGTTGCTCGCCCGCTGGATGCGCCAGGAGTAGACGCTCGTCGCCCGGACCCACGGGTTCGGCGGTCCCACGGGGGCTCGCTGGAACAGCTGCCCGCGGGGCGAGAAGCAGATGTCGAGGTCCCCGAGCGCCGGGGGATCGGCGGTCGGGTAGTCGGCCGCAGCCAGCGTCGTGGTGATGATCAGGTTCCGTTCGGCCGCCGAGCTCTGGGTCCAATAGGAGACCCTCCGCTCGGCTGCGCCGAACGCGGCGGGAGCGGCCGCGGCCCAACAGAGAGGCTCCGGCACCTCGGGGTCGGTGTCCCCATCCATGTCTCGCTGGACTTCCGAGATGGTGAGCAGGCCGCCGTTGGTCCCGCGCCAGGACGCGACGACCGCCGAGCCCCTGCCGAAGGCACGGCCCCGGGCCTCCTGCAGGATCGCGAAGATCTGGACACCCGCCTTCTGAACCCGGCGAGAGCGGACCACGTCCATGATGGATGGGATGGCCAGCGCGGCCGAGACCGCGATGATCATCACCACGACCATCAGCTCGACGAGCGTGAAGCCTCGCAACAAAGTGCGTGGAAGCCTGCGGTTTCGCATGAACCGGAGGTCGGCGGTGCGAGAACCGAGCCAAGCCCCATCCGCGGGGCTGTTCGGTAGGGGCCCGAGCCGCTGAAAGCCGGCGCGAGCGTCGGGCGAGCCGTTTCCGGCCTTGCCAGGTCCGAGCGCCGAGCCTTGGCCTGCATCGATGCGTGGTGAGGTCGTACCTTCGGTGCCGGGTGTCGCTAGAACAGCTTGCATCCCTATGAAAAAAGGTTCGCCTGAACCCAGGGGGCGGGCTATGTCGCGCTTCCGCATGCGAAATCCCACGCATCTTCGGCCTGGTCTTTGGGGTTGTCTCGCTGTCTTCGGGGCTCTCGTCGTCGGCTGCAGCGATCGCGGAGGGGACGTCGCGGCCAGCGCCGAGAAACGCGGCGCGCCGCCGCCGCCCACCGCTGGAGCGGGTCCTGTCGGCTGCACCCGAGCCTCGATCGACGACCCGATCGCCAAGCCGTTTTTCCCGGCCAAGGTCGCAGGCTTTTGTCTCGACCCCCAGGAGGGCGGGCGGGCGATGGGCAAAGACTCCAAGGAGCCGCTCGAGAAGATGTGTGACCTTTTCGACGGCGAGTGCGCGGTGTACGAGGGGTTCGGCGTCGAGCGTGTGGTGCAGGCTCGCTACGTCGCGGAGGCCGGCTCGTCGACCACGCTCGACGTCGTGCTCTCCCGGTTCGACTCGCCCGCGAGCGCTTTCGCCATGTACACGAAGCGGACGGTGGGCGACGGCGATCCTGCGGACTCGGCAGCGCCGAAGCCCATCGCCGTGCGAGGCGCTGCGGCGCTCGGGGTCGGCAACGCGTACCTGTGGCGGGGCAACCACCTGGTCGAGATGACCTACGCCGACACCAAGGCGACGCCGGCCGAGGTGGAGGCCGCGAGCGCGAAGGTGCTGCCCGAGCTCGCTCGTTTGGTGTCCGAGGCGCTGCCGGGCGACGCCGCCATGTTGCCGACCGTGCTCGCGCTGCCGCAGGATAGCCGGCTCCCGATCGGCGTTCGGTTCGCGCCCAAGGAGGCCATGCGCGGCGCGAAGGACGCGGGCGGCGGAGCCATCGGCTACTACGACGCAAACGGCAAGCGCTGGCGGGTCGTCGCGTTCGCGCACAAAGACGAGGCGGAGGCGAAGGCCGCCATGGCCGCGATCGCCAAGCTGGCCGGAGCGAAACCCCTCTCCGACCTCGGCGAGGAGGCCTTCTCCGTCGAGCTCACCGACTCCGGCAACGCGGTCGAGTGGCTCGTCGCCCGAAAGGCAGGCGTGGTGCGGGCCGTGGGCGACGAGGCGCGGGCGCTCCGGGCCGGCGCGAGCGCGGACGAGCGCAGCAAGATCTCGCTGCCCGTGGCAGAAAAAAAGGCGCGGCTGGAGAAGCTCCTCGCCGCGCCTTGATCCGAGGGGCCGCGTGGCCCCTCCGCTCACTCGGTCCGCACGATGATGTGGTAGCCGAACGCGCTCTCGACGACGCCGCTCTGCTCACCCACCTTCAGCTTCTCGACCGCGTCCACGAACTTCGGGTCGAAGCCCGCGCGCGTGAACCGCCCGAGGTTGCCGCCCGTGTTCGCGACGCCGGGCTCGTCCGAGTACTCCTTGGCGATGTCCTCGAACTTCGCTCCGCCCTTGAGCTTGCCCAGGGCCTCCTCGGTGCGCTTGAGGGCTTCTTCCTTCGAGCGCTCCTGCTTGGAGCGTGTGGCGCCCTTCCATTGGACCACCAAGTGTTTGGCGCCGTAGACCGGACCTGCGGCCTGCGGCGGCTTCGGCGGCGTCTGGGGTTTGTTGGCCGAGACCGCGGGCGTCGTCGGTGCGGCCGGCTTCGCGGACTCCGCTGCGGCGGACGTCGCGGCGTGGCCGCCGCGCGGCTTGATCATCTTTCCCAGGGTGCTGTTGAACGCGCCGAAGAACCCGAGCACACCCATCAGCACGAGCGCGCCGAGCACGGCGTGCGGAACCCACCAGGTCGGGTCTTCGTCCGGGGAGCGGGGCGGGGGAGGGGGCGGCGGCGCGCCGCGGATCGGCGCCGGCTCCTTCGCAGGGGCGGCGTCCTCCTCATCCTCTTCCTCGTCTTCTTCCTCGTCGGCGAGGTCTTCGTCCTCGTCTTCGGCGCGCTCGGTCTCTTCCTCTTCGGCCTCGTCTCGCTCGTCGAGGTCGTCGTCGTCCTGGTCGCGCTTCGAGTCTTTTTCGCTCATGTCTCTCTCTCGGCCGCAGCGGGTCGCGCTGACGGTGATGTCATGCTACTGGCTTGCGAGCTCGGCCCATGCGCCGCCGAGCACAGCTTCGTTTCTTTCCTTCACGGACGTCTGGAAGGCGTAACGCCCGCCACCGAGGTCGTGACCGTCCACGGTGAGCGTGTCGCCCGGCCAAACGGGCCGCCGGAACTGCGCGGACAGGCGCTTGAGGCGGCTCGGGTCGCCCCCACAAGCGTGTTTCACGACGGCTCGCCCGAGGAAGCCGAACGTGCAGAGCCCGTGCAAGATCGGGCCCTGGGGGAAGCCCACCTTCTCGGCGAAGGCCGGATCGGCGTGGAGCGGGTTCTGATCGCCCGAGATGCGATAGAGCAGCGCCTGCTCGGGGGTGGTCGCCTGCTCGAACCGGAACGCCGGAGCGGCCTCCTTCGGGACGGAGGGCGAGTCGTCCGACGGGGGACGTTCGCCGCCGAACCCGCCGGCGCCGCGGAAGATGATCGACCACGTCGTCGTGTAGACGCGCGTCCCGCCGCCCTGACCTGCCGCGGCGAGAGAGGTGTCGGTGGACACGACCACCTGGGCGAACTTCTTCATGTCGTAGATGCCGTCGATCCGGCCGACGGTCTCGAGCGTGCCCTCCGACGGGATGGGCGCGAAGGAACGCACGGTCTGCCCGCCGTGTACGATCATCGCGAGGTCGCCGCCCGTCCGGATCAGCGCCTCGAGGACGGCCGCGTGCGCGGGGACCACGGCAAACGTGGGGTAGACCTGCATGCCGCCCGGCGTTCCTTCGTAGAGGAACGCGAGCTCATCGCGCTTGGCGCCGATGCCGAGGGCATAGGTCGCGAGCGTCTTCCAGTCGTACGGGAGCGCATGCTTCTTGGTTTCGAAGCCGACGCATTGGGGGTCGAGCGCCATCGGGTGCCCTTGGGTTAAAGGCATGTGGGCCCGCCGTCAACACCAGTGCGGTCCGCGGGGGCCGCTCACAGGGACAGGCGGTAGGCGAGGTTCAGGGTCAGGTCGAACACGTCCACACGACCGGAGAGCGAGGCGACGTCGCCGACGGGTGAGGTCTCCGGCTCGAACGGGAGGATCCAGTTGCCGTACCGCAGCATGCCCCCCAGGGAGAAGGAGTCGGCGAAAAACCAGCTGCCGCCCGCCGCCACCGTCGTCGAGAAGCCCTCCGTTCCGATGACGAGAGACTCGGGACCGACCAGGCGCACCGAGTTGAGCGGCTCGCGATCCCGCTTCACCGTCCACTCGTCGAGCACCATCACGAGCCCGAGCGTCCCGCCGATCCAGCCCTCGGCCTCTTTCGTCTGCACGAAGCTGTAGCGAAAGATCCCCTCGACGTTGAAGTAGCGTCGCGCGTGCTCCCGCTCGAGCTCCTCTTTGCCGCGCGCGTCGTCGTTGCGCAGCGTGGTCGCCCAGATGACGCCCGCGCCGACCCCGAACGGGCCGAACTGGTAGAGGTTTCGAATCCCGATGCCCCACGAGATCTCCCCAGTGCTGCAGGCGTTCAAAGACGTCGGGCAGACCTCCGCGGCGGGCAGCGCGAGGATGCCGGTGCCGACCTCGACCACGGTGTGGGGTCGGCCCTGCTCGCGTGCCGCGACGGCGCGCCGCGCGGAGACGGACGTGTCCTCGGCGCGGCCCGGCGCGCTCCAGGCCAGCACGGCGACGAAGGGCGCGAGCTCGCAGAGTCCCCGAGCTGATCGTCTCACCCCCCTCGACGCCGTCGAGGGGGGCCGGGGGGGTGAACTCATGGCGACATCCTAGTCGAGCCGCTCGCTCGTCACGAATCGGCGATACGTCACATCCAGGGGCGCGCGGAGCTGGGCCCCGGCGGGGTTATCTCGGGCGGGCCAGGGGGTGGGAGATCGGGACCGGACGGCTCTTCGATCGCGCCGGACGCGTCGGGCTCCGCCGTCGTCGATGGCGTCGTCTTGGGCCCACCTCTCGGTCCCGGAGGCGCGACGGGCGGCTGCGTGCTCGCCGAGGCGCTCGCCGAAGCGCTCGCGGGCACCGCGGGCGCATCCAGATCGCGTTGCAGGTGCTGCGCGGCCGAGAGCTCGGGGTTGAAGGCCAGCGCGAGCTTCGCGAGCCTGAGCGCTTCGGCGCTCTCTCCGGCGTACTTCTTTCCTAGCGCTTCGGTCAGCACGCGGTCGGCCGCCGTTCGTCTGACCGAGAGCACCTGCCGGTCGCCGGGTGACATCTCGAGGGCCTTGTCGGTGATGTCCTTCACCTCGGTCCAGCTTCGTTTGTCCATCGCCTCCTGCGCGGTCTCGAGGAGCGATTCGAGCGACGTTGCCTCTTCTTCCGTTGCGGGGCGCTGCTTGAGGAGCTTCGCTGCGCCGAACGCGCCTGCGGGGACCACGATCGCGAGGGCGAGGAGGATGGCGGCGGCACGCCAGGTCACGCGCGGCGGCTCGGGCGCTTCGGGGGCATCCATCTCGATGACGCCGTCGGAAGGCGAAGGCGGATGAGAGCCCGCGGGCTTCGACGGAGGTACGGCGTCCAGCCCGGGCTTCGAGGAGCGCGCGCGGGGCGGCTCCGTTCCCGGATGGGAGACGGGGGCGGCTGCACGCAGGCCCGGGCTCGAGAGCCTGGCCACAGGCGGGGCGATGCCGGCCCTCGAGACCCCGGGGCTCGAGACTCCCGGGCTCGAGACGCGACGTGGAGCCGAGCCTGGGCTCGACGGCCGCGCCGACAGGCCGGGGCTCGAGGGGCGCGGGCTCGAGCGCGGAGAGTCGTGTGCCTCGTCGTCGTCGAGCGGGGATCCGGGCACCGTCGGGGCAGGGCGCGCCCGGCGTCGATCTTCCGGCGTGAACGCGACGCCGTTGCCGTCAGCCGTGAGCGAGCCGTGAATCGTGTCGTTCGTCTCGGCCGCGCCGTCCTCCGGGTCGCCGAGGATGGTCGGAGCCGGCCCGGACGATCTGTCGAGATCGATGACCTCGTCGTCGCCGTGGAGGGTCGGAGCGGGAGGCGCGGGCAAGCCCGCGCGCGCCGCCAACCGGCCTGGCTCCGGAAGCTCTTCGAAGGCGGTGATGGGGCGTCCGCCGGCGCCCGCCGGCGAGATGCTGGCGATCTTCTGCTTCAGCTCGGCCGTGAACTGGTGTTGTTTCGTGCGCTGCTTCGAGGCGAGGCGGAGGTCGCCTCGCGCGGAGCCGCTCAAGGTGTCGACCGCGATGCCCGCTTCGCGGGCCGCGAGCTCGAGCTCGCGCGCGAGCGCACGAGCGTTCTCCGCTCGATCGGCCGGGTTCTTCGCCAGGTTTCCCATGATGACCTGGGCGATCGGGTCCGGCACGTAGCTCGACCGGGCGATCTCCTTCAGGTGAACCGGCTTCGCGTTGATCTGCTGCACCAGCACCGCCATCGGGGAGTCGCCTTCGAACGGCGTTCGGCCTGCCAGGCACTGATAGAGGATCGTCGCGATCGCGTAGACGTCCGCCTGCGGGCCGACGGTCCGGCCCTCCGCTCCTTCGGGGGAGATGTACTTCGCCGTCCCGAAGATGAGCCCCGCCTGGGTCACGTGCCCCTCTGCGGGCGCGTCGAGCCGCGCGATCCCGAAGTCGAGGACCTTCACGAAGTCCTGATCGATGCCGCGGCGCACGAGCATGATGTTCTCGGGCTTCAGGTCGCGGTGAACGATGCTCTGCGCGTGCGCCTCGCCGACGGCGTCGCAGAGCTGGAGCATGATGTGGAGCGCACGCGGCAGCGGCAGGGCGCCGCCCTCTCCCTGGGCCGCGAGGGCCGAGAGGAGGGAAATCCCGTCGAGGTACTCCATGACGAGGTACACCTCGCCGCCCGAGAGGGCGCCGGTCAGGAGGACCTGGACCACGTTCGGGTGGACGAGCCGACTGGAGATCTTGGCTTCGCGATGGAACCGGCCCACGAGCTCCGCGTTGCCGGTCAGCTCGCGATGCAGGACCTTGACGGCGACGTCGCGATCGATTCCGTACTGGAACGCCCGGTAGACGCGGCCCATCGAGCCGATCCCCACGAGGGCCTGCAGCCGGATTTGCCCGGGAAGCTCGACGTCGAGGTAGGGGTCGATCTCGCTCGGGTTTGTGATGAGCGAGCGCGAGCTGGATAGCGGGGTCCCGTCCACTGGACAAAACAGGACCTCGGACCCGAAGCGTTCACCACACGAGGCGCATGTCTTGCTGCTCTTCAAGCCTCGCTCCCTTCGAGGTCTTCACTGTAGCAGAAAAGGAGGTACCAACTTCGCGGGGGTACGGCTAGCGTGCGCCGGTCGTGAAGCAGGGTTCCGTGGGTGAAGAACACGATCCCGACGCCCATGTGGCGTCAGGGCCCGGCTTGGCTCAAACCGGCCATGAATCGCGGACGCAGAAGGCGCCCGCGGCGGCTCGGTCGGGGCAAGAAGCCGCGAAGCCGCCCGCCAAAGGCAAGGGTGAGGCGGAGGAGAGCTCCATCCCCGCGGACGCTTATGTCGTTTCGCTGCCGATGTTCGAGGGCCCCCTCGACCTCTTGCTCTCGATCATCCAGAAGCACGAGCTCGATATCCTCGACATCCCGGTGAGCTTCGTCACCGAGAAGTACCTCGAGTACCTCGACGTGATGCGCACGCTCTCGATCGATCTCGCGAGCGAGTACCTGGTGATGGCGGCCACCCTGGCGCACATCAAGTCGAAGATGCTCCTGCCCGAGGTCCCGAAGGACCAGGAGTCCGAGGCGGGCGAAGAGGAAGAAGAAGACCCGCGCGCGGAGCTCGTGCGGAGGCTGCTCGAGTACCAGAAGTACAAGAACGCGGCCGAGTCGCTCGCATCGCGTGACACCCTCGGGTCCGCCGTGTTTCCGCGCGGCGGGAGCGAGCCCGTCGAGGAGGGGCCCGCCCCGTTTGCGCCGTTCGGCACGTTCGATCTGCTCGACGCGTTCGCCAAGCTGCTCTCGCGCTCCAAGACCAAGATCGACCACGAGATCATCTTCGACCGAATCAGCATCTCCGATCGCATCACGGAGCTCGTCGACATCCTCCGGCCGCGCCGGAGCATGCCGTTCGAGGAGCTCTTCCCGACAGGCGGAACGCGCTTCGACCTCGTCATCACCTTCCTCGCCGTCCTCGAAATGGCGCGACTGAAGATGATGCGCGTCTTCCAGACCGAGTCACTCGCGCCCATCCACGTCGAGCTGTTGGTGCTCGACGAAGAGCGTGACGACCCCCTCGCGTTCTCTTCGCAGCAAGGCGCGCAGTCGGCGGCGCCCCCCGCGACGGAGACAGGCCCGGTGCCGAATCCGGAGACAGTCGCGGAGCCGGAAGCGGAAGCGGTCGCGGAGCCTGAAGAGCCGGAAGCGGTCGCGGAGCCTGAAGAGCCGGAAGCGGTCGCGGAGCCGATTGCAGAGCCCGAGGCGGTTGCGGAGCCGATTGCAGAGCCCGAGGCGGTCGCGGAGCCTGAAGAGCCGGAAGCGGTCGCGGAGCCCGATGCGGTCGCGGAGCCCGATGCGGTCGCAGAGCCCGAGGTGATCGCAGAGCCCGAGGTGATCGCGGAGCCTGAAGAGGCAGAGGCAGTCGCGGAGCCAGAGCCCGAGGCGGTTGCGGAGCCCGAAGAGGCAGAGGCAGTCGCGGAGCCAGAGCCCGAGGCGGTTGCGGAGCCTGAAGAGGCAGAGGCGGTCGCGGAGCCCCAGCCGATCGACGAAGACACCAGCTCGACGGACCCGAGCGGAGCAGAAGACGCGGCCGATGATCCCCCGTTCGACGTTGACGACGATTCTCGATGAGCACTGAAGCCCAAGATTCCGCTGCCTCGTTTCGCCTCCTCTCCAATCGCTGGCTCGCGCGCGCGCAGCAACCGCTCGGCGAGAGCGTCACGCCGGCCGAGAGCGCGTCGGACGAGCCTCCCGTCTCCGTCGTTCAGCCGGCGACTCCCGCAGCGTCCAACTTCGTGCGCGATCACCTGGCCGGCGTGATCGAAGCCGTCCTGTTCGCCTCCGACAAGCCGATGACGCTGGGCGAGGTCGCCAAGGCGGCCAAGGCCGACAAGAAGATGGTGAAGGAGCTCATCGCTGAGCTCATGGCGTTCTACAAGCCGCGCGGGTTCCGGCTGGACGAGGTCGCAGGTGGCTTCGCGTTCCGGACCAGCCCGGCGTTCGCTCCGTTCGTCCGCGACATGGCGGCCAAGCGTCCCGTGAAGATGACGCGCGCCCAAGTCGAGACCCTCGCGATCATCGCGTACCGGCAGCCCATCACACGTCCCGAGGTCGACGACGTTCGCGGTGTCGACTCGGGCGCGGTGCTGAAGGCGCTCCTGGATCGCGATCTCATCCGGATCTTGGGAAAGCGCGACGAGCCCGGCCGGCCCATCATCTACGGAACCACACATGAGTTCCTCGAGTTCTTTGGCCTCAAGTCGCTGAGCGATCTGCCGACGCTGCGCGAGTTCACCGAGCTCACCGACGAGTCCAGGCTCACGTACACCCGCGAGATGGGAGAGGAGCCGCCGGAGGCCAGCGCCTTCACGGAAGGCTTCGCGGGAGGGGAGGGGCGGATCGACGAGACTGTCGTCGAAGGCGAGACGCCCGAGGGCGAAGCCCCCGCCGACGCCGGCGAAGAGCCCTCGGAGCCCGCTGAAGACGAGTCCGAGTCCGACGACGAGTCGGACGAAGACGAGTCCGAGTCCGACGACGACGAGAAGTCCGACGACGACGACGAGAAGTCCGACGACGACGAGAAGTCCGACGACGAAGACGACGAGTCCGACGACGACGAGAAGTCCGACGACGACGAGTCCGACGACGACGACGACGACGACGACGACGACGAGTCCGACGACGACGACGACGACGACGAAGACGACGACGAGTCCGACGACGACGACGACGACGACGACGACGACGACGAAGACGACGACGAAGACGACGAAGACGAAGACGACGACGACGAGTCCGACGAAGACGAAGACGACGAGTCCGACGACGAAGACGACGACGACGATGAGAAGTCCGACGACGAAGACGACGACGACGAGAAGTCCGACGACGACGACGACGAGTCCGACGACGACGACGACGACGACGACGACGAAGACGACGACGACGACGACGAAGACGACGACGACGACGACGACGACGACGACGACGACGAGAAGTCCGACGATCAGAACGAGAAGGCCTGATGTCGCCTGGCGACGTGAAGGCGATCCGGAAGGCGCTCGGCTGCTCGGCGCGTGACCTCGGCGCGGCGCTGGATGTCCCGTCCGAGACCATCCTCGCCTGGGAGCGAGGCGATCTGTTCCCCACGAAGGCTCACGTCGAGCGGCTGAACGCCTTGCGAGAGAAGGGCCCGGCGGCGTTCAAAGGCAAGGGTCGCGAGCGCTCCCCGCTCGAGCTCCTGGCGGACCCCGAGATCTGGTCCTTGTTCCGCAAGCTCCTGGCGAACCGAGAGCTGCGCGCCGAGGTGCTGAAGCTCGCCGCGAAGGTCCCCGACCCGGACGAGTGACCTCGGCCCCCTGACGGTCGATTTCAGAAATCGTCACGGCGTCACGCAACTCGAGCCGGCTCGTGTCGACTCAGGGGTATGACGCGTAGCTCCTTGTCGTGGCTCGGCCTGGTCCTGCTCGGGTGCGAGCCGGCCCTTCCTGTTCCCTCGACGCAAACGGAAGAGCCCCCTTCCATCCACCTCGAGCTCTCGCCCGCCGCGTCGCCGGACGCGATCGCGGCCGTCACGCACCTGCGCCTCGTCGGGGCGGGAAAAGAAGGGGTCACGCTCGTCGCAGGGGAGGTCGGCCCGCGCCAGCTCGACCAGATCGCGGAGGCGGACCTCTCCAAGGCCCTCGCCGAACGGATCGTGCCGGCCGTCACGTGGGTCGAGGGGGACGACGCGGTCGTCGCGCCGCTGGTGCCCCTCCCGCAAGGCGAGCGGTTCGACCTCGTCGTGGCCGAGCGAGAGCTCGTCTTCCCGTTGACCGTGAGCGCAACGGCGCTCGCCCCGCTCACGCGCCTCTTTCCTCCGCCCGGCGTGATCGCCGGCTCGGTCGAGGTCGTGTTCTGCGCCCCGACCCCGCTCGAGCCGCTCGACGAAGAGGCCGCGTTGCTCCCCGACGGCCCGCGCGGGCGCTTCGTCACGCGCAGCCCGGGTGGCGGGGGGGCTCGGTGTGTTCGCTTCGTCTCCGCCGAAGCGGTCTCGGGCGAGTGGATGCCGCCGCCCTTCGTGGGGCCTCTGCTCCCCCTCGAGCCCGCGCCCATTGCCGTCGCCGAGCCGACGGCTTCCCCGCAGCCGGTCTCCTGCGACGCGCCGGAGATCGCCATCGGCCCCGGCTGCGCGCGCGTCGAAGATGACAGAATGGTTCTGAGACCACCCGACGCGCCCGTCTTCTGGACGATCTCGTCCGAGGGGCTCGATCAGGCGTTCGCGACGGACGGCGGGCGTGAGGTGGTCGTGGCGGGCCTCACCCCCGACTCCGTCGTCGATCTGCTGGTGGAGACCCTCGACCTGGGCGGAGCCTGGGCGCAACACGCCGTTCGGGTCGAGACCCTGCCGCCACGTCCCCGGTTCGTCCTGAACGAGATCTACGCCAACCCGGTCGGGGAGGAGCCCGAGCAGGAATGGATCGAGATCGTCAACGCGGGTAGCGCGTCCGGCGACCTCTCGGCCTGCACGTTCCAGGACATCGGCGGGGAGGTGGCGCTCCCGCCGGCGTGGATTGGGCCAGGTGCGTTCGTGGTGGTGGTCAACTCCACCTTCGATCCGGCCTCGGAATACGATCCGGCGCCGGCCGGCTCGGCCACCGTGCTCACGGTGGAGAAGCTCGGAAAAAACGGGCTCAGCAACTCCGGAGAGCCGACCAAGCTGGTTTGCGATGACGGGACCGTCAGTCGCGCACCCGCGGAGCCCAAGCCCAAGCCGGGCATGAGCCTGGCGCGCGTCACCCCCGGCGCGCCAGACCCGGATCCTTCGTCGTTCGAGCTCGCGTCGCCGACACCCGGTGCCGGCAACTGAGCGCCGGCGACAACGGAGCGCCGGCAATCGATCCGAAGCGAGCTCAGCTCACTCGGGCGTGGGGTTGCCGTAGGGGCCGCGGTCGCGCGCCGAGGTGTTGCGGCGGCAAGCTTCGTAGTCGTCGAACTCGCGATCGCAGCGCTCGAGGTCGTCCGAGTAGCGACCGTCTTCGCAGGAGAACTCCTGGAGGTTGCACTCGAAGTAGGCCTCGAGCTGCTCGGTGCACTGGTAGATGTCGGCGACCTCGAAGTCGCCCTCCACCTCGACCTCACACGCCTCGCGCTCGCGGTCGCCGCAGTTCTCACACTCGCAGACCGCGTCACAGCGATCCTGGAGCAAGGAGCCGCAGCCGGTGCCGCCCAACGCCAGGGAGCCCACCACCAGGAAACGCAGCGCAAGGTTCGCGAATCGTCCCATGTTCATCCCTCGGGTCACTGGACGCACTCCTGCAGGCGTTGCTCCGCCCCCCGACAGGTGTCTTCGTCGGGGCCGTACGAGCCGTCGTTGCAGCGGCTGTTCTCGGCGTAGCAGTCGAACACCTCGTCGAACTCGGCGCCGCAGTTGCGGAGGTCGGCGAGCTCGGCCGAGGTCTCGAACGACGCGGTGCACGCGTCGATGTCCAGCTCGTTGCCTTCTTCGCAGAGGTTCTGATCCTCACAGAACTGCGAGAAGCTGGTCCCGCAGCCCACGGAGAACGAAAGCACGGCCCCTATGATCAAGGATCTGTTCATCATCCTGGTGCTCGTCACGGGCGGAGCATAACCCAACTGGAGAAGAGGGAAGCGTTCGAACAGTGCTCCGTTCGTTCTTACGACGGAAGCCAACGAAGCTCCCTGCAGTCGGAATCGTGCTCCCGGCTCAGCCGAACCGATTGGTGCCGGCAGACGTCACCGGCGGTCTGCCCAATTTCGGGCGCCCGAACCGGGGCTTCGGCTCCGACGACGGTGCGTCGCCCAGCGCGGCCATCGCGCGGTACGTGAGGAGCGCTCCCGCCACGATCAGGGCATCGTGGACGGCCAGGACCACCCCGAATCGCGAGGAAAGAAGCGGCTCCAGGCCTCGCTCGCTCGCCCGGGCGAAAGCGAGGTGTGTGCCCACCACGCCGAGCCGGTCGGCCTGGAACACGAGCACCACTGCCGCCGCCGCGAGCGGGGCGGCGGAGAGGGCGGCGCGCCTGTCGACGGTCGCCTGCGCGAAGGAGAGGCCGGCCCGGAGCCCGAGCAGCACGAGGACCGACGACACGGCCGCGACGGCGACGAGCAAGACGGCGGGGATTCGCCCGCCGTCGATCGCATAAGCGAGCGCCCACGACGGCTGCGTCGCCGCGGCCCAGGCCGCCGCCGGAAAGAAGCACAGCGCCGCGTACGCGGCCGCGCCCATCGTCGCGAAGCGTTGCTCGCGAGCGTCGAGCGGGCCACGCGGGCCCAACGCGAGCAGCGTGCCGATCGCAAACGCCAGCAGAGGCGTGAGCAAGAGCGGCATCAGGGCGCGCACTCTTCCGGCAGCTCGTGTTTCGCGGTCTGCACGTTGCTGCGGGCGATCTTCAGGGCGCGGTCTTCGTCGGGGGCCGACTCACACGCCTGCGCGGCCGAGAGATACGTGGCGCGCGCGTCGAGAGGGGCCGTCTTTCCCAGCTCGCGCAGCTTCGCACAGCACTCGGCGGCGCCGTCCGAGCGAGGCTTCGGCGCCGCTTTGCTCGTCTTCGTCCGCGCCTTGCCTTTCTTGCCTGCGCCGCCGTCGACCGACCCCTCCTCGTCCTCGTCCGCGCCCTCCGCGGAGGCCTTGCCGAACGTGGCGGTCGCCGCGTAGACGAGCCCCACGAGCGGGACGATCGAGAGCCCCACGATCGGCAGAGCCACCCAGAGCCAGCGGCGGCTCCGCACCGGCGCGCGGGAGTGGAGGAGGGAGATGGACGGATGGTCCTCGATGGCCGCAGCGTGGCTGGGCGCAGCCGCGGGCTGCTCCGCCTGTCGCGGCGGCGCGGACGAGCGCACGGCGGGTGCGGTCGAGGTTTCCTCGGGGGAGGCAGGCGGCTGATCGGGGCTGGACACGCTCGGGGGACTTTACCTCATCGCGCCGAACGAAAGGGCAACGTCCCCTGCGCCTCGGCGGGCGGCAGATCCTCCGCGGGTTGCCGCTCGGGAACGTAGCCTTCGATCTCGAGCAGGGTCGCTTTTGTCCGCGTCCCGCCGGGGGCGGAGAATCCGTGGAGGTCGCCCTCCGCGCTCACCACGCGGTGGCAGGGGACGACGAGCGGCCAGGGGTTCGTCGCCATCGCGCGCCCGACGGCGCGAGCGCCGCCGGGCGATCCCGCGCGCCGGGCGAGCTCGGCGTAGCTCACGAGCTGGCCCCGCGGAATGCGCCGCGCCTCCGTGTAGACCCGCCGGCGGAACGGGGTGAGGCGACGCTCGTCGAGCTCGATGGCCGACAGGTCCGCCGTCGGTCCGGCCTCGCCTCGGAGGTGTGCTTCGAGCCGACTCGCGGCGTCCCGTATCGGCGGAGGAGCCTCCGAGAGCGCGACCTCGGTCGGCGGCTGGCGGTCGGCACCGTTGCGTCTCGCCATCTCCGAGGCGTGTCGGACGGTGGTCGCGTCGGTCTGGGCCGGGAGCGCGAGCGCGACGATGCCCGCTTCTCCCCAGAACAGGGCGAGCGTTCCGATCGCGGTGCCGAAGAGGGTGTAGGAGACCACGCGGGGCCTCGAGCCTAGCAGGGGTGAAAAAAGTCTCCGCCATTCAATCTGGACCCACCGTGACCGCCCATTCACCCCCCAGCCCCCTCACTGCGTGAGGGGGAGAATGCAAAACCTCCAGGCGTTCGGGCGGGCGAGGGCCGCACGGCACCGCGCAAGCGGGCGCGCGAGCTCGAAGGTGCCGCAACGAAACCGCGTGCCGGCCAGCCGTTGGATGCGCTAACATGGCTCGCTGCGGCTGAAACAGTCTGGGACGGGAGCTAGGCGACGACAGATGCAATGTCCTTCGTGCGGATCGAGCGCGACGAAAGCCGGGGCCGCGTACTGCGGTGAGTGCGGCTTCCCGGTCGGGCAGCTTCGCGGCGAAGACAGCGACGCGCTCGTGGGTCGCACGCTCTCCGGCGGCTACCGCATCGTCGATCACATCGCGAGCGGCTCGATGGGCGCGGTCTACCGCGCTGAGCAGGCGAACCTCGGTCGAGCCGTCGCGGTCAAGGTGATGAGCAACACGCTCGTCGCGGATCCGCAGATGGTCGCGCGGTTCAACAACGAGGCGCGCGCGGCGAGCTCGCTCAACCACCCGAACTGCGTGCGCGTCTACGACTACGGCGAGACGCCCGACGGGCGGCCCTACATCGTCATGGAGCTCTTGCAGGGGCAGGAGCTCGCGGCGCTGCTCGCGCGCGAGCACAGGCCGCCGGTCTCGCGTGTGCTCGACATCACGCTGCAGATCCTCTCGGCGCTCGACGAGGCCCACGGCCTCGGCGTGGTGCACCGCGACCTGAAGCCCGAGAACGTCTTCGTCCTGCCTCAGCGCGGAGGCGGCGACCTCGTGAAGGTCGTGGACTTCGGCCTGGCCAAGCTGCGGACGAGCGTGGTGAACACCGTGAGCTCGGGGCTCGTGTTCGGCACGCCCGAGTACATGGCGCCCGAGCAAGCCATGGCGAAGGACACCGACCACCGCACGGATCTGTACTCGTGTGGCGTGATGCTCTTCGAGATGCTCGCTGGACGCCTGCCGTTCGAAGGGGAGACGCCCCGCGAGCTGCTCGAGAAACACGTCTACGAGCAGCCTCCTCGGCTCTCCAAGATCGCCGGCGAGCGCGCCTCGTTTGGCCTCGACGAGATCGTCGATCTTGCGCTGCGCAAAGACCCGGCCGAACGGTTCCAGTCGGCCGAAGCGTTCGCCGACGCGCTCCGCGAGGTCGTCGCGTACCGGACCGGCGAGCGCAGCACGAGCGACCGCCGCTCGTGGATCCGGCAGAGCTTCCGGCCATGCCCGAACTGCAGCGCACGCGTGCTCGTGACCGCCAAGTTCTGCGGCGAGTGCGGCGAGGCGCTCCCCCGCGAGAGCCTCACGACGCCGCTCATCATCGGTGAGCCGGCGCCGCAGTCGGTCCCGGTGCCTGCTCCCGGCGCCGCGCGCGAGAGCGTCCACGCGCGCGAGAGCCAGGCGGCGAGGCTGAGCGACCACAACGCGGAGCTCCTCGACAAGGCGATCTCCGAGGCGCTGCAGTCCGGCGACGCCAACATGACCATCGTCCTTCTGGAGCAGATCGCGAACAACCACCTGGGCAAGGGAGAGCCCGTCCCGGCGATCATCGCGCTGAAGAAGGGCATCGAGGTCGCGCGTGCCGATCTCGACCGCGGCGATCTCGACGATCCCATCGGCGCGGTCGCGCTCCTGTCGGCCAAGCTCGGCGACGCGTACGCGGCCTCCGGGGAGCTCAGCGACGCGCACCGCGCCTACAAAGACGCGCTCGCGCTGACGCGCTCGGGCCCCGTGCGGACCAAGCTGTGGACTTGCCTCTCCCGGGTCGCGCGGGAGATGGGGCACGAGACCGAGGCGATCGACTACCTCGAGTCCGCCGAGCGCGAGGCCAAGAGCGCCGACCGCCGCGCCGCCGCGACGCCCGACCGGGATCGTCCTGCGGTCCGGAGCCGCCGTCGGACCGGCGAGGCGAGCTGAGCGTCGAAGGCCCGGCGGCGCCGCTCGTCAGGAGCGCTCCGCCAGCGCGCGCACCGGGTCGACCCGCGAGGCCCGGATCGCCGGAGCGATCGCGCCTGCGACGGCGAACAGCGCGCCGAACGCGAGCGCGGCGCCGTAGAGCCACACCGGGAACGAGAAGAAGGTGCTCGGCTTGAACGGAAAGTCGGGCAGGTGCTCCGCGGCCACGGCGTCGGCCGCGGAGGCCCCGAGCCGCGCGACGACGATGCCCGCCGCGGCGCCGGCGGCGCCGACGAAGGTCGCCAGCGCGAGGACCCAGGCTCGCATGTCGGTCTGGGTGGCGCCGAGCGCGCGATAGAGCGCGATCTCCGCGCTCCTCTCCGACACGAACACGCGGAAGGTGTGGGCGATGTTCGTTGCCGAGACGACGAGGATGACGGTCGAGACGAGCGAGAGCAGCGCCATGACCCCGGCGGTGAGCACGCTCACGTCACGAGCGCGCGTGTCCTTGGGCTCGAGCTTCATCGTCGCGCCTTTTTCGATCACCCGCGCGGTGTCTGCGCCGTCCGCGACCTCGACGATGACGCTCGAATATCGGGTTGCGGCGGCCGCGCCGGCGAACTCCCGGTTCAGGCGGCGGACGACGTCGATGGGCAACGTCACGCCGAGATCGATGGCGCGCCGCGAGACGCCGACGATGCGCGCGTGCACGACGCGCGGCTCGGCGCCCTTCGCCTTGCCGAGGAGCGACTCGCCGATGCGCATCGTGAAGACGACGCCTTCGGCCTTCTTCACGAGCGTGTCGCCGATGGGCGGCAGGCCGTGTGCCGGCGCGAGCGACTTGTCGAAGACCTCGACGAGGTAACGCGAGACGAGGACGGGGACCGGCTCGGAGCAGAGCCCTTCGGGGGCGCTCGGCGGCCTCTCGCAATATTGCTCGCCGCTGCAGTCCTCCGTCGTCTTGCAGGCCTTCGTCGCGCGCGTCAGCGGATCGTCGAACGGCGGCGCCCCGCTCGGCAGCTCCCCCGCGACGAGGCCGGCCTCGATGCCGTCGCCGACGAGCTCGCTCGTGCCGACGTCACGCCCGAGCTGCTTCGCGCCACCGCGCGCGCTGGCCGGGAAGGCGAAGCGGAGCTTCGGGTAGACGCCGATCACGCCTGGCGTGCTCTTCAACGTGGCCACCGCGTCGGGGTCGATGCCCGGCGCGGCGCCTGCGCCCAAGACGAGGCCCAGCAGGCCGGGGTCGTCGCCCTTCGGCGGCTCGAGCTCGACCTGATCCACCGGGAAGACGTCGCCCAAGAGCACGGCCCGCACGCCGAGGCCGAGGGCCAGGAAAAACACGAGCGCCGCCGTGCCCGCCGCGATCCCGAAGCCACTCGTGGCGAGCGCGCCGCGCGTGCGAAAGAGCTCGCGCGCGACCAGGACGCTGAGCGCCGGCGCCCTCATCTCGCCTCCGCGTGGGGGAGCTCGACGAGCCGGCCGTCGTCGAGGCGGAGCGAGCGGGTCCCCGCCCGGGCGAGCTCGTCGGAGTGGGTCACCGCGACGATGGTCAGGTGGTCGCGGCGGACGAGCTCGCCGAAGAGCTCGACGATCTCGTGGCTCGTCTCGGAGTCCAGGTTTCCGGTCGGCTCGTCGCAGAGCAAGAGCTCGGGGTCGCAGAGGAGCGCGCGCGCGAGGGCGACGCGCTGGCGCTGGCCGCCCGAGAGGACCGACACGCGATCCGCGAGGCGGTCGCCGAGGCCGAGGCGCTCGAGCAGATCGCGCGCGCGCCGCCGATCGTCTCGGCGCGGAAGCCCGAAGAGGGTGGGCACGAGGACGTTCTGGATCACGTCGAGGTGCGGGAGGAGGTGGTAGGCCTGGAAGACGAAGCCGATGCGCTCGTGGCGGAGCCGCGCGAGCTCGTCGTCGGTCAGGCGGCGGACGTCCCGCCCGAAGAGCTCGAGCGAGCCGGCGAACGCGCGGTCGAGCCCGCCGAGTATCCCGAGCAGGGTGCTCTTGCCCGATCCGCTCCGGCCCAGGATCGTGACGAGCTCGCCGCGCTCGACGCGCAGATCGACCTCGTCGAGCGGACGCCTCGAGGCGCCGTCGTCGTGGAAGGCCTTCGTGATCGCTCGTGCCTCCAGGATTGTCGTCACGGGCGGAAGTGACGGACCTTGGGCTTGGCGCCCAGGAGCGCGAGCTGGCCGCACGCGGCCGATACGTCATCCCCGCGGCGGCGCCGCACGAAACACGAATAACCCGCTTGCTGCAGCACGTCCTGGAAGGCGAGGACGCCGCGCATGTCCGGCGGGCCGAGCGAGGAGGCCGCGATCGGGTTCATCGGGATGAGGTTGATCTTCACCGGGATGCCGCGGAGGAGCGAGGCGAGCTTCTTCGCCTCGCGTGTGTCGTCGTTCTGCCCGCTGACGAGCGTGTACTCGATGGTGATGCGGCGCCGCTTGGGGAGCGGGTAGGCGCGGAGCGCATCCATCAAGGTCGCGAGCGGATATTTCTTGTTGATGGGCATGAGCGCGCCGCGATGCTCGTCGTCCGCTGCGTGCAGCGAGATGGCGAGGCCGATCTGCCCCTCGAAGTCCGCGCCGAGCCGCGCGATCTCGGGCACGAGGCCCGACGTGGAGACGGTCACGCGGCGCGTGGAGAGCCCGCCGCCTTCGGGGTGCGTCAGGAGCTGCAGCGAACGGCGCGTCGACTCGTAGTTGTGGAGCGGCTCGCCCATGCCCATGTAGACCACGTTGCGGAGCGACTCGTTCGGCTCGAGCAACGCGCGCGCGAGGATGACCTGGCCCACGATCTCCTCGGGGCCGAGGTTGCGCTTGAGGCCGGCGACCCCGCTCGCGCAGAACACACAGCCCATCGCGCAGCCGACTTGCGTCGAGACACACTGCGTGACGCGGATGGCCTCGCCGGCGGCGGCCTCGGGCTCGTCGTCGTCCTCGGCCGCGGCCGCTGCGTCTGCGTCTTCTTCGGGAGCCTCGACGCGCGCGGCCGAGCCCGGGCCCGACACGCGGGGGATGAGGACCGACTCGATGGGGGCGTCGTCGCGGAGACGGATCACGAGCTTGCGTGTCCCGTCGGTCGCGCGGTGCGCGTGCTCGATGCGGCCGACAGGCGCGGCGCCCTCGAAGAGCGACTCGCGCAGGCCGCGCGGCAGGCTCGTCATCTCCGCCGGATCGAGCGCGCCGCGCTTGTGGATCCAGCGGAAGACCTCGAGCGCGCGGAACGGACGCTCGCCGCGCTTCGTGATCTCCCGCGCCCACTCCTCCGGCAAGCGCGCGACCGCGTGCCAGGGTTTGTCGCCCTCCTCGCGTCGAGGGGGCTGGGGAGGAGGAGGGGCGCTCATGGCGGGGGACGAGCCGCGGCGGACGTGGCTCGAGCGCGTGTTAGCACAGCCGGCTCCTTTTGGCCGTGGTAAGCCGCAGCCGATGCCCCGCCCGTTCGCTCCGGTCGCGCCCCCATCCCTCGAAGCTCAGGACGGCCGCACCTTCGTGCGCCTCGTCGAGCTCATGCAGCGGCTCCTCGCGGAGGACGGCTGCCCGTGGGACCGCGAGCAGACGTTCGAGTCGCTCCGGCGCTACGTGCTCGAGGAGGCGTGTGAGGTCATCGATGCGATCGACCGCGGCAGCCGGGAGGAGCTCAAAGAGGAGCTCGGCGATCTCGCGCTGCAGGTGGTGTTCCAGGCGGAGCTCGCGCGCCGCGAAGGGACCTTCGGGCCGGACGACATCGTCGCCGCGATCTGCGAGAAGCTCGTCCGCCGCCACCCGCACGTGTTCGGTGACGTGGAGGTCGGCGGCTCGGCGGAGGTGCTGCAGAACTGGGAGCGCATCAAGGCTGCCGAGAAGAAGGACCGAGGGGTCCTCGCGGGCGTGCCCAAGAGCCTGCCGGCGCTCGTCCGCGCCCAGCGCGTGGGAGAGAAGGTCGCGCGCGTGGGCTTCGACTGGCCCGACGCGCGTGGATCGAGGCAGAAGGTCGACGAGGAGATCGGCGAGCTCGACGCCGCGATCGCGCGCGGCGACACGGCTGCCATCGAGGCCGAGCTGGGCGACGCCATCTTCGCCCTCGTCAACCTCGCACGGCATGTCGGCGTCGACGCGGAGTCGGCGCTGCGCGCGACGACGAACAAGTTCGTGGGCCGCTTCGAGCACGTCGAAGCGCGTGTGAAGTCGGCGCACGGAGGCTGGCCGGCGCCGGGCGAGCCGAGCCTCGCGCTCGAGGTGCTCGACCGCTACTGGGACGAGGCGAAGGCAAACGAGCGCGCCGGCTCGAGCGACGTGCCGGCGCGAGAGGGCTCCGAGTAGCGCTCTCGGGCTCAGCGCTCTCGGGCTCAGCGCTCTCGGGCTCTGGCGGTAGACCTCCCACATCGGCGCGGAGCGCTCGTCGAAGCGTGCACCAAAGCCGTGCAGGGTGCGCTATCGTGACCGACCTTGGCGACCTCTCGGAAGACGACCACCCGGATGGGGACTGTCGCGCGAGCCCTCGCAGAGGGCACCGTGTCGGTGGTGTTCCAGCCCATCGTGGAGATCTCCACTGGCATCACGTTCGCGTTCGAGGCGCTCGCCCGCTCGGCGGCCAAGGAGTTCGACTCGCCGGTGACGCTGTTCGACGCGGCGGTCGAGCAGCGCCTCGCAGGGAAGCTCGGGCGTCGCATCCGGGATCTCGCGACCGCGGTGTGCACGGACCACGCCCTGTTCCTCAACGTGCACCCGGAGGAGCTGTCCGATCGCTGGCTCGTCCAGCCCGACGACCCGATCTTCAGCCACGGGCCGGGCGTCTACCTGGAGGTGACCGAGAGCGTCCCGCTCAGCCACCACGCGCTGGTGAAGAGCATCATCTCGGAGGTGCGCTCGAAGGGCGTCGGGCTCGTCGTCGACGACCTCGGGGCCGGCTACTCGAACCTGCGCTACATCGCCGATCTCGCGCCGGACATCGTGAAGGTCGATCGCGGCCTCGTCGAGGGGCTCGACGGCGACAAGCGCCGCCGCCGGCTCCTCTCGGCGATCGTTCGGCTCTGCAACGATCTCGGGTCGGACGTGGTGGCCGAAGGGATCGAGACCCGGGCCGAGCTCGACGCCGTGCGCGACACGGGCGTCCGCTTCGCGCAGGGCTTTCTCATCGCTCGACCGAAGGCCGAAGCCGAGCTGCCGGTCTTCGAGATGGGCTCACCCTCGAGCCTGCGCAAGAAGCTGCGAAACGAGCCGGTGCGGCGCCGCACGCGCACCGATCTTTGACGGCTCAGAAAGCCAGGCTCGCGCCGAGCCCGAGGCCGAAGCTGACGGGGGGCGGCGCGAAGACCTCGTCGCCGTCCTCGTCGCGGAACACGCCTCGGACGAGCGGGAGATCGGGCCCGGCGCGCAAGGTCACGTCGAGCCAAGGCGTCGGCGCGAGCTCGAGGCGACCCGCGAGACCGAGCGCGAACCAAGGGCTCGTCGCTTCCGTCGTAGCCTCGGTCGAGGCGACGTTGCGCCTCGCCTCGCCCCAGACCGCGCCGCCTCCCACGCTCGCGCACGGCCAGAGCCGGAACCAATCGTTGGGACGCCAAGCAGGGACGCACCCCTCGAACCGACCGCGCAGGAAGCGGAACGCGACGGGGTCACCGCCGGCCAGCCCGCCCGCGGTGCTCTCCGCCGTGGAGAGCGAGTAGGTGAGCTCGGCGCGGACGGCCCAGGGCAGGCCCTCGAAGGATCGCGCGCCCACGATCCCCGTGAAGCCGAGGAGCGGGGTCGGGCTCGGCCCGATATCGAGCGCGGCCTCGACCCCGGGGCCGACCTGGAAGGTGCGCTCGCTGCGTTGGCGCAGCGGAGTCGTCGGAAAAGCGGGCAAGCTCCACGGGATGAGCAGCTCCGCCTCGCTCTGCCTGGGGAACTTCGCCCGCGTGTCGCCGAGGTAACGGGGGTCTGCGAGCAGCTTGGGCTCCGGGATCGCCGGCCTCACGCCGACCTCGACGGGCACGTGGGGGTCGGGGGGCAGGGGAAGCGGCGGGAGGTGAGCCGAGGTCTCGGCGAGGGGGTCGATGGCCAGCGCAGCGATCAACGCCAGCGCGGAGCCGACCTCTTCACAGCTCGCGTCCTCGATGTCGCGCTTGCTCGAGACCGTGCCGATCGTGATGTCGAGGCGGCCACGCGCGCGCTTGCCCTTCTTCTTCTCGAGGCGCACCCGCATGGCCACGTCGGGCTGCTCGCCTGGCCCGGCGACGCGGGCGATCGCGGTCCGCCGGCGGATGGCGTCGACGAAGCCTTCTTTCGCGGGGCAGCTCTTGCTCGCGGTGTATTCGACGGTGAACGTCCGCTCGGTCCCGGCCGCGAGCGCAGGCGTCCCTACCCAGACGAGCAGGCAAGGAGCAACCACCGCGAAGAGGCGGCCGAGCGACGGCATCACCGGGACCTTCGGCGGGCTTGTACGCGGGACGGGGGGAAGCTACGGACCAAGGAAATGGGGCTGGTGCGGATCCTGACGCTCAACATCTGGAACCGGTCGGGGCGGTGGGAGCATAGGCTGCGCCTCATCCGGAAGGGAATTGCGGAGGCCGCGCCCGACGTCATCGGCTTGCAGGAGGTCGTCCACCGACCTGGTGTCCCGAGCGCCTCGCAAGAGCACGAGATCGCGACGGCCTGGAAAGATGCGGGGGGACCGGCCGAGCTCCACACGGCGTTTGCTCCTGCTTGGTCGTACGAGGGCGGCGATCAGTTCGGAAACGCGGTCGTGTCCCGCTTCCCCATCCTGGAGGCGCGGAGCCTGCCGCTGCCGACCGGCGACGCCCGCGTGGTCCTCGCCTGCCGGCTCGACGCACCCGACGGTGTCCTTCCGGTCTACGTGACCCACCTCTCGTGGCGCCTCGACGAAGGGGCGGTTCGGGAAGCCCAGGCCCTCGCCGTGGCCGGGCTGATCCGCGATCTCGAGCAGCCCGGGGAGCTCCCCGCGATCCTGATGGGCGATCTCAACGCAGGGCCCGACGCCACCGAGATCCGGTTCCTTCGTGGGCTGCACGCCCTGGAGAAGACGAGCACGTTCTTCACGGACTGTTTCGAGCGAGCCGGCTCCGGGCCCCCGTTTACGTTCGACCCCGAGAAGAACCCGCACGCCGCGCTCACGTACGAGGTCCCGCGGCGCATCGACTACGTCCTCGTTCGGGGACCGCGGGACGACGGTCGCGGAATGCCCGTGTCCGCCCGGGTCGTCCTCGACGAGGTCGTGACCGAGGGTGGGGTCCGCATCGCGCCGTCCGACCACCACGGTGTCCTCGCGGAAATCCGGGTCTGACCGCGCCCGGTCGGGCGGAGGCTCGGTGGCCGAGCAAATTTCCTGATCTGCCTCGAGGTGCCCGGGGATAGCATCGGGTGTACAGCATGCAGGCACTGCCCCTCCGCGTCGCATCCGCGCCGGAAGAGGTCGCTCCCGGGGACGAACCGGACGAGCTTCTCGAGGAGGCCGAAGGCCCCGCAAGGGAAGCCGCGCCTGCGGACGGCGCACGGGTGCGCCGCCTCGTGCTCGATCACAACGCATTCGTTTGGCGTTCTCTCGTTCGCCTCGGGGTCCCCCGGGCGGACGCAGAGGACGCCCTGCAGCAGGTCTTCATGGTGGCCGCGAGACGCATCGACGACATCCAGCACGGCGCAGAGAGGTCGTTCCTCTACGGCGTCTGCTTGCGGGTCGCCTCGCGCTCCCGCCGGACACACGCGCGCCGCCGCGAGGTGATGGGAGAAGAGGCGGCTCCCGAGCGCGTGGACACGAGCGAGCGTCCGGACGAGCTCTTGGACCGGGCCCGCGCCAAGGCGCTGCTCGAGGAGATCCTGGCCGGGATGCCGATCGAGCTGCGCAGCGTGTTCACGCTGTTCGAGCTCGAGCAGCTCACCATGAGCGAGATCGCCGAGCTCCTCGCGATCCCCCAAGGCACCGTGGCGTCACGCCTGAGGCGAGCCCGTGAGCTCTTCTCGGAGCAACGTCACCGAATCGAGGTCCGCATGAAGTCGCAGAGGGCACTGAAGCTTGCTGGGCCGAGCGGGCTCGCAGGACCAAGCGGGCCGGGCGGCGCGCCGCGCGTCTCCGACGCCGACCGGGAGGAATCATGACATCGAACGAGCCCAAGCGATTGCTGGAGCAGCCGGGCAGCGAGCTGGATGTCTTGCTGCTGGAGTCCGCGCTCGACGAGGCGCCTCCGGCGCGAACGGTCGAGCGCACGCTCGTCGCGCTCGGGGTCGCGTCTGCTGCGACCGGCCTGTGCGCCGGAGCCGCGTCCACGGCGGCCGTGAAGACGGGGCTGGCGAGCGGCGTCGGAGGCGCCGGCTGGTTCAGCTCGCTGTCGCTGATGTCCAAGCTCGGGGTCGGTGTGGCCCTCGTCACGGCTTCGGTCGGTGTGCCCTACGTGTTGCTCCGTTCGCCCGAGCGTCCGCCGGCGGCGCAGGCCTCGATCGCGCCCGCCGCCGCTGGCGAGCGCGCGACGACCGAGGGCGGCCCCGCGGAAGCTCCGCATGTGGCCGCGGCGACCGACGAGCCCGCGGCCGAGCCCAAGCCTGCCGACGGTGCGGAGGCGAGCCGTCCTGGTGGCCCGGGCGCCGAGCCCGCCACGCCCCCGCGTGTGGCCGAGGCGGCTCCGCCCAGGAAGCCCGCGGCGACCGCGGCCACGCAGCCCGACCCCAAGTCTGGCTCCCCGCTCTCGGAGGAGATTAAGCTCCTCGACGCCGCACGAGGCGCGCTTCGCCGCGGCGACAAGGCCGCGAGCCTGGCCTTGCTCGACAGCTACGCGTCTCGCTTTCCCAACGGGCAGCTGAAGGCCGAGGCGCAGAGCATGCGGCAAGTCGCCTCGCAGTGAGGCGGACGGAAAGCGCCCACGGAGCACGGAGGTCCGCGGGGCAAAAGCCCCCTGGAGAGCGTGGGGAATCCGCAGTACCCTGCGGCGCCCAATGATTCGACACATCGTCTCCCGCGCCGGAGCGGCAGCGGTCCTCCTCGTCGCGCTCTTGCCCTACGCCGGCTGCGAAAAACGCCTCAAGCCGGAGGAGTGCGACGCGCTGCGGGGGCAGGCCTTCGAGGTCCTCAACAAGGCGCAGCCGTGTGCGAGCGACGCGGATTGCCAGCAGAGCGAGTGGCCGGGCTGCGAGAAGCCGCTCTCGAAGAAGAACTTCACCGATCACATCCAGCCGCTCCAGGCGAAGTTCGTCGAGGGCAAGTGCGAGGAAAAGAAGGTCGACTGCCGCAAGCCGCCGCCCGTCTACTGCAAGCAGGGCCTCTGCGTTCACAAAGAGGCGGGCATGCCGACGATGGATGACGCTCCGGTGATCACGCCATGAGCCCGCGCTCCCAGGCCGCCGAGGGGCTCGACCTGAGCAAGCTGGAGGCGCTCGTCGAGATCATGGTGCTCGCCGCCTCCGCGGACGGCGACTTCCAGCAGGAGGAGCGCGAGCGGCTCGAGCGGGCGATGGCCACGCTCTCGCCCGATCGGATGAGCGGCGACCACCTGCACGCGTTGCTCGGACGGATCGAGGCGCGTATCGCCTCGGACGGCCGGGAGGCGCGGCTCGCCTGGGTCCGCACCACGCTCGGGGATCCGGCCGGGCGCAAGCTCGCGCTCGAGCTCGCGATCAACGTGATGGCGGCCGACGGCCTCCTGCGCACGAGCGAGCGGGAGCTGATCCTGGAAGCGGCAGAAGCGCTCGAGATCGATCGAGACGAGGCCGCAGACATGGTGCGCGCGGCGGGCTCGTGACCGGACCTGAGGCGAAGTGCACCTTTTCCGGGCCGTCTCGCCCGCGTAGTCTCTAGCTCGGCCGACTCGTGTCCTCGCCGATCGCTCCCTCCGGGCTCATCCCGTTTCCGACGCCGGGCAGCACGCTTATCTCGGCGAAGGGGACCTACATCGTCGGGAACCTCATCGGCGACGGTCATTACGGATCCGTCTACGAGACCATCGGGCCCTTCGATCAGCTGTTCGCCCTCAAGATGCTCCGCCCGGCGAACAAGCCCTACGAGGCGGTGAAGCAGGAATGGGCGCTCGAGCTGAAGCGGCTCGAGAGCTTCCGCCACCCGAACATCGTCTACATCCACGACGCGTTCGAGGAAAACTTCCTCTTTTACCTCGTGCTCGAGCGCTGCGACACGAGCCTCCGGGCCATGCTGGAGCTCGGGCCGATGGCCCCGCCGGTGTTCGTCGAGGTCACGCGGCAGCTCCTCATGACGCTGCAGTACCTCCACGACGCGGGCCTCGTGCACTCGGACCTGCACTCCGGCAACGTGCTTCTGTCGCAGGTGGATCGATGGCCCATCGTGAAGCTCACGGACTTCGGCGTCGCCCACCAGCTCCAAGGACAGTCCTGGTTCCGACCGCGCGTCGCCAACCCGAACATCCTCACGCCGGAGCTCGTAACGGCCGGCTACACGACGCGGCAGAGCGATCTCTACCAGCTCGGGTTGCTCATGTTCCACATGCACACCGGGCGGAGCCCGCTCGAGGGGGAGGGCAGCGCGGTGCAACAGCAGATCGCGGAGGGAGCGCCGCGCATGCTCGCGGAGGCCCTGCAGACGCCGTTCAGCGCGGTGATCGCCAAGCTCCTCCGACGCCGCGACGCTTACCGCTACCAGTCCGCCAAGGAGGTCTGGGAGGACCTCCGCAAGTGCATGTGGTGGTGACGCGGCCTCATTTGCTGGAGGGGGCGCTCGCCCGAGCCTCTTCGAGGTCGGTCTTGAGGATCGTGAGATCCTCCAGGTAGGGGAGCAAGACCGCCTCGAGCCCCGCGTTCCCCAGGATCGCGAGCGCGTAACCGACCTCGCGCACCTCGTGATGGGGCGCCTCGCGCCGCGCGCGCGCGATGAGGCGCGCGCTCAGCGAAGGGAGCTGGTTGCACAGGTCCTTCAGCTGGCTCACGCCCGCGCCCGGATCGTTGAGCGCCGCGAGGATCCCGTGGAGCGCGGGCAGGTGCTCCAGGTCGCTCGGCTGGACCTCCGTCGCCGGATCGGGACCGACTGGGGCTGGCTGACCCGTCACCCGAGCAAGAGTACAGCGACGGGGCGCGCGGGTGACAACTCCTCGATCGGCCCCGGGAGCGCCTTCGGCTCGACCTCGCCAATCGGTGCGGGTAGAGCCTGATCCGATGGCTCCTCGCGTGGTCTCGCTCACCCCCGCCGTCTTTCACCTGCCCGAGCGGGTGAACGCCGTGTCGCGCGCCTATGGCGCCCAGCCGATCGTCCCTCGCGGGCCGGCGTTTGCCCCCTTGCTCGCCGCCATCCGGAGCGGCGTGACGGCGGCGCTGCGTGCGTCCGAATACGAGCCGGTCTTCCTCACCGGCACGGGCTCCACCGCCATGGCGGCCGTGCTCGGGTCCTGTCTGCACCCGACCGAGAGGCTTCTCGTGATCCGAAACGGGGCCTACGGTGACCGCCTGCACGAGTTCGCGCGCGCCCTCGGCCAGCCGATCGTCGACATGGATCTGCCGTATGGAGAGCGTCCGGACCTCGACCGGGTCGACGCCATCCTCGGTCGCGGCGAAGCGGACGCGGTCGCGGTCGTCTACGGCGCGACTTCGTCGTGCTCGCTCAACCCGGTCGCCGAGATCGGCGCGCTCTGCAAGCGCCACGGCAAGAAGCTGTTCGTGGACGGCGTGAGCGCGCTCTTCGTCGAGCCGATGGAGCTCGGGGCGTGGGGGATCTCGGCCGTCATGGGGTCGTGCAACAAGGGCCTGCACGCGCACCCGAACCTCACGATGTGCCTGGTCCGAGAGGACCTGCTCGCCGAGATGCAGCGCCTGCCGCAGCGCGCGCCGAGCCTCGAGCTCGTGAAGATCCAGGCGGCGCAGGCGAAGGGCTCGCACCCCTACACGATCGACCCGATGAGCCTCCTTCAGGTGAAGGCCGCGCTCGAGGAGCTCGAAGCGGAAGGCGGCGTCGCCGGTCGTCACGCGATCTATTCGGCGCGCGCGGCGTTGCTCCGTGAAGGTTACGAGCGCCTCGGCCTGACGATCGCGCGGTGGGAAGGGATGCCGCTCTCGTCGATCGGGACGGCGCTCGAGATCCCCGCGAACGTGTCGTACGAGGCCCTCGCGCACCGGCTCGCCACCGAGGAGGTCGACGGTCACACGTTCGAGATCTACGCGGCGCAAGGGAAGCTGTCGGCTCGGCTCTTCCGCATCTTCCACATGGGGAGCTACGAGCTCGACGTCTACCGGGTCTTCCTCCGCGCGCTCGGTCGCGCGCTCGGCTGATCGCGCGAGACGCAGCTCTGCCGGCCGTGCAGTGTGTGCGGCCGGACGAAAGGTTCGCGGAGCCGGATCGGCGAGGCTCGGGGGCGATGTGCCTCGGTCGGGGCATGGCGATTGCACTCCCTCCTCGGCGGATGGCGATGCTTGACGCCCAGCTGGTCGCCCTCGAGCACGCGTCGCCTGGCCGGCTCCGGTTCCGATCCAGCGCGGTCGTGCGGTCGCGGTCGCGCGCTCGCGCGCTCGAGGCACGCGTGGCGTCGGAGGACTGCGTTCGCGCCGTCAAGGTGAGCCCCGTCACGGGCAGCATCCTGGTCGAGCTGGCCACGCCACGGCGCGAGGAGTCCCTCGCCGCGGCCATCGCCGCGCACCTGCGCCAGATCGCGTCGGAGCCTCACCGGGAGCCGCCAAGCGCCGTCTCGCGCTTCGCCGAGGTGCGCTGGGTGCCGGTCCCACTGAGGCAGCTCGCCCTGCTCGGTGAGGGCGTTCATGAGCTCGCTCGCCTCGCGAGAGAAGGGCGGCGCACGACGGAGCCGCGCGCGCCCGCCTCCGGCGCCGTGTTTCGCGGCGAGGCAGCCTCGCCGTCGCGCTGGCACTCGCTCACCGCGGAAGAGGCGCTGCGGTCGATGCGCGTCGACGCCGCCGGGCTGAGCAGCGAAGCCGCCGCTGCGTCCCTCGCGGAGCACGGACCCAACAGCCTCTCGCCTCCTCATCGACGCTCCGAGCTCGCCACCTTCCTCGGGCAACTGAAGAGCCCACCCGTCCTCATGCTCGTCGGCTCGTCGGTCCTCTCCTTCGCGACCGGTGGGGTCGCAGACGCGCTGGCCATCCTCGGCGTCGTCGCCGTCAACGCGACGATCGGCTACCTGACCGAGAGCGCGGCCGACCGGACGATCCGTACGATCGAGCGCGGCGGCGAGCTCGTCGCCCGCGTGCTCCGCGACGGGCAAGCCGTGGTCCTGCCGATCGCCGCCGTCGTCCCCGGCGACGTGCTCGTCCTCGGCCCAGCCTCCTATGTCGCAGCCGACGCCCGGCTGCTCACCTCCGAGAACCTCAGCGTCGACGAGTCTTCGCTGACGGGCGAGAGCGTGCCTGTCGCGAAGGACGCGCGCCAGATCGTGGCGGTCGACGCGCCCATCGGCGACCGCCACTCCATGGTGTACCGCGGCACCGTCGTGACCGGCGGGAGCGGCGTGGCCGTCGTCGTGGAGACGGGGCCCCACACCGAGATCGGCCAAGTCCAGCACTTGCTCGCCGGAGTCGCGCGCCCCGAGACACCGCTCGAGCGCGAGCTCGCCCACCTCGGGAGACAGGTGGCGGTGGTCGCGGGCGTCGTCTGCGCCGGCGTCTTCGGGATCGGGTTGCTGAGGGGCTTCGCTCCCCTCGAGATCCTGAAGACCAGCGTATCCCTCGGCGTTGCCGCGGTCCCCGAGGGGCTGCCGACGGTCGCGATCACGACGCTCGCGATCGGCATCCGTCGTGCGCGCGAGCACAAGGTGCTCGTCCGTCAGCTGTCGGCCGTCGAGACGCTCGGGTCGGTGCAGGTCGTCGGTCTGGACAAGACCGGAACGATCACCGAAAACCGCATGCGAGTCGTCCGGCTCGCCTTGCCCCCGCAGCCGTCGGAACGAGCGGAGGCGGCGTCGACAAACTGGCTGCACCGCGTCGGCGTGCTCTGCAGCGAGGTCGACATCCCCGAGGGCGAAGAGGACATGCGCGCCGCCCTCAGCGGCTCGCCCACGGAGAGCGCGCTCGTTCGTCACGCGATCGACAGCGGGATGGACGTCCTCGTCGAGCGGTCCCAGCACCCGCTCCGCTCGACGCGGTTCCGCGGACCAGGGCGCAACTACATGGATACCGTTCACGCGACCCCGGACGGGAGGCTCCTCCTCGCGGTCAAAGGCGCGCCTGCCGACGTGCTGGCGCTTTGCACCTCTCGCGTCGAGGGCGACCGAGTCGTGCCGATCGACCCCGAGACCCACGAAGCGATCCTCTCGGACAACGAGCGCATGGCGAGCGCTGCGCTGCGTGTCCTCGGCTTCGCCTTCCGCTATGTGCCCGACACACAGCCGGAGGTCGCGGCGCTGACGTGGGTCGGCCTGGCCGGCATCGCCGATCCGCCGCGCGACGGGGTCGCGGAGCTCTTCGCGCGGCTCCACGCCGCCGGCATCCGGACGGTCATGATCACCGGCGATCAGAGCGCGACGGCGTACGCGGTCGCCAAGCAGATCGGGCTCGGCGACGGGGAGGTCGAGATCCTCGACTCGACGAGGCTCGAGGGGCTGGAGCCCGAGGTGCTGCGGTCGCTCGCGTCGCGCGTGCATGTCTTCTCGCGCGTCAGCCCGGCCCACAAGCTCCGCATCGTCCAGGCGCTGCAGTCGACCGGTGCCGTCGTGGCGATGACGGGCGACGGCGTGAACGACGGGCCTGCGCTGAAGGCGGCCGATGTCGGGATCGCGATGGGGTGCGGCGGCACCGATGTCGCGCGGGAAGTGGCGGACGTCGTCATCGGCGACGACGAGCTTCGTTCGATCCTCGTCGCCGTCGAGCAGGGGCGGACGATCTACGACGACATCAAGAAGGCCGTTCACTTCATCTTGGCGACGAACCTCTCCGAGATCCTCCTCATGGCAGCGCAGGTGGGCTTTGGTCCTGGGCAGACGCTGACCCCGATGCAGCTGCTCTGGATCAACCTCCTGACGGACGTGTTCCCCGAGCTCGCGCTCGCCGTGGAGCCGCCGGAGGTCGACGTGCTCGGTCGGCCTCCGCGGCCCTCGGGCCAGAAGATGTTCGGCAAACGCGAGCTCTCCAGGCTGACCGTCGAGGGGGGGCTCATCGCCGCCAGCTCGCTCGCCGCCTACCTCTACGGACGTCGAGCCTACGGACCCGGGCCGAGGACGAGCACGCTCACGTTCCACACGCTGACCACCGCTCAGCTGCTCTTCGCGATCAGCTCGCGATCCGAGGAGCACAGCATCTTCGACCAGAGCCGCCTCGCCCGGAACAAGTATTTCCCGCTCGCAGTGGGCGGCGCGCTCGGCGCGAGCCTCCTCTCGACGCTCGTCCCGGCGACGCGTCGCTTGCTCGCGGCCGCCCCTCTCTCCGCCTCGGGCTGGGCGATCTCCTTCGGCCTGGGGCTCTTCCCGCTCCTCGCGAGCGAGTCGTTGAAGCTTTTGTTCCGAACGGGGGGCCGGCTCGAGCGGCTCAACCAGGGAGCGCGGTAGGTTTATGCGAAGCCGATACACGTTCATCTCGGAGTCCGTCACCGAGGGCCACCCCGACAAGCTGTGCGATCAGATCAGCGACGCGATAGTCGGCCGGACCTTGCGGCAGGACCCGCAAGCGCGTGTCGTCGCCGAGTGCGCCGTGTCCACCTCCATCGTGTTCCTCTCGGTGAAGACACGAGGGCACGCGCACATCGACGTCGCGGAGACGGCGCGCGAGGTGATCCGTCGCGTCGGCTACACGGAGGGTCGGTTCGACGCACGCAGCTGCTCGATCATGACGAGCATCGACGACATCGGCGTCCCGGCTCCGCGCGGCGCGGCGGAGCCGCCCGCGCGCGCCGAGGACCAGGCCACGGTCTTCGGCTTCGCCTGCCGCCAGACCCCGGCGTTGATGCCGCTGCCGATCTGGCTCGCGCACAGGCTCGCCCAGCGCCTCTCGGCCGTTCGACGGAGCGGCGAGCTTCCGTACCTCGCGCCTGACGGCAAGACCCAGGTCGGCGTGGAGTTCGAGGGGGTGCTGCCTGTCCGGATCCAGTCGGTGACCCTCGTGGCGAGCCAGCGGAGCCTCGCCGAGCCCACGCAAAAGAAGCTCGAGCGCGATCTGATGGACGCGGTGATAGCGCCCGTGTTTGCCGAGGAGCCCCTCAGACCCGACGCGGGGACACGCCTCGCGATCAACCCCGAAGGCCCCTTCGCGAAGGGTGGTCCGTCGAATCACGCGGGGCTCACCGGGCGGAAGAACGCGGTCGACACCTACGGCGGGTTCGCTCGCCACGGTGGCGCCGCGCTGAGCGGCAAGGACGCTTCGCGCGTCGACAAGGTGGGCGCCTACGCGGCTCGGTACGCGGCCAAGAACGTCGTCGCGGCGGGGTTGGCGGATCAGTGTGAGGTCGCGTTGAGCTACTCGATCGGGCTCGCGGCGCCCGCCAGCGTGCAGGTCCTCACGATGGGGACGGGAAGGATCGATGACGACGAGATCGGGCGGCGCCTCGAGCGGGCCTTCGATTTCAGCGTCGCGGCGATCGCCCGCGACCTTCGCCTGGGGGAGCTGGCCAAGCGTGACACGGACGGCTTCTGGCCCAAGCTCGCGGCCTACGGGCACGTGGGGCGGTCGGATCTCGATCTCCCGTGGGAGCGCTTGGACCGGGTCGACGCGCTCCGCGCGGGGTGAGGAAGGTCAGCCGTCCTGGCGCTGTCGGTCGGCCTCGCGGTTGACGAGGTTGATGGCGGTGATGAGAAGCGCGCCGCCAGCGGGCATGAACTTCCCCCTCGCGAGCTGGTAGAGCCCAGCTCCGACGAGGGCGTAGAAGCTCAAGGAGGAGAGGTCCCACCGCCCTTCTGTGCGGCTCTGCAGCGAAGCGCCGACCCCCGAAAGCGCCCGCGCGATGCCGGAGAGCGGCGTGTCGCGCGGCGGCCCTGGCTCTTCATGCAGCTCGAAGAGCCCCTCGCGTACGGCCGGACCGAGGAGGGAGCCGTCCTCGCTGTCGTCCTCGACGCGGAGGACGACGCTGCCGGTGCCAGGGTTGGCGCTGACCTCGCGTACGCCGCGCACGCCGCGGAGGGCGGCGGCGAGCGTCTCGAAATAGCCGGCGTCGTTCCGCCGCTCCGGAACGCGGAGCCGCAGGCGCCCCCGCGCTCGGTGCGCGACGTAGGCACGGGGCGGGCTCACGAGAGCGTGCTCCTCGAGACCGGCTCGGCGGGCGCCGACGGTGCCTTCTCCTGAGCTGGCTTGGGGGAGAGCTCCTCCTCCACCTCCGCCCGCACCTCCGCCACGACGTCTTCGAGCGACTCGGCAGCGAGCGCCAGCGCCTGACGGCTGCGCTCGGCGGCGAGGATGGAGTGTTTGAGCAGCGCCTTGATGAGCGGGCGAGCTACCGCGGTCAGCGTCGCGCCCACCACCGGAGCGGCGAGGAGCGAGCCTGCCCCGATGCCCACGCCGAGGAGGAGGCGCCTGGTGTCGCGATGGAGCCATGCCATTCCCACCAGAAGTGCGAAATACATGCCCGAGCGAAGGCGGGCGCCATTCCGAGGGCCATGGCGGTTCTTCCAGAGATGTCGGTCCGAAGGGATTGGCTCCGTGATCCCGGCTCGCTCCGCCGTGCGCAGAACCCGCGTACGGCCCTCAATCGTTGCGCGGCTTCGCCTCCTCCAGTCCGACGAGCGCCCGCTCGGCCACGCGATCGGCCACGTCGTCGAGCGCTCTGCCCAGCGCCCACGCCAAGCCGGCGCCTCCGCTCGCGGTGACGGGGCGCTCGACGGTGACCACGTCGCTCGCGAGCACACGCGGTCCGTCGTGGAGCAAGAGCTGCACCGAGACGCGCGCGCGACGGCCGTCTTTGGTCCGCACCTCCTCGAACGCCAGGAGCTCGGCCTCGAGCGCCGGGCGCGCGCCGGAGACGGCCTGCGCGAGCGGTCGGTCGACGAAGAGCGACCGGGCCAGCGCGCGCCGCAGGTAAGCCTCCGGTCGCTCGGCCCATCGCTGCTCCTCGTAGAACCCGATCTGGACGGCGTCCTCGCGGTACGCGATTCGACTCTCGAGGTGCTCGGCGCTGCTCACCCGATCGAGCCGGAGCTCGGTGGTGTGCGCCGTCGCCGAAGGCGGCGCGCTCGAGCGTGGTGACGCGGCCGGCTCGAAATACGTCACGTCGAGCGGCTCGGCCTTGTTCAGCAGGGCACACCCGGAGACCGTGAGGACGAGCGCCCCGATGAGGCCGGAGCGGGCGCTCATCGCGAGCCTCCCTTCGCGCGCCCCTTGAGCAACATGTCGGGGTCGCGCTCGAGCGCGTCGGCGAGCCTTCGAACGGCCTGGGCGGCCTCGCCCACGTCCTTTAGCGTGTCGGCGAGCCCCTGCGCCCCGCCGTTCGCCGTCTGGCCCAGCTCGCCGAACGAGTCGGCCGCCCGCTTGGCGCTCCCGAGCACGCCATCGGTCCCGCTGAGGGCCTCGAGGGTCCTGTCGAGCCCGACGAAAGCGGCGTCGAGCTTGTCGAGGCTCTGCGTCATCCGCTCCGGGAGCCGCGCCCGGTCCAGCCCGCGTACGACCTTGCGCGCGTCGCGCACGGCCCCGTTCAGCTCGTCGACCAGCGCGACGATCTTGTCGGCGAGCCCCTTCTTCTCGAGCGACGCGATGACCCCGTCGATTCGCTCGAGGATGGCGACGAGCTTCGCGCCGACGTCCGCCAGGGTCTCGATGGCGACGTAGAACCGATCTTCCACGTTCTTGAGGAGCGAGCTCGTCGCCGGGATGGAGTTCTCGGGGACCGGGAAAGGGAGATCCGGAGCAGGAAACAAGGCCGGGTCGAAGAAGTCGATGAGGATGAGCTTCACGCCGGTGAGCCCCTGCATGGCGATCTGGGCGCGCAGGCCCGGCGGGACGAGGAACCGCGCGCGCCCTTCTTGCTCCTCGGTCAGCCCGAGGTCGCGCAGGGCGTCCACGTCGAGCTCCGCCACCACGTCCACGTGTCGGCGATCCGGTGCGATGTCGATGTCCGCGACGGTTCCGATCGTCACCCCGCGGTATTTCACCGGCGCGCCGACGTCGAGGCCCTGGACCGACTCGTCGAAGAAGACGTGGTACGCGGCGGTCTCGCGGTCTGCGACCTTGGCCCCGACTGCGACGGCCGCGACGAGAAAGGCGGCGAGGCTCGCGAGAACGAACAGGCCGAGCTTGAAATACGAGGATGGCTTGAGGTTCATTCGTTCCTCCACCGGCGATGGAAAAAGTCGGACACCCGCGGGTCGTCACTGGCCGCGAGATCGTGAGGCTTGCCCGCCGCGACGATCCGGCGCGCGCGCGGGTCGAGCAAGATGCAGCGGTCGACCGTGTGCTCGACGCTCGGCAGCTCGTGGGTCACCACGACGATCGTCAGCCCGAGCGCGTGCCGGAGGGTCAAGACGAGCTCGTCGATGCCCGCGCTCGTGATCGGGTCGAGCCCGGCCGAGGGCTCGTCGAGGAAGAGGAGCTGGGGGTCGAGCATCAAGGCGCGCGCGATGGCCGCTCGCTTGCGCATGCCGCCCGAGAGCTCCGAGGGGAGCTTGCCCTCGGAGCCGACGAGCCCCACCAGGGCGAGCCGTGCACGCGCAATGGCGTACACCGCGTCTTTTGGCAGGTCGGACCATTGCGCGAGCGGAAGGGCGAGGTTCTCCTCGAGCGTCATCGAGCCCAGCAAGGCGCCGTGCTGGAAGCTCACGCCATAACGAGGTCGCCCCACGGTGAGCCGCGGCGCGTCGCCCTCGACGAGGACCGAGCCGCCGAATGGGCGCTCGAGGCCCACAAGGACACGCATGAGCGTCGACTTCCCGCTCCCGCTCGAGCCCATGATGGCGAAGATCTCTCGCTCGAACACGTCGAAGCTCGCGCCTTCGAGGAGCGGCTCGGACTCGCTCCAGCCGACCGTGAGCCCTCGGACGGAGACAACGGGGACGTTCATCGGAGCAGCACCAGAAAGAAGACGGTGAGCGTCGCGTCGAGCAGCACGAGCGCGAACAGGCACGTGACCACCGTCGAGGTCGTCTTGGAGCCCACCTCCGCGGCGCCGCCCCGGGTCGCGAAGCCGCGCTCACACGCGATGACCCCGATCGCCACGGCGAACACGGCGCTCTTCACGAGGCCGGTCCAGAAGTCCGACGGCTTGAGGACGCGCGCTGCTTCGTTGAAATACGCGCGTGGCGTGATGCCCAGGTTCACCGCAGCCATGAACATCCCGCCCGCGCAGCCGACGATGTCGGCGATGAGAACGAGCAGCGGCGTCACGAGGAACAGCGCGAGCATGCGGGGCAGGGCGAGGTGGCGGACGGGGCCGAACCCCATGGTCCGCAGGGCGTCGATCTCCTCGGAGACCTTCATCGTGGCGATCTCGGCCGTGAACGACGCGCCAGAACGCCCCGCCAGGATGATGGCGGTCATGAGGGGGCCGAGCTCCCGCGTCATGGAGAGCACGACGACGTCGGTGACGTAGATGGTCGCGCCGTACTCCGAGAGCTTCCCCGCAGAGTGGTGGGCCATGACCAGCCCGACCAGGAAGTTGATGACGACCACGATGGGGATCGCGTCCGCGCCGGCCCGCTCGGCGAGGCCGACCGTCTCTCCCCAGTTGGCCGTGCGCGGCCGCCGGATGGCCCCGACCAGCTCGACGAGCGCCTCGCCGAAGAAGGCGACGATACCCGCGAGCGATCGACCCGTCGCGTCGGCGGCGAGGCCGACGCGGCTGATGAGCCCCGGGGTGGACACGGGCGCCCGCACGCGGCTGGGGAAGAGGTCGAGCATCTCCGCCACGGGCGCGCTCGCGCCCACGATGGCGCAGCCGACGCCACGCGCCTCGAGCTCCGACCGGAACGAGCCGAGCAGCGCCGCGGAGCCGCCGTCGAGGAAGGTGACGCGCGACAGGTCCAGCGTGAACGCGGGCGGGACCGCGTCGCGCGCCTGATCGCGGAGGACCCGCCACAGCGCCGCGCCGGAATCGAGCGACAGCTCTCCGCGGAGCGCGAGCGCACGCGGGTTGGTCTCGTAGGAGAAGGAGACGTCCCGGCGAGTTGGGCTCGGGAGCCCCAGGGGCTTCAGGGCGCTGGTGTGGGCCACTCTCCGTAGGCACGTCCCGGGCCGCGCCCGCGACGCGCGCGCCGCACTGGCACGTGCGTTGCGACCCAACAGAAGAGCTTCAGCGCGGAGAGGAGCCCCGATGTTGGTCAGGCGGACGCCGTACCGAGGAAAGCACCCCATGGGGGTTTATCGAAGGCATTCTGTGAAGCACGTGGCGCAGGCCGTGATGCTCGTCGTTCCGGCGACCGTCGCGCTCTGGACGCACACGATCCTCGTTCCCTTGCTCCTACTGATCGGCGGCCAGATGGCGCTGCTCACCGTTTTGCCTCGGCTCGCGTCGTTCCGAAAGGCCGTGGACGAGCGCCTCGCCGCGCTCGCTCGCGCGGAGGCAGCCGCGACGCGGGAGTTCCTCGTGGGCCGAATGAGCGACGAGCATCGCCGGGAGCTCGAGCACCTCGAGCGTCTCGCCGGACAGATCAACGCGAAGAGCGCTCGCTCGCGCGGGGAGGAGGCCCTCGAGGCCGAGGAGTGGTTGGGCCTCGGGCGACTCTTCGCGGCATTCGTGAAGCTCGCGATCTCGCACCGCGAGAGCGTGGAGGCGTTCCGGTGCATCAATCGTTCCGACCTCGACGAACACGCCACGCGCCTCGAGGCGATGCTCCACGCGTCACACGGGCCTTCGCGGCTCTGGATCGAGAGGCGGCTCGCGATCGCCCGGCGCCGCGTGGAGGCCTGGGATCACGCGCTCGCGGAGCGCGCCGTCATGGCCCACGGCATCGCGATGATCGGCGAGCTGGTGCGGTGGATGCACGAGCAATGTGTCACGTCGCCGACCGAGGCTGTCCGCCTCGACATCGAGGAGATCGTGTCGGCTTGGGAGCAGGACGGCGCGACGCTGAAGGCGCTGTCGACGATCTGCGCGCGGTTCGAGCCTGGTGAGGTGGAGGTCTTCGGATCGACCGCGGTGGAGGTGGACAGCCTGCCGCCGCGATCGGCTGCGGCGCTCGCGGCCGTCCCTAGCTCGACCGAGGGTGTGACCGCGGCCTGAGCGCCGAGAGGAGAGGGTGAGGGGAGCCATGAGATTCTTGACCGCCGCGGCGTTCCTCGTGGTCGTGCTCGGGGGGCTCGTCGGGATCAAGGCGCTGCAGATCCGCACGCTCATGGCGTTCGGGGAGGAGGCGAAGGCGGCAGGGCCACCGCCGGAGGCCGTGGCTGTGGCCACGGCCGAGACGCGACCGTGGGAGACCACGCTCGATTCCATCGGGACCATCGAGTCGGCGCGGGGCGTGGCGCTCGCCACGGAGGCGGCGGGTGTCGTGTCCCGGCTCGGCTTCGACAGCGGCGACGCCGTGCACGAGGGCGAGGTCGTCCTCGAGCTCGACACGAAGGTCGAGCGCGCAGCGCTCGCCTCGGCCGTGACGGCGCGCGATCTCGCCAGGCTCGAGGCCGCGCGAGCGCGGCAGCTCTTCTCTGCGGGGGCGATCGCCGCGGCCGCACGGGACGAGGCGGAGGCGCAGCTTCGAGACGCGGAGGCCCAGGTAGCGGGGCGCAAGGCCGCGATCGAGCGAAGGAAGGTGCGAGCCCCGTTCTCGGGACGGCTCGGGATCCGCCAGGTGGACCTCGGCCAGTTCTTGAACCCCGGCGACCAGATCACGGTCCTCGAGACGGCCGAGTCGGTCTTCGTCGACTTCACGGTCCCCCAGGAGCAGCTCGGCGCGGTCGCGATCGGCTCGCCGGTCCGCATCCGGACGAGAAAGGGCGGTGACCGCCCCTTCGAAGGCGCGGTCGCCGCGATTGGCCCCGCCATCGACCCTTCGACGCGCGAGATCTCCATCCGCGCGCGCGTCCCGAACCCGGCCGCTGCGCTGCGCACCGGAATGTTCGTCGACGTCTCCGTCGTCGTGCAGGCGGAGAGCACGGCGCTGACGGTGCCGGTCACGGCCGTCGTCCACGCCTCGTACGGAGACTCGGTCTTCGTGGTGGAAGACAAGCCGGCGGATGCGCCAGGCGTACGGGATGTCGGAGGAAAGCCGGTGAAGGTCGTCCGGCAACACTTCGTGAAGCTCGGGCAACGCAGAGGCGACTTCGTGGCCGTTCGGTCCGGCCTCGACTCGGGGGCGACGGTCGTCACGTCGGGCGCCTTCAAGCTCAGGAACGGCGTCCCCGTCGTCGTCACCGGCTCGGGCCAGCCGCAGCCGAGCCTCGAACCCAACCTGCCGAACCGCTGAGGGCTCGTGAAGCTCACGGATATCTTCATTCGCCGACCCATCCTCGCGCTCGTCGTGAACGTGGTCGTGCTCGTGGCCGGCCTCCAGGCGGTCCGGAGCCTCAACGTCCGGCAGTACCCGAAGCTCGAGAGCTCCACCATCACCATCACGACCGCCTACATCGGCGCGAACGCGGATCTCGTGAGGGGGTTCATCACGACCCCGATCGAACGCGCCATCGCGGCGTCCAACGGGATCGACTACATCGAGTCGCAGAGCACGCTCGGCCTGTCGACGATCCAGGCGCGGCTCGAGCTCAATTTCGACGCCGCGGCCGCCCTCGCCGACGTCAGCGCGCGTGTGGCTCAGGTCCGCGCGGATCTGCCGCCCGAGGCGGAGGTTCCAGCCATCACCATCGAGCCTTCCGAGTCGCAGTTCGCCGCGATGTACCTCAGCTTCGGCTCCTCGCTCCTCGACGACAACGAGGTGACCGACTATCTCCTCCGCGTCGTCCAGCCCCGGCTCTCGGCCATAAGCGGCGTACAGCGAGCCGATATCCTCGGCGGCCGATCCTTCGCGCTGCGCGCCTGGCTGGATCCGGAGCGAATGGCGTCCAAGGGCGTCAGCCCGTCAGAGGTGCGCGCGGCGCTCCTCGCCAACAACTACCTGGCGGCCGTGGGCCGGACGCGTGGGGCGCTCGTGGAGATCAACCTCCGGGCCTCCACCGACCTGCGGACCGTCGACGAGTTCGAGCGCCTCGTCGTCCGCCGGTCGGGTGACACCCTCGTTCGGCTGACCGACGTGGCCGACGTGGTCCTCGGCGCGGAGTCCTACGATCAGGAGGTTCGCTTCTCGGGGGAGAACGCGGTCTTCATGGGCGTCTGGGTCCTCCCGACCGCAAACTCCCTCGACGTCATCGAGCGGGTTCGCGCAGAGATGGACGCCATCGTCTCCGAGCTGCCGGTCGGGATGCGCGGAACCATCGCGTTCGACTCCACGCGGTACATCGACGACGCCATCCACGAGGTCGCCGAGACGCTGCTGGAGACCGTCCTGATCGTCATCGTCGTCATCTTCGCCTTCCTCGGATCGCTGCGGAGCGTGCTCGTTCCGGTGGTGGCCATCCCGCTCTCGCTCATCGGCGCCGTGTTCCTCATGCAGCTCTTCGGCTTCACGCTGAACCTGCTGACGCTGCTCGCGATCGTCCTGTCGGTAGGGCTCGTCGTCGACGACGCGATCGTCGTCGTCGAGAACGTGGACCGGCACATCCGCGAGGGAATGTCGAAGGTCGATGCCGCGCTCGCGGGCGCGAGGGAGCTCGTCGGCCCTATCGTGGCGATGACCGTGGTCCTCGTCACCGTCTACATCCCGATCGGCTTTCAGGGCGGGCTCACCGGCGCGCTCTTTCGCGAGTTCGCCTTCACGCTCTCGGGCGCCGTCTTCGTCTCGGGCATCGTGGCGCTCACGCTCTCGCCCGTGATGAGCGGGAAGCTCCTGGCCGAAGGTCGGAAGGGCGTCTTCGCGCGCGGGAGCGAGCGCGTCTTCGACGGCGCGCGGCGCGCCTACGAGCGCGCCCTGGCGGCCACGCTTCGAGCACGCGCCGCGGTCTACGTGATCTGGATCGTCCTTTCGCTGGCGACAGTTCCGATGTTCCTGCTCTCGCCGGCCGAGCTCGCGCCCAAGGAAGATCAGGGCGTCGTCCTCACGTCCCTCGAGGCACCCGCCAACGCGAGCCTCGAGCAGATGAGCGGGTACGCAGCAGAGGTGCAGGCGCTCTTCAGCTCCGTGCCGGAGTACAACCACAGCTTCCAGCTCACGACGACCGACCGCGGGTTCGGCGGGCTTGTCGCCAAGCCCTGGAGCGAGCGCGAGCGCGACATCTTCGCCGTCCAGAACGAGCTCACGCCCCGAGCCTCCATGCTCGCCGGCGTCCGCGCCCCGCTTTTCCTCCCGGCGCCGCTCCCGAGCCCGGGGCTCCTGCCGGTCGAGCTCGTCATCTCGTCCACCGCCCCTCACGAGGAGATCTTGCGCTTCGCGTCCGAGATCGTGCAGGAGGCGGCAGCGAGCGGGCAGTTCGCGTTCCCTCCGATCGTGGACGTCCGGATCGACCAAGGCAACGCAGAGATCCAGATCGACCGTGATCGGGTTGCGGCGATGGGCCTCACGCTCGAAGGGGTGGGCGCGGACCTCGCCACCATGTTGAGCGGGGACTACGTCAACCGCTTCGACCTGGACGGCCGGAGCTACAAGGTCATCCCCCAGGTCGAGCGCGCGGGGCGGCTCTCCCCCGCGCAGCTGGAGCAGATCTATGTCGCCGGGCCGGCCGGGAGGTTGATCCCGCTCTCGTCGATCGCGACGCTCCAATACGGAACCGAGCCGCGGACGCTCAATCGCTTCCAGCAGCTCAACTCCGTCAAGCTCTCCGCGCTCCCGACCCGCTCGCTCGACGGAGCGCTCGAGTTCCTCGAGAACGCGGCGGCGGCGAAGCTGCCTTCTGGCTATCGGGTGGACTACACCGGTGAGTCACGCCAGCTCCGCGAGGAGAGCGGGAAGTTCTTGCCCGCGCTGGCGCTGGCGCTGGTCCTCATCTTCCTCGTCCTGGCGGCGCAGTTCGACTCCCTCCGCGACCCGCTCGTCATCCTCGCGGGGTCGGTGCCGCTGGCCATCTTCGGCGCGCTGCTCTTCACGTTCCTGGACTTCAGCGGCCCGCCGGGGCTCGAGTTCGGCCTGACCGAGGGCTGGACCACCACGCTCAACATCTACTCCCAGGTCGGGCTGGTGACGCTCGTCGGGTTGGTGTCCAAAAACGGGATCTTGATCGTCGAGTTCGCCAATGCGCAGCAGCGCCTGGGCCTCTCCAAGGTCGACGCCGTGTCGCGCGCGGCGAGCACGCGCCTGAGGCCCATTCTCATGACGACGATCGCGACCATTGCGGGGCACTTCCCGCTCACGCTCGTCACGGGACCGGGCGCCGTGGCGCGAAACTCCATCGGCCTCGTTCTGGTGGGGGGCATGTTCATCGGGTCGCTCTTCACCCTCTTCGTCGTTCCGGCCGTCTACGTGCTCTTGGCGCGGCAGCACCGGGTCAACGAAGCGAGCCGATGAAGAGGGCGGCCCCGAGGGTGAGCAAGGTGACGAGCACGACGAGGCCCGCGGTGCGCACCAGGCGGGCGCGCCGGGGCGTCGCCCCCATGAGGATGAGGAGGTTCTCGGCGTCGAGCGGCGCCTCGGGGTCGGCGATGGCCGCCAGCCAGGACACCTCCTCCTCGCTCGGCGGCTCGTCCTCCACCGGCACGAGGTTGCGCTCGGGGCTGCCGAGCTCGTCGATCATCCTGCAGACCGTCCAGCCCTCGTCGCGCCTCCCCTCGATCTCCGCGACCGTGACGCCCAGGTGCTCCGCCAGGAGGCCGTCGCGGAATCGTCCGATGGCGCGCGCGGTCGTCGCGTCACCGTCGGAGACGATCGTCAGGTCACACTCGGTGTCGAGCATCATCGAGCGGCGACTGAGGTTGGCGGAGCCCACCCTGGCGGAGATCTCGTCGGCCACGAGGAGCTTTGCGTGCACGTAGACCTCACCTCCGCCGGACGTCGGCCAGACGACGCGCAGGCGCTCGGCGTAGGGGGCGGTCTTCAGCCGCGAGACGATCTTCTTTCGAGGGACGGTCATGCTGCGGTACTCGAGCCAGCCCATGCTCTTGCGCGGCAGGACGATCACGACCTCGGGGCCGTCGGGCTCCTCGAGCCTCGCGTAGAGGGCGTCGCCGATCTCCTGTGAAGAGAGGTATTGGTTCTCGATGTAGAGGAGGCGCTTCGCGGCGCGGATCTCCTCGAGGAGCGCACCGCGCACCTCGCGTATCGAGGGCTCGTCGTCCGACGCGCCGCGGGTCCTGCTGATGACGACGTGTGCGTCCTCCGCGTCCGGGCGGACATGTGCGGGCCACGCGCTCGCCAGCTCGAGGGGCTCGAGCAGCCGGACGTCTTCACCGGTGGCGCGCCGCCAGCGCTCCCGGGCTATCTGGGCGAGCGCGCGCGCCGCCTCTCCGGCGACGAGGACCTGCGCGTCGTGGAACGCGCGATAGGGGGCGCCCTCCGGATCCGTCCGGGCAGGAGACCCCGCGGGGTGATCGCGGGTGTCCCAGCGACGGATCGTGAGATCGAGCCCGCCGCTGTAGGCGACGCCGTCGTCGACGACGACGATCTTCTGGTGGTGGGCCGCGCCGAAGGGGTGTGTGTTGTCGGCCTGGAAGGTCACGCGCGGGTGTGTGCGCCAGTCCAGGTGGAGCTTCGGGAACATCTGGCGCTCGAGCACGAAGACCGTCGAGAAATCCCACCCGAGGATCCGCACCTCGAGCCCCCGCGTGGAGGCCGCCTTGCGCCGGAGCAACCGGCGGAGCGTGATCGTGCGGCCGGGGTGGCGCGGGTCGGGCAGGCGCGTTCGTGCGTCCACGTCCCAGCCGAGGATGAAGACGCTCCGCTTCGCGCGCTCGATGCTCGCGGCGACGCTGGCGAAATATGCCTCGCCGTCCACCAGGAAGGCGAGGCGCTTTGCGACATGCCGTTCGAAGCTCCGCAACAAACCGACTGCCATGCCGGCCTGTGCGCAATGAGCGTGCCGGGCACGCCGCATGCACCGCCGCAGGCGCTCGGATGCGTGTCGCCACCTACAACATCCACGGGGGCGTCGGGCGGTCCGGCGTGCTCGACCTGGAGCTCGTCGCAGAGGTCCTCTCGGAGATCGGCGCGGACATCGTCGGGCTCCAGGAGGTCGACAGCGGACGAGCGCGGAGCGGCGGCGCCGACCAGGCTGGGCACCTCGCGCGGGAGCTCGGGTACCGCGTGGTCTTCTCGGCGGCCCAGGGCAACGCAGGCTCGGGGGGCGAATATGGCAACGCCATCCTCGCGCGCTTTCCTATCGTCTCCCACATGACGCTGACGCTGCCGGGGGTGTCGGTCTGGCGGGCGGAGCCCCGCTGCGCAGCCGAGGCTGTCGTCGACACGCCGGGCGGAAGGCTCTCGGTGTGGAGCGTTCACCTCGGGGTTCGCCACATCGAACGGGCCAGGCAGACGAGCGCCCTGCTCAGGCGAATGCGCCGCGCGATCCACGAGGAAGAGAAGATGCCGCTGGTGCTCATGGGGGACTTGAACGCAGGCCCCCGGTCGCGCCTGCTCCGGGCGCTCGGGGCGTCGCTCACCGTCGCCCCGGCCCCACGTCGCTCGACGTACCCCGCGACATTCCCCCTTTTGTCGCTCGACCACGTCCTGGTCAGCGCCTCGCTCTCGGTGCTCTCCGCGGGGCCACACGACTCGCCGTCGTCGCGGGAGGCCTCCGATCACCTGCCATTTGTCGCTGATCTCGATTGGGTCAACGGGTGATGCGGTCGAGCAGCCCACGCACCGGAATGGGGAGCCAGGCCGGCCGCAAGCCGAGCTCGTAGCCGATCTCGTAGACGCACTTCTCCATGGAGTAGAAGTCGAGCAAGAGGCGCCGCACGGCGGCGGAGCGCGGAACGAAGGGGCCGCTGCCGATGCCCGTCAGGTAGCCCTCGAGGAATGTCGCGCTGATCCAGGACGCCCAGCTGTGTGCCCACGGCCGCAGCCGAGGATGGTCCTGCGCTCGCTGTCGTCCCCCCCGGAGGCTCTGCTCCGCGACATAGGAGAACGAGCGGAGCATGCCCGCCACGTCGCGGAGCGCATTGCGCTTGTAGCGGCGCTCCATGAGGGGTCGCGCCGGCTCACCTTCGAAATCGATGATGACGAAGTCATCTCCGGTGAAGAGCACCTGGCCCAGGTGCAGGTCGCCGTGGCACCGGATGCGGACCGTGTCGATCGGTTCGAGTATGCGTGACAGCTGCCGATCCACGTCGGCGCGCGAGTCGAGCAGATCGCGAACGACGGTGCTCACATCCTCCGGGAGGAGGTGGACGGTTCGCTCGAGGCCCTCGATCGTCCGAACGAAGAGGCTGCGCGCGCGCTGGTAGAGGGACTGCTGATAGAGCTGGGTGAACGGCTCCGGCTCGAAGTCCGGAGACGTGCCGCGGGCGAGGGCCACGTGCACCTCCGCGGTGACCACGCCCAGCTGGCGCGCCCACCGCAGGTGCTGCCCGGCGATCGCGCCGAGGACGGGGGGCGGCACGACCGGCTCACCCCCGAGCCCGGTCGAGACGGGCGCCGGAGGCGGCGCCTCCTCCGTGAGGGACAAGACGCGCTCGAACAGGGACTCGAGATCGCTCGTGAAGAGGTCCCACGCGAGCCCCTCGTTCGGGACGAACGCGCTCACGATGGCGATGGCCGCAGGGTCGCCCGTCGGTCTCTTGTACGTCAGCGAGCCCAGGACGCGGGCGACGCGCGCCGAGGGGGCGTGCTCGGCGAAATAGGCGCCGAGCTCCAGCTCCGCGTTGGGGCCGGACTCCACCTGGCGCACCAGCTTGATCACGGCCCGATCTCCGACCTGAGCGGTCGAGTTCGTCTGCTCGAGCTGCGGCGCGCGGATGGACGAAGGCTCATCGTCCGAGCGCTCTCGCAGGGCCTTGCTCGAGGTCCCGGCCAGCCGGCCGTGGGTCCCCGGGACGGCGCCGCGCGACCGCGCGAGCTGGAGCACGAGGCGGGCGGCGTCCCCCGCGGCGAAGGCGTCGTAGAGGATGCCGCTCGGCGGGTCGCCTCCCGTCACCTCCAGCGCGACGATGACGGCGTCGGGGTGTCTGTGCCCGAGGTGTGTCGCCGCTTCGCCGGCGGCGAACGACACGGGGACGACATAGGTCTCCGGCTCCCCCTCCGCGTAGTCCGCCTCGAACAGGACGAAGAGGCACCGCGAGGCCGCCTGTCCCGCCGCGACGACGTCGACGATGCGCGACGTGCGGATCTTGCGGCCCTTGCCTCGGAACCATCGCCGACCGGCGGCGTAATGGCAGAGCGCCCGGGCGAGCGCGGTCGGAGCTTCGGTCACGCTCGTCCACGTGTGGGTGGCCGTGAGCGGAGCCGGGGGGTGGGTGGTGGCGGCGGCGGGCTCCAGCGAGAACCAATAGAAGGAATGGGGCGCAAACGTCAGCGTGTACGGCTCGTCCGTGATCACCGGGAACCGCGAGAGCCCGAAGATCTCGACCGGGACCTTCCCCGCGAGCGCGCGTAGGTCGAGCTCCGCGTGTTGCGGGTGCTTCGACAGGTTGGCCGCGACCAGGACCTGCTCCTCCCCGCGGACGCGCGCGAACGCGAGCACCTTGGGGTTGTCCGGGTACAGGATCTCGATGTCGCCGTGGCCGAACACCGGGTGTTGTTTTCGCGCGGCGATGAGGCGCTTGATCCACCAGAGCAACGACGACGGGTTGCTCTGCTGCGCCTCCACGTTGGTGGCCTCGTAATGGTGCTCGGGGTCGATGATGACCGGGAGGTAGAGGCGCTGCGGGTTGGCGCGAGAGAAGCCGGCGTTGCGGTCGGCGCTCCACTGCATCGGGGTGCGGACGCCGTCGCGGTCGCCGAGGTAGACGTTGTCGCCCATCCCGATCTCGTCGCCGTAATAGAGCACCGGCGTGCCGGGCAGCGAGAACAGGAGGGCGGTCATCAGCTCGATACGCCGGCGCGAGCGGAGCAGCGGCGCGAGCCGCCGGCGGATACCCAGGTTGATGCGCGCGACCGGGTCTTCGGTGTAGGCGCGGTACATGTAGTCGCGGTCCTCGTCGGTCACCATTTCGAGCGTGAGCTCGTCGTGGTTCCGGAGGAAGGTCGCCCATTGGCAGGAAGGCGGAATGCGCGGCGTCTGCCGGAGGATGTCCACGATTGGGAATCGGTCCTCCATCTGCACGGCCATGAACATCCGCGGCATGAGCGGGAAGTGGAAGTTCATGTGGCACTCGTCCCCGTCGCCGAAGTAGGCCGCGGCGTCGGCCGGCCATTGGTTGGCCTCGGCGAGGAGCATGCGGTCCTGGTGCTTCGCGTCGACGTGGGCGCGCAGCTTTCGCAAGAAGGCGTGTGTCTCGGGCAGGTTCTCGCAGCTCGTGCCCTCGCGTTCGTAGAGGTAGGGGACGGCGTCCAGGCGCACGCCGTCGACGCCGAGGTCGAGCCAGAAGTCGAGGACGTCGTGCACGGCCTCGTGGACGGCGGGGTTGTCGAAGTTCAGATCCGGCTGGTGCGCGTAGAACCGGTGGAAATAGTAGGCCTTGGCGACCGGGTCCCACGACCAGTTCGAGGCCTCGAAATCCTGGAAGATGATCCGCGCCTTCGCGTAACGCTCCGGCGTGTCGCTCCAGACGTAGAAGTCTCGCGCTGCGCTGCCGGGGGGCGCGCGGCGGGCGCGCTGGAACCAGGCGTGCTCGGCGGAGGTGTGGTTGATGACCAGCTCGGTGATGACGCGGATCCCGCGGGCGTGTGCCTCTGCGAGGAAACGCTTGAAGTCGGTCAGCGAGCCGTAGGCCGGGTGGATGTCTTTGTAGTCCGCGATGTCGTAGCCGCCGTCGCGGAGGGGCGAGGGGTAGAACGGCAGCAGCCAGAGCGCGTTGACCCCGAGATCTTCGAGGTAGTCGAGCTTGGAGGTGAGGCCCACGAAGTCGCCGATTCCGTCCGCGTTGGAGTCGGAGAACGCGCGGACGAGCAGCTCGTAGACGATGGCGCTCTTGAACCAGAGCGGGTCCGGGGTCGAAGGCTTCCTTCGTACATAGGTCCGCTTTCGCACGGGTACTCATGGCTTAGCTCAACGCATTGCAGTCGTCCGTCATTTGCTCCCCGAATGCGGCGCGGTGGCAAAGTGCCTCACGGTGTGCGTTATGGCACTGTCGCGCGGGCGCGCCGCGCGTGGCAGCTTGAGGTCCGCAATGGAGGCGCTCGCGCGTGAGGCGCTCGAACGGTTGGGGGTGCGACGGTTCGTGCTCTCGATCCACCAGGCGAGCTTTCCCGCCGGCGAGGACGACGTGGGCGCCGGCACGCCCTATTCGGCGCGTGGGCTCGATCTCGTGGAGTACGCGGCGGGGATCGGCTTCGACGGCGTCGCCCTCGGCCCCGGCGGAAAGACCAGTCGCTCGAACCCTTCCCCCTACGACGCGAGCGCGTTCTCGCGGAGCCCGCTCCACATCGCCCTCGGGCCGTTGACGGGCGCGTCGGACGAGCCGTGGGCGAAGACGCTCGATCCAGCCGAGATCCGCGCAGCTCGGCCTGCGGGGCCGGTGAGCTACACCGACGCGTTCGACGCCCACGCGGTGTTGCGCGCGACCGCGTTCACGCGAGCGGAGGCTCGCGCGAGCGCGGAGATCGAGGCGCGGCTCGGCGCGTTTCGAGCGCCGTGGCTCGCGCGGGAGAGGAGGTTCGAGGTGCTGACCGCAGCGCTCGGGACCGACGACTGGCGCGGGTGGCCGGCCAGCGCCGCAGAGGGAGGCGCGCACGAGGCGGTCGGCCGGCGGTTCGAGCTCGAGCAGCTGCTCGTCCACGAGCAACACGAGCGGTTTCGCGTGGCGCTCCGGCAAAGGGGGATTCGTCTCTATGCGGACCTCGCCATCGGGACGAGCCACCGCGATCGATGGGCGCTGGGGCACCTCTTTCTCCCGACCTATCTCCTCGGCGCGCCGCCGAGCCGCACGAACCCGCTGGGGCAGCCTTGGGGATACCCGGTGCTCGACCCCAGCGGGGGCGGCGCCGCCGCCGTACGTGCGTTCGTTCAGGCTCGAATGGCGAAGCTCTTCGCCGAGCACGACGGGGTGCGCATCGATCACCCTCATGGCTGGGTATGCCCGTGGGTCTACGACGCGGCATCCGCCGATCCGGCCGAGGCCGTCCGGCGCGGCGCGCGCCTCTTCGAGTCCCCGGACTTGCCCGATCATCCCGCGCTCGCCCGGTACGCCCGCGTCGAGCCGGAGCAGATCGACCGCACACGGCCGCGGCACGCGGACGATTGGACGCGGGACCTCCGGAGCGAGCAGATCGAGCGCTACGCGGTGTGGTTCGATCTCTTCGTCGAGCTGGCACGCCGGAGCGGCGGCGGCGCCGAGGACCTCATGGTCGAGGTCCTCAGCACCTGCCCCCGCCCGCTGTCGGCCGTCCTCGAGCGCCATGGATTGGGGCGATTTCGTGTCACCCAGAAGGCGGACCCGGACTCGGCAGACGACGTCTACCGGTCCGACCGCGCGCGTCCGGAGGATTGGATCATGATGGGCAACCACGATACGCCGCCGGCGGCGGTGGTGATCGAGCGCTGGCGCGAGCGCGGCACCCTCGATCGTCACATCCAGTATCTGGCCGGCCGCCTCACACCCCAGGCCGGTTCGCGCGCTCGCTTCGCAGAGCGGCTCGAGCGGGAGCCGGGCGCGCTCGTGACCGCGCTCCTGGCGGACCTCTTCCTGGGCCCCGCCCGTCAGGTGCTCGTGTTCTGGGCCGACCTGTTCGGAGAGCGACGCCTCTACAATCGGCCCGGCGAGGTCCACACGGAGAACTGGACGCTGCGTGTCGCTCCCGATTTCGAGCGCCAGCGGAGCCTCGCGGTCGCTCGAGGTGACGCCCCGCGGGTGGAGCGGGCGCTCGTGTGGGCGCTCGAGGCGAAGGGGATCGGCGCCGACGGCTTGGCCGAGAAGCTCGCGGGGCCTGCCGGCCCCTGACGGCGTCGATCAACGCGCGTGGCTCTCGTGCGCCGCTCGTGCGCCGTCGACGGCGGCGAGGAGCGAGCTGAGGTTGAACGGCTTCTTCAGGAAACCCGCGACCGGCTTCTCGCCGGCTCGGTCGGGGCCGGGATCCATGGCCGAGACGACCACGATGGGAATGGCGGCGAGATCGCCGCGTCGCTCGAGCTCGGACCGGAGCTGCCACCCGTTCATCCCCGGCATCATCAGATCGAGCAGGATGACCTCGGGACGGATCCCCGTCTGGAGCAGCGAGAGCGCCTCCTCCCCCTCGCGCGCCGTGTGGACGTCGAAGCCCTCGCTCTCGAGCACCTCCGCCATCGTCTCTCGAACGTCGGCGTCGTCTTCCACGATCATGATCGATTTGCCTGCTTCGGCGCTCATGCTGCGGCTCCTAGTCGGTGTCGGGGTAAGGTCACCGTGAAGGTCGAGCCTCGAGCAGGCTCGCTCGTGACGTCGATCGTGCCGCCCATGGCCGACACGAACCGGTGCACCAGGTAGAGCCCGAGCCCCACGCCGCCGTAGTGCCGCGTCGTCGCGCGGCGCTCGGCCAGGGAGAAGAGGCGGGCCTTCTGTTCGGGTGACATCCCGACGCCCCGATCGCGGACGCAAATGCGAGCGCGCGAGGCGTCTGCCTCGACCGTCAGCTCGATGGGACGGCTCGCGCCGTATTTGATCGCATTGGAGAGGAGGTTCGCGACCACCTGCTCGAGGCGGAAGCGGTCCCAGTCTCCGAACGCCTCCTCCGGCGTGGAGAGGATCAGCCGCGAGCCGGCCCGCTCCAGGCTCGCGGCGAAGCGGGCCGCGACCGTGCACGTCAGGCTGGCGAGATCGACGCGCGCGACATCGAGCGTCAGGCTCTCGCTGGTGATCCGGGAAGGGTCGAGCAGGTCCTCGACGACGTTCGCGAGCTTGGCCGTGAGGCGCCTCGCGTTGACGACGAAGCGCTCGAGCCGTTCCGGCGTGGAGGCCAGCGACGCGCCTGCCCGCCCGATGCTCTCGAGCTGCATCTCGAGGAGGCTGAGCGGCATCTGGAGGTCCTGCGTCGCGGTGGTGAGAAACTCGTCCCGAGCGCGCAGCGCGGCGCGGATCTCGTCGTGGAGATCCGCGTCGTGGATGGCGAGGGCGGCGCGACCGGCGTAGTCCTCCGCGAGCGCGGCCTCCGCCTGGGACGACCACCTCGATGAGCCGCCGACCTCGAGGAGGCAGAGCGCGCCGATCGGGCTGCCGCGCGCGAAGAGCGGCAACGTGGCGCATCCTCGCGCGTCGAGCGCGTTCGCCCACTCCGCGGACGTGGCGTCGCCGAGCGCGAGGAGCTTCGCCGTCGCGCCGCGCCGAACCTCGGTCACGAAGGAGCTTCGGCCGAAGCGGACGGCCAGGTCGATCGGTGACCCGGGGACCACCGACGGCTCGTCCGCGCGGATCCGCTCGGCGCCGGTCGCGAGGTCGCCCCGCGCCGCGACCGCGGCGCGCAGGAGTCGACCCTCGTCCACGCCGAGGACGACGATGGCCAGCTCGGCGAGCCGCGGCACGGCCGTGGAGACGGCGACCCGGAGGGTCGCCGACAGGTCGTGTTGCTCGGCGAGCACGCGGCTGGCCTCGGCGATGAAGGAGAGCCGCTCGCGCGCCTGGTCCGCCTCTCGGCGCGCCTGCCGCTCCAGCTCCAGCAGCCGGGTGGTCAGCTCCTCCGCGCGTCGCGACTGCTCGACGTCGTCCTCGGCCTTCGCGCGTGCCGCTTCGGCCCCCTTCACGGCGGCGGTCGTGGCCCTGCGCTCCTCGAGGTGTCTGTGCACGGTCTGGCCGAGCTTGCCGGCGGCCCCGAGGACGAGCGCGATCTGCAGGACGGCCGCGTCGCCTTCGATCGCGATGGCGAAGACGATAAAAAGCGTCGCGGCGCCGACGGCGGCGACGATCGGGCTCACGCGGAGCATCGCGCCTGGTCGGCCCGCCTCGGCGCCGTAGTAGCCCCAGGCGAGCATCCCCGCGCCATGAATGGCCAGGGCGATGGCGACGAGCATCGGCATCTCCAGGCCCACGCGGCGGAGCATCGGCGCTGACGTGGCGAAGGCCAGGAGGGACGCCAGCGACAAGCCGAGGGTGAGGGCGCTCGCGATGGCGAGGGGAGCGCGCGACGCGAAGCCGCTCGCGACCAGCGCGAGCGCGCCGGCCTGCAGGGTCACCGCGAGCGCGACGCCCAGCCCCAGCAGGGCGGCGCCCTGCGGCGCGCCCAGGAACCGCTCGCCCACACCGATCGATCCGTAGACCGCGAGGGCCGCGCCGCCGATGAGGGTGAGGACCCGAGCACGCCAGCCGGCGGTGACCGCGACGCTCAGGACGCCGAGCACCACGAGGCTGGCCGAAGCCGCGAGGCTCGGCGGGGCCCCGAACCCGAACGGGCGGAGCAGGTCGGGCAATGGGACCAGATGCCCGCCCAGGCCGAGCGCTCCCGCACACGCAACCGCCGCGCCGGCCACCCGGCCAACGGTGTCCCATAGGTAGGAGGGAGCGCGCCGCGGGGCCATCTCTCGAGCTTTCGAGGCAGCGGCCGTGCCGGCCGGAATCGGGAGCGCTTCCGGGCCGTGGGCCCGGACCGTGCTTGCAGCGACTCGACCCCGGGGCCGCCTGCTCCGGCCCAAAACCAAAATGCAGATCTTGCCCGGATCGACCTATCCGCTCGGCGCCACCTGGGACGGCGAGGGAGTCAATTTTGCCCTCTACTCCGAAAACGCCACAGGGGTGGAGCTTTGCCTCATCGACGAGGCCGACAACGAGACGCGGATCGCGATCCCGCACCAGACCGCCTTCGTCTGGCATGCCTACCTGCCGGGCATCGGACCGGGCCAGCGTTATGGGTATCGTGTCCATGGCCCCTACGAGCCGACGAAGGGCCTGCGATTCAACCCGGAGATCGTCTTGCTCGACCCGTACGCGCGCGCGGTCGACGGGGTCGAGCGGTGGGAGCGAGGCTGCTTCGGCTATCGCGTGGGCGGGCCGAGCGCCGATCTGGAGCGCGAGACCTCCCCTCAGCTGGGGGCGCCCCGCGGCGTGGTCGTCGACTCCTCGTTCGACTGGGAAGGGGACATGCCGCTCCATACCCCGCTCCACCGAACGGTCATCTACGAGGCCCACGTCCGCGGCCTGACGATGTTGCACCCCGAGGTCCCGGAGCCGCTGCGGGGCACGTACTCGGGCGTCGCGCACCCCGCCATGGTTCGGCACCTCCGCGAGCTCGGGGTCACGGCCATCGAGCTCATGCCCGTGCACGCCTTCGTCGACGACAAGCTGCTGCTCGACACGGGGCTACGGAACTACTGGGGCTACAACTCGGTGGGGTTCTTCGCGCCCGACGTCCGCTACCGGTCGGGCGCCGGCCTTGGGAGCGAGGTCCGCGAGTTCAAGGAAATGGTGAAGGCGCTGCATCGCGCCCAAATCGAGGTGATCCTCGACGTCGTGTACAACCACACCGCGGAGGGCAACCACCTCGGGCCGACCTTCAGCCTCCGCGGGATCGACAACCCCACCTACTATCGATTGGTCGCCGAGGAGCCGCGTTATTATTTCGACTACACCGGGACGGGCAACACCCTGAATGTGCGGCACCCGCAGGTCCTCGCGCTCATCATGGATTCGCTCCGGTATTGGGTCTCGGAGATGCATGTCGACGGCTTCCGCTTCGATCTCGCGTCGGCGCTCGCGCGCCAGTTGCACGAGGTGGACCGTCTCTCCAGCTTCTTCACCCTGATCCACCAATCACCGGACCTCAGCCAGGCCAAGCTCATCGCGGAGCCCTGGGACGTCGGCGAGGGCGGGTATCAGGTCGGCAACTTTCCTCTCCGATGGGCAGAGTGGAACGGCAAGTTCCGCGACTCGGTGCGCGGTCTGTGGCGTGGAGAGGGCGGCCGCGCTGGCGAGATCGGCTACCGCCTCACGGGCTCGAGCGATCTGTACGAGGCGAGCGGTCGCCGGCCGTCGGCGAGCATCAACCTGATCACGGCGCACGATGGGTTCACCCTGCGGGACCTCGTCTCGTACGCGACGAAACACAACGAGGCGAACGGCGAGGGCAATCGGGACGGCTCGGACGACGATGGGGCGCAGAGCTTCGGGGTGGAAGGGCCGACCGACGACCCGGTCGTCAACGCGAAGCGGAGGAGGATGCAGCGCAACCTGCTCGCGACGCTGCTCCTCTCACAGGGGACCCCGATGATCCTGGCGGGCGACGAGCTGTCGCGCTCCCAGCGCGGCAACAACAACGCCTATTGCCAGGACAACGAGATCTCCTGGATCGACTGGACCTGGGACGACGAGAAGCGGTCCCTCTTCGAGTTCACGAAGGAGCTCTTGCGGCTGAGGCGGGCCCACCCGGCCCTCCACCGGTCGAAGTTCTTTCAGGGTCGTCCCATCCACGGCTCGGAGGTCAAGGACCTCTCCTGGTTCCTCCACACGGGCGAGCCGATGTCGGATGCCGACTGGCAGAACCCGGCCACGCGCTCATTCGCCATGTTCCTGGCCGGGCGCGGCATCGACGACGTCGACGAGGCGGGGCGGCCGCTCGTCGACGACGACCTGCTCGTGGTGCTCAACGCCAGCGAGAGCGAGCTTTCGTTCCAGATGCCGAAGCTGGAGGCGGTCGACGGGCCCTGGCAGCTCGTGCTCGACACCGCGGACGACCGCAACGAGGAGCGCTTGGGGCCGGGGGAGACGACGACGTTGCCCCCGCAGTCGCTCAAGTTCTTCGAGTCCCCGTCGCGGGTGCTGCGGTCGGGCGGCGCCGTGCACACCTTGTGCTCGACCTACCGGCTGCAGCTCCAGCGCGGCTTCGGCTTCGCGGAGGCGAGCAAGGTGCTGCCGTACCTCGCCGAGCTCGGGGTGACCGACGTGTACGTCTCGCCGATCCTGGCGGCGGTGCCCGGCAGCACCCACGGCTACGACGTGGTGGACCACTCGCGGGTGAACCCGGAGCTCGGCGGCGAGGCGGGCTTCGGCGCGTTCTCGGCGGCCCTCGTTGAGCGACGCATGGGGCTCGTCCTCGACTGGGTACCGAACCACATGGGTATCGGCAGCGAGCAGAACCGTCATTTTTACGATCTGCTCGAGAACGGGGCGAGCTCGCTCTGCGCGGACTATTTCGACGTCGACTGGCACCCCGTCAAGCCGGCCCTGCACGACAAGATCCTCCTGCCCATCCTCGGCGAGTCCTACGGGGACGTGCTGGAGAGAGGGGAGCTGTCGGTCGTCTTCGAGGAGGGCGCGTTCGCCCTTCGTTATTACGCTCGCCGTCTGCCCCTCGGTCCGAAGACGCTCATTCCGCTGCTCGAGCGCGTCATCGCGAGGCTGGACGACGGCGCGACCGGCCGGATCGAGCTCGAGAGCATCGTCTCCGCGCTCCGCCACATGCCGAGCCGGCAGATCACCCACCCGGAGCTGCGGCGGGAGCGGGCGCGCGAGAAGGAGGTCTTCAAGCGACGGTTGAGCGCGCTCGTAGGCCAGGACGAGGCCGTCGCCGTTGCGCTTCGCGACGCGCTGGAGGAGACAAACGGCCAGCCGGGGACACCGGCGAGCTTCGACCTGCTCGATCAGCTGCTCCGGGATCAGGCGTACCGGCTGGCGTGGTGGCGCGTGGCCACCGAGGAGATCAACTACCGCCGGTTCTTCGACATCAACGATCTGGCCGCCATTCGAATGGAGAGCGCCACGGTCTTCGAGCAGACCCACGCGCTCCTCTTTCAGCTGTTGCGGCAGGACCAGGTCAGCGCGCTGCGGCTCGACCACACCGACGGCCTCTACGATCCGATCGCCTACTTCGAGGCGCTGCAGCGGCGCTTCGGGCTCACGTTGCCCTCGTCGACGGACCTCCGCAGCCCCGACGACCGTGCCAGGCCGCTGCCGGTCCTCGTCGAGAAGATCCTCGAGCCCGGTGAGCAGCTGCCGTCGGCCTGGCCGGTGGACGGAACGACGGGCTACGACTTCGGGGTGGCGGCGCTGGGGGTGCTGGTGGACCCACGCTCCGAGGTCGAGCTCACGGCGCGGTACGCCCGGTTCACCGACGACCGGCGGAGCTTCGGAGAGCACGTCTACGAGAGCAAACACGAGATCATGCGCTTCAGCCTGGCCAGCGAGGTGAACATGCTGGCGTGGTCCCTCGAGCGGATCGCGAGCAAGAACCGGCGCTGGCGCGATTTCACGCTGATCAGCCTGGCCCGTGCGCTCGCCGAGACGATCGCGGGGTTCGGTGTCTATCGCACCTACGTGCGCGAGGACGGGTTCGTGGGCGCGACGGACGAGCGGCACATCAAGAGCGCCGTGGCCGCCGCTCGCGCGCGGAACCCGTCCCTCAACGCGAGCGTGTTTGCGTTCCTGGAGGAGGTCCTGCTCTTGCGCGCGCCCGTGGCGTCGGAGTCGGAGCGCCGGGAGCACATCGCGTTTGCGCTGCGGTTCCAGCAGCTGACCGGCCCCGCCATGGCGAAGTCGGTGGAGGACACTGCGTTCTATCGTTATGGGCGGCTGCTCTGCCTGAACGAGGTCGGCGGCTCGCCGGCCCGGTGGGGCACGAGCGTCGAGGAGCTCCACCACAAGAACGCGGAGCGCGCTCGATCCTGGCCGCTCTCGATGACGACGACGTCGACGCACGACACGAAGCGCGGCGAGGACGCCTCCGCGCGGATCGCGGTCATCTCGGAGATGCCGGGGGCGTGGGCAGGCGCGGTCGCGCGTTGGGCCCAACACGCGCGCGCCTACCGCGTCCCCTTGCGCGGCGGCTACGCCCCGTCGAGGAGCCATGAGTACCTGTTTTACCAGGCCCTGGTGGGTGCTTGGCCTTATGGTTGGGACGGCGTGGCCGACCGGGACACCTTCGTGGAGCGCATGGCCGGCTACATGCTCAAGGTGGCCAAGGAGGGGAAACAACGGACGAGCTGGTCCAGCCCGGACGTCGAATACGACGAGGCCATCGTCCAGTTTTGCCGGCAGATGCTCTCCAGCGAGTTCTTCGTGGAGGACGTTCGACGCTTCTGCGAGCTCCTGGCCCCCTATGGCGCCGTGAATGGCCTCGCCCTCACGCTGCTCCGTTGCCTGTCGCCGGGGGTCCCCGACCTCTATCAAGGCGCCGAGCTCTGGCACCAGTGCCTCGTCGACCCCGACAACCGCAGGCCGGTCGACTTTGCGCGTCGAATGGAGCTCTTGGCGGAGATGTCCCGCGACCGAAGGCCACGCGGCGAGCGATGTGTGGACCTCCTCGATTCGTTCGAGGACGGCCGCATCAAGCTCTACGTGGCCATGACCGCGCTGCGGCTCCGGCGCGAGCGGAGAGATCTGTTCCTGCACGGCGACTACCAGGCCCTCCCCGCGGGCGAGCACGTGATCGCGTTCGCGCGGATCGCAAACGGGCAGCGGGTCGTCTGCGTGGTGCCGCGCCTCTCGTACCGGCTCACCGGCGGCGGTCGCAAATGGCCGATCGGCGAGGCCTGGGGGGAGACGCGGCTCAGGATCCCGCACGCAGGCCGCTACGAAGATCTGTTCACGGGCGAGCGGCACCGGGTCCGCCGCGAGGCGCGCCTGGCGGAGCTGCTGAGCCGCTTCCCGGTGGCGCTCCTCGTGCGGGAGGAGAAATGAATCGCCGGGCGGCGCCGCTCCTCGGACCGCGGCTCGAGGCCGACGGCGTGCGGTTCGGCGCCTACGTCACGAGGGACGAGGAGGTCCACGTGAGGGTCTACGACGAGGCGGGGCGCCCAGCAGGCAGCTACCCCTTGGCGGGGCGCGGCCCGCACCGTGAGGCGCTCGTACGCGAGGCGGGCGAGGGGACGCGTTACAAGCTCGTCGTCGGTGATCGCGAGATCCCCGATCCGTTCGCGCGTTGGCTCCCGGAAGGGGTGCATGGGCCCGCCGTCGTGCTCGGGCCTTCGCGCTACGTGTGGAGACACGGCGCCGGCGTGGCTCGCCCGCTCCGCGAGCAGGTGCTCTACGAGGTGCACGTCGGGACGTTCACGCCCGAGGGGACCTACCGCGCGGCGGCAGCGAAGTTGCCGCTCCTCGCGGAGCTCGGTGTCACCACGATCGAGCTGATGCCGCTCTCGTCTTTCCCGGGCGGACGTGGGTGGGGCTACGACGGCGTCGCGCATTTTGCGCCGTTTGCGCCCTATGGGTCGCCGGACGAGCTGCGCGGCTTCGTGGACGAAGCGCATGGCCTCGGGCTCGGCGTCGTGCTCGACGTCGTCTACAACCATTTCGGGCCTTCGGGGAGCTACCTCGGCGTCTTCGGCGACGAGTGGTTCCGGCAGGACGTGAAGACGCCGTGGGGGGACGCGCTGGACTACCGCACGCAGGCCATGCGGCGCTACCTGCTCGACAACGCGCGCTATTGGCTGGAAGAGTATCGATTCGACGGGCTCCGGCTGGACGCCATTGCGACGATCGTGGACGAGTCTCGCCCACACGTGCTCGCCGAGCTCGCCGCGATGGCGCGCGGTCTCTCCCCCCGCAAGACCCTCATCGCCGAGGACGATCGGAACCGCCGCGAGACGGTGACGGAGCTCGGGCTCTCGGGCGTGTGGGCGGACGACTTCCACCATCAGCTGCACGTCCTCCTGACCGGGGAGCGCGACGGCTATTACGCGGGCTACGCCCCGAGCGTGGCGGACCTCGCCCGGGTGATCGAGCGCGGTTGGCTCTACGAAGGGCAGTCGTTTCCGCCCTGGGGAGGACCTCGCGGCGGTGCGGCGGACGGGCTCGAAGCGGAGGCGTTTGTCTATTGCCTCCAGAACCACGATCAGATCGGCAACCGCGCGTTCGGCGAGCGCCTAGCGGCGCTCACCTCGCCCGAGGCGTACCTGGCGGTGTCCACGCTCTTGCTCCTCTTGCCCATGACGCCGCTCCTGTTCATGGGGCAGGAGTGGGCCACGAGCGCGCCGTTCCTCTACTTCACGGATCACGAGGAAGAGCTCGGCAGAGCCGTCACGCGCGGGAGGCGGCAGGAGTTCGCTGGCTTCACGGCCTTCGCGGATCCGGCGCGGCGCGAGCAGATCCCGGATCCACAGGCGGAGACCACCTTCGTTCGCTCGAAGATCGACTGGAGCGAGCGCGAGCGCGGCTGGCACGCGCGTGTGCTCGCGCTGTATCGCCGCGTCCTCGAGCTGCGTCGGACCGATCCCGTCGTGTCTCGGGTCTCACGCGGCGGCCTGCGCGCGTGGGCCGAGGGGGAGCTGCTCGTCGTGACGCTCGAGGGCGAGAGCGAGCGGCGGGCGCTCCTCTTGAGCTTCGCTGACGAGACGGTGCCGATCCCTCGATCGATGCGTCCTCTCGTCTCGCTCTACGAGACCCGGTCGTCCCCGCCGGACGTCCTCGCGCCCCGTGCGGCGCGCTTCGGGGCGCTCGGCTGACCTGGCTCAGGCCGCCGACGGCGCGGCGCGGAGGATGCCCCGCGGGCGCTTGGCCGGAGCGGCCACCGCGCGGAGCCAGCGGAGGATCGCCTCCTGATGGAGGACCGCGAGCTCCCGGTTGGGCATCGTGACGACGTCGATCGGGCCATGTTGCGTGTCGAGCCAGATGATGAAGGTGCCGTCATGCTCCTTCAAGCTGACGTCGTCCACCTCCGTGATGCGGACCGCGGCGCCCAGCTGCCCCATGGGCTCCTTGCCGATCGCGCCTTCGCGGGAGACCCACGGCGAGACGACGATTCGATCGTCGTGGAACCAGGCGAGCGGAGCGCCCTTGCCCCGGTACTTCGAGGCGAACCGGGCGATCTCGCCCATGGCCAGCGCGGCGAGGGCGAGGACGAGGCCGAGCGCGGCCAGCCCGAGCAGAGAGGAGAGGACGTGTGCACCCGAGAGCTCGCGTGCGAACGCGGACGAGGCGAGGCCGCTGAGGACGAGACATGCGACCGACAGGAGCGCGTATTTCGCGATCCCTTCTCGTGGGCCAGCCGCCTGGTAGTCGCGCAAGACGAGGTAGTCGCCTTCGAGCACGAACGCGAAGCGCTCGGCTGCCGACGAGAGGGCCGCGGGCGCCGCGGCTCCGGCGGAGACCTCGGCGCCGCCGAGGAAGTCCTCCAGGGCGGTCTCGACGTCGGCGCACGCCGCTCGGGCGCGATCTTCGTCGGCGGCGATCGCCTGGGCGGCGATGAGCCGGCGATCCCCGACGCACACGACGAGCGTCACGAGGACCTTCTCGAACGGCGCGCCGCCCCAGCCGCCCCAGGTGAGCTTCGCCGTCTCGAGCGTGATCTCGCCGACGGGCTCTTGTGTCGTCGCGCCCTTGGCGGTCGCCGCGCGGTCGCCCCGGCGCAGGCGGAACGTGAGCGGCTCGACGGGCGCAGGGCCGTAGCCCGCGGCGCCGTCTTCTCCGGCGACGGGGGCGAGGCGCAGCTCCACCTCGTTGGCCGACCGGAGCACGCGCGCTGCGCGCTCCGGATCGAGCAGCCCGTCGACCAGCGTGCTCACGGCGCACCCTTCTGGGGCTCGTCCTTCTTCTTGGGAGGGGGGCCCGCGGAAGCGGACGTCGCGGGGCCCGCCGAGGCGGAGCCGGCCGGGCCTGCCGAGGCCGACGCGGCCGCCGACGCGGAGCCGGCGGGGGCGGCGGGCTCATCCGCCCAGCCGATGAGCTCGATCTCGAAGACGAGCGCCGCGTTCGGCGGGATCTTCGGGGGTGAGCCTGCTTCGCCGTAAGCGAGCGAGGCAGGGATCGTGAGCTTGCGCTTGCCGCCCTTCTTCATGCCGACGACGCCCTTGCTCCAGCCCTCGATCACGCCTTCTCCGACGGTGAACGGGAAGGGGTCGTCCCGCTTCTCGTTGGAGTCGAACTTCACGCCGTTCTTCAGGAGGCGGCCGACGTAGAGGACCTTGATCTCGTCGCCATCCTTCACGGCGCGCTCGCCCTCGCCGACCTTCAGGTCCTCGGACTTGAGCTCGGTCGGCTCGGGTGGCGCCGGCGCGGCGGAGAGGGTGGATCGGGGGGGCGGCGCCGGCTCGTCGACCTTGTCCTGGCAGCCGGCCGCGAGCCCGAGCGTGAGCACGAGCCCGGCGATACACGAGTGCGTCGAGGTACGCATGGGCGGCGGGTTTAGGCCCGTTTTCGCCCTCCGGCAAGCGAACAGTCTGCGTCGCCGGCTGGCCGGGGACGCCACCGAGCAGGCGACACCCCGTGAGCCGGGGTGCGGCCAGCGCATCCGAATCGCGGTGTGGTAGTCTCCGCCGCCTCGTGGCCGGGTCTTTTACGGTCGGTGCCCTCGCCGTCGCGTCGCCTGAGGCGAACGCGGTGGGAGCGGTGCGCCTGACGCTCCTGCCGAAGCGGCTCGAGATCGAGCTGCTGCGCGCCGGCAGCTACGCGGACGGGTTCGTTCCGGGCGCGCTGACCCGCTTCGTGCGCTTCAGCGTTCCGTACACGGCGGTCCGCGGCTTCGTCCGACGGGGCGAGGGCCTGGGCCTCACGTTGGATCCGTTTGCGGCCGTGCCGTTCAACCGGTTCCACCTGACCTGTTTCACGGATCTCCCGCTCGAGGCGCTCGCCTCGGCGCACAAGCGGAGGCAAGCGTCGCGTATCCTCGCGTGGCTCCTTCCGCTGCCGCTCGCGGCGTTGTCGGTCCTGGCGGTTCCGCCGGCCTGGGCCAGTGGCTTCCTCGGACGGGGCGCGGTGGGCGCCGTGGTGATGATCGCCCTGGGCGCGCTCGCCAAGCAGGTCGGCGCCGCGCTGACGTTCGGCGGTCCGGTCGCCACGCGGCTCCAGCGCTCCTTCGAGCGGCGCCTGGCGGAGCGCGTGGGCCTCGTCCCCGCGGCGTCTCACGAGACCGATCCGTTCGAGGTGCCCGAGCTCCCCGAGGTCGTCGCGCTCGCCCGCGCTGCGGCGCCCGCGGCGGAGGCCAGCGCGCGCGCGCGCGCCGTTCGGATCCCGTGGGCTCGGCTGGGCTACGCGTTCGCCGCCGCTTGTGTCGTCATCGGCCTGGTGGCTGGGTTCCGCACCCTGCGCGGCGTCGTCCCGGAGCGCGCGCCCGAGGCGCAGGCCGGCTTCGTGAACACGACCGTCGCCGACGACGACACGCTCCTCGCCTCGAAGTGGCCCGCCTGCAGCTGCGAGCGCGCGGACTCGCCGCTCTGGCGCGGCGGCGTCCCGGTCCTCTCCGTCTTGCCGATCTCGAAGCGCCAGGACCCGGGGCGCGCCCTCGGCGATATCTCCCCGCTCACGGACGAGGAAGGCGTCTCCCGATACGACTTCGATCTGGCCGTCGTGAACAACGCGGCCGTCGCCTTGAACGATCTGCGTGTCCTTCTCACGTTCGCGCGGCGCGACAAGAAGGGGCGCCGGCGTGGCGTGACCGACCGCGGCCTCTTCTGGGAAGGGGAGCTCGGCCCCGGCCGCAGCGTGAAATGGGGCGTGAAGGCGCCGGGGAGCGAGCTCCGGGTGGACGTGCCCGAGAAGCGCCTGCTCGGGACGGTCGCCTCGGCCCCGGCGGACTCGTTCCACAAGCTCCTCTCCGCGAGGCAGCCGCTCGTTCGCCTGCACGCTGCCACGATGCTCGCTTACCTGGGAGATCCGGGCGCAGCCGACGCGGCGCGTGGGCTCGGCGCGCTCCCCCCGACCGACGAGCTCACCCGCTCGCGTATCCTCCGCGCGACGGCGCCGCTCCGCGTCTGCGAGATCGCGAGCGACGCGGGCACGCTCACGGCGTGTGTCCACAACGCGTCGGACTCGGTCGCGCGTGGTCTGTCGTTGGTCGAGGTCACGCCCGGAGGCGACGGCAGGCGCCGCCCCATCGACGAGCCGGTGCTGCCACGCTCGGGCCTCCGCGTGAGCTTCGAAGGCTTCGGCGACGTCCCCGAAGAGGTCATCGCCTCCGAGGCGGAGTGAAGCGCGTCGTCGCCGTGCTCGCCCTGGCGACGGGCTGCGGCGGTTCGAGCGCTCCGCTCGCCCCGCCTCCGGACCGAGCCCTCGCACCGGCGGCCACCACCTCCGCGAGCGCACCGGCGGGGCCCGCGAGCGCCGCGGCGCTCGAGCACGTCCGCCAGAACGTCACCCGCTCGGAGGCGGCCTGGGTGGCGAGGAGCCCGCGCGATCTCCAGATCCTCTACACACCCGACGCTTCCATCGTCTCGTTCGGAGCCGAGGGCCGGCGCGCAGAGACCCCCGAGGAGATGGTCCGCGGTCTGAGCGGCTTCTGGAGCGACCTCGCGGAGGTCCGCATGCGCACGGCCCGCGTCGTGACCGCGGGCGACGTCGCCGCCGTGGAGTGGGTGGTCGCCGGGTCCACGCGCGAAGGGCGTGTGCTCGGGGTGCCCGGGCTGAGCCTCATGTGGTTCGGTGCTGACGGGCTCGTCAGGAAAGAACACCTCTTCATCGACGAGCAGACGACCGCCATGCAGCTCGGTGATCCGGGCGCCCGCGGCCGTCCGCCGCTCGGCCTCCCCGCGGCGACGACCTTCTTGGCCGCGAGCGGGGCGACGGCGGAGCGAGCCTCGACCGATCTCGCGAAGGCGTTTTATCGCTCGCTCGCCGACAAAGACGTCGACGCGCTCGCGGGCCTTCTCGCGGACGAAGCGGTCTACCGCGACCTGGCGCGACCCGACGACGTCGTCGGGAGAGAGAACATCGCGCGGGACTTCCGCCAGCTCGTGGCTGCGTTCCCCGACCTCGCCGTCGACCCGACGGACGTCGTGGCCACCCCATCACACGTCGTCGTCGCGGGGACCTGGTCCGGGACCATGACCGGCGCGCTCGGTGGGCTCGCCTCCACGAACCGGCGGGGCGACGTCCACTTCGCGGACGTGCTCGAGATCGCGGGCGGCAAGATCGTTCGCCTCACCTCGTACACGAACGGCGCGGAGCTCGCGGCCGCGTTTTTCCGGCCCGGAAAGTGAGACACGCAGGCGGCGGGCTCAGGGCTTGCCGAAGCGGACGCCGATGCCCGGGCCCGAAGGCAGCACGATGCGCGGACCTTCCAGGGTGAAGCCGCCTTCGAACGGGCTCTCGCGCAAGAAGAGCGGTGTGTCGAGATCGACGAAGGCGAAGCCTCCGAGCCCCGACGCGAGCTGCGCGGAGAACGTCATCGCGAGCTCGGCCTCCACCATTCCCCCGATCATGCGCTCGAGCCCCGCGGCCTCGGCCACGTTCCACATCATGAGCGTCTCGAGGATGCCGCTCTTCGTGATCTTCAGGTTCACCGCGCCTGCGAGGCCTCGCTGCGCGATCCGGAGCACGTCCGCCGCGGTCTTCGCCGACTCGTCCGCGCAGACCGTGACGCCCCCGCTGCGGTTGACGCGCGCGAGCCCCTCCAGATCGTCGGCGGGCACCGGCTGCTCGAAGAGGCGGATCGAGATGCTCCGCTTGCGGAGCTCGTCGAGGAGCGCGAGCGCCGTCGACGCGTCGTAGCCGCCGTTTGCGTCGAGCAGCAGGCGGGCGCCCGGCGCCGCGCGCGCCACGGCTTCGACCCGGTCCGCGTCTTCGCTCGCGCCGCCTTTGCCAACCTTGACCTTGAGCGTGCGGAAGCCACGCGCCGCGAACCGCGACGCGGCCTTCGAGGCGTGGTCGATCGTCCCGGCCGTGACGGTCACGTCCGTCTCGAGGCCCGCCCCGCGGCCGCCGAAGAGCTGCGCCACGCTGAGGCCGGCGCGGCGGGTGAGCGCGTCGAGCACGGCCTGTTCGACGGCGCACCGCGCCGCCGGTGAGCCGGGGACGACGTCGTAGATGCCGGATGAGAGCGCGCGCCACGCCCGGACGTCGGCGCCGAGCACCAGCTCACGCACGCGATCGAGCGCGGCGAGCGTCGACGCTTGTGTCTCGCCCGTGACGGCCTCGAACGGGGCCGCTTCGCCGAGGCCCACAGTCCCGTCCTCCAGCTCGATCCGGACGAGCACGTTGTGCGCGACGTCCGGCGCGCCGCCCGCGATGGCGAACGGCTCGACGAGCGGGAGCGCGAGAGGCGTGACCTCGAGGCCGCGGACGCGGGCGTGCCCGTCCGGCGTCACGGCGCCCCGCCGGTCGCGGGCTCCCGCGTCCCGCGGAAGCTCGAGGCCCCCGTCTTCCGCGCGAGCACCTTGTCCGAAAAGACGCGCGCGAGCTTGTACGCGTCACCGGGCCACCGCGCCGAGAGGTAGTGGCCGTCGTCCACGACGAAGGCGGCCGAGTCGTCGTCGTTCGTCCCCTTGGCGAAGAGGTGGATCGGGCCGCGGATGAACTGCTCCGGGTGTGCGAGCGCGCGCCGCACCTCGTCCTCCACGTATTCGGGGTAAGTCCGGTAGTAGTCGCCGAGCTTCCACGCGGTCGAGAGCCAGGCCGAGCGCTCCATGTATTTCGGAAGACACGTGGTTCGCCGATCGAAGAGCACGCTCCGCCCGGTCTCGGGGATCGTGGTCCGAGCGAGCACGATCACGCCGTGGCAGATCGCCGAGGTGGACCTCCTCAGACGCCAGAGCTCGAGCACTTTCTCGCGGAGCGTGGTGGACTCGAGGTACGGCCGCATGCCCTTGGCGTGGCCGCCCGGGAGGTGCAACGCGTCGAAATCAGCCGGGTCGATGTCACGGAACCGGAGCGGCTTCTTGAAGGAGCTGGCCGTGAGAAGCTCCCGATAAAATACCTTCGCCTCCCGCTCGGCCCCGAGCTGTCCGAAGATGACTCCCGAGAGCAGCAGCGGGTCGGCGGCGGCCTCGTCGCCGCCTTCGGTCGCGAACACGACGTCGAAGCCGCGGCGCGTCCAGAGGCGCCATGGCACGCTCACCTCGGTGACGTCGAAGTCGCGGTCGGGGAGGGGCACGAGGATGCGAGCGAGCGCCATCGGCCGCGCACCTTACCACGCCGGTTGCGGGGTCGACGCGGCCGATTCCTGCGGCTACCGTCGGAGCCGTGACCGTGCGCTCCCGGCTCTCTGCGGCGCTCCTCTCGGCGATCGTCACCCTCGGCGCGGCGTGCGCGCCGGCGCAGGCGCCCGCCGCCGCGCAGACAGCGCCGCGCCCCCCCGGCGGGCCGGTGACGTTCCTGGAGGACGACCTGGCGGGGGCGGAGGCGAGGGCGCGCGAAGAGAACAAGCTCGTCTTCGTCGACGCTTGGGCGCCCTGGTGCCACACGTGCCTCTCCATGCGCGACGTGGTGCTGAAGCGCCCGGAGCTCGCGCGCTTCGAGAAGTCGTACGTGTTCGTCGCGCTCGACACGGACAAGGCGGACGCCGCGCCTTTCCTCGAGCGGTACCGGATGCGGGTCTGGCCGACATTTTTCGTCCTCGCGCCCGAGAGCGGCTCGGTGCTCGCCATGCACGGCGGCGCGCTGTCCTTCGAGGAGCTCACCGCGCTGCTCACGGCGGGACTCGTCGCGCGCGACAAGGGACCGGTCGGTGCGCCCGGACCTGCCGTGCTCGCGCGGGCGCATCAAGCCTACGTCGAACGTGACTTCGTCCGGGCGGCGGCGCTCTACGAGGAAGCGGCGTCGCTCGTGGAGAACGATCGGCGCGCGGAGGCCCTGCTCGGCGCGATGCGGTCCCTGTACGAGGCCGGCGAGCACGCGCGGTGCGCGGCCTTCGGCGTGGAGCACGCGACCGCGGTCTCCGGCTCCGCGGCGCCGGTCGACTTCGTCTATTACCTCCGCGAGTGCGCGGGGAAGCTCCCGGAGGGTGAGGAGAGGGCGCGCGCGCTCGCCTTTTCCCGCTCGCGGATCCTGGCCCTCGTCGACGCGCCGCCTCCGGGCTCGAGCGTCGACGATCGCGCCGACACCTTGGCGCTCGCGGCGGAGATCCTCCGCGACGCGGGCGACAAGTCCGGCGCTGCACGCTTCGAGACGAGCCGGCTCGGGCTGCTCGAAGAGGCGGCGGGCCGCGCGCGCACGCCGGTCGAAGCGCAGGTCTACGACTACGAGCGGATGGGCGCGCTCCTCGCGCTGGATCGCGCGCGCGACGCCGTCGCCCTGCTCGAGCAGCGCACGACGCAGCTGCCGGACAGCTACGAGGCCCACGCGCGCCTCGCGCAGGCTCTCATCGCGGCGGGCGAGCCGAAGCGCGCCGTCGCCGCGCTCGATCGAGCGATCGCGCTCGCCTACGGTCCCCGCCGGCTGGGCTACCTGGCCCGGAAGGCGGACGTCCTCGGGAAGATGGGTGACAAGCGGGCGCAGGTGGAGACGCTCCGCGCGGAGGTCAGCGGGTGGCGCGAGCTACCCGCCGGTCACGCCGATCCGGCGAGGCTCTCCGACGCCGAGCGGCGCCTCTCCGAGGCGGAAGGCCCGAGCCCAGCCGCGGAGTGAGCGGACGGTAGCCCGGCTTCCGCCGGCAGCAGCTGCTTCAAGCGGTACGCCTGGATGAAGTTCTGCCGCTCGGCCTGGATGAGCGACTGGGTCGACCCACCCACCATGAACGTGGTCACGAGGATCGACGAGATGGCCGAGAGCACGAGCAAAGCCTCGGTGAAGAACGGCCGGAAGCGCACCATCCGCGGCAGGATCCGGATCACGCCGTCCTCGAACGCGTACGACCGAGGCAAGACACCTGCCCATTCGAGGGAGAGCGGCACCAGGATGGCCGCGATGGCGAGCGAGGCGAGCATGCCACGTGTCTCCCGGTTGGCGCGGATCCCGACGATGAACGAGGCGACCGCGATGACGGCGATCTCCGGGACGACGATGAGGGGACCGGCGAGGAACCCGAGCGACGAGATGGCCGCAAAGTTCAGGAAGATGTTGCGCCGCATGTGGATGCGCGCGGTGTTGCCGGTGCGGGCCATCCAGATCGTGTGGCCAATGAGCAGGGCCACGACGAGCTCGGCGATCGCCGCGAGGGTCCAGCTCTCGACGCCGAGGACCACGATGCCGAGAGCGACCGCGCTCCAGCCGAGGTAGACGAGGACGGCGCGGCTCGCCGCGCGCTGGCGATCACGCAGCTCGACCGCCTTCAGCTCCGCCTCGGCGTCGGCCGGCAGGCTCTCGGAGCCGTGCAAGATGGCGCGACCGAGGAGCGCGATGCCCCGCTCGCTCGGGTCGAGCGCGAGGGCGCGGCCAAGCCCTCGGAGGGCGTCGGCGCGACGTGCCTCCGCGTCCGCGCCGCCTTCCATCGCCGCCACGAGCGCGCGCTCGGCCGCCTCGAACTCGCTGGCGGCGAGGGCGCGGCGGCGCTCCACGTCGCGCTCCCCGTCGAGGTAGTCGCTGATTGCCTCCGCGAAGTCGCGCATGGAAGCCAGGCGGTCGCGAGGGTCGAGGGCCGTGGCGCGCGCGCAGAGGTCGTCGAGCTCCGGGGGAATGTCGCGCGCCGACGCGCGGCTGCTCGGCCTCGCGCTCCCGTTCGCCAGGGTGGAGAGCAGGAGCGCGTGGACGCTCGTCGGCTGGTGGAGCGGCTCGAGCGTGAGCGCTTCGAACAGGATGGCGCCCATCGCGTAGACGTCGCTCGCGGCGGTGACGGCGTGTGCCTCCCCACGAGCCTGCTCGGGCGACATGTACCCGGGCGTACCCACGAGGGTCCCCATCGCGGTGGCCACGGTCCCTTCGACCGGGGGTGTGACCGGCTCGAGCGGCGCCGGATCGTCGGCCGAGACTGCGGTCTTCGCGATCCCCCAGTCGAGGACGTAGACCTCACCGAACTCGCCCAGCATCACGTTGTCCGGCTTGAGATCTCGATGGACCACGCCGCGCGCGTGTGCAAACGCGACGGCCAGCGCGGCCTGGCTCAAGGCGGCGAGGAGCTTGCGCCTCGGGAAATGTTCGGCCGCCTCTGCGTCTCCGGCGCGCAGGCGATCGAGCACCTCGCGCAGGCTCATCCCCTGGATCCGCTTCATCGAGAAAAACGGCTTCTCGGCGCCCGGCGGGGACAGATCGTAGACCGGGACGACGCTGGGGTGCTCGAGCTGTCCCTGGACGTGGGCCTCGCGCAGGAAACGAGCGCGGTCCTCGTCGCGAGGTTGTCCGCGCATGGTCTTGATGGCCACGTCGCGACCGAGCCACCGATCGGCCGTCAGCGTGACCTCCCCCATCCCGCCTTCGCCGAGGCGACGCCGAGGCTCGTAGCGCTCGCCTCCCGTGAACTCGGGCGTCGGATCGACGGGCCCGGGCTCGGACCGGCCGGCCTGCCACGCTCCGTGCGCCGTCTTGCGATCGAGGAGCGTCGTCGCGCCGGCGAGCGTGCCGAGGCCCGGCTTCTCGTCGGTCACGCGGGCCCTCCATCCTTGAGGCGAGGCGCGAACTTGAGCGAAAACCAGCGCGATAGGTTGGGGAAGAGGAGCGACACGGAATAGGCGCGCGGGTAGATCACACGCGCCTGCCGGAGCTCGACCGCGCGCACGACCAGCCGAGCGAGCTCGTCGCTCGTTCCCCACGGCGCGAGCCCGGCCGCGGCCGACTGCTCGTACTTGGCGATCCCCTTCGTCCCCATGTCGGTGTGGACCGGGCCCGGATAGACCGTGACGACGTTCACGCCGGTCCCCCATAGCTCGCCACGTAGCGCCTCCGACGCGTTCGCGAGGCCGCCCTTCGAGGCGTTGTAATAGAGCATCCCGGGGACGGGGGAGAGCGCGGCCATCGAGGCCACGTTGACGATGGTGCCGCTGCCGCGCGCGAGCATGGAAGGGAGCGCGTGGCGAATGAGGCGGAGCGGCGTCGCGACGTTGAGGTCCAGGAGGTCTTCGCCGGCGTCGGGGTCGGTCTCGGCCGCCGGCGCGATGATCTGCACGCCGGCGTTGTTGACGAGCACGTCGACGGGGCCGCGCTCGCTCTCTGCCTGCACGAGCGCCGCCTGCGCCGCCTTCGGGTCGACCAGGTCCGCGCCGATGACCGTGACGTCCCCGCCGAGGTCCTGGGCGAGCGCGGCCAGCTTGTCTTTCCGGCGGGCTATCAAGGACAGCGTGGCCCCGCGTTTCTTGAACTCGCGAGCGAAGGCCTCCCCGATTCCCACCGACGCGCCCGTGACGACGACATGCATCCGGCCGGCCTACCAGAGGCTTCCTGTGGCAAGAAGCGCCAACGTGCGCCGCCGCCGTGCCTTGCGCCGCGGCGTACGGCTACGTAAACCTATCGGCATGTACCAACAGAACCCGTATGCCGCTCCCGCCGCCCAGCTCGGCTACGCCGCCGATTCGCGTGAGCGGTTCCTGGTCCGGACGTACAACCACCTGTTCGGGGCCATCGTCCTCTTCACCCTGATCGAGGTCGGTCTCTTCCTCTCCGGCTTCGCCCAGGTTCTCGCCCAGGCCATGTTGGGCGGTAGCTGGCTCATCGTGCTGGGCGGGTTCTTGGTCGCCGGCTGGCTCGCGACGGCCGTGGCGCACCGGGCGGAGTCGCTGCCCGCGCAATACGCGGCGCTCTTCGGCTACACCCTGGCCGAGGCGATCATCTTCGTCCCGCTCCTCTACATCGCGGACGCCTACGCCCCCGGCGCCATCCAGAGCGCCGCCCTCGTGACAATCCTGGGCTTCGCCGGCCTGACCGGCATCGTCTTTTGGACCCGCAAAGACTTCTCCTTTCTCGGTGCGATCCTCCGTTGGGTCGGCTTCGGGGTCCTCGCGCTCATCGTCGCGAGCGTGATCTTCGGCTTCACGCTCGGCACGCTCTTCAGCGTGGGCATGGTGGTCTTCGCGGGCGCCTCCATCCTCCACAGCACCTCGAACGTGCTCCACCACTACCCGGAGAACCGATACGTCGCCGCCTCGCTCGAGCTCTTCGCCGGCGTCGCGCTCCTGTTCTGGTACGTGCTCCGGCTGTTCCTCGCGTCGCGCCGCTGACCCAGACCAGCCGACCGTCGAGGCCCCTCCTGCGTCCACGCGGGAGGGGTTTCGCGTTTGGCGGTTCAGGGTGGGGTGGGCTCGAACGCGCCCGGGTTCGCCAGGTACGCCTTGAAGGGGACCAGGAGCTTGGAGATGTGCCAGCCGTCCGCGTAGCGGTGATCGATCGTCGCGCAGATCGGAAGCATCGGGCGAACGACGACGGCCCCGGCCTCGACCACGGGTTTGTCCGTGATCTCGCCGACCAGGATCAGGATCGGCACCTTGTACATCCAGGAGATCGGCGCGAAGCCCATCGGCAGGCCGAACATGCCCACGCTGGTGACGATCGCGCTCCCGAACGGCGTGTCCTTGAGGCCGAGGGGCTCGAGGCTCTGGGCCAGATCGCCCGCCAGGAAGGCGGAGAGGCGGAGCGCGCCACGGAGCACGGCCTTGGGGAGGAGCGCCATCGAGCGCTTCGATTTGGCGAGGTCGGGGTCGTCGCCGCTCTTCTGGCGAGCGGCGCGCGCGGAGAGCTCGCTCGCGATGTCGACCACCGGCTTACGGTCGGCGTCTTCGATCTTCACGCCCGACAGATCTCGCCCGCCCTCGACGGCCGTGATGAAGAACACGTCGACCGAGCGGCGGGGGAGGGCGTAGCCCCCCACGAGCCTGACGTTGATGTCGGGGACCGTCGTGATCGCTCGGGCCAGGGCCTTGCCGACGACGTGGGTGACCGTGACCCGCTGGCCGCGCTCGCGGAGCATGGCCACGTACGAGCGCAACGCGGTCGCGTCGACCTCGAGCGCTCCGTAGACCTGCGGGTCGTCCGGGGGCCGCCACATGGCGTCCGCGATGCGCCTCCACCCCGAGAGCCGCTTCATTCCTCGTCCTCCTTCTTGAGGCGAAGATCGAGGCTCAGCCTCGTGCCGTCCGTGCTGCCCGGCTGCGCCCAGTCGGTGGGGAAGGTGAGCTTCGAGAATGCCTTCGTGACGCACTCTCGCAGCTTCGCGTCGTCCGGCGTGCTCCGCTCGCTCGTCACGTCCGCCACGGCGCCGGAGGTGCTGATCGTCGCCTCGATGCGGACGACGGCGTCCTCCTTGAGGCAGGGGCTGAAGTCGCTGCGGTGTTTGGTCAGGACGGCCTCCACCTGCTCGCGCTTCAGGCTCCCTTGCCGCTGCTCGGTCGAGGCCGACTGGCCGACCACCTGGCTGCCGCCGATCTCTCCGTCGCCGCGCTCCTCCTCGCTGCGTGGCTCCTTCTTCTTGGGGCTGGAGGCCGCCCGGGCCTTCTCCGCTTGCAGGTGCAGCGTCACGGTCATGGGCTCCGCCGCCTTCTTGTCGCCGGGCGCGCTCGGCGGCGCCAGCGTCGTCGCGGCGGTGTCGCCCGTGCTCGCCTTGCTGCTGCCACCCGGCGGCATGGCCGACTCGGTCCCGATCGCTCGGGTGTCGTTCGGCGCGCCCGTCGTCGGTTGGGCGGAGCTGCACCCGGAGCCCACCCACAGGAGGAGAAGCGCGATCGTCCGTCGCATGTCTCGAGCCTATCAGGCTCCGCGGTGCCGGCTCAGTCGCAGCAGTCCCGCTTGCGCGGAGGCTTGCGCCGGAGGCGGCCGAGGGGGACGTCGGGTCGCGTGCTGCGAAGCGCCGGCTCGATGACCAGCTTGTACGCGAGGTAAGACGCCGCCAGCGCGACGGTGAGCGCAGCCGCGATCTCCTGCATCATGGCTCGCACCTCATGAGAGGCCCAGCGCCTTGCCGCCCTGATACACGAGCAGGGTGACGACGTACGCGAGGAGCGTCATGTAGCCCAGCATCAGGCCGGCCCATTTCCAGGAGCCGGACTCACGCCTGACCACGGCGATCGTGGACATACACTGGCAAGCCAGCACGAAGAAGACCATCAGGGCGACGCCGATGAGCGGGGTCATGACGGGGCTGCCGTCGGGACGCTTCGCCTCGCGGAGCGCGTCGCGCAAGCCCTCGCTCTGCTCGTCGGCCTCGCCCACGTCGAACACGATGCCCAGCGTCGAGACGAACACCTCGCGCGCGGCGAACGCGCCGAGGATCCCGATCCCCAGCCGCCACTCGAACCCAAGGGGCTCGAGCGCCGGCTCGATCGCTGCCCCGATCCTGCCGCCAGCGGAGCCACGCAGGCGCTCGCCTCGTTCCGCGGCGTCGAGCGTCGCGAGCCGCTCGGTGCGCTGCCCCTCGTCCGCGATCTCCGCGGCCTCCGCGCGCAGTCCCTCGAAGCGCTGCGTGACGGCCTCGTCCTTCGGGTAGGTGAGCAGCCCCCAGAGGACGATGGTGAGGGCGAGGATGACGGTGCCCGCGTCGAGCAAGAAACGTCGCGTCCGCTGCCACGTCGCGACCAAGATGTTGCGCACGCTCGGACGCCGATACGGCGGCAGCTCGAGCACGAGCGGCGGCCTGGGGCCCTTGAGGACGGTGCGACGGAGCACGAAAGCCGAGCCGAGCGCGAAGAGCACGCTCGTCGCGTACATCGCGAGCAACACGGCCGCTCCCAGGCTGAACGGCCCGAACAACGTCCGCTCGGGAGCGAAGACCGTCGCGGTGATGAGGACGTAGACCGGCAGGCGCGCGCTGCAGGTGACGAGCGGCACCACGAGCATCGTCACGAGCCGGTCCTTGCGGCTCTCGATCGTGCGGGTCGCCATCACGGCGGGGATCGCACACGCGAACCCGCTCAGCATCGGCACGAAGGCGCGGCCGTGCAGCCCGACGCCGCCCATCAGCCTGTCGATCACGAAGGCGACGCGGGCGAGGTACCCGGAGTCCTCGAGCGCCGTGATGAACACGAACAAGAGGGCGATCTGCGGGACGAAGACGATCACGTTCCCGACGCCCGCGACGACGCCGTTCGTGAGCAGGTCGGTGAAGGCGCCGGCTGGCAGCGCCGCGGTGAGCACGTCTTTCGTCGCGTCGATCCCTGCCTCGAGCAGGCCAATCGCCGGCTCCGCCCAGGAGAAGAGCGCCTGGAAGACGACGGCCATCACGAACGTGAAGACGAGGAGGCCCCACGCGGGGTGGAGCAGCACGTCGTCGATTCGCGCCGAGAGGGAGCGCTTCTCCGGCGCGGTGCGGACGACCACCTTCTCGAGGATCGCGTCGACGCGCCCGTACCGGTGGGCCACGATGGCTTCGTCGAGGTTCACGCCTCGCTCGGCGGCCTGGGCCCGCGCCTCGGCCGACGCGTCGCGGAGCCGCTGGTCCACGTCCGGGAGCTCGTCGTCGCCGAGCGAGAGCAGGGCCCAGAGCGCGCGCGTCGTCTTCAGCGGGCCGTCCTCGCCGGGGAGAGCACGCGCGACCTGCTCGGCGGCCCGCGCGATGTCGCCCTCGATCCGCGGCCTCGGCCGCTCCGCGGGGGAGGTGAGGGAGGCCTCGAGCGCGGCGAGCAGCGCGGGCTTACCGACGCCGCGGTTCGCCACCATCGGGATGACCGGGCACCCGAGCTCGCGCGCGAGCGCCTCATGGTTCACCTCGAGGCCCGCCTTCTCCGCCTCGTCCGTCATGGTGAGCGCGACGATGGTCGGGCGACCCGCGTCGAGCACCTGGGTCCCGAAGTAGAGCCCGCGGGCGAGCGTCGTCGCGTCGAGCACGAGCACGATGACAGCAGGGGCCTCCGCGTCGGTGGCCAGCACCGCGTCCACCGCGACGCGCTCCTCGGGCGAGCGCGCGGTCAGGCTGTAGGTGCCGGGTGTGTCGACCGCCAGGCATCGCGCGCCGCTCGAGAGCGCGAGCTCCGCGGTTCGGCGATCGACGGTCACGCCCGGGTAGTTGCCGACCTTCGCGCGTGCGCCTGTCAGCAGGTTGAACAGCGTCGTCTTGCCCGAGTTCGGGTTCCCGACGAAGAGAACGTGGGGCAGCGTCTGCTCGCTCACGGGTCGCTCGCCCTCTTCACGAGCACCTCACGGGCCTCGAGCCGACGGATCGACAGGCTGTAGCCGCGCACCTCGAGCTCGAGGGGATCGCCGAGCGGGGCGATCCGGGTCACGCTGACGCTCGTGCCGGGCACGAGCCCCATCTCGTAGAGGCGCACCGCCACGCTGCGTGCGCAGGAGACGCGATCGACGACCGCGCGTACGCCGATCGGCAGATCGGCGAGCGGCTCGGTTTCTGGTTTCGCTGGCACGGGCTTCCGTTCTTTTTCGGGGACCTGACGAAGCTTACTGAAAGTGATGTTCGTTATCAATTGAACTCGAGCCCGCAGAGGATAAGGTTCCCGGGTGACTCGGTACCGAATCCTTTCCATTCTCCTGGCCGGCTGCTCCAGTTCGACCGCGGACGGGCACCTCGGGCCGGACCACCGCCCGATCCCGACGAGCTCCGGTGACGTCGAGGGAGGCTCTTCGGCAGGCCGCGCGACGGCGGGCTGCGTCCCGGGGACGGGGTCCGACTACACGGTCGGTCCCGGACAGAAGTATCGCTCGCTCGCCGAGGTCCCTTGGGCGCAGCTCGGTCCCGGCGACACGGTACGCATCCACCACCGGCCCCAGCCGTATCACGAGAAGATCATGGTCGGCGGCGTCGGGCGGGCGGACGCGCCCATCAAGGTCTGCGGCGTTCGCGGCCCGAACGGCGAGCTGCCGGTCCTCGACGGCGACGGCGCCAAGACGCAGGAGGGGCTCGAGTTCCCCTACGACGGGCACCAGGTCCGCGGGCTCGTCATCATCGGGAAGCGGCACTCCGACCCGTACCGCGAACAGCCGGAGCACATCGTGATCGAGGGCCTCGAGATCCGGAACGCCAACCGAACGAAGCGCTTCTTCGATCGACACGGCAAGGAGACCAAGTGGGCCGAGAACGCCGCCGGCATCTTCCTGCAGCGCGGCGATCACGTCACGATCCGCGGCTGCGTCGTCCACGACAACGAAAACGGTCTCTTCCTCGGGACGGCCGGCGCGGAGGAGCTGAGCCACGACGTGCTCCTCGAGGGCAACCACGTCTACGGCAACGCGAGCCCGACGGACTGGTACGAGCACAACGTCTACAACGAGGCCTCGGGCGTCGTGATCCAATACAACCACTTCGGCCCGCCGAAGCGGGGACCGAACGGCGTGCTCGGCGCGAACATCAAGGAGCGGAGCGCCGGCGTGGTGATTCGCTACAACTGGATCGAAGACGGCGCGCACCTCATCGACCTCGTCGACTCCCAGGAGGCGCGCGATCCGAACCTGAAGAACCCGGCCTTCCACGAGAGCTTCGTCTACGGCAACGTCCTCGTGCGCGGGAAAGAGGCGAGCGGCTCGATGGTCCACTACGGGGGCGACAGCGGGCTCTACGACACCTACCGCAAAGGGACGCTCCACTTTCATCACAACACCGTCATTGTTCAGAACGGCTCACACGGCGAGTGGCAGGGCACGGCGGTCTTCGAGCTCTCGACGAACGACGAGAAGCTCGACATGCGGAACAACGTCGTGTTTGCCGAGTCGGCCCCGACCCCAAACCGCCCCGTGGCCCTGCTCGGCGCGAGGGACGGCGTCATCTCGGGGGACGCCACGCTGGCGGGCAACTGGCTGTCGACCGGCGTGAACGCCTTCGACGGCATCCCGGGGAAGATGCACGATCGACGCGGGAAGGTCGCAGGGTTCGACGCGAGCCTCTTCGGCGCCGACCCTGGGTTCGCCGACTGGGCCAAGCTCGATCTCTCCCCAGGGCCGAGCTCGGCCTTGCGCGGGAAGGCGGGGCGCCTCGAAGGCAAACACGCCGTGCTCATGCAATACGTGAGGCACGGGCGCGCCGAGGCGCGGCCCGCCGAGACCCCTGCTTCCATCGGGGCGTTCGCCGCGCGCTCGCCGTGATCAGAGCCCGGAGACGGCGTTGCACGAGCCGCGACCGGGGACGCCGAGGTCCTTCGCCAGCGCGCAGAGCCGCTTGGCGCGGGCGATCGTCACCGGGTCGCCGCCGGTGAGCCCGGTCTTGGCGGTCCGCTCCGCGTTGTCGGCGAGGCCCAGGAGCGCGTTCGTCGGGATGTCGGCCTTCTTGGTCACGAGCGCCGCGTGCGCGTATTTCCCGGGGTCGCCGCGCTGCGTCCACACCGAGACGTCGCCGAGCAGGGCGGAGGCGTAGGCGGCCTCGAGGCGCGCCTTCGCGGGCGTGTCGCTGCAGGGAAAGGCGGGATCCGCGGGGCCGAGATCCTCGGGCAGGAGGCTCCGCTTGGCGACCCGCTCGAGGAGCGCGTCGCTCTGGCCCCGAAGCGCGCGGGTCGCGTCCGTCAGCGCGCCCTTCTCCAGCTCGTCCGCCAGGGCGGCGCAGGCTCGCTCGCGCCCTTCGCGCTCCTCTCGCGCGCGCTTCGCTTCGGCCTCGCGTCGCTCGTCCTCTTCTCGCTTGCGGCGCTCCGCCTCGCGACGCTCACCGCATGCCTTCTTCTTGGACTCGAGCTCGGCGAGCTGCTCCTCGTTCGCCCATTCCAGCGCGCTCGCGGGGATCTCGGAGGCCGCACACGCGTCCTCTGGCGACAGGAGGCGCGCGACCGCGTCTCGTTTCAGCCGGATGGTGACCACGCCGACGGTGAACGCGACGAGGACCAGCAAAGGAATGGCGAGGAGGGCGACCCGCAGGAGGATGCGACGTCGGTAGGCGGCCGCGAGCCACCCGCGATCCTCCAGGATGTGGCGGGTGCGAACGACCAGGTCGTGCCACGCCGTGACGTCCGCCCCGAGGGCGAAGAGCGGCTCGGAGAGCGGCTTGTCCGCGCGCACCTTGCCCGCCACACGCTCGAGGCAGAGGCCGATCTCGACCGGACGACCATCGACCGTCAACGCGGTGACCGCGTCGAAGAATCCGAACTGCCCCGCGTGCAGGCGCCACGCATCGAGCGCGCGGGCGTGGGACAGGCGCATCCTCTCGGTGATGGCGTGCGCTTCCTCGAGGGGCAACACGCGCTCGACCTCCACCTTGGGGACGCCCACGAGCCTGGCGACCTCGGCGATTCCCCGCTGGTAGGCGTCGGCGAGCCCGTTCGGCTCGAGCTCCTCGAGGCCCTTCAGGATCTTGTTCCCGCTGATGCAGCTGGCGGCAAACGAGAGCGGGCCCGCCGCAGCGCGCAGGAAGACCCCACCGATTTTTCCTGCGCCGCCGCTTCGCCCGGTCATGCCGAGGTAACCCTTCTATCAGACTCCGTTCGCGACGGGATATGCTCGCCGCCGGTGGAGCGCGGCGGAGCGAGCACGCCGGCCGGTCCGGCTCGAGAGACGAAGAGGCCCATCGCCTCGCTCGCCGAGCTCTCGCCCGGCGCCGTCCTCGACGACAAGTACCGCCTCGTCGAGCGCATCGGTCGAGGCGGCTTCGGCGACGTCTGGCGCGCGGTGGAGCTCTTGCCGGGCGGCGCCCCGTTGCGCGACGTGGCGCTGAAGGTGCTCGCGCCCGAGTTCGACGGGACGACCTGGGCGGAGGAGGCGAAGCTCCTCGCGTCGCTCTCGCACGACTCGCTCGTCACCATCTACCAGGCCGGCATCCTCCAGGACATCGGCGCGCCGTTCGTCGCGATGGAGCTCCTCATCGGCGAGACGCTCGCGGACAAGCTGCGGCGGCGAGGCAAGCTCCCGTGGCGCGCCGCGCTCCGCTACGGACGCGACGTGGCCGCGGCACTCGACGCGATCCACGCGCGCGGCGTCGTGCACCTGGATCTCAAGCCCGCCAACCTGTTCGTCACCCAGGGCGGGGAGGTGAAGGTGCTCGACTTCGGCATCTCGCGCAGCGCTCACGGCGCGATCCCGCGGCATCGAGCGGCGGCCTCGGCGCCCGATCCGGCCCTCCTCGCCACCGTCGCGCTCGCAGACACGAGCGACCCGTACGCGCTCACCCAGATCGCGAGCGGAGGGGACGTGGCGACCGGAGGGGGGCGCGTCGTCTACGGAACGCCGGGCTTCGTCGCGCCCGAGGTGCTGGCCTCGAGCGAGCCGACCCGCCTCGCCGACGCCTACGCGCTCGGCGTGACGCTCGCTCAGCTCGTCACGGGCGGGCTCCCGTACGACGTGTCGGTGGAGCCTCCCGACGACTCGGACGGAGAGACGCTGCGGGCGTATTTCATCGAGCTCCGCGAGGCCACGTTGGCCGGAAAGATGACCGACCTCGAGGATCGAGGGCTTCCGTCGGGGTTCGCCCTGCTCGTGCGGAAGCTGTGCGCCGTCTCGCCAGCGGAGCGCGACGTGGCGTCGCTCTTTGGCCTCGTGGACGAGGCCTGGACGCGCCCCCACGGCGTCGGTGAGAACCCTTACCCCGGCGCCCGGGCGTACGGCCCGGAGCGCGAAGGGCTGCTCTTCGGCCGCGACGCCGAGCGGGAGCGGCTCCTCCGGCATCTGGCCTTCGAAGGGGCGCTCGTCGTGGCCGGCGCCTTCGGCAGCGGCAAGACCTCGTTCGTCCGAGCCTCGCTCGTCCCCGAGCTCGCCAAGCGAGGGCTCGACGGGCGGATAGACCTGCGCGTCGGCTACGCCTCGCTCGAGGTCGACCCCGACGCTGCGCTCGACGGCGCGCTCGGCGCGGTCGGCGCGCAGCCCTTCGAGGGGGAAGAAGACGACGGAGACTTCGCCCGCCTCGCCGGGCTGTCGGTCGGCGACGATGTCGGAACCGTCATCGTCATCGACGATCTCGAGCAGCTCCTCGGCTGCGGAGCGGAGTCGCGGCGCCGGCTCGTGCGGTTCATCGGCGACGGCCTCGGCGGGCGCGTGGAAGGTCTGCGCATCATCCTGATCGCCGACATCGACTCGGTCGACCGGCTGGCCGAGGTCGACCCGGCGCTCGCAGGTCTGCCCGGGGTCGTCCGGTACCTGGCCCCCCCGCCCGAGGCCGCGGCGAAGGAGATCTCCGCTGGCCCCGCACACGCGGCGGGCTGGTCCGTCGCCTCCGCGGAGGCGCTCACACACGTGGTGCAGATCGAGCTCGCTCGCGGCGGCACGCTCGCGAGCATCGCCATCGCGCTCGCGGCCTGGGCGCGCCCCGCGGCCTGTCTGCTCGATCCGAGCCAGCCGCTCCCTGCGGCGCTGCACCGTCACGCGACCGAGGTCTTCGCGCGGCTCTCGCCCGGCGAGCGAGAGCGCGCGACCGAGATCCTGCTCCAGCTCTGCACCTCGGAGGGGGAGCCTGTCACCCGGACGGTGGAGGACGTCGTGCGGCTGGCGGGCGACGACGACACGACGCGGTCGGCGCTCGCCTCGCTCCACGACGCGTACCTGGTCATCGTCGTCCGCGACGCGGTCCGGCTGGGCCACCCGACGCTCGGCTCCTTTCCGCTCCTCGCGAGCGCTCGCCTCGGCGCGATGGATCGCCTCGCGTTGCGCGAGCGCCTGGCGGAGGTCGCGGACGCCTGGGAGCGGAGCAATCGCCACCCCGACTACCTCGATCGCGGCGATCTGCGCGCGGCGCTGCGCCGTCACGGGCCTGCGGCGCTGCGCGGGCTGAGGGCCATCGAGCACGAGCTGCTCGCGGCCTCCCAGAGCGCTCGCCGCAGGTCGCTGGCCTGGCGCGCCGTCGTCGGGGTCGGTCTGCTCGTGGGCCTCGTGCTCCTCCTCGTGGGCAAGCGAACGCTCGACCAGCGTCGCGCCGCCGCCGAGGAGGCCGAGCGCGAGGCGAAGCAGAAGGCGGAGGTGACCGAGCTCGTGGCTCGCGCGCGCGGCGCCGCGGACCCGTACCAGCGGGTCGCGTACCTCGCGGAGTCGATGCGCCGAGGCGCGGCGGATCCGGCGTTGCCCATGGAGCTCCTCGCCGCTTCGTTCGAGCTCGCCCCCGCGCGTTTCCTCACGCTCGATCCGGTGGACCGCCCGGCGATGCCGTGGGGAAGCCGCTGGGTCATCGGCATCGGGGCGGCCGGGACCCTCACCGTGATCGACCTCGAGCCGGTCGCGAGCGAGCCCGAGGTGCTCGAGCACGTCGACGTCGACGTCGACGCGAAGCGGCTCGACCTCCTGTATCGCCGCCCTGTCGTGCGATCGATCGCGGTCGGCGGGGCGCCGGTCGTCGACGTCGTGCCGTTTGCGTTCGACGAGGCGGTGCTCGCGCGCAACGCCCTTGGCGAGGTTCACGTCTTTCGCCTCCGAGCCTCGGGCGAGATCGCGCTCGCGGCCGTCTTGCCCATGTATTGCCGGGGCGGGCTCGCCGCGGCGGCGCGCGCTCCGGTCGTCGCCTGCATCGAGGACGACGGCATCTCCGTGTGGGACGCGCGAAAGCGCGGCGCCGCACACATCCCGGAGCCGGCGGGCGCGCTCGCGGTCTCCCCGGACGGCACCCGCGTCGCGGCGTGGACCGGCGCGGACGTCGTCCTCTTGCGGCCGTTCGACGATAACAAGAACAGAACCGTCATTCACGCTCCGGGAGACGTGCGCGTGGCGGCGTTTGGCCCTCGCGAGCCGCTCATCGCGCTCGGGCTGGGGGGGCGCCTGATCGTCACCTCGCCGGACGCGCCCGAGCCCTTCTTGGTGGACGTCCCCGCGCTCGCCGACCCGGCCGACATCCGCTGGGACGAGGGCGGCCTCGACGTGACCTTGTGCAAGCTGAGCGGGCAGCCGGTCCACTATTACCTCCGGAGAGGAGCGCGCCCGGCCTCGGAGCCGAAGCCGTCCGGGCGCTGCAACCGGCTCTCCCCCTCGGCGCCGCGGCTGGTCTCCCGCTTCTCGTTGGGCGACTTCGCGGCGCGTTCGACCGGGACCCATTTCGCCAAGGCGTTCGAGCTCGATCGCGGTCGGGTCCTGTCGACCTCGCTCGTCCTCGCCCTCGCGGACGACGACCGCCTCGACAGGGAGCTTTTGTTCGCGCCTCGCGACGAGGAGTGGCGGCCCCTCGACGCGCCGGGCGTCGGCTCGATCGCCGCGGTGCTCCGGGCCGACGACGTCGCCGCGGTCGAGCGGACGCACCACACCGACGACCTCCTCCGGCACGAGCCCCCGGAGATCGTCGTGACGCAGGCGGCGAGCGGCAAGCGCGTGCGCTCGCTCCGAGGCAGGTTGCTCGAGACCTGCCCGGACGGCCGTATCCTCGCCTGGCGGGTGGAGGGCGGGGCCTGGTCGGTGTTCGACGTGCGGACGGGCGGCCTCGTCGGGCACGTTCGCCGCGCGCCGGGGTTCGTGCTCGGGCTGGGCGCTTCCTGCAAGAAGCTCTACACCCAGACGCTCGCCGGGGCCGTCGAGGTCGCCGCGCTCGACGGCGAGCCCGAGTCGGCCCCGAAGCAGATCGCCGAGCTCGGGGGCTTCGTGTTCGACACCGAGCCGACGCGTGGTGGGCTCCTCCTCTCCCTCTCCTCCGGGGAGATCGCGCGAGTCGATGACAAGGACGATTCTGTCACGATCGTCGCCCGGGCTGCGCCGCGCGCGACCGCGCTGGCGGTGGGCGCCGGCCCCGGCGAGGTCCTCTACGCCGACGGCCTGGGGCTCTTTCGTGTGGGACCGGGCGGCGAGGTCGACAAGATCGTCGCCGCCCCGCCGGGGGCGCCCTGGGAGGACGTCCTGCCCATCCGGGGCGGGAACACAATCGTTGTCGCCTCGGCCGACGAGCTCTCGGTGGTCGACGTGTCCACGCGAGCCGTGGTCGGGACGGCGCCCATCCGCGGGCGGACGAAGCTCCTGCCGTGGGGAGACTCGGGCTCGGTCCTGGCGTACGCCCCTGACGTCGACGGTCTGCCCTACGGCATCGTCGTGCCGTACGGCACGGACTCCGTCTCGGCCATCGCGTCGCTCGCCTCGAATCTCCGCGTCTCCACGTCCGGGCCGCTCGAGCTCAAGCGTTGAAGGTCAGTCCACGCTCGGGACGAGCGCCTTGATGGTGACCGGCTTCTCGAGGCGTGGTGGGGTCAAGAGCGCCTCGCTCGTCCGCGCGATTCGCGCCATACACGCCGCGGCTGCCGCGTACCGCGGCTCGCGAGCGCGGGCTCGGACGCTGGAGCGGTCGATGTGGCCCTTGAGATCGACCCGGAGCTCGAGCTCCACCGACTCCGGCGGCAGCAGCGCGCCACTCTCGTCGCGGCATCGGCTCACGAGGTCGAAGTAGAGCGTGCCACGAAGGTCCCGCTCGGATCCTGCGTTGGACGCCGCCCAGGTGGGCAAGAGCGAGACGAGCGAGTCGTCGTCCGACTCTTGCTCCGGCGGCTCGGCGCCGGTGAGGCCCGTGTCGGTGCCGACGAGCGTCGACGACGCGGAGGTCGGCGGCAGCGGGGCAGGCGTGCTCGCGATGATCTCCTCGAGCGCGCGCGGGTCGAGCGGCGGCTCGGGGACCGCGCGGCTGGAGAACGCGGGCGCGGCGGCCGCAGAGCCCGTCGCCGCGGGGGAGGGCGCCGGCCCCGGCTCACACCCCGCGACCGCGGCCGATGCGAGCCAGACCCCCACGAGGAGGGCTCTCGTCGACCGGGCCGGGATCATCCAGGCAGAAGCTACTATAACGACCGCGTGACCGTCCCCCAGTCATTCGAGGTCCGCCTGGAGCGCGCGCGGATGCTCTCGCCGAGCGTGCGCGAGCTCGTGTTCTCGCGCCTGGACGGCAACCCCTTGGACTTCGTCCCTGGCCAGTGGGTCAACCTCATGTTGCCCCACGAGGGCGGTGAGCTGAAGCGGGCCTACTCGATCGCCTCCGCCCCTCGCGGCGAGAGCTCGTTCGAGATCGCCGTTACCCGCGTCGCCGGCGGCCCGGGGAGCGAGCACCTGCACCGCCTGGTGGCCGGCTCTCGGATACGGGCCGTCGGACCGAGTGGGCTCTTCACCCGCGAGGCGGGCGACCGCTCGCCCGCGCTCTTCGTCGGGACGGGAACGGGCGTCACGCCGCTGCGCAGCATGATCGAGGCCGCGCTCGCGGCCGGGTCGGACGCGCCCCTCTGGCTGCTCTTCGGCGTGCGGCACGAGGCCGAGATCCTCTATCGCGAGGAGCTCGAGCGCTGGACGGCCGAGCACCCGAACGTGCGGGTCTTCGTCACGCTCTCCCGCCCGACCGACGGCTGGGCCGGGCGAACCGGCTACGTCCAGGTGCACCTGCCGAAGATCTGGGCCGAGCTCGCGCGACCCGACGCGCACGTGTACGTCTGCGGTCTCGAGCGGATGGTGAAGGCGGTGCGCGACCTCTGCCGCAAGGACCTGGGCATCGACCGCAAACATGTGCACCAGGAGCGCTACGACTGACCGCGACGCGCGCGCGCGTCGTTTTTCGAGCAACTGGCGGCGGCTCGTGCCGACTCCTTGGATGTGGAGACACGAACCATCGCACCCGGGGATCCCGAGTACCCCACCACCTTGCTTCGGCTCGAGCATCCGCCCACGCTGCGCGTCCGGGGCAAGCTCGGCTGGGGAGACCGCGTCGCGATCGTCGGGACCCGGGAGGCCAGCGCCGAGGCGGTCGCGTACGCACGCAAGCTCGCCGGCGAGCTGTCGCGAGCCGGCGTCACGATCTGGTCGGGAGGCGCGCTCGGCATCGACTCGGCGGCGCACGAGGGCGGCCTGGAGGGCCGCGCCCGGACGGTCGTCGTCCTGCCGAGCGGCCTCGAGCACCCGTTCCCCGAGCGAAACGCCGACCTCTTCGCGCGCGTCCTCGACGAGGGGGGCGCGCTCGTCTCCGGCTTCGAGGACGAGCGTATCCCCACCCGGGCACAGTTCTTCCGGCGCAACGAGATCCTCGCGGCGTGTGTGCCCGTGCTCGTCGTCGTGCAGTGCCCGTTCCAGAGCGGGGCGCGCAACGCGGCCAAGGCGGCGCGCGAGCTCGGCCGCAAGGTCGGCGTCGTGGCGAGCCCTCCTTGGGAGCCTGCGGGCGCCGGGTGGATCCTCGAGCTTCGGCTCGGGGCGACGCCCATCACACGCGCGAAAGACGCGCTCGATCTGCTCGGGCTCGCCGGGCCTGAGCAGGCGGAGCTCTTCCCGGCCGACCCGCTCGCCGCCGATCCGATCGAGAGCGAGCCCGAGCCGGACAGGCGCCTGCTCCGGGCCATCCGCGACGGCGCGCGCCACGTGGACGCCATCTGCGAGGCCCTCTCCGAGCCCGCCGCCGAGATCACGCGCCGCCTCCTCGGGCTCGTGTTGCGCGGGCTCGTCGTGGAGGCCCCGGAGGGGCTTGTCCTTGCGTCCCGGGCGTGTGTGACTAACACACCGCGTCCATGAACCAAGCCACCGTGGTCGGCGGCGGCCTCGCCGGGTGCGAGGCCGCCTTCCAGCTCGCCGAGCGCGGCGTGCGCGTGACGCTCGTCGAGATGAAGCCGCACAAGCGGACGCCCGCGCAGACGAGCGACGATCTCTGCGAGCTCGTCTGCTCCAACTCGATGCGCGGCGCTTCGCTGACGAACGCGGTCGGCCTCCTCAAGGAGGAGCTGCGCCGCCTGGGGTCGATCGTCATGCGGGTGGCGGACCGCACCCAGGTCCCGGCGGGCGGCGCGCTCGCCGTCGACCGCGAGCGGTTCGCGAAGGAGATGACCGCCGTCGTCTCGAGCCACCCTGGCATCGAGGTCGTGCACCGCGAGGTGCGCGCCATCCCGGATGACCGTCCTGTCATCTTGGCGACCGGTCCGCTCACGGCCGACGAGCTGGCCGCCGATCTCGAGGCGAAGGTCGGGCAGGGGAGGCTCGCCTACTACGACGCCATCGCGCCCATCATCGCGGCCGACTCCATCGACTGGTCCAAGGTCTGGAAGCAGTCGCGCTACGGCAAGGGCGTCGTCGCGCTCGGCGAGCCCACCGGCGCGGAAGACGACGCAGGCGACGAGGCCTACGTGAACTGTCCGTTCGACGAGGACGGCTACAAGGCGTTCGTCCGCGCGCTGGTCGAGTCCGAGAAGGTCGCCCCGCGCGCGTTCGAGGAGGTGAAGTATTTCGAGGGCTGCCTGCCCTGCGAGGTCATGGCCGAGCGCGGCGAGCTCACGCTGGCTTACGGTCCGATGAAGCCCGTCGGCCTCACCGACCCGCGCACCGGCAAACGGCCCTTTGCGGTCATCCAGCTCCGCCCGGAGGACGCCGCGGCGACGGCCTACAACCTCGTCGGCTTCCAGACGCGGATGAAGTTCCCCGAGCAGCAGCGGGTCTTCCGCATGGTACCCGGCCTGGAAGAGGCGGAAATCCTCCGGTTCGGCTCGGTGCACCGCAACACCTTCGTCGACGCGCCCACGTTGCTCGACCAGCACATGATGCTCCGCGCCGTGCCGGGGGTCTACGTGGCCGGTCAGGTGAGCGGCGTGGAGGGCTACGTGGAGAGCGCGGCGGGCGGCTTCTTGTGTGGGGTCTTCCTCGCGAGCCGCCTCCGCGGCGAGGAGCCCACCATGCCGCCGAGCACCACGGCGCTCGGCGGCATCCTCACGCACCTGGGGCGACCCGGGCCGACCGGCAAGTACCAGCCCTCGAACATCACGTGGGCGCACCTGCCGCCGCTCGAGGGCGCCCACCGCAAGCTCAAGAAGCGCGACCGCTACGCCAAGCTCGCCGAGCGCGCGCTGGTCGACCTCGCTGCATTTGGGGAAAAGATTGGTGTAGCTTCGGCGGCATGAGGCTCACGCTGCCCCGATTCCTCTCCTTCGCGCTCGCGCTCGTCGCCCTCGCTCTCGCCTTCTTCCCGCGCGCGGCGCTCGCGGCGGGCACCGTGAAGGCCGAGAAGACCACGCTGACCGAGGCCGACGGCCGGTGGCGCCTCAAGCTCAACATCGACTACGGGAGCGTCCCGGATCTCGCGTACGTCCCGATGATCTTCGATTTCGAGCCCGTCACCTACTACGAGCGCGCGCTGACCGACGAGTCGCCGGAGAAGCCGGTGCTCAACAAGAAGCCGCTCCAGAACATGAAACACATCAACGAGAGCATGGAGGTCGGCTTCTCGGACGGCACGGGCAAATCGTTCAAGGTGACGAAGTTCGACTTCGCCATCCGCCGCGACCGAGGCTTCGAGGCCGGCGAGTACAAGCTCATCGTCAAGCTCTCCGACTCGGGCAAGCAGCTCGGCCAGCCCATCCGGCTGATCCTCGAGGGGGACAACCCTGTCGTCGATCGTCGCGCGATCTCGTTCGTGGGAGAGAAGGCCGACGACAAGAAGGGCAAGCCGAAGTCGAAGCACGCCGAGGGGCCGGACACCGCGAAGACCGACGGCGCGAGCGAGCCCGAGGCGGGCCCCGTCTCGGACGGCACGCCCGAGCCTGCGGCGGAGCCGCCGGCGCCCGTGGAGCCGAAGCAGGGCGGCTGTGGCTGCGAGGTGCCCGGTGGTGTCTCGGCGGGGCCGAGCGCGCTCTTGTCGCTGGCGGGTGTGGCAGCGGTCGCGCTCCGCAGGCGTCGCCGTCGCGATCAGGTCGCGCCGAACGCCTGAACCGCGCTTACCGCCTGGACCAGGCCGGTCGCCCACGGGCGGCCGGTCTTGAGGATGCTCGCCTGCCATGCCGCCGCCTCCTCCACGCCGGAGAAGACCTTGCGCGGGAAGGCGGAGCGGCTCACCAGGTAGAGCCCCGCGAGGATGCTGCGCATCGTGCCGGCTCGGAACCCCGCCCCGGTCACCACGGTCGCGTGGGCGAGGACGCCGGACGTGTCCTCTCCTTGCTTCCGCTCCGCGTAGTCGCGCACCTCGGGGGAGGGGAGCGGCCGATCGCCGGGGAGCAGGTTGAAGACGACAATTCCGTCAGGGTTTCCCGCCGCCACCTCGCGCTTCCCGAGGACCGACGCGTCGAGCGACTCGATGCTCGGGGTGTCGCGAAACTCGACGACGTACACCTGCTTCCACGCGGCGAGGCAGTAGCCGTTCCCCCTCGAGATGATCTTGACCTCAGGTGACGCCTGGACGGTCTGCACGGAGCTCCACCGCGAAGGGAAGCCGAGCAGGAAGCGATCGTCAAGCCATGTCTTCTAGCCGACGCAGGAGCGACTCGACCGCTCCGTTCGGCAAGTCGTGTCGCGGGGCTCGCTCCACGTAGCCGGCGAGCAGGGCGCGAGTCTGCGCGCCGACCTTCGTGAAATGCGCTCGGAGGTAGGTCTCGAGGTCGAGGGGTGCGACGATGGGCGCGAGGCGCGCGCCCCAACGCACGAGGAGGGGCGAGAGCGCGAGGCGCGACGAGAGCGGGGCGTCGCGACCTGTCTCGGCTTGGGACACGGCGAGCGCTTCTTCGGCCGCATGGGTGGCGAGAGTCGCCAGGCTCGCGTCCGCGCTCAGCGCGGACAGCGACCAGCCGGCGAGCTCGAGGCTCGCCACGAGAGGCATGAGCATCGCGGTCGAGAAGACGAGCTCGGTCTCCGCGTCGGCGACGAGCCGCGCGGCGAGGCCTCCGGCTCGCAGGCCGTCGATCACCCGGAGCGCGCGCCGCTCCGACGTGCCCGAGATCGAGATCGGCTCGAGCGGCGGGATGAGATACGCGGTCCCCGGCTCGTGCTCCGCGGCGCGCTCGCGTGGGTCGTCGCTGCTCGGCAGCGGCGTCTCCCAGGCCAGGAACGCCACGACGCCCATGACGACCCGAGCCGGCTCGATCGCGCGCTCGAGCCGCTGCTTCACGCCCAGCCCTGGCTGCACGCTGACGACCGTCGCGTCCCCGGTCGCCGAGGCGACCTCTCTCAGCCAGCTCTCTTCGAGCGAGGTCGTGGCGACGCAGAGCCACACCTCGTCGAACCGCTGCGCGCGCGCGATCTCCTCGATGCTGGTCACGACGTCGGGCAGGAAAGACGACGGCGTGCGCGCGCCCGTGAGCCCGACGCGATGGAGCCGATACCCGGCGCGTGCTTCCTCTTCGTGTCGCGGGCGTACCAGAACGGTGACGGACGCCCCCCCTTGCGCGAGGTGATGGCCGTAGACCTGGCCCACGCGGCCCGCGCCGGCGACGAGGATTCGCTTCGTCATGAGAGGCAGCCAAGCTATCCTGCTTCTCGGTATGCGTGCCCTTCGCTTTGCCTTGTTCGCCGCGGCCGCCTCGTCGCCCCTCTTGTTCGCGCTCGCCTGCGGCGGGGACCCGCCGGAGCCCGGCTTCGAAGAGGTCGGCGGCTCGGGGGAGGGCGCTGGCGGTCCGTCCTCGACGAAGGCGTCGAGCACCTCGAGCTCGATGTCGAACACGACGACCAGCTCGGGGCCCACGACGACGACGAGCTCCACGACCACGTCGTCCACGACGGCGAGCACCACCACGACCGGGTCGAGCGGCTGCAACGACCTGGGCCCCGGCGAGCCGAACGACACCGAGGCCGCGGCACACGACCTGGGCACCATCGGCGACTGCGACGACCGCGGCGGCAGCGTCAGCGGCCTGCTCGACGGGGCGACCGACCCGGACTGGTACAAGTACCATGCGACGGACGCGAGCTCGTTCTGTACCACGGACCCGGACCGCACCGTCACGTCGAGCGATCCGATCCGCATCTGCAAGTTCGTCCAATGTGACGACAACGAAGCCAACGACTTCGAGTGCCCGAGCGGAACGAGCGCCGCCACCTCGCCCGACGGTCGCCCCGGCTGCTGCGGCACCTCCGCCTTCGAGTTCAGCCTCACCTGCGGCTCGAGCTCGATCGGCGCAGACAACGCGATGGTGTACATCCGCATCGACACGCAAGAGAACGCCTGCGTCACCTACACGCTCACGTACGCCTACTGAGCGCCGCGTAGGACCTCGGCGCCTGTGGCTCCGACTTTTGCTGACGGAAGCGTCGTGATGTGCACCACCGCGCTCCCGATCGAGTAAGATCCCCCCGCTTGTCGGAGGACGACGGTCACCGCGCGCCCGGACGGCGACGAACGCTCGAGTTCGGCGTCGCCCAGAAGAGCCCCGCTTCCGTGCCCGCGCCGCCACCGCGGTGGCGCCGTGCTCATCGCCCCGATCCGCGCGCCGAGGAGCGGACGACCGACCCGGGCCTCGAGCCATCGACGGCCACGACGACCTCCCCTGCGCACACACAAGGCGCCGCTGCGTCGGCCTCCGGACCTGGAGGGCCCCGGGTGACGCAACGGGAATGGGAGCGCGCGCTCGCCGACAAGCTCACCTGGCTCGACGAGTCGCAGCGGCGAGAGATCCTCGCTGCGCTCGCCCAACAAGAGATCGCGCGAGCGCACGCGGTGCTGCTCGCGGAGCGTGAGCGGCAGCCGAAGAACATCACCGTCCAGCGCGCGTACGAGGCGTTTCGCCGGCTCGCGATCCAGGATCTCGAGACCGTCATCGGTGGGCTCCAGCTCGTGCCCCGAAAGGTCGCCGGCTCGCCGTCGCTGAGCTCGACCGGGCACGTGCGCACCATCTTCGAGCGCGTCGACGGCAGGACGCCCTTCGAGAGCGTCATCCGCGGCTCGGGCATCGACCGCCTGCGCGCGCTCGAGCTGCTCGCAGATCTCTTGCGACACGGCCTGATCCGGGTCGAGGCGTCCGTCTCGCCGCGCTCGCTTCCCCCGCGCGACGACCGCGCGACCATCCCGGACCCGGAGGAGGTCGCGATCCAAACCGCGCTGATGCGGCGGATGCCCACGCCAGCTGCGTCTCCTGCAGCGTTGTCGAACCTCGCGCGGGTCCCGAGCGGGCGCGCCATCCCCGCCGTCCCCGACCTCGAGCTCCCGGCTCCGGAGCCCGCGCCGCCCTCGGGCGACGTCGAGCCCTCTGCGCCGCCGCCCCCGCCCGAGCCCCCGGGACCTGCGCCGTTCGAGGCACCCGCCGCCGTCACGCCGCCATCCGCGCCGGAGCCCCATGCGGAGCCGAAGCCGGTCCCCGCCCCGCCGCCGGCCACGAAGCCACCGCAGCCGCCCGAGGCGCGTGCGCCGACGGCGGACGCGGCCTCGCCCTCTCTCCAGAAGGTGGTCGCCTCTCCGCCCGTCGTCTCGTACCACCTCAACCAGGTCTCACCGCAGCGACCGGCCGGCGGGCGCCGCTCACGTTCCTTGCTGCCGCTCGTCGTGGCCGCCGTCGTCACGTCCGCGATAGCCGTGGTCGCCGTGATCGTCGCGACCCGTGATCGCCCCGAGGCCCCGCCGGCGGACATGACGGAATCGTCAGCGATTCCGCCGCCGCCCCCGCCCACGTCGCCGGGCTCGGCAGCCGCGTCCGCGGCGCCGCCCGCCCTGGCGGCAGGCGGCGTCAGCAAGCCGATCCAGCTCACGCTGGACGTCCAGCCGAAGTTCGCGCGCGTCTACCTCGACGGCGTCTTGCTGACGACGTCGGCGCGGGTTCAGAGCCTTCCGCGTGACGGCCGGAAGTACGTCGTCCGCGTCGAGTCGCCGGGCTACGTCCCGCGCGAGACCACGTTCGAGGCGAACGCGGACGTCCGCCTCGTGATCTCGCTCAACCGCATCCCGCCGAGGCGGTGATCCGCCCCGGCGTTCGAAGCGAGCGCGGCCCTCAGGCCGCCGGCTGATCGCGCGCGGCCTCGCCGCGCTCCCCGACGATGGACGCGGCGGCGACAGGGAAAAACGGCCGGAAGAAGAGGTACAAAACGGGCAACGTGCCGAGCAGCCGCGCCATCGCGAGCCCGGCGAGCTCGTAGGGGCGCTCTTCCACGCGGCTGCACGGAGCGAACACCGCCTTCGTCTGTCGTGACCAGAGCCCTGTATACCAGCGCAGCACGGGGATACGGCGCAGCGCCACGATGAACAGGGGCTCGCGAGGCGGCGGGGTCTCCACCCAGGCCTTCGCCGACTTGGCCCCGGCGAAGACGGTGAGCCAATAGAGACTCCACAGAAACGTGACAAATCCGTAAGCATACGAGCCGACGACCGGCACCACGAGGACGACCGCCATGACCGGCAGGCCCGCGGCGAACATCCGGAACCCCCGAACCTTGCGCTTCACCTTGTTCCACAGCCAGCGCAGGTCGAGGCGCACCCGCGGCACGGCCTCGGGGTCTTCGGGCTCGATTCCGGCCAAGAGCGCTGCGTCGCGTCCGACCTGATCGTGGTGCTCCCGAGAGAGGGCGATGACGACGCCTTCGACGAGCGTGAGCGTGCCGAAGAGCACGTACACGAGCCCAGCCGCGATCCTCCACTCTTCGTCGAGGCGGGAGCCGATGGTGCCGGGCGGGGGCTCGCCGGAGTGGATGCTCAGGCCGGCTTCCGACCAGGCCACGGTCGTGCCCGGACGGCTCATGAGCCAGAGCGCAAAGAAGAAGACGAGGCCGGCGAGGAGCGCACCGACGGTGACGGTGATCGCCGCCTGTGCCCAGGTGACCCTGCGATAACGGCGCGCCGCGGCGGTGTCCGCGAGCACCTTTCGACGCAGCTCGACGGGCAGGAGGAGACCGCGGCGCACCCGCGCGAGCCGACCGGCCAGCGAGATCGTCATGGGGCGTGGTTCCTCGCCAGTCGCCTCAATGCAGATCCGGCTGCGCGACCTGGTCGCCGACGACGAGCGCGGGCGGCGATCGCACCGCGCCGGGATCGAACCGCCAGAGCTCGGCCCCGTTCGCGGCGCGGCACACCATGGTGAAATCCGTGCTGAAGGTCGCCGTGCTCGCGGAGCCGACGGACCAGATGACGCGGCCGTCCTGGTCGATACACGCGGCGCCGTTTGTGCCGTTCACGTACAGCTTGCCTGCGTTCACGACGCCGTTGCCCGCCTGGAAGGGCAGGTCGACCGCCCCGATCATGGTCCCCGAGGCGAAGTCGACGCAGAGCACCTGCGCGTGTGTGATGACCATCAGCCGCTGACCGACGCGGAACAGGCGGCGCGCCGAGGCCGGAATCTCGAGACGCCAGAGCATCACACCTGTCTCGGCCTGGACGGCGAGCAAGCTGCGCGCGAGCGTCATGACGAGGATGTGCGAGAGCGGATCGGCGATCGTCATCCGCGCACCCTACCGCGCCTGCCCGCGCGGCGGATCCGCCGCGTGCTCACCGGTAGGCCGACTGGCTCGTGCGCTCGCCGCGGGTCTCGAGCGCCCAGGCGAAGAAGGCCTCCAGGCCCGGCATCCAGGCGCGTGGGTCCTCGTGCCAGCCATCGGCTCGAAGGACGACGGTGGTGCCTTCGATCTGGGCCTCGGCGAAGTGGCTCGCCAGAGCGGGAGCGGCCTCCGCGAGCGTCGCCTCGGCGAGCTTCGACAGCACCTGCGACGGCAGCGGCATCGCGCGGAGATCGACGCTCCACTCGACCCCGACCGGGCGCGCCTCCTCCCATACCGCGCGGAGCGACGCCTGGAGCGCGCGCTCGTCGCCGCCGAGGACACGCGCCGCGAGGACGACGCCGTGGAGCGCCGGCCGGCTCGGCACGAGGAGCGCGCGCTGCTCGGCGGCCATCGCTTCCCACGCGCGCCGATCGATGGCGGCAGGTGGTGGCAGCGCGGCGACGGCCTCGAGGACCTGCTTCGCCTTCGTGACCGCCAGGCGTGCGACGCCCTGGTACGTGCTCTCGCTGTCCTCGTGGATGGCCAGGTGGAACGCGAGCCGGTGATCGGCGAGGCGGATGTCCGCCGCGTCCTCCAGGTTGGCCGTCACGGCTTCGACGAAGGCAGCCACCGCGGCGTCTTCGATGGGGGCCGAGCCGTCCTCCTCCGCGCGCCGGAGCACGTAGTCGCGGCCGAGAGCCTCGGGGAGCAGGGACGCGCCGCCGAGGTCGAACAAGCCCTTCTGCCTCAGCGTCAGACCGAGATCGACGCTCGGCAGCTGCAGCTCCACCTCCACCCCGAGGCGTGACCCACGGGGGCTGTCGACGACTCGCGTGTGGAGCGCACCGAAGTCCCCCTCCACGAGGACTGGGTACTGGCCCAGCCGCAGGCCGGGCACGCGCGCCATCGCCTGCGCGAGCAGTTGCATGCGCTCGCTTCCCACCACCATCGTGCTGGAGGCGCCGTCCACCTGCGAGCCGAAGGGCAAGAGCTCGATGGGGATGACGAAGGAGGGATCGGTTCGCCAGGGAACATCGAGGCGCACGGCGAGCACGAGATCGTGATCGATGAATCCGTTCGTGAACGTCGGAGGGAAGGCGGCGTCGACACCAATTCGAAAAGGTACGCTCCGTCCTCCCTGGAGGTCTGCTGCTGCCCAGCGATATCGGGCCGACGAGTGCTCGCGCCGATCGCCGCGGGCAAACGCGATCGTCGCGTAGTCGGTGATGCCGAGCTCGATCCCGTCGAATGCGCCCTCCTCGGCGCCGCGTACGGCGACCGATCCCTCGAGGTGGCCTCCCTGGACGACAGTCGTCGAGCTCAACGCGATCTCGACGATGAGCGAAGGGTGGAACGAGGGGTCCGATCTCACCAGCGCCGGCGTCGCGACGGCGCGTCGAGGTGGAAGCGCGATCACCGGGGAGAACGACGCGTCGGGGTCGATCGCCCAGTCCACGTCCAGCCGGACGCCGATCTTGTGCTCGATCGAGCAACGGGGGCCGTCGAGCGCCGGCGGGAGCCAAGGGGGAAGGTCGATGTCGAAGGGGAGCGCGTGGGCTCCGCGGGGCAGCGCACCCGCGAGCCGTGACGAGAGGCTCTTCGAGAACACCGTGGCGCGCTTGACGGTGCGGTTCTTCCCCGAGCCGTAGACCGCGCGAGCCTCGGTCTGGAAGACCAGCTCGAGCGCTTCGGCCCGCGGAATGTCTTCGGGGGCGTCGACCGTCACCGTGCCGGTGAGGCGCGTGCCCGCGACGGCGGGCTGCGCCAGCGAGAGCGCGAAGGTGCACTTCGGGAAGAGGGCCATCGGCCAGGGAGCTTACTTCGCGACGTGCCCCCAGCGAACGAGGTCCGCCATCGTGTCCAGGATGGAGGCCTTCGCGGGACGGAACGACACCCCGAGCTCCTTCTGCGCCTTCGTGTTGTCGTACCGGGGGACGCGCCCCACGTGCGTGCGTAGGTAGGAGCCGACGCCTTTCGGCTGGAGGTACGACGAGAGCCTCACCGCGAAGTCTCCGACGGCGCAGTCGAGGCCGAGCTTGGGCAGCTTGTGCCCCTTGCTCCAGCCGTCTTTGTCGAGGAGGTCGACCACGTCCCGCATGGCGATCGTCTCGCCCGCGGCGATGTAACGACCGCTCGCCTTCGGGCTCTCGAGGGCGCGAACGTGCGCGTCCGCCACGTCCCGCACGTCGACGAAGCCCCACGTGAGGTTCATCACCCCGGGGTAGGTGCCCTTCAGCAGGTCGACGAAGAGCTGGTTCGAGGTGTTGATCGCCGGCATGAGCGATGGGCCGATGACGAGGAACGGGTTGATCACGACGAGGTCGAAGGCCGGCTTCTCCTCCTTCACGAAGTCCCAGGCCGCGCGCTCCGCGAGCGTCTTCGAGAAGTAGTAGGGGTTCCGCTCGAGGCTCGACCTCGTGTTCCAGTCCTCCTCGGTGAGGACGTGGTCGCTCTCCGGCTCGTCCGTGATGGCCGCCATGGACGAGGTCACGATGACCCGCTTGACGGAGCTCGAACGGGCCGCCGCCAGGAGGACGTTGCGGGTGCCCTTCACCGCCGGGTCCACCAGGTCCTTCTGAGGGTCCTTCGCGTCGAGCACGTAGGGGCTCGCGGTGTGGAGCACCGCGTCCACCCCGGATGCGGCGGCGTCGAAGGCGCCGTCGGTCAAGAGGTCCGCCTCCACCAGCTCGAGCCGATCCGCCGCGCCCGCGAGCTCCCGCAGCGGAGCCAGCTCTTTCGTCTTCTTCAGCGAGCGGACGGTCCCGCGGACGCGGTGCCCGTGGGCGAGGAGCTCCTGGACGATGTGGCTGGCGATGAAGCCGGACGCGCCGGTGATCAGGACGTTCATGATTGAACCAATCTGGTCAATGTGGTTCAACTTGTCAAGGTGTGCTAGGTTCCGCCCGTGGCCTCGAAGAGCGAGGACAAGCGCCGTCGCATCGTTGCGGCGGCGACGAGCCTCTTCAACCGGTACGGTTTCAAGCGGACGAGCGTCGATCAGCTCGCGGCCGAGGCCGGCGTCGCCAAGCCCACGATCTACGCGTACTTCGACGACAAGGAGGCCATCTTCCGCGCCGTCGTGGAGGCGGTCTGCGACGAGATGGTCTCCGGGGCCAAGGACGCGAGCGCGCGTGACGCGCCGATCGAGGACCGGCTCGCCGCGATGCTCTCGGCGAAGCTCACCCGCTACTTCGAGCTCGTGCTCGCCTCGCCCCACGCGGCGGAGCTCGTCGACTCCCACGGGACCATCGGCGCCGAGATCGTCCAGCGCGCGGACCGCGCCTATCTCGCGCTGCTCGTTCGGGTCATCGAGGAGTCCGAGCTCGATCCGAAGCGAACGAAGCTGAGCGCGACCGCCGCGGCGCAGCTCCTCTTGCGCGCGGCCTCCGGCGCCGCCTACGACGCGAAGACGCCGGCCGCGCACAGACGGCACGTCGCCGAGATCGTGCGCGCAATCGTCGCAGGGATGCGCGGCGCGCACTGACTGCGTGCGGACGTTCCCCCTCGAGAGAACGTGCTCTCGGTGCTAGCCTCTGAGCTCGACGAGGGGATCACGAGGACGATGGGCAAAGTCACCGCGCTCATGATGGATGTCATCACCGAGAAGTCCGGGCACACGATCGTGCCCAACGCGGTGAGCGTGTGCCTGACGCCCTGCGCGCCGAGCCCGGTGCCCATCCCGTACCCGGTGGTGGGCAACGCGGTGGAGGGGATCACCGACCCTCCGATGCGGACGAAGGTGGAGGGGCAGAAGTTCGCGACGACGGGGTCGGTCATCAAGACCTGCCACGGCAACGAGCCCGGCACGCTGAAAGAGACGTGCAGCCTGAACACGGCGGGGCCGTGTTTCATCATCATGGGCGCGCCCATCGTGCTCGCCGAGCTGGGGATGATGGGCATCACGGGCGCGCTCTGCATCTCGAACAAGGCGATCACGGTCGGAGCCGGAGGGAGCGCGAGCGGCGCGGGAGGCGCCGGCGGGCCCGGTGGTGGCGGTGGCGGCGGCGGCGCCGGCGGTGCGGGGCCTTCTGGACCGAGCGGCCCGTCGAACGGCGGCGGCGGCGGCGGCGGGAGCAACAGCGGCGCGAGCGCGAGCGCGGCGAGCCCGGGCGCGCGAGGCTCCGGCGCAGACGCGGCGCCGGGCACGTCGTCGGGCCCGCCCGGTCAGCACCAGTGTCAGAACGGGCACCCGGTCGACATGGCGACGGGCCACGTGGTGGACGAGGCCGTCGACCTCGAGATCGCCGGCCTGATCCCCTTCGTCTTCAAGCGCTACTACTCGTCGTCGCGCCGGAACGACGTGCGCGCCACGCTCGGCCCCGGCTGGGCGCACAACTGGGAGATGGCGGTCTGGGAGGAGGGGAAGGTCACGGTGCTGCGCGACGCGCAGGGCCGCAGCATCTTCTTCGAGCAGATCCCGGTGGGGGGCAGCACGTTCCACCGCGGCGAGCGGATGGAGCTGAAGCGGCTCACGGCGGACCGGTGGGAGATCTTCCACCTGGAGACGCGGTGGACGTATCGGTTCGAGTCGTTCGAGGCGGGGGGACAGGCCGCTCTGCGGCACGTGCGTGACGCGTGGGACAACAAGATCGAGCTGCTCCACGAGTCGGGGCGGCTCACCGCGATCGTCGACACGGCCGGGCGCGAGATCCACGTCTCGTGGCAAGGCCAGCGCCTCACGCGCCTCGACGTGCGCGCCTCCGGGCAATCGGAGCAGACGGTCGACTACCTGTACGACGAGGCGACCTGCCTCGCGGCCGTGACCGACGCGCTCGGACACAGCGAGACGTTCGAGTACGACGCCCAGCGACGCATGGTGGCGACCACGCTGAAGACCGGCGTCACCTTCCGCTACGAGTACGAAGCGGACACAGGCCGCTGCAGCCGCACGTGGGGGCCGAAGGGGCTCTACGATCTCACGTTCACCGCCGATCTCGAGAACGGTAGGTCGACCGCCAGCGGCGAGGAGCCGCGTGTCTACACGCTCGACGAGCGCGGGCACGTGACACGCGAGGCCCTGCCGAGCGGCGTCGTGCTGGAAGAGCGAGCGTACGACGAGGACGGCTACCTGATCGCGAAGACGAACGGCGCCGGCGAAGGCACGAAGTACTGGTATGACGCGCGCGGTAGCCTAGTCCGCGAGGTGGACGCGGAGGGGGCGGCGACGGTTTTCGAGCGCAACGAGCTCGGGTTGATCACCAAAGAGACGACGGTCGACGGCCAAGTTACCGTCCATCACTACGACGCCAGAGGCGCTCTCACGAGGACCATCGAGCCGACCGGCCAGCAGCTCGTATTCAGCTACGACGACCGCGGCAGGCTCGTCCGCAAGGACTCGGCTTCGGGAACCATCGCGTCATACGAATACGATGGCTTGCACAACTGCGTGGCCGAGACGGTGTGGGGCTCTCGATCCACCTACGCCCACGACTCGCTCGGACGGACGGTCTTGCGGAAGGACGCGCTCGGGCGGACCGAGCGTCTTGTTCGCGACCGGCTCGGGCGTCCGACCAACATGATTCTCGCCGACGGGGCGAACGTCCGGCTCCAGTACGACGCGCTCGGAAACTTGATTGAAGAGGTTGACCCGCTCGGCGGCGTGACGGCCATCTCGCGCGTCGGCATGGGCAAGATCTCCCGCGTCCGTGATCCGGACGGGGGAGTATGGAAGGTCGACTATACCTCCAACGAGCGCATCAAGCGGATCACCAACCCACGCGGCGAATCGTTCGAATACGGCTTCGACGAGGCCGGGCGCGTCGTCTCCGAGAAGACGTTCGAGGGCCGCGAGATCCGGTACGAGCGAGATGCCGCCGGGCGCGTGGCGACCATCAAGCTGCCCGAGGGGTTCCGTCGATTCACCTACGACCGGTGTGGGCGCGTGCTGACCGACGAAGCGGACGACGGTAGCGTGGTCGCCTTTCGTCGAGACCGGGTCGGTCGCGTTCTCGAAGCGCGTCTGTCGGGACCCCACGGCGCCAGGAGCACGCGCTTTGAACGCGACGCGTTCGGCGAGGTGACGCGAGAGATCCAGGACGACGCGGTCGTCGCATTCGAGCGTCAGACGGACGGACGGGTCACCGGCCGTACGCTCCCGAACGGCACGCGCACGGACTACGCCTACGGACCGAGCGGCGAGCTGGTCGGTTGCGCCCATGACGGTCACGCGTTCGAGATCTCGAACGACCTCGCGCGCCGCCCTGCCGTCGTCGCCGACGCGTCGGGCCGCTTTCGGCTGCAGACGGCCTACGACCCGTGTGGTCGCCTCATCGATCAGGCCCTCTCGCTCGCCGAGGGCGGCACGGCCTTCCGGCGAACGTACCATTACGACCGCAATGGTCGAGTCGAGCGAGCCCTCGACGAACGCTGGGGCGGGACGGACTACCGCTACGACGCGCTCGGTCGACTGCTGGGTGCGTCGACTGGGCTGCCCGGCGCGCGCTCGAGCGCGGCCTTCGAGTACGACGCGGCGGGCTCCCTCGTTCAGGCTCTGCGTGGCGTCTCGTCGGGGGCACGGTCGGCTTGGAAGGTCGGTCCGGGCAACGTGCTGCTCGAGACCCCTGCCGCGAAGTACGTCCACGATCGGCGAGGTCGCCGCATCGGTGTGCGGGACCTCACGAAGCCCGACGAGATCGGCGCGGTCACCCAATACCGCTGGGATGCGCGCGATCGGTTGGTGGAAGCTCACCTCCCGGATGGCCGGCGTGTCGTCTACGACTACGACGCGTTCGGACGGCGAGTCGAGAAGCGCGTATTCGCGCGTGGCGGCTCCATGCCCGAGCGATCGGTGCGGTACGTGTGGAGCGGCAATGTCCTCGCGATGGAAGCCGAGAAGAGCGGGCCGGTGCGCACGTTCGTGCACCGGCCAGGCAGCTTCGAGCCCTTGCTCCAGCAAGAGCGTGGAGAGGTGTTCCTTTGCGTCACCGATCAGGTCGGCGTCGTTCGGGAGCTGATCGACCGGGCCGGGCGGGTCGCGTGGAGTGGTCGGTTTGACCCGTGGGGCCGGCTTGAGGAAGAGCACTCCGATCCGGCCCGCGTCAATGCGGAGCGGACCGTCTCGTCTCCGTTCCGCCTGCTCGGGCAGGTCTGGGATGAGGAGACCGGGCTTGCTTGGACGCATTTCCGTGTCTTCGATCCCGCGACGGGACGTTGGCTGAGCCCGGACCCGCTCGGGATCCGCGGCGGCCCGAACCTCTTCGCCTTCGACGGCTCCCCCACGGTCAGCGTGGACCCGTTCGGGCTCTCGACCGACGACCCACACTCACACGACGCCGAAGAGGGAGCGGATGAGCCCGTCTCGGCGGCTGAGAGGCGCCGGAGGAGCGAGGCCCAGCAAGCTCTGCGTTCGAACCGCGAGTTCCGCGACTGGTTCCACCGGGAGTACAAGCGGACCGAGGGGATAGGCTCGGGCGACCGACACAACCCCGACCTCTCGGACTCGCAAGTCGCAGATGCTTACGACGAGTGGCAGACGTCGGGCGGCGGGGGCGGCGGGGGCGGACGAGGGCGCAGCCGTGGCGGTCGCGGCGGACGCGGTCGTGGCGGACGCGGCGGCGGAGGAGACGACTGGTAATGTACTCGGTGATCCGTTTCACGACCGAAGCCGCTCGCGTCCAGGATCTCCTCGCGATCGGCGAGGAGATGAACCAGGTGGAGGAGGGGGTCTTCACCGGCCCGAGGCGAGCGGGGGACGGCTTCTCCTGCGACATCGAGACGTCCGACCTCTGGGCGCACCATCTCGAGGGTGTTCTCGACTTCCTCGACGTGCATGCGAGCTCCGTCCGAAGAGCGACCGCGCTCGGCGCCAAGGTCACCTTCGACGTGGCGATCGATCCGGAGGACCAGGCTGCTCAGAAGCACGCGCTCATCCTGCCGGCCGACGCCGAGCTCCTGGCGAAACTGGGCAATCTCGGTGTGAACATCGAGCTCACGATCTACCGGCCCCAGCTGGCATCCGACCCCGCGTGAGTCGCGTTCCTTCCGACGCCGGCGCCATCACGTAGATTTTGGACGATGCTGGTTCGGGTGAGCTTGGAAGTGGAGCTTGCGCGTCACGACTGGGGGCGCTTGCGCGCAGCAGGTAACGCGTCGGGGCTGCCCGATGCGTTCCGTGCGCTTGCCTCGGCGCCTGACGCGCAGGCAGCCGACGCGGCGTACTGGAGGATCGACAACACGGTGCTGGTGCAGGGCTCGCTGCACGAATCCGCCGAAGCAGCGGCGTCGGTCGGCGTGGTCGCGCTCGTCCACGCGACCCCGCCGGGCCGCGCCCGGCTGGTGGAGTTGCTCGGGCAGATCGCCGCCGGCGAGGCAGCGCCGAGCGAGACCGCGGCCGGCAACACGGGGCTCGCTGCGCGCTGCCAACACGAGGTGGCGCGCGGCTTTCCGGTGTACGTTGCGTTCCTGGGGTCGACCGACGAGCCCGACGAGCTTGCGTCCTGCATCGACCTCCTCGGCCTCGCAGCGCGCGCGGACGCCGCTTTGAGCTCCCAGGCCCGGTTCCATCTCGAACGGCTGCTCTCCCGGGGCATCCCCGCGGGGCTGGAGAAGCTCACACGCGGTTGGCTGGAGGAGCTCTCCTGAGCTCCCTGTCTGTCGCCGATGCCCCGCTCGGCCCTGAGCGGCTGGTGCCGGCGTCCCGCCCCCCCGTCTTCTTCGGGGGCGCGAGTTGACTGCGCTCGCCTACGTCCGCGCGCGGCCATGCCCGCGCCCGCTCTCCTTCGATATCGAAGCCGCGGTGCGTGCGCGCACGAACGTCCCTGCCTTACGGGTCGTCAGCCGACACGGCGAAGGCGGGTTGACGCTCGAGCCGTTCGTCGGCTCGGTGTCAGTCGCTGCGCTCCTCGAAGTGCGTCGGAAGGTCGACGATGCCGTTGCGGTCCTGCATGCGCTCGCCAGCGAAGCGAGGCGTGATGCCGACGAGAGCCTCATCGTTCGGCGACGTGAGGGCGAGCCCGAGGCTCCACCTACCGACGTCGGGCGCTCCGATCTTCGCAGGGCGCTCGACCGCTCGCCCGTGACGGTCCGCCTCGTCGGGGTCCTCCGGCGGTACCGCGCGCTCGTCGAGGTTGCGCTCTATGCGCCGGTTAACCTTGGCGACAAGGAAGCGTCAGGCTACTTCGCGGAGGTCGAGATCGTTGCCAGCAATCGTGCTCACGCCGAGTTGCTGCTGCGTGAGTCGGTCGCAAGTGAGGGGCGGGTAGCGAGCATCGAGTCGATCGAAGCTCTCGGTCTCGAGGAGGCCGCCGGGGCTGCTGTTCTACAACGTTCCGGTCGGTCGTACTTCGGCGGGTGAGCGCACAATTCTCCTTGGCGCAGCCGGCTGATCGCGTGATGAGCGCCGCGTGTCTGCCTCGAAGAACGACGACGAGCTCGAGACCTACGGCGCCATCCTGGCGGACCTCGCCCGAGGCGCGGACAGGACCGAGGTGCTCGCGGCGCATGGCCTCGACGAGGAATCGTTCGAGGCGCTCGAGGAACGCGCGCTCGCGGCTCTCGAAGCCGACGACTCGGACGGAGTGCCCGCTGCCGTGGTCCGCTTCGACGCGGCGATGCGGCGGCCGGGGCTTCCGTCCGCCTCGCAGGCCCCGACGCTCGAGGCGTTCGCGCAGGCCTACGTGATCGCGCAGGAAGGGGGAAACGTGGCGGAGCGGCTCAAGGAGCGCGGCTCCTCGCTGGACGTCCTGCTCCGCGGCAGCGAGCATTACGTCCCGCGTTTCGCGAAGGAGCCCGAGCTGGCGGATCGGTTCCGCGCGCTCGTCGCCCGGACCGGCCCCCCCAAGAAGCTCGGCTGAGCTGCGCGAAAAACGCCGCTGGAGAGGGCGGGCGCACTGGTGTACCAACTTGGGTGTGATCGGGATCACAAGCCAGGCTGGCTCGGGGAGAAGCGAAGACCAGGCGCCGGCGCTCGCGGAGCAGCTCGAGGCGCTCGAGCTCGCATTGAAGGGCCTCCACGCGTGCGGGCGCGCGCTCGTCATGGCGCCGCGATCGATCTTCGACCTGCGCCCCGCGGGCGGCGCGTGTGAGCGCGCGATCGTCGCCGCGCTCGACGCCTACGACGGCCGGCGGGAGGTCGTCACGTCCCTCACCGAAGCGGCGGCGGCAGCCGACGAGCTCGGCGCGGAGATCGACCGTGCGGTCGAGGTCGACCCCGGGCTCGAGCCGGCGGCGGATTGGGCGAAGACCGCCGCAGGGTGGCTGCGCAAGGCGCTGGCGTCGCCGAGCTCCGGTCGCTTGCCGATCCCTTCGCCGCTCGTCGCCAGCATGGAGCTGCCGTCGCTGCATCGGCCCGCGCGGCAGACGCTCCATCCCGTCTTCGTCATCGCGCCGCCTGTCGCGCCCCCGCCCGCGCCGCCGCTGCCGGTCGATCCGTCGTTGCCGCCCGCCGAGCGCCTCGCGCTCGTGAAGGCCCGCGCCAAGGAGCGTCAAGCGGCGGCGGAGGAGCGGCGCGCCGCTCGCGAATCGAAGCGCGCCGAGGGCCACAAGCGCGCGCAGGTCGAGGAGCCGCCGCCGGGCTTCGTCGCCGGCAAACACCGCGCGCTCACCGTCGACGAAGCGGTCGTCGAACGCGGGCGCCGCTGCTTCGAGGACATCGCCGCCCTCGGGATGATGCGTGCGCCGCAGCTCGGGGAAGAGTGGCGGACCATGGCCACGATCGATGCGCGCCTCCTGGCCGCGGTGGACGCGATCGTCGGGCTCGGCCCGGCGGCGCTCGGCGCCATCGAGCGCTTCGTCGTCGACGCCCCGGCAAAGGACCCGACACGTGGCTTCGCGGCCGCGATCATCGGCGGCTCTCTCGAGGGCCGCGACGGTCTCGCCGTTCTCGAGCGCTGCGCGGCCTTCCTCGGTATGGCGGAGGTGGAGAACGCGCGGGCCGTGGGCGAGGGCCTCGCCCTCGCCCCGAGCCCCGACATCGCCGTGCTCCTCAGGCGATGGCTCCTCGACGAGACTCCGGCGTACCGCGCCATTGCGATCGATGTCCTCGCCAGGCGGGGCGACGCGACGAAGGTCGAGATCTCACGCGCCCTCGCCGACGACGCGCCCGAGGTCATCGCGGCCGCGCTCATTCCGGCCGCGCTGGCGCGCGTCCCCGAGCTCTCGGGCCGCGCGGAGGAGCTGCTCACGCATTCGTCCGATGACGTGATGGCCGCGCTCGCCTGGGCGCTCGTGCTCGGCGAGGCCCCGTTTGCGGTCTCCAGGCTTCGAGACTGGCTCGGCACCCCCCGCGAGGAGCACGCGCTCTTTCCCGTGGCGCTGGCCGGCGAGCGTGACGACGTGGAGGGGATCGTCCAGCTCGCCGAGAAGAAGATGACGAAGGCGCGAATCACCGCGCTCGGATATGGCGGCGCGGTCTCGTCGCTTCCGCTTCTCCTGCGTGTGCTGCGCGACGGGAAGGACGACGAGCTGAAGCTCGCGGCGGCCTTTGCGCTGCTTCGGCTCACCGACGCGCCGCTCTTCGACGACACCACGATCGCGCCCGAAAAGATCGACGTGCCGGAGCCCGACGAGCCGGACGACCCTTCGCCTGGTCGCGTCTCCGTGGCCAAGCGCATCTCGGATCCCCGTGATCTTCCCTCGGACGGCTCGCCCGATCGCGCCGTCTTGCCCTCGGTGGACGCCGGCCGGTGGCAGGCGTGGCTCGCGGAGCGCGAGCCCTACCCCGAGCAACAGCGACTCCGACGGGGCAAGGCCTACACGCCCGCGCTCAGCTTGTTGGAGCTTGCTGACTATGCCGTGACACCCTTCGAGCGGACCGTTCTGTACCGGGAGCTCGTGCTCAAGACCGGGGACGCGCTGCCGTTCGAGGTTCGCGACTTCGTCAAGGTCCAGGCGGCCCGGCTCGACGCGTGGGCCGAGCCTGCGCGGCGTGGCTCGTCCCAGCCCGGGAGCTGGGGTCGAGCCCGCCGGCGGGGTTGAGCGCAGCGCTCGCCCCCATGACGACACCGTTACGCGGAAGCGCGTAATCGCGGTGGCGCGGCGCGGTCCGGCTTGTCGGTCCCAGACGCGACCCATAGGGTCGCCGGCTGGACGAGCCCGATGTGCCCCGAGGCAACCCCGATCGCCGAGCCGCGGCTCGTCGGCCCCCCGGGGCTGCCGGTCGATGCACGTGGCTACGTGCATCCGCGCACCGAGCACGAGCTGCAGCTGGTCGTCGCGCACGCGCGCGCCAACGGCTTGTCCGTGCGTGTTCGAGGCTCCGCGCACTCGGTCCCCGCGGCCATCCACAGCGACGCGAGGCTGGCGGGGCGGGGCAAGGCGATCGAGCTCCTCTTGGACCGCTACGACCGGGTCCGCTTCGACGATGCGAACATGCAGGTGACCGTGGAGGCGGGGTGCCGGTTCGGTCACGACCCGCGCGACCCGACCATGCGGTCGTCGGTGGAGGGAGGCCTGTGCCACAAGCTCCAGCAACGCGGGTGGGCGTTGCCGATCCTGGGGGGCGTGTCTCACGTGACGGTCGCCGGGTTCCTCGCGACGGGCTCGGCCGGCGGCTCGGCGTCCCACGGCTTCCATGACGCGGTGGTGTCGCTGCGGCTCGTGGACGGTCGAGGGCGCATCCATGTCCTCTCGAGGTCTCACGATCCAGAGCGGTTCCACGCCGCGCTCGTGTCGATGGGGCTCTTCGGCATCGTCTCGGCGGTGACCTTGCAGTGTGTGCCGAGCTACGACGTGCAGAGCTACGAATCGATCGTGGCAGCCCAGCGGGCTCCATTCCGAATGACTGATCCAGGGCCCGATGGCCTCGAGTCGTTCTTGCGGCAGAGCCCGTTTGCGCGCGTCTTGTGGTGGCCACAGCGCGGCGTCGACAAGCTGGTCGTCTGGGCTGGGAGGCCGATGACGGACGAGGACTACGACACGTCGACCGGTCCTCGCTGGGCGATGGATCCGGTGCCCTACTCGGCTTTCGAGCCCCTGTTCGGCACCGACCGACCGACGCAGGCCGCGGCGGCGGTGGCGCTCGCGGCGCTCGGCGGGTGGCGAGGCGGGCTCCGGCGTATGGCCGGAGAGCGGCTGGGTCGGGGGATCGCAGGTCTCGCGGACAAGTTGGGAGCGCGACGCCTCGAGGCAGCGATCACGTCGAGCTTCTCGCCCGAGGACACCCGCGGGCCACGGCGGTTCCGTGACGTGTGGTGGCGTGCGCTCCCGATGGACGACGGAATCGACGATCGTCTCTTGCCCACGACCTTCACGGAGCTGTGGCTCCCGCTGAGCCAGACGGCACAGGCAATGGAGCGCCTCCGCGACCTCTACCAGCGTCATCCGGAGGCTGCTGGGTGCTTCGCCGTCGAGATCTACGCTGCAGCGGAGAGCCGGGCGTGGATGTCGCCCGCGTACGGGGGCCCGGCCGTACGGCTGAATGTCTTCTGGTTCCAGCACCACGCCGGGGATCCGCGGACCGAGCTGTTCCCCCCGCTGTGGGACGCGCTGTCGGACTTGGGGGCGCGCGTGCATTGGGGGAAGCTCTTGCCGACGGCGTCGGCGCGCGAGATCGGGCAGGCGCTTCGGTCTCGTTATCCGCGCTGGCAAGACTTCCTGCGCGTCCGCCAGGAGCTCGATCCCGACGGCCTCTTCCTGACCGCCTACTGGCGCAACATCCTCGGTCTCGCGGACGAGAGCCCGACCGAAGAGAGCTCGCCGTTGCCGGGCCCGTTCGCCTTCGACGCGCCAAGAGGCCCGGGCCGGAAGGGCGCCCCGCTCTTCCGGCTGGGCCACGCCGACGCCGGCTTTCTCCATTGCGCCCGCAAGACGCTCGACCTCAGGAGCTACGTACCGGCGCCGCCGTCCGCTGCATACGCGCTGGTCGCGTCGGCGGTGCAGCGCGAATGGGTACCGGGCTTCCGCCGTCGCGATTGGATCACCGAGCCCGGCGTCGCGCCTGACGCCGTCGTCGACGAGGTGTTTTCGTTCGGCACCGTGCGCGTGCACGTGCTCGACGGCTCGCCCGGTCGGCGGTGGCTCGCGCGCATCGTCGCGGCAAGCGTGCCGGTCGTGTCCCGCATGCTCGTGTGCCTCGATTTCAGCGCCACTCCGGATGGCGGAGCCGACGTTCGCTGGCGGGTCGCCTACGATCCTTCTCTTGGCCTGCGACCTCTCGACGCCGTGATCGAGCACATGATCGCGGCCTGGCTGCGGCGTTGCTCGGAGGCACTGGCGTTCCGTCTCGGACGCGACGAAACACTCAGGCAGCGATCGATGGGGGTTGCGTCGTGCGTCGAGGCCCGTACCGAATCATGAGCGCGCCGTCGCCCTTGCCCCGACTTCGCGGACGTGGCCTCGAGATCGCTCGTGCGCTTGCGTCGTCCCCGCTTACCGGGCCCTTCGTCGCGCGCCTGGTCGAGCGGAGCCTGGGGATCTCGGCTCTGCGGCGCCTGCCGCGCTGTTTCTTCGGCGAGCTCCCCGATCGCGTGCGACCGATGGCATCGAGGCCCGCGCGACGCTGGGCGGCTGCCGGCCTGGAGGTCTGTCGTGTGGGGACCCACGCCTCCCTGGACGACTACGCGGAGAGCTATCGAAGCGGGGCCACCACGCCGACCGACGTGGTCGAGCGCGCCTTCGACGCCATCCACCGCCTCGGTCGCGGTGACCCCTCCTACAACCTGGCCGCCTGCCTGGCCCGCGACGTCGCGATGCGCGAGGCGGAGACCTCGACCCTGCGGATGTCGAAGGGGCCTCGGCCGCTCGAAGGGATTCCCTACCTCGCCAAAGACCAGCACGACGTCGCCGGTCTGGCGACCCGCCTCGGGTCGTCCCATCAGCCGGCGGCCGCGGCTCGCGATGCGACGACCGTCGCGCGGCTGCGAGCGGCCGGCGCGATCGTGATCGGCAAGTCCACCATGACCGAATGGGGGATCTCGCCGATCGGAAACAGCATCCACACGCGGCTCCCCCCCAATCCCTACGCGCCGCACCGCGCCGCCGGAGGCTCCTCGACCGGCTCGGCTGTGGCCGTCGCCCTGGGGGTTGGGCCCTTCGCGACGGCAGGCGACGCCGGCGGCTCGGTCCGAATCCCGGCCGCCTTCAATGGCGTCGTGGGGCTCAAGCCGACGTTCGGACGCGTGAGCCGGTTCGGCGAAGCGTTCGGCGGGTCCATGCACCACGTGGGGCTCGTGGCCACCTCGGCTCTGGATGTCGGGCGTGTGCTCGACGTGATCGCCGCCACGCCGGACCCGGCCGATCCGCTCACCCTCGACGCCGAGCCTCCTTGGGCAGGGAGCTTCGTCGCGCGACTGGGAGATGGGGTGGACGGTCTACGAATCGGCGTGGACGAGACGATGTGGGACGGCACCGAAGGCCCCGTGACCAGCGCCTGCCGATCCGCATTGGCTGCGCTGGAGCGGGAGGGAGCCGTCTTGGTCCCCATTCGTATCCCCCTCGCGAAGCACGCGGCGGCGATCGGCATCGCAACGATGGGCTGTGAGGGCGTGGCGTTGGCCCGGGATGTCGATGGAGAGGAGCTGGAGGGGCTCGCCCCGGACATTCAATTGGCGTTTGCGATCGCGGGGGGGATCACGGCCGGTGACTACCTCGAGATTCAGCGCCTGCGCGCGGGGCTCCGGGGACAGGTCGCCAGCGCCCTGTCGATGTGCGACGTGATCGCGTCGCCCACGGTGCCGCGAGGTCCGCCTCGGCTGACCTCGGAGGAGCGGAGGTCGTCGTTCAGTGACGGCGTGCTCATCGGTGCCCTGTGTCGCAACACCTTCCTCGCGAATCTCACCGGTTTGCCGGCCGCGAGCGCGCCGGTCGGCCTGGACGCCGAGGGGATGCCCATCGGGTTGCAGATTCTCGGCGGCGCGTGGGACGAGGCCGGTGTCCTGGCCGTCGTGGCGCATGTAGAGCGATGCGGCGTCTCGAGCTTGGCGCGGCCCAGCGCGGCCATAGATCTGGTTCCTCGCGGCGCATGGTCGCCCGGCGAGCCGATCGACCCGCCCTCGCCGGCGAACCAAGGCTCCGCAGCCGACACAGCAGCAGAATAGGAGATCGAAATGAACGACGAGCGGTTCCCCTGGGCGACGTGGCGCACCATTGCGAAGGCGCAGACTGCCCTCTGCGCCGCCGGCGGCGCGGTGGCGATGGCGACGCCAGGCCTGTTGATTCGGGCGCTCGGCGGAGCGCCTTCCGCGACGGGCACCCTGTTCGCCCGGGCATTCGGGGCCGGGCTGTTGCACGTCGCCTGGGCTCACAATGGCCTGCGTGCGACGAACGAGCCCGGCGCGGTGCGAGCCATCGCGAGAGCGAACCTGATGGAGGATGCGCTCTTGACCATCCTGGCGGCGCGGGCGATCAAACGGGGGACCTTCGGTGCCCCCGCGTGGCTGCTCGTCGGCGCGTTCGCAGGCGAGGTAGCGCTGAACGCGTGGCTGCTGCGCCGGTTCGAGGAGCCAGGGGCGGAGACCGTCAGCGCCGGGCCGTAGCGCGCGCTTCGGCCTCTCGCTCTGTGGCCCAGATGGCCTCGAGCCTGTCGCGGGTGACGGTGAGTCTGCTCCCCATCGTCCGCGACATCACCATCGTGAGGAACCTGTCGCCGAGCGTCAGCGCGCGGAGCCGGGCCTCGACGTGGTAGCGAAACGTCACGCGTGTCGACTCCGCGTCGAGCGCCTCGTATCGCCAGGAGCCCGCGAAGCTCCTGAACATCCACGGTCCGCGGGTCATCTTGACCGCGACCCTGTCCGGTCTCTGGAAAGAGACGTATTCGGTCTCCATTCCACGGCCAGCCCTGTCCACGCAGAACGCGCGGACGCCGAGCCCGGCCGCTTCGGCCTCGACGAGGCGCGCCTCGCAGAGGAACGGGTCCCACTCGAGCCGCCGACCATAGTCCTGCATCAGATCGAACAGCCACACCTGGGGCGCGCGGACCACGATGTTGTGCTCGAACGTGGGCACCTCGTCCTTCTAGACAGCTGTATCCGGGCGCCGCCACTTCTTTGGTATTGTCGGGGCCTCAGAAAGGAATCACGAGCTTCTTGAGGTCGTCGAGGGCAGGCCACTTCTCCGCGCCGAGCTCAGCGAATCCGGGGAAGCCAGCGAAGTCGGTGAGCGCCCAGCGAAGGTAGGCGAGGAGCGTTGGCGGCCGCTTCGCGCTCGGATCACCCTCGGTGAGCTCGCCATTCGGATCGTCGGATGGGATTGCAACGCAGGTCTCCGGCGAGCCCGAGTAGCCGGCCTTGTGGTAGGCGTCGGGCCACACGGGGACGCGAACGCCAAACTCGTCCTCGGCGTCGTCGAGGCGCTGGAGGACGTCGGCGGGCGAATAGAGCACGATCGGATCGGTCATCCAGACGCCGCCGGGGCCCTCTTTCGCACCTGGCAACATCAGGCACGCGGTGACGGGCCAATCGGGATGACTCCCGGTCAGATCGTACGAGCCGACGGTCTCCCACGCAGCACGGAGCGCCGGTGGAAGCGGCCCGACGCGCGCTTCGATCGCCTCGACCTCCCGCGATACGCCCGGGAGCGGGGGGACGAAGGCGCGCTTCGGGTGCGCGAACGCGTAGCCCTGGCTGCGCAGCACCTCGACGATGGCGTCGACGGTGTCGCGCACCGTGATCATGGTTGAGGCGAAGTCGGCCATGCCGCTCGATCAGACCTTCTCGCCCAGGCCCTGGAGTACGAAGATGGGCTGCTTCATCTTCTTGTTGGGCAGCCACCTCCGGGCGAGCTCCGCCCAGCGTGGGTCTTGCTTGGCCCATCCGCGGACCGGGGCACCCCCGGTGCCGGCGAGGTCGCGCCCGAGCTCGTAGAGGAGCTCCTCGGTATCGGCCTCTGCGCCCGGCTGCATCAGGCGATCGCCATTCAGGCGCTCCCACGCCTTCGTCGGATCGAGCATCAGCACCGCGTGGATCGCGCTCTGGCGGATGGCCGCGTCCGCGTCGTCGAGGTAGCGGGCCATGAATTCGAGATCCTCGCGGTGGCCCGCGTCGATGAGCCCGCCGGCAGCGCGACCCCGAATGCCGTCGTCCGGGCTCGTCTCCATGAGCTTGCGGCCGGCCGCCCTTGCCCGCTCCGAGCCCGTCGAGAGCAGGAAGGTGACCAGATCCTCCGCGATCCGGAGCTCGTCGGGGTCGACGGTGTCCAGGAGCTCTTCGCGCTCTGCTTCGGCGGCATCGATCGCGTCCGGCGGGAGGTTGGCGAGCGACTCCCGGGTGGGAGGAGAGCGATGCAGGTCATAGAGGGGCGACGCGACGAGGCGCTCGTACGCCAGCGCTTCACGGCCCGTGTAACCATTCTTGCCGTAGAGGTGCGACGCGTAGGGGTGGGAGAGCAAGAAGCGAAAGCTCGCCTCGGTCGACAGCGGCGCGACCATCTCGTAGGCCAAGTTCCGCAGGCGTTGCCACGGTCTCGTAGCCTCGATGCTCGTCGCCAGGGCGACCACCGACTCTGCCGGGAGAGACCTCCCCAGCATCTCGGCCGCAACGTCAAAAGCTGCCGGATCTCCCGCGTCGAGCGCGGCGCGGAGCTGCTCCAGCGAGAACACTTCGGCGGCTGGTCGAGTCTTCGGACTGACCGAGAGCGCCTTTGCGTACACGGGATAGGTGGCCTCGTGGAGCGCTCGGTCCAGCGCGTCCGTCGGCGCCTCCGCCCACTTCGCGGCGATGGCCCGAAGCGCGGCGGTATGGTCGAAGGCTTGGGGCAAAAGGGTCATGGCTCAGGAGCCGGGGCGCGAGTGGCGTCGAAGTCAGGGGGGAGCGAGCTCATGGGCGTAGCGTGCAGAGCGGCCTTCAGCCGACGCCCGCCGCGAGCTCGTCGAGCGCGTCGAGCCGCTCGGGCAGGCCGGTCAGGATCTTCACCCAGCGGCCGAACGTCGTTTGGTCCGCGCCGGGGCGCTGGAACGCCGGCTTGACGGTCCCTTCGATGGCGACGCCGTCATTCGCGAAGAAGTGCACCGCGTATTCGAACGGCGGCTCGCCGTGCGGCGTGCGCTCGCGCGCGTAGCGCGCCAACGCGCGCGCGATGGCCGCCTTCTCGCGCGTCTCGTCGCCCGCCGCGGCGACCAGCGCCTGCGCGAGCTCGGTGCTCATGTCTTCCCACACGGTCGAAGCGTTGGACATGGATGACAACCTCCGCGGCGGGCTTATCATCGGGCGCCCGGAGGGTCCACGAACGATGGCGACCACGAAGAAGGTGACGGCTGCGGCGAAGAAGACCGCACCGAAGGCTGATGCGAAGAAGTCTCCTGCGGCGGCCGCATCCGCTACGGCATCAGCGGGCAAAGCGCGTAATCTCACCTCCACCGCCTGGCCGGAGGGCTTTGGGCAGACACCAGCCGACGAGGACGCGTTCGCCCGCGGCTTCCCCCACTTGCGCACGATCGAGGACCGCGCGGCGCAGGACGTCGACAAGGTGGTGGAGGCGGCGCTCGGCGCGGCCGCACCAGTGCTCGACTTCGTCTGGCCCCGCGAGGTGGCGGCGCGCTTCGTCCGTGCGTTCGGCGGCGGTGACGCGAAGCCAGCCGGGCCGGTGGGCGACATCCGCCCGCTCGTGAAGAAGGCCATGATGCGCGAGGGCTCCGCGCGCGACTGGCGCATCGCCGATTTCGTCTTCCTGATCGAGGCGGAGGTCGGGGCCGACGCCGTGGCCGATGCGGTCCTGTCGGTGCTCGAAGAAGGCGGAAAGCTCTACACCGGCAAGGGCTATGGGCCGGACATCGCCTTCGCTGCCGGGTACTCGATCCGGCGTGCAAAGTCGCCCGCGGACCATTTCGCTCGCCTGGAGGCGATCCGGGCCAAGCTCGACAAGTCGAAGCCGACGCCCGACCCCACGTGGGGCAAGGTCATCGACGCCATGCTCGACGGCAACACCGCGTTCGCCAGCTTCGGCTGGCTGCTGCGCCGGTATGGCTTCGTCTCGGACGGTGCGGCGCTTGCGGACAAGCTCGCGCAGGCGCCCGGCGAGTTCCTCCCCGACGTGCGCCACGCGTACCTGGGCGGCCCGCGCGTGATCGCACTCTACGAGAAGCGGCTCGACGAGCTCCCCGCCGGCGCGCTCGGTCGCCGGTTCTTCCACCAGCTGGCGCCGGTGAAGCGTGCCATCGTCGATCCGCTCATGCGGCGCCTCGCGAAGCGCGACGACACGAAGGCGCTCGCGACTGCCTGGCTGGGCTGAGCTTCGGGGCGCACCCAATCACGCAGCGCGAACGTGGGTGACCTTCGGTGCGCTCCGGGCTCGTCCCGTGGAAACGGTGTTCCACGCAGAGGAGAACGAGTCCCCTCCGGGACAAGCCAACACCTCGCCCGAGAGTTCGGGCCGCCTTCGCCCCGACAGGCGCGGCACGAAAGTCTTCAAGAAATGCTGGTTCCAGGGGACTAGAGACGGCTGGGGGGGTGTGTCGGCGGGGGTTGCGCGGCAAGTCGGACAGACGTTGGTGGTCGCGCTGATGGCAATTGGGGGCAGCCGCGACGCGCGGCAGCGCATCGCGCGTGAAGGCTTGACGTTTGCGCCGAGCTTGCGCTGAACTCCGGAGCGCGTTCACTCGCGTTCACGAGCCACGCGCGCAGAGCACTGTTAGTCCTCGGAGCGGCCAATCGTGACGAAGCCCAAAACGACCAAGGCCGCCAAGGCGACCAAGGCTGCCAAGACGACCAAGTTGGCCAAGTTGGCCGATACGACCAAGGGCGGCAGCGTGACGACGGCGTCTCCGCGCCGGTCTATGCGGCAATCGCGGAGAGCGGCAGAGGAGGATGTGATCCTGCTCCTCGCGACAGAGAGGCCGAGCTTCCTCCCCGAGCTCCCCGCGGCATCGCCACGCAAGGAGGAGCCGCCGCTGTTGGGCGAGGCGCTTCCCGCGTTGTTTCGATGCGGTTTCCCCCACATTCGATTCGTGGATGCGCCCAGCCCTCCACGCCGATCGAAGAGACGCAGGAGATGTTCTTCGGGAATTGGACTGGGGTGCGCCTGATGCGGTCCGCCTCGGTCTGGTCTCGGTTCGTTCGCGCGTACGCCGGGAACGTGAAGGTGCTCTCGTCGAACCCAGCCACCCGCTCCTTCACGAAGGAGGCAAAGGAGGCGATGGCCAACGACTCGCTCGTCCGTGCCTCGGAGGTTCCGGGGCTGGTACGACAGCTCCTGTCGTCTCCGGGGTCGGCTCGCAGCCGCGAATGGACGGAGGACTTCGTCTATGCGCTCGAAGCCCTGTCCGATCCGGAGGTCGTGTGCGACGCCATCGTATCCGTGTTCGAGGCGCCGCCCCCAGGCAAAGCTCTCCCCCAGATGACGCGTCTCATCGAGGACGTGGGGATGGCGCTGGGTTTCGTGCGGCTCCGGGTGGGCCCGGCGGCGCGTAAGTCCTTGGACAAGACACTCGCCGCGCTCCTCGAGTCGCCCTCGAAGCGCTTCCCCACACCGACGGTGCGGCTCGAGGCCTTCCTCTTCCCAGAGCGCGTGCCGCGGGGCGCCCTGAGGATCGATGGCACGTTTGCGGTGACCGAGGTCCTTCACACGACCGATCGAGCCGCCATCCTCGCGACCCTGGAGCGCTTCCAGCCCAAGGACAGCCCTCTCTTCTTGCTCGATCCCAGGCTCGTGTTCCTGGCGGGCTCGGACGCGGTGCCGCTGTACCTCTCCAAGTTCGCCGCCTACGAGCGCGCGCTTCACCCGAATGTCGCAGCGCTGCAGCTGGCGGCGTTCGTCGATGCCATCGCTCCGTTCCTGGATGCGCGGGTCGGCGCCTGGCTCGAGGGTCTCACGAAGCACGTGCACGTCGGACGGCGAGCGGAGGACTGGCTTCAGGCCCGCCGCTGAGCGGGGCGTCGAACGGCCTCA